>Ga0208684_1000638_pt1 | contig 23774 bp, 37 predicted proteins | sample MalvireepMed_b05_FD_184245 | JGI IMG/M metagenome (GOLD analysis project Ga0208684, IMG submission 184245) | Marine viral communities from the Global Malaspina Expedition - Malaspina viral metaG DeepMed_b05 (SPAdes) (version 2) | ecosystem: Environmental > Aquatic > Marine > Oceanic | place... | reverse complement strand
AAGGTTCTCCACCACTCGGATGGCGAACTGGAAAAGATTTTGGTTCATCTTTTTCAAGACCAAGATTAATTTCTGAATCTTTGGATTGGTCGATGGCCACCTCATTTAAAGCATTATTAATTTCTTCCTTGATAATTGCCTTGAGCCTAACTTTGGTAAATTTCATAGATTTCTTTTTCTTTTGCATCAAAGCTTTACAATTGGGATCCTCATAACATGCTTGTTCTTTACTTTTCCGACCGGCCACAAATTCTGCAGGCCCTACAAGATTTTCGTTTTCTCCAATTGGAGGAGAACTTTTTGTTCTTTTCATTGATGGTCTTTTATGACCTTTGCCTCCTCCAAAATGTTTATTTCCGCCTTTACTAATTAGGCGCTTTTTGCCTTTACGATGTTGTGCGCGATATTTTCTTTGTATGGGCTCTGTTTGTTCATCTAAAGCTTCTTCAATTAGCCCGTATAAAACGGAAGAAAATACTCCTTTTTTTTTATTTTCGGGAAGTACTCCCGATTCTTCTGGTTTGAGTTCCAGTTCTTCTGGTTCGAGTTCTATTTCTGGTTCTGGAGGAATTCCTAAAATGGCTAACACTTGATTTATATTAACTTCGACTGGAATAAATGTTCTAATTTTTTCATAATCTTTAGCTGCTAATGCTCTTCGAAAATCAGTACCACTCATATCTACTGTTGCATTGTGAATGAGGCCAGGATCCGTAGGTTCTAATATGGTAACCATTTCAGCGATTTTGGGGAATTTCTCTTTGAGATAGTCTTCAATGTATCCTCTATCAAATCTTCCTTTTACGTCGGGAACACCTTTTTCATCAGGCTTTGTACTAGCTCCTAAAATTATGCAATCTCCTTTTCGAGCATTCCCTGGTTGTGTAACCCAATCTATAGAAGTCTGAACTGGTGAATTGGTTTCAGACGGCAGAAGTTTTACTTGTCGCGATAACCCAGCATTCTTCAAATAAAGCGACCAAATGCTCTCTGACATCTCTTTGGTAATATGGTGTTCATCTCCTTTATCTGAACCCCTAGCCAAGGGAGAGACAAAAACAAAAACTTTATTTGCTACACTTGCATAATGCTTAATCATATTTAAATGTTCCACGTGAGGAGGTTTATAACCGCCTGGAACTAAAGCAATCATTCCTGCTTTTCTACATTTGAAGCTAGTTTCTTCTTTTTTCTTTCTATGTTGAGAAGTCATTCCTCTAAGAATAAAATCACCAGTAATTTTTACTGCATCGACACCAAAACGTTTAGGATCTCTCAGGACAACACCTTCATGATTTCCCGCATCGCCCATGTCACTTGTTAGCGCATTAAGTATCTCTTTTCCAAGCACCCTTTCAGCCTCCCAGAAAACAGCACCATAAACTGCTTTTGTGGCATTTGGTGAAGTATTAGAACCAATTGGAGCAGGACCCAAAAGTTCTTCAATAGATACTCCACTAGCAATAGGATTGTATATACGTTCTTTAGCCATGGCACTCACTTGATCGCCGTTCGCAAGAACAACAGCTTCATGTATTGGATTTTTTGCTGTAGACAGCCAATCATCTAGAGAATACGTATCAACGTCTCCAAAATCATCGTCATAAGTAATAGAAAAATTTTCTGATAAGGCTCGATCTAAATCAACACTTGCATCTTCCCTGGGCCCGGCAGGAACAGTTCCATAAATTTTAAATCCATGGCCTCCTGCAACTTGTCCAACTTTAGCTAACAAAGAATCCATAGCTTTTTGCTGGTCTTTGTCTAGCATTACTCCTGTCGAAAAATCACCAATGGCTTTCTTTTCTTTAGTTTCAGGATCTTCTATTTCGGGTCTTGGTATACCAGGTCTGTATCCCTTGTTTGAATGTTTTTCGTATATTTGTCCTAAATTGTGAATAGCCAAAAAATCATGATCATATTCTTGAACGTTAGTTTGGCCTTTGACATATTCTGTATTAAAAATTAAAGTGGGATTATCATATACTCCCAATATTTTTAGTTCAGGAACAATATCAACTTCTGTGCTATTGAGAGCTTCATTAAAAATATTTAATATATCTGTATAAGTTTGAATCATTCCATGAGGCTGCATTTCTCCCGTTTCTTTATTCTCTTGAGGTTCAAACCTATCTGCAGCATTATTTGCTGTAATACCTTTGACGTCAAAAGGATGTAAAGAGCCTCGATCGCCAACAAACTCTTTTCCACCGCGAATATTATCCACCAACTTGAAACTAGCATTCGAACCATCAATTTTCAAAGAAGCATTGCCTTCCATAATAGAGTCAACTGCATCTCTAAAGAACTGTATTAAGCCTTCGCCATCCTTTACACGAGAAAGATCATGAGGATGTGGCATGTGTCCGCCGGCTCCACCCATTATTTTTTCTCCTCTTCCAGTACCTGCAGTTTGTTTTCGAGCATCAGAACTCTCTCTTCAAGCTTCCTTGTATGGCGTTTGATTTCTCGAACATGTTCTAAAGCCATCTCAACTCTTCTTTTTTCTACTTGAGTTTTTGGACTGAGAGATCTAAGAATCTCACTCAATGATTGAACATAGCTACGCATGCTCGGAGGGTTATGGCCCTCCCCAATTAAAAATTTGCGTGTAATAGATTTGAAATCAATCATTAGTTTTTTCCTATTTTTTTGATTTTTTAGATTTGCGCGAAGTTTTCTTCTCTACTACTTCAGGTTCTTCCTCTACTGCTTCAAGCTCTTCCTCTACTACTTCAGGCTCTTCTACGGGAGCAGGAGCCGGAGCAGGTGGAGGATTTAATCCTTTCACGCGAAGGGGTTTGGGAATTGGAGTTCCTACCCTTTTATTAATTCTATGAAATTTGTTTAGTCTTTTCATTCTTGGACTTGGCATATTATTTTCTCCTTGTATATTTGTTAATAAGCTTTGTGTAAAGTGAATCATCGTACCACTCTTTGAGTGGTTTTTCTTTAGACTCACCTAAACCACCGAAATCGGCGGACGATTGGACTGTAGGTTTTTTCTTTTCCCAACATTCGGGGTGTTTGTCGTACAACTTCGAAGACGCGGCGTGTATTTGCGACTTCTTGTCCGGGTAATGCTGTGACATTTTCTCCGCCTCCGCCCACTCCGCTTCCTGGGCGGCTATGATTTCTTCGCAGTTTACCGGCGTGCCCCCCAACCCTTCCTCTTTGAGTGGTTCTGGTTTTTTGTTTTCTTCAAGATCGGCAGGTGTAAAATTTTGTCTATGATATTCTAAAGCATCACGATGTTGTCTTTGTTCTTCTTCTTCTGCCTCTCTTTCTATAAATCTTTGTTCCCCGGCGGCTTCCATATCACGTAATGCTTTTTCGTGTGATCTTGTGGCGTCACGATCCATGATATAAGCTATTAATTGGTCTTTAACATCCGCTGAAAGCTCTGGCCCTGTTGACATATCTTGTATACCTTTCAAACCCCCTACTAATTCTATAGCATAGTCAAGCACTTCTTGTGGTGGTTCTTCTGACTTTGTCAAATCAATGAGGGGAACTTCTTGTGGTTCTTCTTCTGCGCTAGCGAACGGCATCTGGCCCGAGATCGTTTTTAACACATCCTCGGCCCCGCGCTGAAGACCATGAGTGCTCCTTGTGGCTTGATTCAAGATGGCATCGACAGTACTTGTAGGTGTCGCTCCAATTACTTCGTTTATAACATATTTGACAATTTCATTAATTTTATTTCTATTGATTTTCATTGTTTTTCCTCGTGTATTTTTCAATAAGTCTCGTGTAAAGTGATTCATCAAACCACTCTTTAATACGCCCGCGCCCGGGCAGGGACATTTTGGCTTCTTCTTCTTCTTCTGTTGGAAGTTCTGGTTCCACGGACATATAGTCCTCTCCGCTAGGATTAATTGCCTGCAGTCCTTCCGACTCCCGTTTGTCGTCTATACTGGCGCCCGGCGCGCCTGAAGTGGTCACATAGTTTTTCCCAGTCGGATCCCATATGCGCGTCTCGACGTCGGCTTCTAGATGGCCACGGTCTGGTAGTGATCGTAGTGCCTCTTCTTCCTGAGGCATCGGCCATATTTTTTTCTGGTAAGCTTCTTTGTCACTACCGAGCCTGAAACCGCCATGTCGGGGATCGCCTAGGTAATCCGCTTCTTCAAGCTTTCCCAAAGCGCTTTGGATTGCAGTTTGTATAATTTTGTTTATTTTGTTTTCGCTAATCTTCATTTTGCTTTCTCGTGTATTTTTCAATAAGTCTCGTGTAAAGTGATTCATTAAACCACTCTTTGAGAGGTGCTTCTTCTGTCTCTTTTAGTTCTTCTTCTTTGTACCTGCGACGCTTTTTCTTTTTATCGTGCGGAGAATCAGGTTTATCATCTCTGTGGCCATGAGAATGAATTTCCAGCATGGTTAGTTTATCAGAAGGAACACCCTCGACAATCTCATTTTCATACTCAACAGTATAATGAGTTACAGTGCCATCTTCCAAAAGAGTATGATTAATTGGACGTCCTTCGCGACCAGTTGCATTTTCTTTTACATGAGAAGCACATGAATGAGTTCCAGCAGATTGTTCCTGAAGATCTCTTTTTTGTTTCGGGACGAATTCGCCCTTTGCTCTCTTAAGAGTCTTTTGATATCTTTTTAATTGGTACTCCCCTTCGTCCGTCAATCCCCCCGCCTCTTTCTGTTGCAACAATCTTGGTACCGCCCGGGCCGCCCACGCCGGATCATTCAATATTACTTCTCCGCGCCGCAAAAATTCATCTGTAATAGCTTTTACTTCATTCTCGTCTCCTCCCATCTCCGCGTACGCTTTCATATCTCCTAACTTTCCTCGGCTAATATCTTTAAAACGATTAACCACCTTCTGCGCGCCCGGCGATGGTGGTCCAACGAATTCTGGACTCAACTCGGTTGCGATCTGAGTCTCTTTTCGTCGTCCAAGTTCAGCTTTCATAAGCTCAAGATCTTTCGGATCCCAGCCAGGCTCTCCGGAATCTACTCCCGTTTGAAATTCCTGTGTGATGTCTGTTAGATTTTTTGTGGAAGCACCTTTATATAATTTTTTCTGACGATCATATTCGGCAGCTTTTTCTTTTGGCCATGTCCCTACTGATTGTAGCTGGCCAACTGCTTCATTTAATGATCTCTTTTTAAGCTCTTCTTTGATTATATTAATAATTTTGCTTTGATTAATCTTCATTTTAGTTTTCCCTTGTTTTTTATAATTAGTTTCATTTAATTGATTATCACTACCGCATGTGTCACACCAATCTCTGAAAATCATATTTCCTCTTGTAAAAGCATCTTCTTCCATACTTCTCAAGTGAGGATCGCTTTGAGCGTATCCATGTTCAGTTGAGCCAATATCCTCAAATTGTCCATTGCAATTTTGCCCGTGATGAACTAGCTCATGAGAAAAGGAGCGCAACATATCTTTTGGATGTCTGTTGTCTGTGAAAATAACAATTTGAAAACCGGACGGATCATAATAGCCAGTCTTTCCTAAAGGGTCTTCGGAATTCTCAAGGCTGGATTGCAAGACAACATCAACTGGTTTATTAAAACCTATTTGTTCCTGCGCGAAAGGAAAGAAATCATTCATTAAACCTTCCAATGCTGAAAAGTCTTGTTGAGTATTATTTTTTATAGTGCAATTCAAGTTTATATTAACCTTCTGTCGGGCCTTGTGGAGGAGGCAATTCCCCACGCTCTACTGCTGTTATCATCTCTGGAAGTGAAGCCATGAATGTTCCTATGTTGTTCCACACACCAGAAAATGCAGGAAAGGTACTAACAAATTGAAGATACTCTGGATTGGCATCGATATCTGACTGCATCGAATCAAAAATAGTGTTCATACTATTTTGTAATTGTCTCAATTCAGACGTCAAGTTATCTCTAAACGATTCTTGTTGTTTTTGTTGCTCATCCTCGCTTTCGGCTGTTCTACCTCTCCCGGGAGAAGCCACCAGCTCATTTAATTCTTTTTCATCGTCTAAGATCTTCTTTAATTCTTCTTTAACAATTATGCTCAGTCTTTCTTTTGTAATTTTCATATGTAGGAACCTTTTATATTATTATAATGATCCACAATAATTAGTCATCAGAATATTAAAAATCACATCATATTTTATTCAGTTTATTAGAAAACATCACTCACAAACAGTGTTATCTAAAATTTGCATTAAGTTATTAAATATTTCTTCTGCGTTGTTTGTTAACTCAAACCATTGTCCGGTTCCAGTTTGGCAGAGGTTTTCCCATCCTACATATGTGCCATTCCAATGTGTTGAATTAGCAGTTGATATAGGGCTGAATACAAACACGCTCAAATCATCTACTCCGCCTTCAAGTTTAAGTAAAATATCATTTGTTATTTGGGGGTTCGTATAGCTTTGTGCGGTCTCGTCTGTAAAAATAACAACAACTCTTTTAGTTTCTTTTTGAGAGACTCTCCAATTTAATTTAAATTTAGGTATGGCCGGATCAGAGTATATTGTTGTCCCATAAGCTGTTGTCCAAGATATTTCATTGTCCCCATATTCAATTGAATTTGGGCTAGCAATGTTAAGAAGAGAAAGATATAGCGCGTCATATAACATTTCACGAGATCCGTCAACTTGACTAAAATCAGTTGAGGACAACGCTGTTAAAAATGCACTGAAAGCAGAAAAGTTATGTTTAATTTTTAAAATTTCGGCAATAAACGAAGCTCCGTTTTCATTGGTGGTCTTTTCCCATATTGGTCCATAAATTAATCCCCACTTAATTACATCTTCATCACTGTAGTATAAAGCAAACATATTTAATGCACTGACAATAGCATCGATTTCGTCATTCATGGATCCGGAGGTATCTAGTATGAACAACACATCTGTATCGTTCATATCATCTTCAAGTTCTCCGTCGCAATTGTCATCCAACCCATTACAAAGTTCTTCAGGCAATGGCAAAACTTCGTCTAGACATAAATCATCAATAAAAATCTCTTCGATAAAGTTTCCCCACTTCCCTACGCTGCACATTAAGTTACCAGCTTTGCATATGCCAACATTTAATGTTTCTGGTGGCCCAGCATAACAAGCTTTAAACAAGTCTTCATCGATTTCGCCATCGCAATCATCATCGTGATTATTGCATATTTCTGATATTATAATTCCTTTTTGTTCGTCGCAAATGACGTCTTGCGGAGGAGGAAAATAATAACAAGTTGCTTTACATTGTGTCATTCCAAATTCAGTACACATCTGACCTACTGCAGGTTCTACTGCACATTCGCAAGTTTTATATCCTTGTCCGCAAATTAATGGATCCTCCATACAAGGTATCAATATACCAACATCTGCAGCGCTGCATACACAATCCAAATCTTCATCGATGCTTCCATCGCAATCATCATCTTCGGCGTTACACCATTCCTCAATTGGTTGTTGCGCTGTACAATTCGACCACATGCCACCAAGACATATTTCATATCCTTTTTCACAGACTGTTTCGCATTCTTGTAATAAATCTTCATCTGTTAACGCGTTGCAATCATTATCAATTCCATCGCATACTTCTTCCGGAAGGGGCCCACATTTGTCACAAGCATTTCTCTGATGTTCATCAATCTCATCATCGCAATCATCATCAAGATAGTTACATACTTCTTCTTCTGGTTCTTCGGCTGTACAAATTATTTTACCTTCAACACAATAAGCAGGTGCTGTTTCACAATTTGTAGTACACTCATAAACTCCTTCATCTATAATCCCATCACAATCATTATCTTCTAAATCACAAATTTCAGCATCGTCACATTTCCAACAATCTGTTAAATCAACTTTTCCTTTGTCACAAATAACATATTGTTGTCCCGGAAAACCATCTTCCGTTTGACATGTTTGGATGGCAATGATAGGATCTGTCGGATCGCACTCATGCACTAGTCTGCAGTTGTCAATCATAACAATACTATAATCATCACAAGTATCGATAACCGCTTCGGCAATCCAATATTCTTCATATGGTGGACATCTTAACCAGACAGCTTCCCAACATTTTTCTTTATACTCCGCAGACGCATCTGGTTCTTTTTTTTGTACATCTTGTATTTGAAATGTGTCTGGCGGAGGAGGAATATCTGGCTTTGGTTTTATTCCTGTGTCGACACCAGCATCCTCTTCTATAATCGTCCAAACATCACTTTTTGGAATTCCTTCGATTATTCTAGGATTTAGTTCTCCGCACGAAACAAACAAAAACGATAATAGTATTATTTTAATATATTTGAGCATATATTAGTAACTATGTATTTAAAACAATATTAATCCAAAAATACATCATTAATATAAAGTATACCACAAAAGCAGTTATAATTGAATATTTAGCAATTACCATATCCTTGTTCTTTTTAAGAATATAGCAACCTCCAAGTACAAGAATTAATTTGGTACAGACAAAAAAGGCATAACCATATTCTAGCGCCTGCAGCATTAAGGGGTTAACTTCAACCGCCATCTGATTGTGTATTAGCCATAATGTTGTGAATATATCAACTAAATTGAAAGTAATAATGTATGCTATTAAAACATCATACAACATTATGATTTAAAGACATCATTTTATCATAAGCTTTAATTCTTAAGTTCAACAACTTTTCTATGTATTCGCTATTTCTCAGCGTTTTAAAAACTAAATTTTCAACTGAAAAAATTCCTTTTTCCATTAGGCCGCATCTTCTCAGTCTTTTAATTTTATCCCTTATAAGGTTTGCAACATTATATGTTGCTTCATAATTGTTTTTGTCATAGAGATCTTCTACTTTGTCAATCTGATCCATAATTGATTTTGTTTTGACTTTAACACTTTTGCGATCAATTTTTGGATTTTCTCTATTTGGTTTAACAACCCATTCGTCTTCCAACAACGAATATACTCCTGTTGATATATGAGGTTCGCGGATATCTTGAAGGTATATTTCGACCTCATGGTTTTTAACAATTATTTGGTGCTGCTTATTCCAGTCACTTTTTTTTGCATTAAGGAAATCTTTAACTAATTTAATATTATCGTCAATATTAGAAAAGTTTAATATCACGTGGAGATCTACATCTGAATATTCTGTCCAGTTGTAATTGGCCAAAGAACCTGTAAGTATTATATCTTCAATATCGCTATTGGGGATCTCTAAGTTGTCTAGAAAATCCATGGCAATTTGGATTAAACGACTTGAAACTAGCGGCCTAATTCTGTCTTCCGATTGCCAAATATTCATATTTAAAGAATCTTTTATTTCTAAAGCAGGCAGATCAATTTCATCATTTTCTGTTGCTTCTAATAAAAATTTGTTCCACGTTTTACTCATCTTATATTAATTAGTTTTATATATTTAATCTAGCCATTTTTTAAGTTCTTCTGTTGTATTAGCTGTTGAAATATGTCTTATCGCAATCCCACCGGCTCTTTTCCAGGGCATCAGATACTTGTCCATGTCATCAATTAATATGTTTGGCTTCTTTGTTGCAGGATTAATTGCATGCATGTGTTTGTCATGAGTTAGTATTATTTTACCCTTTGGAGGTGTGGGGTCTAAATTTCCTGCTATTCCACTGAGCCACAGAACTTTACCTCTTCTTGATTCTTCATCCCACGGCGCAGAAAGAATATAGGGTTCTGGATTAAGAGAAGAAAGAAAACCCCAAAGTTGTTGTGCGTCATCTTTCAAGGGCAAGTTGGCCCAGAAATTCTTATTTTTTGATATGATTCTGAAAATTTCTTTTACGCCTTTATTGAGTTCTGGAATATTTTCTTTGGCAACGTCCTGCCACACTAGACCAGATTTAATAATTTGTACTGCTGCAGAACGGATGTCTTCGTCTATATCTTCAAGGCCCAAAGTTTCTATCACGCCTTCTTCTAAATCAACCAAAACGCCGTCCATATCACAATATATTTGGTATGGGACTTTTCTTCCTTCTAACAGGAAGTTGCGCCATTTTTTCTCTACTTCATCCATACATTAAATAGTTTATGCTTTTTGTTGTATTTAAAGTACAATATCATCTTTTTGTTTCTCGCTGACATAAAAACTTTAAAATCATTTTCTCCGAGCCATTGTAGTTTGTGTATTCTGTATCCCATTGGATATATTTTTCTAGTGAAATGAGTTAACGTGGTCAACTTTTCTCTTAGCTTTTGAGGATTGGCATGGACACTATAAGAAACAATAGTCCTCTTCTTTTTGTTGGTCATAACATTGCCTGAAACCATATTTTCTGGCCCAACAACAGAAGAAATAAATTTTGTGTTAAACTCTACTTGACGAAAGAAAAAGCTATTCGACATTTTCTTTGGAGCTATTTTAACACCTAAAAATTGTCGAAGATATAAATCCGCTAAAGGATCTCCAGTAGGAGATACAGCTGTCAACAAAGTTATCAATATTAATAAAGTTTTCATATTCTATTCCTAAAGTGAATAATATATATGCTAGAAGACATATGAACGCCAACATTGATATAATATCAAAAATATCAATTTCGGTGTTGAAAAAGCGAATTATTTTTTTTATTATTGTACGCATGATACTAATGAATACATAATTAGTATCGTGAAAGACATAACGCCAACATCGAAAACATCGCACTCGAAAAAACGAGTTATCTTCTTCATAGCATCAGCAATCTCCTCTTACATGTTTTAAAAGTCCATCTTGAATATTGCTTTTTATAGAATTCTCTACCCAAGGAAATAAATCTTCCTTACCATTATTCCAAAATACTCTCCAAGCTCCTATTCCCAAAGAATCTACACGCTCTAATAACAGAGCATGACTGCCATCTTGTTCTATTATGAGATCGCCTGGTTCAAGATTCATTGCGCACTCTTGTCATTGGAACAACTTTCAACATTTCATCAAAGTGTTTTTGAATTTCTTCTTTGGAATGTTTCTCTTCTGCGCGCTGCCCAAACATTGTTTCAACTTGTAGCCAGCCTCTGTTAACAATTAAGCGAAGCGCGCTCCGAAGTTCATTATTGCTAAGGTTGTCTAAGTTGATTTCAACTTCTTCAAGCTCTTTAAGAGCTTCTTCATAATAGTCAAGTATCATTTTCTCTCTCCTTATTAACATTTGCCACCATTAAAATTGGGATCAAGTTGGTAGCCTTTAATTTGATTAGCCATGAGATATGCACAAAATGTAATGTCGACGTTATTAGAATCAGGAAGCATTCGTTTAAGTTGTTCTCGAATTACCGCTTCATAAAAAACGTCTGTTATCTCTCCGCTAAAATTTTGCATTAACTTCTATTTTCCGGCAAGAAACCCTTATTAATGTGACTGCAAGAATTGCATTTAAAAAGCTGTATTGGAACCAGGGTTTCTTCGCCAGTAGGCGAGACCAATGGTGACAATTTCTTGATCATGACTGTAGGCGTAAAATACTTGTTGTCGCATTCTTCGCACGTCACGTTTTCAGCTTCATTAATATTGACTTTCAATTGTTGCTGTTGTTGTTGCTGTTGTTGATTTCCGTTCATAATTCACCTCTTTAAATAAATAGGAAAGTACTGACATTATAACATATTATTTATTTTATGTCCACATAAAAAAACAGCCCCCAAAAAGGGGGCTGTCTTATAAGCTTTGGTTTGTAAGTGTTTGCCTTACTCGAATAAAATTCTACTAATTTTTTCGTAGAAAAGATGCAATTTACGTTGGACACTACCAGCGCGCGCAATGACACCAACATATGGAATAAGATCGACATCATTTGTAAGAGCCGGGCTGAGAGCGGTACCAATGCCCGTCGTGACGCCTCCAGCAGTAGCGGCAGAAGTCAGACTATATTGCGTACCATTAACCCAAGCAGAAACCTTACGATCAGAATCTATCTCAAGGCCAAGACGATAGTTGGTATCAGCTGCAACGGCGATGCCCAAATCAGTAATATAATCAGTGTTCCCGACACTCACAACACAGTGCAAATTAGCGTTTGTGGTTAAGACGCCGCTGTCATTGTCAGTACAAAAAAGAAAATATGCTTGATCGGCGTTGGTCGCATAGACATCAGTGTTAGTCAATTTGAGGCCTGCCCAGAAGCCCGACGTCGTCAGCGCTGAATCAGTTCTAATAGCACATTCCCATTGAACCTGATTCTCGGTGCCCCATTCGGTGGCAGACCAACCAGAACCTTCTACTGTTCCAATCAGCAATCGTGGCAAGATAATAACAGATTTGTTATCTCCATCATCAGTTTGCATTAGAATGCCGCAGGCTACACCTGCTCCTTGGCCATGAGTCACGTCGTCGCTGGTGCCGCCTGATCCCAAAACTTCAAAATGTTTATTCTTAGAGAGAGCGAGTTCGACCTCTGTTTTGTCAGCAGCATCGTTGCCGGTGAGGTCTAAGACCATATCAGCTGAGAGCCCAGGCAAAAGATCGAAATACTCTTCATAATAAACCCTGTTTGGGTCTTTGATAGAGAAGGGGCTATTTCTTACTCTTGCAGATGTGAGCTTTGTTGCTCCTTCAACTGAAAGTGTATTTTCAAGTGTTACCGTGTCTGTGAAGGTAGTCGGTAAATTGTTTGCTGTTCTATGTGGATCTGGTCCTGTTGGCATATCTAATTCCTCCTGTGCTTTACTTTAAAATTAGCTTTTATATGCACGAATGCTTCTCGTTCGAAGTAAATAGTTTGTTGTATAAGAAAAAGCAATATAATTTAAAGCCATTTTTTTTATAATTTGGCACCCTCTGCAAGGCTCGAACTTGCGATTTACAGATTAGAAGTCTGTTGTTCTACCCAACTGAGCTAAGAAGGTAAAAAATACCGAAAATTTTTTGCACTTTGTTAACTTGCCTTAAAGGGAGAAACTCTCACCACAGCCACAGGTGTTACTCGCCATGGGATTACTAAAAACAAAGCCACGACCCGTCAATCCAGCTTGATGGTCCAGGATCGTGCCCGCTAGATAGATCGTGCTCTTGCGGTCCAGATAGATTTCAAAGCCTTTGTAGGCCACTACGGTGTCGCCCTCTTCCGATGGCGTGAAATCGAGCACATAGCTCAAACCGGAGCAGCCTCCGCCTTTAATTCCAAGACGAAGCCCAAAACCGGCTTTGTCAGGTTCCTGCAAAAGCTTTCGAACCTCTGATTGGGCAGCCGGCGTCATGATCACTACGCGTTTCTCTCCAATAGAACTTTCGGACATACGTATATTACTCCATACTAATTAGCATGTATAAATAATACCATACATGTTGACAGCTGTCAATAATAAAAGCACCCTCTGCAAGATTCGAACTTGCGACCTACAGATTAGAAGTCTGTTGCTCTATCCAACTGAGCTAAGAGGGCAAATTATCTAATATTCGTTTGAACTCGTCCATTTCGGATCGCGTTGTTTTGTTTGCAAACAAAGTATTAATTAAGCCACTGCTGCTTTGAATCTTTTTGCCGCCGAGATTCCAAATCATTTTAATTCCTAGTTCTTGACATGTTGAAGCCTCGGGTGTATTAATGGCAGTCCTGTCGCCGCCATTGCCAAACATATCTGGTTTAAGGCGTTTTAATGCCTCACAAACAGTGCCATCGTCGTCATCTACAGCAGAGACTGCCGTGACACCTTTAAGTTGATTTAAGAGGCAATTGCGTTCGTTGTAGGGCATAAATACGTAGCCTTTCTTGCGGCGAAGCCAATCATCACTATTCAGGACAACAATGACATCACCCAGTTCGCTGGCTGCTTGAATCATCTTGACATGGCCGACATGAACAGGATCTAATCCGCCGCTGATGACTATAGTTTTATTCTTCATTGTAGTAGTCCTTGCACGCGAAATAAAGTCCGTGAGACACATATAAAATGCTAGCCGCAAATATAAGCATGCCTACTAATTCTAAAAATTCAATCATCTTTGTTCTCGAGATAGTGCGCATTTCTCCATAATATATACCAATTGTATGACACATAAGCAAATATGCCTGTTGTGACAATAATAGAATATAGATCAAATTCGGGCATATGCTTTTAAAATGATGCTAGCAAATGTGACGTCCCCAGCATTGTGCATGCAAATACACTTATTACTACGGCAACTGCAACTATTAGTATGATGTACTTTAAAGCTTTCATTATTTACTTTTTAGGTTTCGATGATTTCCATATTATAGTGCCTGCCACAAATATGTAAACTGCAAATAATATTATAACATTTATTTGTTCTGTTGTATACATTAGTTTTTATCATCAGTTGTCTTTTTCATTCGGCGGCCGCCACCATTTACTATCTGGATTTTCTGCTTCTGGTACATCTTTCTTATTTTTGAGTTTGATAATATCTTCTAACTGTCTGTTGGCCCATGGATCATAGTTGTCTAGATGAACGCATTCGCCTAGTGTGCTGACGGCACTGATGTTCCTGACGCACGTGTAGTCAGTGGCGCAGTCGGAGTCATTTTGACAAGTGTCACGAGCTTCGCCTGAAACTCTCATCATTGCTGCGTTATAGCAGCCTAATGTTGTTAATGTTATTATCAGCAATATTGTTTTTGGCATTGTTTTTGCTCCCGGGGGTGATGATATTCAATATAAATAGAATGCTATCGCGCAATTCTTCATAAGATTGTCTATCATATATTAACACAACATAAATACCATTGCAATTAAAAATATTGCTATTTTATTGTTATTCGGGTTCCCCTGCTTCGCCACGATAGCCGCGTCTATGATAAACAGGTTGTACCTGCTGCGGGATTATGACGCCTTTGCCACCTTTAGTATACATTTCTTTTTCTTTGGCTGCTTTTAATTGTGCAAGTGCTTCTTCGTGCGCACGCCCCCAACTATAATCCTCACCTTCTGTGCCGAGAACATGTGAAAGATTGTATTTTTCTAGATCCTCATAAAATTCAGGCAAAGTTGAACCCTTCAATGGCATGTGGGATTGCCATTTTGGAACCCGCCCACCTGTAATTGCATGTAAAGCATTTTGGATAGCTCTCTTTGTGGCGGGGTCACTGCCTTTTACAACACGTGAGGCTTCTCGATCTTTTCTTGCAGCTGCATCTTCAGGTAATTCAAGACCCAATCGTCTTCTTAGATCGGCTGCCTCATTTTCTGTCCACCCGGGATCCTCTCTTGCAACTACGAAACGTTTGCCTCCGGACTCTTTACTTTGAATTTGTGTACCGGAAGAGGAAGGCACGCGTTGACCACCCGGCAATGGATAACCTTCTGGCCATATGGCATTAATCCATTTCTTTGCTTCGAGTTCTGCTGTTGTTAGGTCTCTATCCGAATCTCCGGAAAATGCCGGGGCCCCGGAGGTAACTACCCCTTCGCCATAGCCCAAGCCGGGTTCGCGCTCGAATCTTGGATCTAGATGTCTCCAATCGTCGTCTAGGTTCATTGATGTTCGGCCGCCCTCATAGGCTTCCGCGCCTGTTCCACCCTCTGATAAGAGTCTGTTAATTTCTTCTTTGACGATCTGCTTGAGTTGGGATTTAGTAATTTTCATTAGCAATTGCCTTGTCTCATAATTAGTTGGCGCTATAGCATTTAACTAAATATTATTTATTGCAGCTCACGAAAATTTTTTTTATCTTCTTATAAGCCAGTGATATCTCGAAGAGACCGAAGCGCTCGTCCAACATTCGATTGCGTGCTCGTTTTACGACCACCCCAATCAGCTGCCGGCAATTCCGCCACTTTGGCTTCTATTTCTTTGTCGGTTTTAAAACGGTCGCTGAATAGGGGCTCTTCGCGCGCGACGACTTGGACTTTTTCGCCCTTCGGCATCATTTGAAGTTCTGTGCCTTGTTCACCGCTAGCTGGATCATAATCATCATCTCCCTGTAACCGGCGGACGACGGATTTTCCACCAACTCCAATACCACCGGCAAGATCTCCACCAGCTGGTACGCGGCGGACCCGCCCGGAAGCGGTGGTGGGTTCCGAATATTGAACGTTCGTTGACATACCGGCTTCCGATAGCAGTTTGGTTATTTCTTCTTTGACAATTTGCTTGAGTTGTTGTTTGGTCAGTTTCATATTTGGTGGCCTCCAAGCCCGCGTGTTATAAATAGTTGTTATAGTTGTAAATGTCTTATCAATAAATGTTGTTTGGCAAGTTTCATTTGTGGCTAGTCTCCTAGATCGCCAGAGAGTTCCATTTGTTGCAGCAAATTTGCTAATGCTTCGTCTTCTGCACTTTCTTGAGAAGCAGCTGTCAAATCTAGAAGTGGCACTTTTTCAACCCCAAGCTTCGGAGCATTAACAGGTATTGTGGGTTCTGTGTCTTGGCCTGGTTGTTCATATTGCTGTTTCCACCCGGGCTGCTCGAGCGAACCCAGCTCAGATGGCGCGAAGAGCCCAGTTGGGTCTAAGGCGCCGATGACATCGCCTATATCATAATCTTTTACGAGGTCAGACAATTTATCGCCAGACCATATGCCTGTTCCCAAACCAGCTAAAGCAGCCAATAAGTGACCTTTTGGAAGCTTTTTGAGACCTTGCTTCGCCACCCGCGACCATTGCGCTCCTGGTCTGGGTGTGATTGGTTTTATTCGAGTCATTGCAGAGGAACCCGGAGGTACTGACGGCGGTGGTATTTTGGCCAACGCTGTCCCTCGAGACGCTTGACGGAGGAGACGATCTATAACATCTTGATTTATATTTGGTGGCATGCCGCGCGGCGAAGGAGAGGGCAGAGCTTCATTTAATAGTTTAGTTAATTCTTCTTTGATAATTTGCTTTAGTTGTGATTTTGTGAGTTTCATTGTTTTTTGCCAGTGACGTCGCCTGGTCGAAGGCCGATTCTAGATTCTGGCTTGGTAACATCATAGCCAGCTTTTTTGGCCATTCTTTCAGCCGCTTCTACATCTGCTGCTTTTCTTTTGAATTCGCCTTCGCCTGTTTGTAACGGTTGATCACCGATTCCATAAGCTTCCGCAGCTTTAGTTACTGCTTCATCTCCAAGTACTGCCCCAACACCTTCCGCGCCGATGCTGGCCAGCGATGTCAAAGGCGAGACTAATGTTTCAGCGCCTGCTTTTAGTCCATGGCCTAGGCGGTCTAAGACTCCTAGTTCGGATGCCGGATCCGGTTTAGTTGGTTGATCACCAACCATTGGGACTGGTTCTTCTGTGCCGGTAATATTTTTGATGACGTCCATAAATTTATCGCCATACGCACCGTGTAGCGCATCAACAGCGGCTAAGGTTGCCAGCGAGGCGCCGGCTGGATTTTTCACAAAAGCTTTCAAATCTTTACCAATATTTGCCCAATTGATAATGCCGTCCATCATGCCGCCATGCACCCATGCTCCCGGTTTAATTGGTGTGCCATATGAAGATCTATTTTGCAACCTTCGTTGGCCGCGCCTGTCAGCACTGGTTTCGCGCGCTTGTTCATTCAGAAGTTTAGTTAATTCTTCTTTGATAATTTGCTTTAGTTGTGATTTTGTGAGTTTCATCTGCAATAATTACTCCATTTGTTATATAAGTAGTCATTGGGATAGCAAACTGCTAGCAAAATATGTGTCTTAAAACTCGCCGGAAATTTTTAGTTGCTGCAGCAAATTTGCAATTGCTTCATTTTCTTCAGAGCGACCGGTTAAGTCAAGAAGTGGTACATCTTCGATTTGTGTCAATGGGCCACCGGCAATTGTTGCTTCTGGTTCATATTCTGATTCACCTGCTTCTTGACCTGCAAGCGCCGCAAGCTCCGGAGTTCTTCGAGGCATGCCTTTACCGACTAGTTGAAATGGCTGTTTTTTGAGTGTGTGCATTGTGCGCGCCCAATCTGGTAATTTTTGCCATGCTTTTAATTTTGATAAATGTGGAGCTACAGCTTTTGTGGCGCCAGCTCCAATCAAATATGTGGCTAGCATTTCGGCGGCGCCTTTTGGTATATCTTCAACTTTGCCAATGCCTTGGAATGTTGATTGGTCTATAGCATGCCGCAAAGCTTCCCAATCTTTGGTAGCTTCCAAATACTGTTCTAATTCGTCCTTGGGCATATAGCGACCTCTGCCTCCATATGCTTGGGCGCCTTCACTTCCTTCGCCCTCAATTGCTCTTAAGATGTCACCCAGTTCTTCTTTGATGATCTGCTTTAGTTGTCGTTTGGTTATTTTCATTGCAATATAAATAGTTGCAATTGTTGCAAAACTAGGCAAAATTTTTTTTGCCATTTTTTCTGTTATTGCATTAGAGCGTATAACAATTTTTCTCTATCTGTCAAGGCTATTGAATAACCTCTCCATAGTTCTCTGTTGTCTTCCCAACAATGCCATGTTGTTTTGGTTATTAGTCTGCAAGTCTTTACAATTTGGGCCCATGACCTGAATTCGAATCCAACAAGCTCTTCCCACTCTCCCTCGAATATGTCGTACAATGGCAATCCGCTGTCAGCGTAGAGTGGCCTGACTGCGACTTTCCCGGGGTTCCAATAAGCCGGAAGCCAGCCGTTGCATTTGTGCTCGTTAATGGCTAGTATTTCGCCGATATAAGCATTATCGGGATATACCCATTCTGTTGCCAATATGTAGGCTTTTGTGAATTCTTGATCGCAAAGTGTTGGAGTGGCTGTTATGAGTGTTAATATTAATATTAAAAGTTGCATTTTTTATATTTGGGAATTTTTTTTATATAGTGATCACGGCTGTACTTAGATCGTACCCTGGCATCCTCTATATAGTACATACATTCCGGGTGCCGGGGGGGAGGGGGGTACCCCTTGCCCTGTTATTCGGTTATGTCAAGATCGGCTTTGTCGGTTTCGTCTGTGTCAATGCCGACGCTGTTGAAGTCAATGCTCGCCACGTCTCCGAACACACCGAAGTCCATCACATCATCAAGGCTATCAACAAAACTATTTACATCAAAGAAGTTGGGGTCATTCATGGGTTGTTGTTCTCTCTCTTATAGGGAATACTGAATACTTTTTATATTCTTTTTATTATTGTTCTCGGCTATATGCCGCAGGCTTTCAAGAACAAGGCCGGTTTGAAGTTGGGGTTATCCTTCTTGAGTTCCTGCGCAAAGCTGAGCGCGAGTGAATCCAGGGTGAAAGGACCGACGCCACATTTGCCGGAGGTCTTGAGGATTTCGGCAATGAGTTTGTAATCTTTGCGGGTCATGCTGTCACCTGAAGGACAAAAACAACGGGAACAATAAAGCACGCGGCGAACTGCGCGACAATAGCTAGGGTTCTAATATATTTCACGCGGGCACCGGCAGGGTAAAGACAAGAGCGGTTACGATAGCGGTAGCTATCAAAAAGACTTTGAGGGTTTGAAGGATCTTCAATATTTTCTCTCTCTTGAGGGTATAACTTATTATCTCATAAGGGGCGCGGGTTGTCAAGGAAATAATGCCAGTTTATGATCTTTTTTTCCTTGCCCCGCGCCCCCGTCCGGTTAGGACTTGTAGCTGAAGGATTCCTTATTTTCTTCAATGAAGGCTTCGATTTCAGTCTTGATGGAAAGCAACCGGGCCATTTGTCCGGGGTAAAGGGTAACGGGGAAACGTCCCAAACCATACACGCTGAGCGCGCCTTTCTGGGAGACTTTGAGAGACAACGCCTTGGGCGTGTTTTTCTTTTTCTCTTTCAGTTCCGCTTTGAGGGTCGCGATTTGCTCTTGAAGGGTTGCGAGGTCGTCTTGATTTTTTTTCGCGTTCGCTTTGAGGTCTGCTGCCATGATTTTTTTCTCTCTCTTGAAGGGGTATATACTGATTATAGCAAAGTTGGGGGTAGTTGTCAAGGTTTATTTTTTATAGGCGGTGGGCGAAGTCCGGTTCAAGGCTTGTCCGTGTCTTTACTTGCTGTTGTCTGCTCTGTGGCTCGACGTGTTAGGGGGGCGCAAGTATTGAGGCGGGCAAGCACGCCCTGTAGTTAACCTTTGGGGTTCATTGTGTTTTTTTCCTGCGAGGGGTGGAAGGGGGAAATATTGACCGGCTGTGCCGCGTATGGTTGGCGGGCGTTTTGCCCTTTTCTGATTGTTATGTATCCATTATAGCACAGGGAAAGCAACTTGTCAAGAACTTTTTTCATCAATGATCTCGAGCAGTTATCTGCCATGGCGTTGTAAGTGTTGGGAATCATTGGGAAATAAAAATGATCTTTTTTTCGGGCACTAGTGGCATGGATCGTGCTATATAGCAAGGAGTGTGCCATTTTTGGGGGTTGTGCTAGATCCAAACCACCCTCAAGGGCAATCCGCATTTTCCTAAATAAAAACAACATGTTAGCGAGCATCATATAAACCATCTGTTTACGTCCTTCCTTTTCCCTAATGATTACTAGGAGTTACAGCCGTCGCAGTAATCGGGCTGCGACCAGTTCTCATATTGCCAGTCGGAGATTTGCCCGTCTTTACAGAGGGCGTCGGTGTAGTTGTTCCAAGTCTCTCGACGGAGGGGAAGATCGGGGTGGCAGTTGTAACGCTGTTCTTCCTGAGTGATTACGGGCACATAGCACTCCATGAAGGATGCGATGGCTTGTTCTCTCGTGATGACTGTAGCTAAATCTCTCATTTTCTCTCTTTTCTGATTGTTACTTATACAGTATAGCATATTGAATGCTAGCTGTCAAGGATTATTTTCGGCGTCTGGTTTGGGCGCGGAGGATACGGGAAACGTGATCTTCGATGCGTCGGTTGATTCTGTTGTCCTCGAAGAAAGGAATGGATTGGCCTTTTAGAAGGCAATGGGCGAAATATTTGATTTGTCCGAAACTCATTTTTTCTCTTTCTCGATTGTGTCTACTATAGTATAACACGCTGAAATCATTTTGTCAAGAACTTTTTTTCTTTATGATCTCGGGGACTTATCGTCTCTAGTGCTGTAAGTAGTTGTTATCATTGCTGATCTTTTTTTTCACTCGGGGGATAACGTAGCCATTCCCTGTGGACGTTGACCAGACCATAGCCAGGCAGGGCGATTTGATAACAGGACTTCGCCCGTTCATCCAGGTACTCGCCAGCGTCGGATATGTCAGACTTGCGGGATTTCCTAATGATTACGCCTACTTGCCCGTGTCCTGCCAGGACGTCATGGCGATTTACACCCTGCGCCGCCCAGTCCCAGAGTTGGATGGTATCGCCTTTCTTGAATGATTTCATTTACTTACGACCTTCCAGCACTCGGCATAATACCAGTTAGGGACACCGACGCCAGCGGCGACTATTTCTACCTCATCACCTCGCCCGCGACGATTCCCGAAATGCCTTGTTATGACTCCAAGACCGCCCTGGGGGACAAGGTGATCCGCAAACCCCGATCCGTTGGGGTGTGTTACCTGAACAAGATCACCGACTTTCATGCTATCACCTCGAAATGCCCTTGAGTGTAGTTGCCGCACCAGACCTTTTCGCCCTCGCAGGAGAGCATAACATCAACGTAGTTGCTCAGAGGGGGGTTGTTCATTGTATCGGGGCGCACGTCCACAACGATACCCACACAACCGGCTGGAAATGGCCCGCCAGGTACGGCGGGATTGTCCCAGACCGCACGGGTGTTTGTTACTATATCGCCTACTCTCATTATATCACCTTGATCAAACTAGCGTTTTGGAATACCATGATGGGCTTACCTGACTCTACACGCTGGACCCACCACATTCCGCCTTCCTGCTCACTGGTAAAGGCTGGTCCCAACACGAGGGCGACGTTCTCTTTCCTACTGCCTATCTGAATCATATCGCCTGTCTTGAATCGCTTGTTCATTTTTTTCTTCATCTCGATTATTATGTTTCCATTATAGCACGGTGGAAACGGTTTGTCAAGCATTTTCTTTTTGAATGATCTCGGGAAGTTAGCGGGTTTGGGGTTGTAAGTTGTTGTTATTGTTGGGTTATTTATTTTGAACTTTTATTCTTCAATGATCTCGGGCATATACCCTGCCAGGAGGCAACCCCGTTGTGGGGTTGCCCAGACAACCTAAGTTGCCCAGCCTGGACTTGAGCCTTATGCCCTTGGGGGGTATTTGGAAGGGGGAAGGGTGCGCCTGGCTTTGTTGCCTAGGCCCGGTGATAAGATGCCTCCTATCGGTGGACTAGCGCACCCTTCCCCCCGTAGAGAGAGGCGGGTTCGATCCGTGGTTTCGAGTAGCATATAGCTACCGTCTTTGCCCCAGGAAAGAGGACCGCAACTGTGCTTTTTCACCTCTCTCTGCCAGAGGGAGCTAAGGTCAGGAAGTCAAACCCAACCTTGCCTTATTCCTCGCGTTGACTAAACGCAAACAACCATTATATTCCTGTCCATTACGGCACCCTCTAGGGCGGAGGAATCGAACCCCATTCTAATAACGCCTCTGGCTTTCGTAGTGTGTTACAGACTCCATTGTTGTATGAGTCTGACTAACAGCGTGCTCGACCTTTGAGGTGGTCGGGTTCTCACCCGGCTACTGTCAGGGCTCCACCCACACACTACTTTTTTTCTATACTTTCAAAGAACAACCCCATTATACCGCAATGGGAAGCGGTTGTCAAGTCTTTTTTTATTCGCCTGACAGAAAGATATTCAGCGCCTCGACGCCCAGAGGGTAACAGACAGAGCCATCGCTCAAGTCCACGACATTACTAACCTTTTCGCCGGATTGGATGTCCTCAAGCTGGTCGTCTGTTACGCGAACGATGGTTGCTTCTGTATCCCAGGTTTCGCCGTCAGGCATTACTACGATAAACATGATTTTTTTCTCTCCTCGATTATTGTTCTTTCAGTATAGCAAAAATATTTTCGGTTGTCAAGAACTTTTTTTATTTTTTTTGTTCTTCAATGATTTCGGATACTTGTGGTCACAAGACTGTGATGGTTCTGGTAGTGCTTTCCAAAGATACACCACACAGCACATTCCTATGAGAAACTCAAGCATTACTCTTATCCGAAGTGCAAGATTGTTTCGTAGGGTAAACCATTGGGTGACATAGGCTTCTTTACTGCCTGACGTACTGTAGTATTTGTTTCCATACCTGTTGTTCCTTTCCTTCTTTGAACCAGTAAACACTAACTATGTCGCCATAGCCTTTTTTTGGGTTTGTGTTTATTATTATTCCTATTCCCTTATCTCTTCTTGTTCCGTACCTTCTGTGGCAGACTAGATCACCTAGAGTTGGTTTCATTAGCTTTTCCACTTGAAGTTGCGGCAGGCTTTCTTAGCCTTTTGCTTCCGCTTGTCTCCGTGATTGCCTGAACCAGTCCTAAAGTGGGCGTGAATCGCCAGCCAGTTCCGCAGCTTTGGCTTCTTCTTCCTTTTCATTCCTAATCTCCTCGTCTCTACCCATGATGGCGACAAAGCCAATCTTTCTCTTCTGGATTTCTTCTCTTACTTCAAAGCCCTGTGCTGCCAAGAATCCCTCAAGATCGTTCTCTGACATTCCGTTTCCACTAGGCACGCCAACAGGGTAAGGCGCGATTGTTCCATTTGCTCTAACAGGGATAATCAGGGGTTCACTCATTTTTTCTCTCTCGTTGAGGGATTTTCGATTGTTGTGTTACCAGTATAGCACAGGAAAAATGGTTTGTCAAGCATTTTTTTCACTTTTTTATTCATGAATGATCTCGGGAACTTACGATCTCATAGTACGGGTTGTCGTCGATGCGTAGGCACGTGCCAGTTTCAAACGTGACAGCATCGATCAAGTCTGCATATCTAATGACACCAGTGGTCACCTCTCCTTTGCAGGTGTCTCGCCATGCTTCCTCTGTTATGGCGATGGCGATATACAGACCGCCATCAACACACTTTACCAAATCACCTACTTGCACTTATCAACTCCAGGTTACTTACAGTCTCCCAACTAGCATC
>Ga0208684_1000637_pt1 | contig 23783 bp, 55 predicted proteins | sample MalvireepMed_b05_FD_184245 | JGI IMG/M metagenome (GOLD analysis project Ga0208684, IMG submission 184245) | Marine viral communities from the Global Malaspina Expedition - Malaspina viral metaG DeepMed_b05 (SPAdes) (version 2) | ecosystem: Environmental > Aquatic > Marine > Oceanic | place... | reverse complement strand
GTTGAAGACGATGAGATGCAAATTAGAAAAGTTGTTCGCCACTTAATTCAAGAAGCAAAAAAAGATATTGAAGATACTCCTCACTCTTCAACAGCAATTAATATTCTTGAAGACTTACTTAAGCAAATTCTCCCGAATCTTGAAACAGAATTTAAAACACTAACAACTGCCAGGGAACAGCGCGATTCTTTCAGAGCACATGTTGTTAATGCCGTTTCTACGCTTTTGGACACCGAAGATATTAATAAAGCTGGCGGAGCCGCTGGCGAAGAAGAAGGATTAATTAGTTTAGACGAAGAAGAAGGCGATATCGAAGAAGAGGTAGATATTAAAGTATCCGATGTTGATGCTCCAGCTGATGATAAATTTATTGATATAGAAGCTGAACCCCAAGAACCAGAAGAGCCAGATACATTTGGTATTGAAGGCCAAGATGCAACTGGACGAGCACTCGCACAAGAAGCTTTTAATAATATAGAGAAAAATATTACTGAAACTTATGCTATATTGCATGATGAAAGTGATGAAAAACTTTTTCAAGATTATCTCATTACAAATTTAAAATTATATTTTGATAAATGGGAACAAGAACTTGGAGCAGTAACGGAGCCAACAACAGATGAATATGAAGCAGAAAAAGACGAAGACGAAGCTGGCACTGAAGCTGGCGCAGAATTTGACGCAGAACTTGGTGGAGAACTTGGTGGAGAAGCACCCGCAGCGGCGGGAGCAGGCGAAGAAGTTATTTAACGAGGCTTTAATGAAATTTGAAAAAATTGGTACGGATATTGGCAAACTTGTAGACGAAAAGAATATTGCATACGGTAGCGCATTCGAAAAATCAGAAGAAATATTAAAAGTATTATATCCAGACGGAATTGAACCCAAGCAATATAAAGACATGCTGGCGGTCACACGAATTGTAGACAAATTATTTAGAATAGCAACACAGAAAGAGGCTTTTGGAGAAAGTCCTTTCAAAGATATAGCAGGTTATGGTATATTGGGAGTTGCTAATGATCAAGAAGAACAAGAATAGCGGGACCAACCGTTATTATTCACTTTCCAACAAATTAAGAAAAGAGGGGAAATCAAGCGAAGAGTTTGAAATCCTTTTTAATAACCTTTCGTTAGAAGAGGTTATTGGCCTGAAGCTTGAATTAGCTTCAAAATTTGGCTTAAGGGGGAAGATGTATGGATTGCCCATTTGGTATTCTTTACGCACCATCGTAAAAGACGCAGTTTTAAAATATGCAGTATCTGCTACACGATCTAAACGTGAAGCAGCAAGATTTTTAGGACTTCATGAACAAAGCCTCCATCTTTTGATAAAAAAACATAAGGTTGACAATTATTTTAAAGAAGAGGTTGACAAGGAACCATAAAAATGCTATTATATGGAAGTTAAATAGACGAATAGAGTACCAAAGCGAGATAAATCTTATTGTGTTTAAATAAACATTTATTTAAATTAATACCACCCTTCAATGGCTTTATTAGAAGGTGCCTTTTTTGGCAGTTGAAATAAGCCTAGCGTTGTTGTTGTGACGAAAACGACAATCTTGCGGTACTTTATTTTATTACTATTTATTACGGGGGCGAAATGGCTTCGACTAGATGAGGGAGATATTTTGTGCAAGGATGTATGAGCAAACATTATAAGGCTCGAAACAATAGCTGCAAACGATGTAGCACTACCAATGGCTGCGTAAGCTATGGCGGGGTTTCCGGTTTCCTTGTTACCCAAAACCGGGTTAACAATTTTTAAACCTTGTATATCGCAAAATATTAAAGCATTTAGGACTGCGGTTCGATACCGCACGCCTCCATTAATAAAGTAAAAGAATAGGAAAAGAAATGAGCAAACCATCTCCAGCATCAGAAATCAAACTAAACCTATTTGAATATATCTGGGCAGGAATCATTTATGGACACGGTGTAGACGGTGTTGCCAAAATTCATTTGAAGAAAACACCAGCAGAGCAAATGGCAGAAGATTTCTTTGAGTGGATCAAAAAAGAAAAAGGTGCTACGTATTTTTCATTGAACAGCGATAGAACATCAAAGTATAATGTTTGGTGCGGTCAAGGAGGCTTTGTCTTCACGAATGAAAAATACGAACCACACGAATTTGACGATTTGGTCGTCATAACTTATTAAGGAGATTAGAAAATGAGTAATAAAAAAGTAGATGGAACACTGTGTTTCTTTCGGCACACGCAGGGGAATAACACAGGAGAACTGGTATCAGTTGCAGTGGATATTGAAAAGGAAGAAGATAGAAAGCAATTTATCCCCCTGTTTCAGCGTTTGCTAAAATACCCAGAATTTGTAAGAGCGATGGAGGAGAAATAAAATGGCAGATTTCAACATCACAGACCCAGAGATCATCAAGATGCTCAAAGGGTTAGCCGAAGAAGGAAGGCAAGGGGTTGCCGATCAGATCCAAGAATCGTTGGATTCAGGTGAAGTAAGGCAAGTGACTGAAGAAAAAGAAACAAAGATTAGAAACAGAACAAAAACAGATTTGTGCTGGGAACGTTCAATAGAGCGATTAGCACCAACTGAATATAAAGGCAAGCCAATGGGTTTTGGCGGCATCATCAACATAAGCGAAAGTATTATGCCTGATGGTGAGGGCATTTATTATCTTATTGCGACAGGTTCAGCTTATGTTTATGCTGATGATGAGGGAAAGATACAAGATCACTTCATTAAGTGGAATGAAGATAACCCAGATGTGAGAGATAGAGAAGATTGTTGGAGTAGTGATTATTACGGAGAAGAGAAATGAGATCGTGGATTGAAAAATTAGAACAAGAAAATAACGAACACCAAAGAGAGATTTTACGTTTAAAATCCCTCAATCGCAGAGCAGCAGAAGAAATTAGAGATCTTGACGATATTCTTATTGATTGCGTTGAGAATAATAAGGTTCCAAAATACGATGAGAAAGATCCAATGTTCGCAGGTTTTTCTTCAATAAACTTATTGAATAGATTGGATGCAAAAACAAGTGGCGGATATATTGAAAATTATCCAGATCTCTGCCTTAAACTAAAAGAACTTGATGGTTGGTATAAAGCAGAACACCCAAGTTTTTATCAATCAGTAAATAAGGTTATTGACGATCACAAAGAAACATTACAAAAGTTAGCGGACAATCCATCTCCTTATAAACACAAAACAAAAGATTGTGTTTATTTCCAAGAAACTGGTGGAATGTCTTGTCCAGATTGTGACGAAGAACCATTTAATGAAAAAAGCACATCGAATGAAGAACACACACCAGAGTGCAAATGGCACAAAGATTGGCACGCTTGCGATTGTGGAGCGTTTGATGCGCAGAAATAGCGCTTTTGTGCGCGGCAAATCGGCTAGTTGCTCAAAAGTGCGCATCAAAGCAGCCAAGCAAGTGATGGAACAACACAGCAAAGCACTTGAGAAACTTGCGGAGAGCGAAGAATGAGCAAAGATACAAAAGGTAACCACCCGGCCCCAAGTGAGGATAGTTTGTTACAAAGTAAAATCTGTCGCCTTGAAGGGCTTGCGGGTTCGAGTCCCGCCTTCGGTACCAAAATAAACCTTAACTTTTTAATTAATGTTGTTATTGTTATAATATAAACCGAGAGAGGCAAAAATGATACTTTACATTTTAGAATTAGCGTCATCGTATAGCGATGATCTGTATCGTTTGGGTTGTTTTCCCAGCGATGTCATTTATGGATTAACAGATACGGGCCAGGTGATCTTCAACGCCCTATGCATTGCGTAGAGAGGAAAAACTGAATGAAACTTTATCTTTTAACGCAAGACGAGAACCAAGGTGACGAATCATTTGATTCTTGTGTTGTCGTTGCCGAGAACAAGGCAGCTGCACAAAAAGTACATCCCATGGGTGACTGGGATCGGGTCGATGTTTGGACCTATAACCCGGAAGACGTGGATGTGTATTATCTAGGTAATGCACGGAAGGATTTAGAAAAAGTTGGTTTTTCATTAAAAGTTAACAATGTAATTTGTTCAAGTTTCAACTAATCTCTAGTTACACGAGAGGACGGTTGAATGGACAAAGCTGATGTCGAGTTGATAAAGGAAAAATTAGAGGAATGTTTAAAGTTCGTCACCGTGGAGAATGGTTCTATATACCTTTCTTTGAGAATGACAATGATACATGTAAAAGAATACCTCAATGAAGAGAATGGAAAAAAAGAATAAGAAAAGTGTAGAGTACATCCACACTTGGACGGGAAAAGAATTTAACTTTTTAGATGTAAAGACTGAAGACATATGTATCGAAGATATCGCACATGCTCTGTCACTCCAATGTAGGTTTAATGGCCATATTGGAGAGTTTTATTCAGTTGCAGAACACAGCATGATGGTTGCAGATCTCGTTGCGGAAGAAACGGAGGATCCAACAGTTATCCTGACTGCGCTACTTCATGATGCTTCTGAAGCTTACCTGGGAGATATCGTATCTCCATTAAAACAATTTCTTCCAGATTATAAAAAGTTTGAGTTAATGGTCGAAGAAAAGATTGCAGAGAAGTTTTCTCTTATATTTCCTTTTCCAGAAGTTGTTGGCAAGGCCGACAAAGAAGCTTTCGAAAAAGAAATTAAGTTTTTGGCACCACATGCAGAACAAGATTCATTAAGACACATAAATATGATGGATGACATAGAGAATAATTTCCTTAATTACTTTAAGGGCTTGATGGAAACTGTTTGTATAAATGGCGAAGAATAAACTAAAAGTCGGCGATCTGGTTATAGTAAGAGAAGCTCGGTCCATGGGTGGCCTTCCTAATGGAACTATTGGGCTAGTAGTAGAAGAATTGCCAGGTGTCCCGCCGACTTCACCCGGTACCGCCCAACCGCGCTGGTTCGTACAATGGTTCACACATAAACAATGGTTCACACATAAACTTTACGCGGGAACAACATTTGGCCATGGCCTGGAGGTTATAAGTGAAGGTGGGTGATTTGGTAAAAACCGATGGCTTGTTAGCTACATCGCCGCCTGAATATGGCGTCATTGCGCGCCTACCCTATGATATTAGTAGTTCCGGTCAAGGCTGGGAGTTTAATGCACGATGCATCGATGTTTTGTGGTTTGGTAGCGAAAAGCCCAGCCGTGTTGATTATTCAGCTATTGAAAATGGTTCTGTAGAGGTTGTAATATGATAGGAAATCTTGTAAAAGACAGATACTCAGAAATAACTGGGATTGTTTTATCGGAAACTATTGATTCAATGTGGGAGGTATACTGGTTCGAACCATCTGAGGGAATGAAGCTGGGTAGAAATCCATATATTTCATGGCGGCCAGACGAAACAATCGAGGTCATAAGTGAAAGTCGGTGATTTAATTAGGGTTTATGATCCTGATGAGCGTTTCCCTGTGACTTATTCGGCATTAGGCATAGTCACTGGTATTAAATATAAGACCATCGTCCCAGATTCATATCGGATATTTAACATATATACTGACGAGGGGCACGTGACTTTTGATGAGCCATATTGGGAAGCAGAAATAATAAATTCTGTTTGACTTAGTAAAAATAGTCACTATATTATGCATGTAGGAGTAAAAAATGAAAAATAACATAGCAAAAGAGGCTGACAACCTGTTTAGAATTTTAGTGTTTGCTGGGGTGATTTCTATCCTGGCCCATGGCCTAGCCGTATAAAAAACGGAGAAAATAATGAAAATCGGTGACCTTGTAAAAGATAATCACGATGGCAGCTATGGTGTCGTCGCTAGCGAACCGTATACTGTGAGATGGTCGCGTGACCCAATCACCGAGACGGAAAATTGCATCGATATTCTGTGGTCTGGCGATAAGAAAGCATTGAGGTGCGAATTTGTGGCCATAGACAAAGGCTGGGTTGAGGTAGTCAGTGGTTAAAGAATGGTTTCTTTATGTCCTACGATGTAGCGACGGCACGTTATACACCGGCGTGACCACTGACATTTCCAGGCGACTGAATGAACATAACACGAGCAAACGTGGTTCGAGATACACGAGATCTCGCCGCCCAGTGGAATTGGTATACTGCGTGGACTTTGAGAATCAATCGACTGCACAGATAGCCGAATATAATTTTAAGCAGTTAACACGAAAACAAAAGGAAAAGGTTATCAATGAAAGTCGGTGATTTAACGAAGTTGTCTATAAGAAAAACCCGTAAAGGTTTGCCTTATGAGAGTAAAATTGGTTTGATAACCAAAGTCCACGTACAGGAGTTGTGGGGATGTGTTGATGTAAATTTCGGTGGCGTTTCATATAGATTCAAGCATACTGATTTAGAGGTCGTCAGTGCATGTCGGTGACGTAGTAAAATTAAGGCCTTTTTATGCACACTCCGGTTATCCAACAGATGTCTATGGTATTGTATTAGAATTATATGAGGATGATGACGGCTTCTATTGGTATAAAGTCCGGTTTGAACTGTTATATGAATGGTTCAAAGACTATGAATTGGAGTCGATAAGCACAACTCAGTCCGTTGACCATTGAAAAACGGTGCCTATAATAATAGTATGAATATAGGCGATTTGATAAGAGATTTGCGTTGGCCCGAGGACGGCATTGGAATGATTCTTGAGATCGTAGATCGCAGGAAAAAAGAACCCTACCTAGTTTTATGCACCGATGGAAAACCACATTGGCTTCCAAAGAAATACGTCGAAAGAGGTTGTGAGGTCATTAGTGAAGCTAGTTAGAGACTTTATTCCCCTTATCATCGAGAAGGACGGGAGGGCTTGTGTTTATCACGTTGCCAACTATGACGAATATAAAGCGCGTTTATATGAAAAGATGCGCGAAGAGCTTGATGAATTTGTTAATACACCGTGTTACGAAGAGGCAGCGGATATGTGGGAAGTTTTCCTTTCAATTTGCGAGTTACACGAGATAAAGATGCCTCGTTTAAAGTTGGCTGTAGAAAATAAGCGAAAAGAACGAGGCGGATTCAAGGATAGAATCATATTGGAACAGTATGAAAGTCGGTGACCTAGTAAAATGTGTTCACGATGATGACGTTGGAATAATCACAGATTTATATGAATGTAAGAAGAGTACCGTAGTCACAGTTCGGTGGGCCAAGTTTCGCACGCCAACACAGGAAACTGTTGGCGAGTGGGGTATGGAGTTGCTAAATGCAGCTAGCTAAAGTTGGCGATTTGGTTGAGCTTTTGGATCGCGCACCGACGTCAGATCCTGATGGCGGCTACGAGCATTGGCCTTCCGGCATTATCGGCATTGTAACCGACAAGGAAGATCTTACACAAATGCCTATCGTTACTTGGTTGAATATTGAAGAGGTTAGGGACACGTGGCCTCAAAAGATGCTCAAGGTCATCAGCGAGGCTCCAATTGGATAGCTTGTTGCGATTTTTGATAGGATACATGGAAGACACCCACACCCGCCTTCTCGAAGAGGATAAAGAGGTCGCTGCCATCGTGTTCAAGAACTTGGAATCATTAAAGAAAGACTTGAATGATCACATTGAATTCTTTCCTGTGTTTTTTCCCATTGACGATGAATAGCTTGTTCCTATAGTTGTTGTGTAATTGATGGATGGAGGACAAAATGTCCTGGAATAATACTGTTAGATGTGGTCATTGTTATGAATACGGTCACAACCGCGCAAGCTGTGCTGCTCTTCGCGAGCAATATGAAAGTTGGCTTAGTTCAGATAATTCATACGAGCGCCGCAATGCCGAAAGGTATTTCGAAAAAAAGAAGCGCAAAGCCGAAAGAGCAAACAATCGCAAATGCTCCTACTGTAGCCAGCCCGGTCATACGAAGCGAACTTGTAGCACCAGAAAAGCTGACGTTGACGTCTATGCTGGCATGATTTACGAAGGTCGCGAGAGGTTGCACAAATCTTTTCACGAGAAAGGCTTTGGCGTCGGCGCTCTTATCTCACACACCACTAACGACTGGGATTCAGACACGAGGAGCCACGTCGAAAATGTGTATCTTGGGATTGTTACAAGTATAGACTTCGATAGGCTTTCACACCAAATGATTGTCGGTGGTGACGAAACCATGCTCTCAGCAACCGTGACAGCCGTTTCGTATGTTAACCATCCAAAAGGTGTTGTCAATGGCCGAGCGCCGCTACCAATCAGAGCGATGGATTTCTGGAACACGTTGGATGAAACCTACGATTATCGCCAATTTTCTTCTGGTAAAGCGAGATCCGCCCGTATTAAGATTGTAACGCCGCTTGATGAGAAACAAAGAGGTCTTATACCTTGCCCGCCTTCATATGAATCGTGTGAAAAGATGGCTCAGGGACTGATCGATGAGTGTGGCAAAGAGCGCTGGCGTTTACCACGTGATCTGCATGACGAACTTAATAAAAGAGGTATCACGGTATGATGGATATCTTGAAAAGGCTTGAAGATTTTTTGATGCACATGGTTCGGGTGTGTTTAATAGCCGCCCTGGCCATCATTTCTTACGGTTTGCTTTAATTTTTCTTGTCCAAGAGTCGGTTGTGCCTATAGTTAGAGTGTAACCGATTGCTGGAGTCAAAAATGACTGACAAAATTCAAGAAAGGCTAGAAAAGCTAACTCAAGAGAAACTTCTCACTGACTGGGAACGTAATTTCCTAGACTCCCTTTCTCAGCAGGTTGGCAAGGGTCGCAACCTGTCACATCGTCAGAATGGCACCCTCCAGAACATCGAGTCCAAGTACAGCGAAGACAAGAAAGCTGCGCTTCGCAAGTGGAAAGAGGAATACACGCCTGAAATGCGTGAAAAGATGGTCATCATGGCTAGCTATTACCTTAATAATCCTCCGTACTTCCAGGATTTGGCTCGACGAGTTTTGGACGAAGAAGTTTACATCCCAACGGAGAAAGCATTCCGCGCTATGTGCGAGAATAAATACGCGGTTAAGGTCATCGATATCGTCAAAACTGATCCGATTTATGCTGTTGGTTCCATGGTCCGTATTCGAGCCAACGCCAATGGCCATGCTGCACGTTATAGGAACAAAATGGTGATGGTATTGGAGCATGACGCGACCAAGCTAGCTTCGGCTGCTAAAAATGCGCGACCCGTGTACGTCATCCCCGTTGGTGCGTCTGCACCCTTCTGGACTGAAGAAAGATACTTGAAAAAAGTTAAAAAAACTGGTTGACCATGGTAAGCTGGTTCCTATCTTAGTAGTGTAGACGGAAACAATATTTATTAACCTAGTTACTCAAGGAGATGTAACATGGCCATCGATTTCAAAACATTTAATCAAGTTGCCCCGCACGTCGCGGCGGTTCGCAAGCCAATTCTTCTTCGTGGCCGACATGGTGTCGGCAAATCCGAGGTTGTTTATCAACTTGCAAGTTTGCTTTGCAAGCCTGTTATCGAGCGCCGCGCTTCACAAATGACTGAAGGCGATCTGGTCGGTCTTCCCAAGACTGATGGGGACGTTACTTCATTTTGTCCACCTGATTGGTTTCAGACGGCTTGCGACAGTGGTGTTGTCCTCTTTTTCGATGAGGTCGATCGCGCCGTCACAGAAGTGAGGCAGGGTCTATTCGAGCTAACAGATTCACGCAAACTGTTTGGTAATCACCTCCATCCCGATACCGTCATCGTTGCTGCAATCAACGGTGGCGACCACGGTTCGCAATATCAGGTTGGCGAGATGGACCCTGCTGAGCTTGATCGATGGACGGTCTTTGACGTCGAGCCGACGATTGAGGATTGGCTCGACTGGGCCAAGGTCGAGGTCGATGGCGTTGTTTGGGACTTCATCAATCAGAATCGTTCTCACTTGGAGCATCAGACTGATTTCGAGCCTAACAAAGTTTATCCTTCGCGCCGATCCTGGAAGCGTTTCAACGATTGTCTCGTAACCGCTGACTTTCTTTCCGAACATACGGACAAGTCTTCGATTTACCACCTTGCCACTGCGTTTGTTGGTTTCGAGGCTGCTGTTGCTTTCAATGACTTCGTTCAAAACTATGAGCGTCAAGTAACGGTTGAGATGATCCTCGACGATGGTAAGATCGACAAGACGTCGAACTTTGGCATCAACGAGCATTGCGCGCTGATCGAGAAAATCGAAGCTAGCAATGCCTTTGCCGCGGTTCTCGATGAGACTCAGATCCAAAACTTGGCTAACTACTTCGTGTGTCTTCCTTCCGAGCCAGCAATGAAACTCTGGACGTCGATTGGCAAAGGCGTGAATGAGAACGTCATCGCGCTTCACAAGTCAAAGGCCGAAGATGGTACGAAAGTTTCAACTCGCATGGTTACTATGCTCACCGGAAAAAATGAATAGCTATGACTCAACTATGATGCTGTTCAACGCCTGTCCTGAACGGTCTTTAACGGATGTAGAAAGCAGGCTGGGCTAGGTTGCTGGCCCGACGTGGCAACCCTGTTCATTTTTTTCACAAGCACCCCTTGACGATTGTTGAGGGGTGCTTATCTTTACAGTGTAAGACAACTACTTATTAGGGGAGCATCATGTTCAACCTTAACGATCATATCTTTCGCTTGCTTCAAGATGAGCCTTTCTTTGCTTCTCTTTCGCGTAACGTCGATAAGACTGAGGATAAGAACATCCCGACTGCCGGTGTCCGTATCAATCCTGACACGGGTTTCTTTGAGTTGCTTTATAACCCTGAGTTCTTTGAGGGCTTGGAGAGTGATAAGCAGCGCTCCGGCGTACTTGTACATGAGTTTTATCATCTTGTGATGGAGCATATCCTTGGCCGCTTGCCTGATGAACTGGCTGGTATCTTTGAGGGTCAAGTTGATCCTGAGAAGCAAGCCCTGTTCAAGTTGTACAATATCGCAGCTGATCTTTCTATCAACTGTCACATTGGCAAAGAGAACTTGCCTGAAAATGGCTGCTTTCCTGGTCATGGCTATTTCGAGGAGTTTCCAGAATTTCAAAGCACTGAATACTATTACGCAAAGCTGAAAGAAAAGGCCGAGCAGGAAGAAAAAGAGAAAGAAGGAAAACCAGAAGATGGTTCTGGCGAGGATTCTGAGGGCGATTCTAAAGGATCTTTAAGTGATATGGATTCTTTCGATGACCATAGCCAATGGGGCGGAAAAGCCTGCGATACTGCGACAAAAGAGATCGCGAAGCAACGCCTTACCGACGCTGTTAAACAGGCTGCTGACGATGCATCGAAGGTCAATTCTTGGGGGTCCATTTCTTCATCGATGAGAAAAGAGATCATGGATCGGATTTCTCCGGTGCTTGACTGGCGCAAAGTGCTACGTTACTTCGTCAAATGCTCTCAGAGGGCCGAGAAACGCTCCACAGTGAAGCGTCTCAACAAACGCTACCCTTACGTCCATCCTGGCCGCAAAGTCCGTAGACAAGCGAATATTGCCATTTCTATCGATCAATCTGGTTCGGTGTCTGACAGTATGTTAGCGGTGTTTTACTCCGAACTTAACAAGTTGGCTGAGATCGCAACCTTCACGGTCATTCCCTTTGACACGCGCGTTGCCGAGGACAAAGTATATCAGTGGCGTAAGGGTGAAACCCGCAAACGTGAACGTGTTCTCTACGGTGGAACGTGTTTCAATGCTCCTACCGAATACGTTAATGCTGGCAGATTTGATGCTCACATCGTCCTTACGGATATGTGCGCCCCTAAGCCTAAGTCCAGCAAATGTGCCCGCATGTGGATGACGGACGCGGAAAGTGCCCGCCGCCCATACTTCAAGACAAACGAGCGTGTAATCGCAATTGCAAAGTGAGGTGAATTATGGACTGGTACGCGATATATGGAAAAGATTTGAAAAAAGAGGGTGATGAAGAGGAAATTCCTTTTGATTTCGAGGATTTAGACATGTCTGAGCTTGATTCAATCGATGGAAAGAACGGCTGGGGTTCAGGCTCGCTAGAACGGATTTCAACAGAAGTTTCTTCAGATTGGTATTGACCATCGGAAGATCGTTCTTATAGTTGACACAACAACGGAGATGAAACATGTCTGACGAAAAACTCAATGCTACGATAGTTATGGCTGCTGGCGTTCTTAACGCTCTTGACGCTGCCAAACTGCTAGCGAAGCTCGACCCACGGGCGGATCGCTTCGTGAGCAACCTTCAAAGATTGAAGGAAAAGCTGGTGCCTCTACTTCAAGAGGAAAGTGCTAAAATTCTCAAAGAAGAAGAAGAGTTCAACGACTTTTCTAATTCAAAAACTGATTGGATCGAAGGCCGCCGTTAATGTCTGTAGCCGTTGCGTTTCAGGCGCTTGGGATGTTCGTACTCAATTTGGTCTTGACGACTGGAGTTGTGTTCCTATTGTTTAAATACGAAGACAAAAGAAGAAGAAAATGAAAATGAAACCCGGCGATTTAGTAAAACATATTAACGTTCCTTCGTTGGGGATTGGTTTGGTGACGGAAGTCGGCGTACCTAAACACAGTGTTGGAGTTTTGGTGCTTTGGACAACCAGGCGCACTCCCACGGCAGAAGTTAGCGTATGTTTGAAGGTGATAAATGAAAGTCGGTGATTTAGTTATTTATAAACCCCATGCCAGCACTTATGAAGGCACGGGTTTAATACACACGGTAGAACGCGTCGCCATCGGCGTTTACCGTTACAAAATCAGTTGGCCAGCGAAACCAGCGCACATTGGTGAAACAATGACTTGGGAAAGCCCACGAGACTTTGAGGTTCTGAATGCAACCCGGTGATCTAGTAAAAACTACAAGGGCTCGAATTGGTGTTCCTAATAACACCATCGGCCTAATCACAGAATGTCATACGCCTTACGACGATGACATGAATTGGCCCATTTTTATTGTTCAACTGACGGAACACCCTAAATATGGGGCGCGATCTATACGGAGCCTTTCGCGTGACTTGGAGGTTATAAGTGCAAGTCGGTGATTTGGTAAGATGGAAGGATCGCGGCAAATTGCTGGGGATTGTTTTGAAAACTAAGCCGCCGAAGAGCGTCAACCCTGCGGTGCTTGCGTATATTCCCGAATGTTCAGAACCAGTATGGATTCCGCTGGGCGAGTTGGAGTTGGTTAATGAAAGCCGGTGACCTCGTGAAACGGATTGACTACAACTGGATTGCGCTAGTGATTGAGATTAAAGAATCTGGGGGTTATAAGTATCCCAGTTTCATGATTTTAGACACTGGCGAGATTGGTTCTTGTTCTGGTACTCTTTTGGAAGTCATTAGTGAAAGTGGGTGACCTAGTGAGAATAATTAGATACGGCTCTCGTCACGCTCCAGACGGCACGATGGGAATAATCATCGAGAAGCTGCCGTTCGATCCTCGCGAGAGTGCTTGGAAGCATCAGGCTTATCACGTTCAGTGTCAAAACGGGTACCTCGCACGTCATGCTGATTTTTGTTTGGAGGTAATCAGTGAAAATCGGTGACCTAGTGAGAGTTTGCAAGGTCGATGGTTATCCGATCGGTTTGGTTGCCGGGGTTTCGTATCTCATCGGGCTCACGCCATGCTATAAGATATTGCTTGACGGCAAATATTACCCGTTCATGTCCTATCAACTTCAACTAGTCGAGGTCCAAAATGCAAAAAGCTGAAACATTTCAACATCTTAAAGTAAAGCTCAATCGAGCTAAGAAATATCTTGAACAATCTCAGCTACTTGGAGAGAAGCTGGAACTAAACGAGCAATTTGACAGTGATATCATAGAGATACAATCGTTGCTTGATGAGGTTTTAACCCTTGTCCACAAGAAAAGCGTTCCTATAATGATTACACGAGCCGTTAAAAACTACGGCAAAAAGGAAAACGATGTTTAAGCGTTCAGAAAAATCAACGAACATGAGCCACCTTCAAACGAAGGTTGGGCCTTTCACCGCAAACCAAATCATCGGAGCCATTGGCAAAGACCATCGAGGCGAAAGTGACAAAGTGACGATGGAATGGCTTTTTGAGGATGAAAACGGTGACGTTGTAACCCTTTATGATTACAAAGCTAACGCTTGTCAATACCCAACTGCTCAAATCTTGTGGAGCGTCGGCGGTTTTCGCAAAGACGTCGCCCACGAGTTCTCGAAGTGGCTACAAGAAAAGGTAAAGAATTCAATAACTTACAACCCTTTCGATCCAGCATGGGAAAAAATCCCTAGTGGGTGCTAATATTAAAGATTCTCGGTGGTGTCTAATGGCTCAAAAGACAACCTTTCAAGTTCTTAGCCTCTCAAATGAGAGTAAGGAAAACGATGAAAGCTAGACCATTGCCTCATCTATGGCCAAATGAGCGCCGAGAATCTTTAATTTTTCGCTTGTCCACCTGAAAACGGTGCTTATTATTATTGTGTAACGGGAACAACGGAGAAAAAGATGACCCGAAAAGATTTTCAGATGATTGCAGAAGTTGTAGGCACTACGCTAGCGACAGTAACCCCCGAAGCTCGTCAATGCCTTGCGCTTGACTTCGCTCACCGGCTCCAAGCCACTAACCCCCGCTTTGACGTCACTCGTTTCGTCAAGGCTTGTCTCAAAGAGGCCAAAAATGCTTAACGTCAGCGGTGTACCCGTAGTTTAGGCAAACGCCTTCGCGAGAAATTTTTTCCCATGTGTGCAATATGACGACACTTCACAAAGGCGATTTAGTGATCCTAAAGGGTCGCGACGAACCAAAGGGTTTGGTGATAAAGATCATCGACTCGACGGTTCATGTGCTTTGGTGGCCAACGTCAAGCCAACCCCAGATCAAGACGTTTTGCGCCGCTGATCGGCTTGCGGTCGTTCAGTCCGCTCAAAAGAAGCTCGGAAGGCCAAAGAAGGAAAAGTAATTTTCCCCCTTGTCTATCGCGGATCCGTTCTTATGTTCTAAACGTAACAGGAAAAGGACAAAAAATATGTATTGCCGAATTTGTGGAACACACCGAACGGTCGAGTATCGTCGACGCTGCTTTATGGACTTATGCGCGCACTGCAATAGCGAGACGCCAAAAAAGGCTAGCCGCTACTTTTTCGATAAGCGATATTGGAGCAACCCGGATGATATACCCGAATCAGTCAAGAAAGAATTTTATAGCGACTACAAGGTTAGCCGTTGCACGGTTGCGCAATACATCGAGCAGACTACTACACGGCTCGATTGAGCTTGAGAAGTGGCGTCATCGTCACACCTTTGAATTTACCAATTATATCAAGAGGTTATCTATATGCCATTCGTTTTTCTAAGCCAAGATGAGGCTGAAAATTTGCTCGACGCTGCCCGACAGGGGCAAGTTGCGAGGCTCGAACTCATTGAAAAGATTGAAGAAAGTGACGAAAGTGTCTTTGACATCACTGATTTGCGCCATTTTCAGGCCGAGCTTGCTCGCACGTGCCGAGTTATCGACGAAATTGAAAAAAGATTAACTTTTTCCCTTGTCGATGCTCCAAACGTTCCTAAGTTTGGTGTGTAATAAACAACTCTTTAACCTCATGAGGTAAAAATGTCGATTCAAGACAAATTTGAAAGTAATTCTAGTGGATGTTTGCAACTTACTGACCGCAGCGCCATTGAGGTTTGGCAAACTTCATCGACCCTCAACGAAGCGGAGCGTAAAGAGTGGTCACTATACCGAGACTTAGCTATCCAAAAGTTAGAAGATTACCCTAACTACAGAACTGAACTTCAGACTGAAGTCAAAGCATGGTTAAATGATGTGACAACCGTGTCACTGATACCGAGTGATCAACGAGATTGGAGGGACGATCTCAAACTAAGCGGCGCGCTGAGTAGGATTAAAACATACGCTGGTCCCGATAAAGATGGTGGGTGTGAGGATGGATTAATTAATTGGATCCGTCGGTGGCATATAAATTACTCTCGCGCCCCGTTGAAGTCCCGAGCAACACGATTACGAAAAAAAGGGGTTACTAGCCTGAAAGATCTCAAGCGAGCCAAAACCGGACGCGAGCCATCGTATTATCAGGATCTAAATGCGTATGCTGTAGCGATGAATAGTTAAAAAGTTATTTTTTTCCTTGTCTATCAATAATCCGTTCCTATGTTCTAGGTGTAACAGGAAACAACTGAAAGGAGCCCGAACGTGGCTAACAACCTTCACACTGTAATTACTTGGAAGCAAGCATGTGACACCTTTGAACGGGATCACTTGCCTAACGTCTTGCGCCATCACTACGATGGCTCGATTGACATGATCGCCGCTTGGGAAGATTGGAACAATTGGACCGATTCTTTGTGTAAGGACGGTCAGATTTCCGACTGGCAGTACGCCAATTGGTCGCACCCGCCTTACTTGGAGGACAACTAAAATGAAAATGTTTATTGCTGAAGATGGTGTAAACTCCACAAAGTTATTTGATAGCCGAACCGGCGCTTACGATGCTTTCTTAGAAAAACACGATATGGAACCCCTCCGTATTCTGGATGTGACCAACGGAAAAGAAAACGCTCTTGTTGTCTGGCGCAGCGAGGAGGATTTTTAAGATGAAAACTGGTGATTTGATTATTGCTCACGGTGAAGCGGCGTTGATTCTAGAAGTTCGTGCCGATTCAGTTAAAATTCTTATGCAAAACGGCTGGCAAAAGTGGGTTAGCGTTGGATCCAAAGATCGATCTTTGGCCGAGGGTACTTTTGTCTATGAGGTCAAAGAGAAATGAAAACTAACGATTATTTGATGAAAAAGTGGTGTTTCGGTTTCGGTCGAGGCAAAACAAAGGCCCGCGAAGAAGGCAGAATGAACGCTGACGGTGAGCTTCAGACGTATCGGAGTTATCCCAAATATCGCACGATCGTCTTTAGGGTCGAGAAGGCAGAAAAGAAGGGCACTGACTGGCACATTGAAGGCACTCAGTTTGCTTCGCTCACGGCAAAGCCCAAGAAAAAGAAGATGGTTTTGACTGAAAAGAATGGTTATTTGTACGTGTCAGGTCAAAAACGGCCTTTCCTGCGTATTCAAAACCCTGGCCTAGTCACAGAAGATGGGATCCCGCCTGTTGGCTCGCTCATCACGGTTGACAAGAAACACGCGATCGTGACTTCTGTCGAGCGCAATCAAGTGACCGTTTTTGTCAACGGTCAGATGAAAACCATCGTTTGCCGTCCCGGTCAAATTCGTTGGCACTCCGACAAGGTGCTAGCTCACGCGGTTGGTGTATAAGTGATTGATATTACAGTAAAAAATGTTGACGTCATAGCACTGCGTGACCAACGAAATGCCCTGCTCGCCACAATTGAGGACGTCGAAAGTCTTCAACTTCGACACCCCACGTTTGTGAAACTCCAAATTGAAAGGCTCGACGGCATTGTCTCGCTTCTAAATGCTATGCTAGACAACGCGGAGGGCGTAAGTGATTGATATTACAGTCATTATTTGGCTCGCGCTAACCCTTGGAACTCGTTGGCTTTTTGACCAACGACGGAAAAAGGGCAATTATTTTCTTTAGTTAGAAAAAAAGCCTGTCACGAGAATTTTTTTTCACTCTACCCCTTGACCATGGTGGATCCGTTCTTACTATTTATATATAAGAGACGAGCCAATATCGGTAGTCATGAAGGATCACGAGCGAAAGCGTTGACTGATGAAAGGGTGTTATGCCGCCCTTCCTTGTTTCTTTTTCTAATTTCAATATACATTTCAAAAGGTCACCCGATGAAAAAGAAACTTTTCGATTTTTTCCAAACCAAAGGCGCGGCCACCACGATGGAAGCGGCGATCGATGCGTTCAAAGCACGCAATCCAAAGGCCCATCGCGTTTCAGGCGCTTGGAAAGGCGCTTATCCCGGCGATCGTAACGGTCGTTGGGTCACCATTGAAATGAGCTACACAGAGGGATCATAATGTTAATTCAAGGTTGTATTGTTATCGGTTGTCAAATTATTGCCAGCTTCGGTATATGGCACTTCATTGCGAGGCCCTAAATGATAGTAGGCGACAAAGTACGATTGACCGGCATCACGCGACACGGCAAGAACCGGATCCGTGAACAGGGCGATTTGTGGACCGTCACGGCAATGACGCCAGCGCGCCAATCGAGCTTCGTACCGGTTGACACCGAGATCGCGCTACTCCGGGCAGATTCGAACCCCGAAAAATGGTGGCGTTGGGTCGAGGTCAAGAATGATAAGAATTTTCATGTAAAGAAGATATCTAGTGATTCCAGTGAGTTGCTAGGTGCGTAAATTGATTCGCACCCCGTTACATAGGGCGAATAAGTGCGTAAAACACTACCCAAGTGCGTAAAAGGTTTCGCACCTAAAAGCATCAAATTGATAAGTTGAGGAGAGCGATCATGCCCCCAAGCCGTTGAAATCATTAGGAAATCAAAATAAATGCCCAAAATGACCAAGTTGGCACAGGACTTGCAATATATATAGGTATGAATTCGTACTTTCGCGACAGTTCAGAGACTCAAAGAAAAGTGAAAAAAGATCGTCTTACCCCTTGTCTGGCCCATTCTGGTGCTTACTGTTTAGGGGTAGAAGAAAACACAACTTGCTCAGGAGCAAAATCTACATGAGAACCGCAATTGCAACGCTAGCTTCCGCCGTCAACATTCTAAGCCGTGACGAGCAAATCGCACATGCTGCCGCTTTTCAAAAGACCGGCAACCGTCGAGCAATGGACGCGCTGATCCGCTCCAATATCCCGCTTGCGATCAAGGTCGCAAAAAAGCACGTTCGCAACACCGTCGATATCGATGATCTCTTGATGGAAGCTGTGACCGGAATCATGCGAGCCGGAGAAACTTTTGATCCGTCTTGTGGCGCATCTTTCACAACTTACGCCCGCCAGTGGATGACGGCAAAATGCCAACAATACGTGCAAGAAAATTGTGGAACCATTCGAGTCGGTTCGCGCACTGCTCGCAAGTTGTACGCTTCACTTCCGCGCCTTCGTCGTCAATTCGGTTCTGACGTCGATAATGACACGATCGCATGCGAACTCGGCCTAAACATCAAAGACATCGAAAAAGCGCTTTCTTTGATCGGAAAACGAGCCGCTTCGCTTAACGCTCCGTTGAATTCTGACGGCGCAACCGTCGCGAACACGATCGCGGATAGCAGGATCCTACAAGATGAAAAAATGGACCGAACTGACCAAAGCAGGAAGATCGGCGAGATTCTTAATGGTTTCCAGAAAACTTTGAAAAATGACCGTGACGTCAAAATCTTCACTCACCGCGTTGCTTCCGATGTCTTCGAGAATGATAAGCTGACAACGGTCGAGCTTGCAAGTGAGTTTGGCGTTTCAAAGCAACGCATTGCCCAAATTGAAAAGGGAATGGTTCAGAAGCTACGCAAAGCGCTCCAAACGTGCGCTTTGGCTGCTGTAAACTAGGTTTACACTGCGTTTGCGGTCGTACTACCCAAACCCTTGCAAGTTAACACATTGAAAACATTACGAATTGCTTAGGGTAACTATATTACGTGGTAATTAGTTTTTGCCTATGAATTCAATATAATAGGAGATAGAAGGAAAAGAGACGAGTACGAAGGGTTGGATCTAGTGTGTCAACCTGCTAAACGTTAACTTACTATACATGTGTAATTACTTCCCACTAAGGGCAAACGCTCTACAGGAGCGCATTTATTGCGCATGTAAACCTACTATACACACAAAGGATAAGATAAGTGACTGATATTGCTGCAATTATTTATATCGCGTGTGCCTTTATTTTAGGCGCTGCGATCGGCTTCGTCGGTGGCCTAGCAGGCTATGTAACCAAAAGAGGCGAGAATAAAAAGAGTAATGATATCAGGTAGTTAATTAAGCTTTCCCTTAGCAAGAGAAAGAAAGAGAGTGTATAGGAACTAAACATGGGCGACATTATAGACTTCACAGAGCATTATATGCATAAGCTAATCGACAAATACGCCAAAGCCAACGACGAGAAGATGGCCTGGGCGCTAGCAGAGACGCTAGACAAGTATATACTAGGCGAGGTCGGTATACTATTAATCGAAGGGATTCCAGTACCTTACGTCGAACAACCGATCGAGCTAAGCGAAGAAGAGCCCGAGGAATAAGTTGTCTACGACTAGGGCAAACATAAACTAACCCATTGATATTAAAGGAGAAATAAATATGCGATAATACCGTATAGCTAGTTAACATAAGTGTAGAAATATGCTACAATCTGTTAATGTGTGTATTTATTGCACATAGCAAAGCGTAGTGTATAGCAACTAAACACGGGGGCCCCCCTCCCCCTACCCCGGAATCTATGCATAGTAAGTATACGGTCTAGGCCGGGCTAGATGTGCACGTGTTGCGCACACGGAAATTTTCTAGATTTTTGCAATGGCTAAGCCTATTTACTATATCACCGAGGCTATAACAAAATGAAAATTACAAAGTCGGATATTAAAAAAATCATCCAAGAAGAAACTAAGAATGTTTTGGATGAACTCTGGATGGAAGGCGAATGGGGCAGCGATGAAGATTCACCTGAACGTAGGGCTCGCGCGCGAGAACGTGGTGAGATTGACGTCGAATTTCGCCCTGGGCGAAAAATGACCAGTGACGCTTGGGCGCAATTTACCGATGATGAGCGGACGTCGTATATGGATGCAGAGGCTGATTTCGATAATGCTGCGGAAGATGCGCAAGCAGCTGCAGCTCAAGCCAGGAAAAAAATCCAAGTTAACCCCAAAACTAAAAAGCCTCGCCTCACCAGAAAAGATATGGACAACATCCGCATGGGACGAAAAGATGCTAGCTTTCGTGAAACCGATGAATACAAAGCTTCTTTGGCGCAACGTGATGCAAGGCGCGATTGGGTTGGCCGGCATAGAAAAGGTTATAAGTGGCAGGAGGATCCTCAAGCGCGGATTGATAGAAACCGACCTAAATTTAAAGCAGCTCGTGAAAAATTCCTTAGCAAAGCAACACCTGAACAATTGGCCAAGGATAAAGCAGCCTTGGCTCAGGCGGTTGCAATGAATCCCCCAACGTCAATTGCAAAGGAAGAGCCACCTCCCTTGAAGGAAGGTAAACCAATTGGTACGGAAACAGTGGTGGGTACGAAAACGCGCACTTATGACACCAAGACCGGCAAAATGACAAAATGTGTACAAACGGGTGATATGAAATGTCCTCCTAAAAGCGAAAGCATGGAGTTGGATGAAACCGATACGTCATGTGCCGGAGTACAAGATATTGATCAGCGTCGACGATGTGAAATAGCACGCGCAGAAAATCGATCTGTGTCATCCAAAAACGAGGGCAGGACGCGGAAGAAGAATGCACCCGATTTTGATATTTCAATGAAAGAACTTGAAAAACTAATCCGATAATTAACGTTCCCACCATTTCTCGAAGTAATAATGTACAACCGTCATAATGGCGTTGATTATTAACGTTAGGCCAATAGATTTCGTCATCGATCCTATGAATGGATAACAAATTAACGTGGCCAAGGTCATGGATATAAAACGCCAAGAAATTACTTTTTTGGCTCTCCGACTAATTCGCATAGTAATAATATAGGAACGTTAGAACAAAGTACAAGTTAACGTTTATTGACTGTTAAGAAAAATTTCGGGGAAAAAATTGCCGGATTTTGGTGGGCGTTCTTCAAGATAAGCAACTAATTACTCTATGGAAAGGGAGAATTCTGTATGAAAATCACAAAACAACAACTTAAACGGATTATTAAGGAAGAGATAAAATCTCTCAAAGAAGCGCAAGAGATCTGCTCACACGGCTACTGCTCCCCAGAAACCCTCGCTAAGAATCACGTCGTCGGCTTATATCGAGAGCCCGGTGATCACGAGGGATGGTTGTTAAAAGATTTTGTTAACATGTGGAAGCCATGGTGCGTTGGAAAAGAAGCAACAGAAGGGTATAACGAAGGAAACATGGTTTATCTTCCGTGGTTAGTCGAGATGGATTCTGTGAAAAGACCGAAGTATGCGTGCGATTACGCGGTGGCGCTTAGAGATGGGTTGCAGGATATTCTTGAAAAAGGGCGAGTGCACCCTAGAAATAAAAAGACTATGGAAAATTTTCTGACAAAGATAGGTGGACTAGTCTACCCAACGACGGATATACCCATCGCGGAGGGTCAATCAATGAAAATAACAAAACAACAACTTAAACGAATTATTAAAGAAGAAGTTGATGATCTGTATGGTGAGGATTTTACACCAGAACAACAGGAAGTTATAAAGATGATGGATTCTTTAACTGAGGCCATAAAACTTATGGGTCAATCCAATCCAAATATGACTGATAATTATATTAGTTTATTTAGGGCTCTCATGGGCGTTGGTGTTAACGTTAAAAACGTGTCAATGATGGCTTAAAGGAAGATAAAAAAATGAATATAACAAGATCTCAACTTAAACGAATTGTTAAAGAAGAGCTTGGAAAGTTGGAAGAAGCCCGTCGTTCAGATGATGATATATATGAAGATTTGAAAGATTTGGTTATGGGTCTGAATATGATGTCGCGACAAGATAAAAACAGTATTATTGGTCAGGCTGAAGCGGCCCGTGGTGGAGGCAGGAATAAAGTTAAGATAAATATGTGGATTGCACAAACTTTGGCACAGGCGTTCCCCCAGGCGTCATCAGTCCAGAGAAGATTAAATGTTATCATGAGAGGTTAATAGTTAGTTATATCATGCAAAAATATAAAAAACCAAAGAACAAAGTGAACCTCACAAAAACCAAAAATCGTGGTTCAATGCCTTATCTTCCAGCAAATATCGCGAATTTGCCAAAAAATATACCTCCGCTTCGAAAATATGGAACATATTTTGATCCCTGGTGGGATTACGAAGATAAAATCGATGATGTGAGTGATGCACTTAAAGTTAAACGACTTGAAGTAAAGCAACGTAAAAGCAAAAAGATTAAGTATAAAAAAATTAGTTTATGGGAATATGAAATAACAGCAACAGATCGATCCGTCGGGGTAATTAAAGAAAACAGCAGTAGTAAATGGAAAATTGAACCATCATTTAAGTATGACGAGGACCTTTATTCTCGTATAACTTTAAAAACAGAATATCATGATTTTTCTGAAGCTGGAAGGGCTTTGGTTGAAATGTGGATTAACAGCTAACATAGAAAAATCATATACTATTTATTAATATAGGAAATTTATATATGAATATTACAAAGAAACAATTAAAAAGCATCATTAAAGAAGAAATAGAAAGTTTCCTTGGTGAAGAGCTTGATGAGATGGAATTGGATGAAAATGATCTTTATGAATATCTCGATGAAGAAGATTTGGATGAAAACGACCTCTTAGAGTTTGAGGGCCTGTCAGGACGTATCATGCAGGCCCTTGAGCCTCGCCGCAAGGAGCTACCACAGCAATCTATAGGTACTGGCCAAAAATGGGCTGGTACCGAGAAAGCTAAGCGACATCCGGACGCCGGCGGCCAAGAATACAGGGACAGAATGTGGAAGCGGAACCAGCAACGTGGAGCTGAGATGGAACGTTACGCTGCACAGCAGAAAGCCAAGAAGAGCCAGGCGGCACGTAAACGCCTTGGGGTTCCCCCGGGCGAAGCGCTGGGTAACAAAGCGTTCTATTTACGCGACGATGAACCCGGAAATGCCTTCAGTACGGATGAAAATGATCTTTATGAGTATCTTGATGAGACAGATCTTCTTCATGAAGAAGATCCAGCGCTGGATGGAAGCGCGTACCGAGATCCAGACGAAGCCGAAGCTGAACGCCAACGAGCTATGAATCCGCCGCCAGTGCGTGACGATACAGGCGGCATGGCTGCAGCGCATAGACCGTCAGGCATGCCATATGGTTCTTCTCGCGCTAGCACTATAGCTGATTATAAATCTGGTAGAGTTGGCGC
>Ga0208684_1000635_pt1 | contig 23812 bp, 31 predicted proteins | sample MalvireepMed_b05_FD_184245 | JGI IMG/M metagenome (GOLD analysis project Ga0208684, IMG submission 184245) | Marine viral communities from the Global Malaspina Expedition - Malaspina viral metaG DeepMed_b05 (SPAdes) (version 2) | ecosystem: Environmental > Aquatic > Marine > Oceanic | place... | reverse complement strand
GCCTTGCAGACCCAGCATTGCCTTACTCCCCAGTCATCCGCCAGAAGCCGCCACAGATGCCATCCTAGCCAGCACATCAGCGAACCGCCTTACGAAGCCGCACCCGGCGAAAGAACCGCCGTGGCCCTTCGTAGGCCCAGCCTAGCATCATTGCCCCACTAACGCCTGCTACTACTGCTGTCATCAACCCTAACCCTAATGCTCTCTTCATTTGGCTACTACCCCCACGCCGTAGGCTAGCCCTACGAAAAATATCACGGCGGCGAATCCAATGCCACAGATTGCCAGGAAAACAACGCTCCATTCCAGTTCAATCCCAATCGTGAACCCATATCGGTCTATGCCGTTTTTGATGTCCCGCTGTGACATTACTGTACCTTTAGTGGAGTGTCCACTAGATTGTCCGTGATGCTTCTAGCTTTCACGGTGTCATTAAAGACTGCACTCGCTGAGTTGATACCACTTCCATCACCAAACTGGTTCGTGTTGCCCATCGTCAAGGTGCCGACTTTCAGGTAGTCAAAGTCCCAGGCTCCAACGGATGCGTCTACATCATCTACAATCAGCTCCCCGATGGTTGCCCCACTGTCACCGTTCAAATTTATGATGACACGGTCAACGGTGCTATTTTCTGCCACATAGGAACCGCTTCCCCGGTCACTATCTATAACCAGATGGCTGATGGTGGAATTGATGACTGAGGAATTAGTATGTCCATCCACATATGCTCCCAGATTGAGCGTCCCGACTTCCATGTTGGCCCAGTCCAGTGTCGGGGCCGAACTGTTCGTGATGGTGAATAGACCAACATTGACCCAAGCCCCGGTCACGCCGGTAGTTCTGGTTATCTCAAAGCTGTTCGTCAACCCAGATTTGCCCAGGTCAAGGTTCTTCAAATGCAGCTTGTCCAGGCGCACTCCATCTGCCAGGTTTATCCTCAAGGTCTGGTTAATCAATGCCGGGGTTTCGGGGTCGGGTGGGAGCGGGTTGCCCACTATATTAGGCAAGGCGTATTCAGCACCGGCTTCGGGCCATAGCATTTCGCTATTCGTTCCAGCGATGACAAGGAACAACGTCCCGGCAAAGCCGATAGCCACGACTCCAAGGCTCAGCAGGCCAACCCTTGCACTGCCGAACCGCAGCGTGGTCGGTAACGGGATGCGGAGCGCAGACAAGATTCTCAACTGCGGCACGTTTACTTTGGGCCATCTTGCCGATGGAATAGAAATCGTCTTCGGCCCCAGCTTAATTATCATTACTGCCGCTTCCCTCCTTGGCGAACCGCCCGGTTATCGCCGCTAGTCCTGCTGTAGTCGGCGTGGCAAAAATTGCGTAGGCCACCAAAATTATGTCGAGATGCGGAGCAACTGATGCAGGATTGCTCGTTGTCTGCCACACGATAATTATTCCCAAGATTACAAAGGCCGCCACGACTGGTGCCAACATTATCAGGGTCAGAAACTCCGCACCGGACAGGGTGGTTGTTGCTCGTAGTTTAACCTTTTCCAGTTCCACCCTGGTGTCAGCCAGTTGCTCCCGCAGTTCATCTATCTCAGCCATAAATCAGGTCGGGGTCATACAGATGGGCAACGTCCTTGGAGTCAATGACCGCCCAGCCGTTATGGTAGATGTGGGCGATGTTATCTCTCTTGTCCCACTCAGCCGATAGGTCACCAACGTAGCTGACGGTAAATACCAGGGCATCAGGGGATTCGGGCCGCCGTTCATCCCGCAGCCGCCAATCCCTGGAACTGCGCCGGTAGCAAAGCCGATTGTGAGTAGCTTCCCGCCTTTCCCCTTCCACTACAGGATGCGGTTCGGCCTTGGGCGGGCGGTACAGCGTCAGCGTTTCCCCGTCTATCCTAGCCATCCCCCGAAGGTTGATTCGGCCCCTTTGGTTATCAGTTCCCACCACCACGGCCTTCCCCAGAAACTCCTTGAAGTGCCAGGTCTGACTTTCAATGACCACCCGCATATAGCCGGCCTTTCTGTCCCAGCTCAGTTCGATATTATGTACGCCAGCGGGTATCTGGCGTTGCTCTCCGATTGGTTCGTCGCTCTGGTACTGGCTGTCTTCGTACAGGATTATGTTGCTAGTTACCATCAGCGACTACCTCGACCAATTCGGTCACGGCGGCTTCGGTCTTCTTGCCGTTGCGCTTGCCGAACTCCTTGGTAACTTCTTCCACGCAAGTATCTGGTACGGGCTGGGGCGGTTGATGGACTTTAAGCTGCCCCGTTTCCATAATCTGTACCCTATCCCAGGGCAGTTCCCCAGACTTCAACCCGGCGATGACTTCGTTATAGGTGTTGATGTCGTTCCGCAGGGACGCAACCACGGCTTCCAATCGGTCAACTTCGTTAGACCACCAGAGCGTGTTTCGGGCGATGATTTCAGGCGTTGGCATAAATTCTCCTATGCGTCTGCTATCGAACTTGCCAGTGACCCACTAGCCAGGCGGCTTTTCAAATCGGTGTAAGCCTGGGCGTAGGGGTTGGAATTGCTGGTCGGGTCGTAGGTGCAGGTGAAGTGGTCAATCTCCCGGCTACGGAGTCGGTTGCCCCACTCTGGATATTCCCCGCTGGCATTACGGACAGCGGCAGAAGCATGAAGAACCACGTCATAAAGACACTTCCAACTAACCGGGTCGGTGTCGTACTTCTTGACCGTGACGGATTGAATCCTGGCGTAGACACCCGCCACCGCCGAAGGTAGTCCTTGCAGTTTATCCGTGGTGAAAGTTATCGCCATTAGTTGCCCTCCGATAGAGCCAACTGGGTTTCTAAACTGGTGATGCGTTGTTCCTGGCTTTGGATTACCGTCTTCAAGTTATCGTGCATCTGGATAATGGTCGAATGATGGAGCATCGTCAGGCCGGACATATTTATCATCGCTCGTTGTTCCCACCGCCCACAATCCCGCTTTTTCCAATGAACTGAGTCCTTGCCAATCAGTTTCATATCGGTATAGTGGCACAGGTTATACATCATGTCCCTGCCGAATCTTTCCCGGTAACAGGGAACGGTTTCGGCCAGGAATCCTCGCATCAGTTCGATGTCACACTGGTCATCGAAGATGGCGGTTGCTAGATTGCCGTGCATCGTACCTTCATGGTCGAATATGAAGTTCGTAGTACATTCACTCCGCACGACGAGTATGTTCCCATCAGTGCCGACACAGGAAACGCTGCCGCTGCTGTGGGCACGACCAGCCAGCATTATTGGGCCTATCGCCGAAGTTGTCTTCGCCGTGCATTTGGTGGTTACATCACCCAAGAGTTTAACCCCGTATTCGCACTCGCTTGCCCCTTCTATCAGAATACCACCAGTAACTCGTATCTTCGCAATAATTCCATAAGTATCCGCTTCCATTTGGGCAACCATTGGCTGGCACACGTCACTACTCTTGAAAGCCATTATATCGTCATCGTAGGCACCTTGATTTATATTTATTCCTTGGGTCAAAAAAGTATTGGCACTATCATTGATGTGGAATTCTCTTGTTACGAACCTTGCCCGTTCATCACCACCCGTAGCAAAACCTATCTGATTGCCCCCTGCACGGAATAGTCCGGTTCCACTACAGCCGGTGAACGAATAGGATGGCGCACTTCCGGTGCCGTCTATGACACGAATACCAGTAGCCAGGATGTCATTACAGGCATGACCGATGTTAAGGATAGTGTTGGTCTGTGCATCCAGACTGGCAGCAAGTTGGGGTGAAGAGTCGCAAGCCACGCAGCCGCCACCAGCCGATGCCCAGGTCAGCGTTCCTGACCCATTCGTGGTTAGTGCTTCCCCACAACAGCCGTCATCAACCGGGAGCGTCAGCGTGTAACTTGCGCTCATATCTTGCGCCTTGATAGCCACATAGTTGGTTCCAGCACCGGAGTCTTCCATCAACCGGATTTCTCCGTCAGCGATTCCCCCGATGGTCACGAAGGTGCCGGGGTTCAAGGTGATACCACCAGCGTCCGACGTTAGGCAAATTGACCCAGTGCCGTTCCCCTGGTCAGCGTGTAGGATGATGGTTTCACTGGTGCCAGCATCGGCGGTCAGCCGGATGGCCCCGGCAGCGTTCAAGCCAGACTTAACGCCGATTCCCCCAACGTCCGAAAGCAGTTGGATGGACGCAACGCCTTCATTCACCGCCGTGCCTTGGTCGTTGTAAATCTGAATCGTTGAAGTCGTTCCACCGTCTGCGGTGATGTTGACGGCATTTGCCAAGTTCGCCGTGCTACGAATCCCCACGCCACCCGCATCGGATAGCAGACTGATGCTTTCCGCACCTTCGGTGACGCTCGTTCCAGTGTCATTGAAAACGGTGATACTAGACGTGGTGCCGCTGTCTACAGTCAGATTTATCGCATTGGCTAGATTGGCGGTACTGCGTAAACCAATGCCGCCAGCATCAGATAGAAGGCTGATTGATTCGGCCCCTTCCGTAACGCTTGTCCCTTGGTCGGAATGAAGGATGATGGTTTCGCTTGTCCCACCGTCAGCCGTGAGCCGTACTGAGCCAGCAAGGTCAGCCGTGGATTTAATGTTGATTCCCCCAGCATCGCTGAGAAGCTGTATCGAAGCCGAACCCTCTGTGTTGCCGGTGCCCTGGTCGTTAAACAAAGTCATTGAACTGGTCGTGCCGCCATCCACAGTCAAATTGATGGCGTTGGCTAGGTTAGCCGTGCTTCGCAGGCCGATGCCGCCAACGTCTGACAGGATGTTGATGCTTTCAGCACCTTCGGTCACGCTGGTGCCGGTGTCAGCGTGAATCTTAATCGTCCCGCTGGTGCCGGTGGATTGGGCGATGTAGATGGCAGCGGCGGCGTTGCTGGATGAAACAAGGTCGATGTCACCACTGGATAGCATATCGACATCGGTGCCGTCGTAGTCGATGGTGCCGTTCACGTCCAAGGCTCCCGATAGCGTCAGCCCGGTAAAACTGGGACTGGCTGTCCAGGCTGGGGCGCAACTGGCCTGGTGGAGAATGTTGCCATTCGTCCCCTTGGCGACACGGGCCGGGACATTAGATCCAGAAGCATAGAGTATATCTCCAGCCGTTGTTAAGACGGCAGGCGCGGTCACATTGAAATTATCGCGGACGTGCGTCGTCATTATGGCGGCGGTAACTACTTCGCCGGTCGTCCAACAACGGGGGGTTGTCCAGGCCAATGTGGTCCCTCCTAATAAGCTAGTCGGGTACTGTTGCCAAGGCTCGATTCACCGATGATGAAGAAGCCCGCATACCCGCTGGCTTGGCTTAAAGTAAAGGTAGCTCGGTGGTTCAACTGAGAATCTAATTGATGGTAGATCTGTTCCACGAAGAAATCCTCGTTGATCCCTAAGCCCGCGCCGTTAGAGGCCGTAACGGTCACCAGGTCGCTGATCTCCCTGGCATAGATATCGGTCAGGGTAGCCGTGGACCGGTTCCCAACCATAGTTAGCCGCAGGAGAGGGACCGGGTCCTTCCAGGTCGCTACATGGAAGTCAGCCCAGTTCTGGGCTTCGGTGGAATCCGGGACGAATTTTCCGGGGTGCGGGTAGGTCCGCTTTCCGAACGCCGTCTGGCTAGTCGAATCTGTAGCGACGATCTCCACCGGGTCTTTGGTGGTGACCTTGTGTCCCTGGGCCTGGAGCTTCGTGATATAGACCGTGGCGCTGTGACCGTTGGTCAGGCTGATATCCATCGACTGGGCTCGCTTGGTCAGGCTCACGGTGATATTGCTCGTTCGGTTGGTCCCGGTCCCGTCCGCTGAGTCGTTGGCTAAGTAGTCGGTGGTCGCCGTGAGATTAGTCCAGAAGTCTACCGCCCGAGATGTGGAAGCCGTGCCACTGGTTGGATAGGCGGCCGTGAAGACCCTAGCTGCTCCAGCCGATATGCTGGGCGACAAGGAGCCGGTTTCCGGGTGCGTCCACAATACTTCAGTATCCCCGCCAAGTTCGGTCTGGGTGCCGAGGGCCGAGCTACCGAGGATCCAGGCGCCGCTATGCAACTGGACCTTGGCCCGGAGCTCGTTAAATATGAATTTAAGCGGATCGATCTGGCTTATGTGGCTATATGCTAAGGCCGCCCCTGCACTATCGCTGTATGTGGCCTGTGAGGTCGTAGAACGGGTATCCGTGCTTCTGGCGTGGCGGTCACGGTAAACGATGGCGCCAGCCGCATTCTCTTCCAGCAGTCCGGTTTCCGTTTCCTCTATGATCCGTAAGGCGTCGAAGGTCTTCATCTGTTCCGTCCAGAAACGGGGGAAGGTAACGATACCGGTATCCAGGTCCCGGTCACCATCAGGCCACCCCGCCGCATCCAGGACTTCTCCGCATAGTTCCCCTGCCTTCTTGTTGGCGAACATGGTTGTCGATACCCGGAACTTGTTCAGATAGCCCAGAGCTCCGATAGCCTTCAGCCTCGCCTTATTGGCGCCCGTCGCGCTGGGGACCGGCTCGATGCTGTCGACGAACCCGGACCATAGGGTAGTGGTGGTAGAGCCATCGTTGCCGGTGAGCTTCACCTTCCGGCCTGGCACCAAGTTCCCGGCCAGCGGGCTCGAAGTATTAAAGGTGGAATAGTCCCCGGATTCATTATTTAGGTCCGCTACCAACGATCCCGCGACTGCCTTCCCCACCAACTGCGAAGCGTAGTCATTCCCCCGCTTCCACTCACAGGATAGGGTCCGGGCCGTGACGTCTTCCCCTGTATCTGAAAAATCAGAATCCCCGTTCCAATCTATAGCCAGCACATACGTTCCCCGTGCCATCTATTTGGCCTTCCTCTTACGTTGGTTCCTGGCTGTCGCCATCGCTATCGCCACGGCCTGCTTCTGAGGATAGCCGGACCTCCGAAGCTCCTCCACGTTGAAGCTGACCGTCTTCTTGCCCTTCCCTTTCTTCAACGGCATCAGGCTTCACCAAATACGCCACGGAACCCGCCCGACAGGGCGTGATCGCGTACCGCTTCCACTACGACCCTACGAAGGTCTTCCAGGCCGTAGACGGCCCCGTGAAAATGAAACTGATTGGAACCGGGGCCGGTGCCGCTGGGATGCACCCTGGCCCCACCGGGCAGAGAAACCACTTCCGGCCCACGCTCACCAACCAGGGCCAAGCCGCCCGTTGCTATACCGCCGCCTTGCATCGGGCGCATCCACTCATGCGCCAGCACATTCTCTGCAATACCCCGATACTCCAAAGGAATCACGTTCTTTGCTATTTGGGATTCCAAGGCTTCTATCTGATACCTTGTTGCCCGTATTCGTTCAGTCTGACGCTGGTAAGCATCTTGCAAAGGTCTGACAGTACCAGTCCAGTATTGTTGCCTACGCTGGGATGCGCCAAACCCTGTACCAGCGTATTGTTGCATCCCGGCTTCGGCCTGTGTGATGGCTTGCCGCATCGACGGCAAAGCACCCTTCTGGCTTTCAAGGGCGTGTTGAACGGAGCGTAATTTCTCCCGCTGTTCTGCCATACTTGCAAACTGCGGTGTACCCTTAAATTTTTCAATCATCCTTTGCCGTTCTGCCTCGGCTGCGTCTTTTTCTTCGTCCTTCCTTTTCTTTTCTGCCCTGTCCCTTGCTTCATCCAGCTTTCTGTTTTCTTCCGCTGTAAACCCTTCTAGTTCATCCCCCCACGAATGGATATTGTCAGTGAGTTTGTCACCCATACGATCAAGCGTTTTCTGAAGTTCAAAATCAGCGTCACCCAGAATCTGCGGGATTTTGTCAACGGCATGTGCAACTGCGTCCGGCAATTCCTCCCAAGCCTTTTCATGCTTTTTGATGCCGAACTCTATATCGAGAAGGTGTTCTAGAGTGCCTGCCGACATCAAACCCATTTCCTCATCCATATCGCCCAGAATGGATTTTAACTGTATCTCTTGTCTATCCATGCTAGACATCCAGGCATCCCAGTCTGATTCCATCTTAGTGGTTTCTTCATCAACAACTTTTCCCGCTAGTCTGGCTGCTGCTGCTATCTCCTGTGCGCCGGTCATGGATTCATCCCCGGCTTCTTGGAAGGCTTCCGCTATGTTACGGGTTGCCGTTGCTGTCCTGACCGCCATTTCCTCAGTGATCCCCGTGGCTTTGTCTATCTCAAATCCCCAGCCTTTTGCACTGGCTATTACAACTTCTGTGCTTTCCTTGAAATTGACGGCCATCTTCTCACTGGCTCTGCCAACGTCACCCATATCTTCCTGGGATGCTACCGCAGCCATGGCGATTTCCCGTTGGCTGTCACTGGCGGCTTCACCTACATCCGAGAATGATCGTTGGCCCGTATGTGCCCATTCCTCCATGCCGTCTGCCATGTTGTCCAGTTTCCCGATCCCCTCATCAATCTTCTTTTTCAGGCCATCTAATCCAGGGATAAATCCGGCGATAGCAGATGCAGCTTTGGCGAACATCTTGATGTATTCGACGAAACCTTTTACGAATAGGGCTACTCCCTTCTTGACGATCTCGATGATTTTATCCCAGTTCTTCCATATCAGGATGCCCGCCGCTATTGCGGCAGCAACGGCGATAATCACCAATGTCACCGGCCCCATCGAAAGATTCAAAGCGATAAATGCTCCACTTAATATCCCGATGGCGGCGGCTATAGTGGGCAGTAACAGGAGTAACGGTCCGACGACCAGCAATATCCCACCGATGGCAACGGCTGCCAGTGCAAGGGCCTTCGTTAGATTGGGATGGGCCTCCGTCCATTCGATGAACCGGCGCATAGCTTTCTCGATCATAGGGAGCAGCGTTTCCAGGACGGGTAGCAGGGCATCCCCCATGACTTGGAATAAGTCCCCGGTCCGGTTCTTCAACTGGGTCATGGGGTCGGCGGCGGCTTCGGCCTGGCCTCCGAATTTAGCCATTATCTCAGTCAGGACCGCCGTGCTACCGGCGCCCTTCTCTACTTCGATCCCGTACCGGCCGAGGGCCGTTTCCTCTCCGCTGATAGCACGGGCCACCAGGGTCGCCGCGGCTCCCAGGTCCATATTCTTTCCGGCAGCCAGGTCCATCGTGGGGATCATGGCGGCCATCGCGTCCTCGTAGCTACCGCTGACCAGGACTAACTCCTGTAGGGCCTTCCTCTGTTCCTCATCCCCGAAGTTGGTCTTGCGTTGTTGGGCCGCTATGACTTCCTCTATCTTCTTCTTCTGCCCGTCATAGCTGGTCCCGACGTTCTTCAATGCCTGGTCTAACTGACGGATCCCGACTTGCTGGTCCAGGGAGGACTTGACCGATAGCGCGGCGATTCCGGTGATGGCCCCACCGATGGCGGTAGCCGCCAGGCCGATGGCGCGGCGATGCTTCTGGAAGCCTGCCGCCAGCTTGCCCATATTCCCTTCGACCTTCTGGAACTGGGCGGAGGCCTGGTCTTTCGCCTGGATCAGGACTGATACAGTCGCGGCGTCAGCCATCGGATTCCACCGCCTCCACCATCTCTTTCCAGAGCTCTATCTGGGCCGGTTGCATCTGTGAAGCATCTTGATTATGTTGGGCTTTCGCTGACATCAATAACCTGTAGTCCAGGATATCCCGGACCAATCTCCAGTCTTCATCCATCACCTCGCTGGGCAGACAGCCGAAGCTCTCGCAGACCACGCTGATGGTCGCCGCTATCGGCTGGGGGCCGTCGCCAAGGATGTATTCCCCGAGGTAGCGGAGCCTTTTTTTCGGGTTTCGGGTACCTCTTGTCCACCGGCCGCGTTGACCAGCCACAAGAGTTCGTCGGCTGATAGCTCCTCCAGGATCTCCGGGTGCTTGTAGGGCTGATCGATCGGTTCGCCGACGAGGTCCGTCCAGTTCCATTTGATGATCCGTTTCGATAGCTCCTTGCAGAGCTCTGACAAGCTCTCTCCCAGGCCTTCGGGGTTCTCGTTCCCTCGTTGGAGCCGGGACAACTGCATGACTTCTTTGACGGCCATGACCGGCATGATCTCCACCCACTCGCCGATGTGGACGTAGTGAGGGACCCCGGGATCCATGACTTCCCCGTCCGTTATGACCTGCCCGATATTGATCGCGCAGTCGTCGGCCATGATCTTGATCGTCGGTATCTTGGGCTTCATGAGCCTCTCCTAGTAAAAGATAGCGGCCCCGCGGGGATCTACAGGAGGTGCAGCAGACCTCCCGCGGGGCTGCCTTATCGCTACCCTCTGGTCGGGGCAGCGGCGTCCGCGGCGGCCGACCCGCCGTTGTGCCGGAAACTTGCGCTATAGGTTATCGGCCCTCCGACAGTGCTGGTGATCGAGTAGGAAGTCACGATGGCAAAACCGTTATACCCCGTACTGCCATCCGGTTCAAAATCCCATTCTTCACCTTCCAATCCTAGTTCCCCGAAGATGGTCACATCGCCCTGGCTGCTTGCCAGGTCGGCGAAACCGCTCACGTCGACAGTCGCCGTCGGCTTCCCCGCAAGGAAGTTTTGATAAGTATCTCCAAAGGCCGTGATGTCTGCTTCGGGGACCGTGAAGTTCAAGCTGACCGAACTCAGCTCATCTTCCAGTGCTACGGAATCAAATGAAAAATCGGCATCCTTTCCGTGAGTTCTAGCCATCGGTAATTCCTCCTAGATATATTCCATATGGCCCTGTAGGCCGTTTTAAGGCCTGTTTACGATACGGCCCGTGTGGTTGACCCGCTGCACTGGAATGTGGCCGTATATGTAGCCGCGTCCCCTACCGGCAGGCTGATCGTGTAGCTGGAAACCATCGCTCCGGTCAGGCCGCTGGAGGTACAGGTGTACTCCGGGGAATCGGTATCCGGCCCTGCCCCGTCCGGGTCAAAGACAAGGGTCTTAGGGCCGCTGGTCAAAGCGATGTGGTCGAAGATCGTGGCGTCCCCGTCACTGGCGAAGTCCGCGTCCAGGGCGCCGGATACGTCGAAGCTCACGTCCTTCTTCCCCGCCAGAAAGTTCTGGTAGGCATCCCCGAAAGCGGTGATATCGGATTCAGCCACCGTCACGCTCATGGTGATGGAGTTGAGCTCATCTTCGATCGCCACGGAGTTGAACGAAAAGTTGGAATCTTTGCCGTGGGTCCTTGCCATAGCATCCTCCTAAGATGGTGTGACGAAGTAGCCGAATGAAACGTAATTCTGGAACGTCCGGCTGCCTGTGCCGGATGATTGGAGTTTCACCCGCCACCACGATTCAGATGCTCCTGGGGCGGTGGCGGTGGTAACGATGAACGTGCCATTCGCCCCGGTGCTTTGCGTCACGGTGCCGAAGTTTATTCTGGTCGTGGGGCTTCCCCAGGTGTCATTGGTTTCGCTCTGGATCTCCAGGGCGATGGTATTGGTCCCGGAGCCGCCCAATTCAACCATCCTCCAGACTCCGATGATCGTATTGGTCGCCGCTATCACGCCGGAGTTATAGCCAGTCCCATTAACTACCACGGTTGACCCGTTGCAGGTTATCGTATTCGCTAGGATGATTTGTGACCTGAACGGTGCGCTTGCACCTTGCCAGGTCACGTTGCAGGCGATGGCATCCCCCACGGTTGAAACACGGGGCGACGCGCTTATCAACGTCGGCCCTTCGTAGCCTACATTCCCCTGGGTCAGGCCACCGGGATAGATGCCCACCCGCCTGGCCGTGGCCGTAAGGTCCGTGAACATCTCGCCGTCATAGTTTGGGCTGGACGTTGACCAGAGCCCGTTCACATCGAAGGTGAATGTCGGCTTCCCCTGGACGTAGGTCATATCCGTATCCGCGAAGGCTGTCACGTCTGCCGGGGTTTCGGCGAAGCTCAGGGTCATGGCATTGGATATCCCACTGAAGTCGAACTCGTCGACCAGCAACCCGGCGCTCTTGGCATGGACTCTAGCCACGGTTCCTCCTCTTGGGTTTCGGGGCTTTCGCTAGCTCCCCCTGCGCCCATTCCGCATCTGATTCCTCGTAAAGTTTGACCGCCCTCAGGCGTATCAATTCCTCTATATCTACCGGTTCATCTCCGTCCAGGGCGAACCGTTGGCCCCGATGGATCCGGAGCGACGACGGCTTGACGCCCGGTCCCTGGACCATCAGCAGCTTCTTCAGTGCCAGGTACCAGACCGGTTCTTCCTCTGCTTCAGCCGTCTTCTTCGTACTTGTCATTTCTTCGTAAAGCTGAACTGGTCGTCGGGGATCGAGTTATCGAAGGCTCTCACCTCCTGGCACTTCTCGCACCGGCCCTGGCTGGTCTTCCCCTCGGCCGGTTCGATGATCCAGTGGTGGACACAGGAGCCTCGTTTAGCTTTGGTCGGCAATTATCCGGTACAGACCTCCGACATGCTGGAAGACTACTCCCGCCTGGTCTTCTGCCAGATAGATATCGGATTCCCGTCGGCACATCAGCAGGGCGTGGCCCGTGATGCTGAGCGACGCGTCTTGCATCACGCCGTCAATCTGGGTATCGATATCCCCCGCCCCCTTGGGCCAAATGCTACGGTCGATCGCCTTGACCATGTAGATCGCGGCCCCTCCCCTTCCCGTGAATGCGAAGTAGTCGTCCACCTTGCTCATGGCCTGGAAGACCACGAAGGGCGGCTCCGTGCCCTGGGGCGCGATCCCGTTGAAGACCCCGCCCGTGGCTTCGTTGGTCACCGCCTCCACATTCAGGACGGAGTAGATGGCCGTGTCCAGGTTCACCCGTAGATTAGCCATCGCTAGAGCTTCGCCATCAGCTGGGCGATCGCTTCCTTGAAGCGGGGAGCCTCCCCTTCAAGCGCCGGGATCATGAAGGGCCTCGCCTTCATATAGACGGTCCCGAACTCTATGAAGGGGGCATACTCCGTCACCGGCCCGATACGCCAGGCCAGGTTCTCACCCCTCATGAATCCTCCCTCCGGTTTCGCTTCGATGGAGTTCATAGTCGTCCCGGTGTCTACGGCGGGCCAGGCAGCTATCCGGGCCTTGGCGTCCTTCTCCACATTCCTGGCGGCGATCTCGGTCGCCTGGGTAACCTGTGACTGTAGCACCCGCCAGTTCGGATTCAGGGTGACTTCGACTTTCAGGTCCATCCTAAATGCGGCCAAAATAAAAACCCTCAACTACCCGTACAAGGGTAATCAAGGGCTTCCACGAGCCTCCCTTACCTTTCCTATCCCCGCCAGCGGTCTAGCCGCTTAATGGGCCTCCTGGGGCCTCTGAAGGCGGTCCCCGTTCAGTTGTCGCCTACCGGCGCCTGGATATATCCTCCCTGTCCGTCCGGTTTCAGCCGGACCGTTACCCCTTCCGGGGCGAAGGTGCTCACCCGTTTACACAAGCGGCACTTGATCTCTACTACGCTATTGGCTTCCAGCCGGATCCGGGCTAGCAGGCTACGGCATTCCGGCCTCCGGCACCGCGCCTCCTGAAGCCCTACAACCGGCGCATCTGGCATCGTTTGACCGCGGTCCAGGACTTGCCGGTGTCTATGGATTGTACCTCATAGGTACCACTGGAATGCAAGACCCGGTCCGTCGGTTCTACTGATTGATCATATCCCACCGTCAGGACGGAGATCGGCTGCACGTCCTGGCGACCGGCCGCTATGGACTCGGCGCCACCGGTGAAGGAGAGGCGGGCCGGAACGTCCTGATAGGAGTTGGCCCACGACTCCGCGTATCCTCCCTGACCGTCGCCGGCCAGACTCTTGCGCTGGATCGTAACGGTATCGGGCATCGCCTTTCGGGTTTCGGTCCGCATATAGATCAGGTCATTCCCCTGGAGTAGTTTATCAACCATCGCTATATCGCCCGAATTGTCCGGTCCCGGAGTCCAGTATGTTCAGGCCGGTGACCTCGTCAGAATCGGTGTAGACCGAGTACCCGTCCTTTCGCCGCGGCATCACCGTGGTGGTCCCGCTAGCCTTTCGCCGGAGCCTTTTGGCTTGCGTCATGAACATCTGGGCTACTTGCCCCTTCTGGAAACTGGCCCCGTCCGCGGAGAACGTGAAATCCCTGGCGAACCGGACCGCCAGGGTTTCGCAGGCACGGGCCGCGGACTTGAGGACGCTATCACCTTCCTGGCTCAGGAAGTCGTCGATCTCCGCATCCTGGAATAGAGCCCGGTCTTCGTCGGTATCGCCTATCTCCAGCCGGACCCTGTCCCGGTCTGCCGTGCTGCCTGCCGTATAGCTGAAAGCCATTACACCCTCACGAAAACGGTTAAGGTCAGAGCATCCGTCAGAGCATCGGAGCCAGCCAGTTCTACCAGGAGGTTCCCGTGGATCAGTGCCGGGACGTACGCCCCGGTTATGGCAGAGCCAGAGTTGTCATCCATCTGGATGGACGGGTAATACCAGGCGTCCGTGGCGCTGTTGGTGATGGTCAACAGGGTTAAGGCCACGGGGTCGCCTGGCGAGGAAAGGGTGGTATCGGTTGAAGCCGGGGCTGACGCGTGGAAGTTGAAATACCCTGCCAGAAGCTCGCAATAAGGCAGGGCCACAACCAGGGAGCCGGTTGCCGAGGCATCGGATCCCGTGGTCGAAACTTTTATGGTGTGGCGCTCGATAGTCATCAGCGGCCAGCGTAATAGACGACGACAACCTCAGCGGTGTCCGGCGAGTTGGCCTGGGCGATCGTTACCTTGATATTGTCACTTATGCAGACCTTGTCGTAGACTTCTTCAGTACCATCGTAGGTGACATCGGCCCCGGTTTCATCATCTATGACATGGCGTGGATGGAACCAGCCGCTGGTATTGGCGTTGGTCAGAGTCAGGATCGTTAGGGCCGGGCCGTTATTCCCCGCCGTGGCTATCGTCACGTCTGTAGTATTGGGTGGGGAATCCCCATATGTCACCCCGATGGAGCATATCTGCCCGGTTACCACATGGCCGCTGGTATTGTTTGCTGTAGCGGAGCCGTCGCCACCGGAGGCGGCCCCGGTGTTGATTGTTACCGATTCATAACCGTATGCCATTCAGCCCTCCTATATTTTCCCTGGATGCCTGCGATGGGACAGGCACCCAGGACATCCACCCTGTGACAGTTAGATGTCTGCCCGAAGGCAGCCGGACATTTAACTGTCAATGGCTGGTAGGACGTAGCCGCTGGCCGTATCAACTGCGCTTCCCAGATTATCAAATTGCCTAACACCGTCAGCATCAATCAGGATCTCAGAAGCGGTATCAGCATGACCGATACGGTTATGGGCGATGATGCCCGTGTTATCGCTGGTGTCCGAATCAATCAACAGGTCACCAGCGGTGTTTAACCTGTAGATGTGATTGTAGGCAATCTCACAATCGGTGACGTCTTTCCCCGTTGCTACTGAAATAATGGCTTCAGAGTTGGCAACACCCATGCGGATATAGTTGTTGTTGAAGACCAGTCCAGCGATGTCACCGCCGATGTCTATCACACCGTTGTTGCCCGTATCTGGGCTGATGACCACATTGTTGGTGAACTCCAACCGGTCACATTCGTTGTTAGTAGTTGTGCCTTTTATCAGGTCAACAAAATTCATATTTGTGGCGGTATCGACGAACCGGCATTTGTTTACAACGAACCCGGCGGCGCTCAAGTCAAAGACCTCAACGATGTCGGCGTAGTTCATGGAGAAGATCATATTGTGGATCTGCGTATCGTCGGCGGTCACATCGATATCCGTCGTGGCTGCGGTGTCCAGGGTGATGGTCGGGCGGCTGTTGCCCACTCCCATCCCGATGACGGTTATCCCGGCAACGTCGAAGGTTATCGCGGCCGCGGCAGAGATGGTTTCACTGTGGCCCGGAGCCACCAGGATCACGTCCCCGTTGGATGCCGTACATTTTCCGATGGCGCCGTCCAGGGTAGCCGCGGGCTGCTTAGGGTTGGTGGCGGCATTGTCGTTATCCGCAGCGTCCGCTCCCGAATCGACGTGGTAGACGTTACCAGTAGTAAGCAGCGGGCTACCGATCCCGCCCAGTCCCTCAACCGGGACACCCCGGCTCTTTACTCCAGATGGAAAATTGGTAGGCATGACCAGTTCCTCCTTAAAGTTGGAACCAGTGGGGGCCGCGGGGTACTTACCACGACCCCCACCAGCTTAGCCCAGGTCTATTAGCTAGGGTTCTGTCCGTAGATCCAGCGCCAGTCAGTCCAGCCGATGCCGTATCTCATGTAGCCCCTGAACTTCGCGGTCAAGCCATCGAAGTCTTCAGCCTCGGAGAACTCAGGTTTGATCCTCCATTGCCAGATCAAGTGCTGCTTCATGAGCGTGGAATCGATCAGGAACCAGGCGTTACTGTCCGTCAGGCGGTCCCAGACCACCGGACGGAATCTGCCCGAGAACATATTGATGTCGTACTGGGCCGAACCGGGCTCATAGATGGCCCGTTCGCTAACCAGCTGGGTAGCCGTGCGCTCCAGTTCCGGCGGGACCAGCAGCATATCGGGGTTGACCCCCAGGAGCTGGTCCCGGTCGTCCGTGAAATTCCTCATGGCTTGTCTGGTCGTGTCCAGATTGTCCAGGGTCAAGGCCAGGGTGGCCTCGTTCGCCTGGGTGTTGTTTGTATTTGCCGGACCGTGCGGGTGGGCGGTGCTCAGAAGACCCACGCTGTCAGCCCCGTTGGTGCTTGCTCCCATCCGGTTCGTGCCCGAATCGGTGAAGCCGTTAATGAAGATCTGGGCCGCGTCTGCTTCGATCGTGGTGTTGAAGCTATCGGCCATGTTGCTAGCCCGCCTACGGATCTGGTTGAACTGGTCGTCGTCGACCAGCCGACGTTCCACCTGGATCCCCATCGCGAACTCATAGTTGCGTATATCCGTTCGGTACCCGGCATCAAAATCCTTATAGGCTACGGTCCCGTCGAAGACGGGGACCAGGCCCTGGGCTCCCATGCCCTGGTACTGTTCCTCGAAGCGGGTAGAGGTTTCCACCCCGAAGAGGAGTTCCATGATCGGCCGGGGTCGGCTCATTCCGATGTCAAAGATCCGCTTGAGCCCCGGCTTTAACAGGTCGGCGAAATTCCCACTCGTAAGAGGCATCTAGCCCTCCTATCGAACTATTGGACTTTGGAAAGATAGTGGGTCGGGGCCGTGAATTGGACGCGGGTTTCGTCCGAAGACTGCCTCTTCCTCTCCACGACGACAAACTCATTATTGCTGGCGGCGGCGATAGTCTGCGCCCCGGTTGCCCCGGACACATCCAATAAAGCCCCTGCCAGTCTTGCGCTGGTGTCGTTCCGGTCCGCATAGACCGCGTCCGGGTTGATGATAGCCTTGACGATGGTGGTACTGTCCGTTCCGGCTACAACGCCAGGTTGTCCATCCGTGGCATCGTCCGGGTTCTCCGGGCCGACGAATACGCCTACCGCGGCGGTATCACCCGTCGCCAGTAGGTCTACCTCGCCAGACTCCAGATTCAGCATATCCCCACGGGTCAAAGTTTCGCTGTCTTTCATCACGAAGGTAGCGATCAGGGGCCGTCCCCCTGACACGTTGTAGCGCCACTCGAAGCCATTTGCGGCCATAGTTGATCTCCTTACGGGTTCTATCCCCGGTTCAGAAGTTTAGATCCCCTGGGCATACTCCTCGTCGGTCATGCCCATAAGACGGGCCGCCTCTCGCTGGCCCTCCGTTAGCCGCAGGGTCGGGGCCGGTTCCCCGGATTGCGGGTTCAGGTTCGGCGCGCGATTGGACTGCCCTTTCAAGTACGGCTTGTCTTCCATGAGTTGAGTCAGGGCCGCATCCACCCCGGTCACCCCGTCCTCCTCGCTGTACCGGACGTTCGCCCGGTCGACCAGGAGCAACGCGGCGTCAGGGTCGATGATACCCAACTGGCTTGCCCGCACCTTTACCTCGGAGGCGATCATCGCTGCCGATATCTGGTCGGCTGCGGAGGCGGCTTTGCGTTCGGCTTCGGCCGCTCTGGCCTCCAGCTTCTCTTGCTCGGTAAGTTGTGCTTGCTCCAGTTCGTCGGCCCTGGCGGCCCGGTCCTTTAGCTGGCCGTAATCAGCGAACTGGTTACGGACCTCTTTGCGGGTCTGGGCCTGGAGGCGGTTCACGTCTTCCTGGGTGAACGTCCGCTGCTGGCCCTCGCCCTCCGGGTCCGGCTGGCCTGCCGGTGGGACCGCCTGGGCTACCTCATCTCCTGTCGGAGCCGTGTTCTCTGATACCATAGATCCCCCTACTTATACCCGCAGGGTTGCGGTAGATTCCATTGTAGGATGGCATGAAAGCGGATTACAATGTGCCAAACTATACAATCACTTGGAATATTTATCGCCCTTGTTGTTCTTCAACCGTCCGTCTTTGGGTGGCCCCGGTTTCACCCTTCCCTTGGGAGCCAGCCCCAATCTTCGGTTGACCATCTTACCATTCGCCTTGTTAGGCATATCGTCCTCCTATATGGTGGTCCGGCGCTTCCTCCGCGGCCCTGGCAGGGTCCATCGGTTCGTCGTCCCCTATGTGGTTCTGTTCCAGGCCGCAGTTCCGGCAGATCCTCATCACGATCCGGATCTGGGCGTAGGTCGCCCGGTCCTGAGGCCACAGGGCTGCCAGGGTCAGGTCTTCAGACTCGCACCGATAACATCTCATCGGGTTATTCCGGGGCCTGTTCCGTCTGGCGGCGGCGCCGGGGAGTCGGTGGCTCGGTCACCTCCGGGGCGTCTTCCTTGAATGCCGCGTTGCAGCCGCCGCATATCAAGGGCGTACTGGTGTCCTGCATACTACGGTCGCAGAACGGGCACCAGACCACCCCGTTCCTGTGCCGGACCACCGGCCTGGACTCCCCCGTTATCCATTGGGCGATCATTCCGCTTCCTCCGTTCCCTCGATGGCCTCCGCTTCCTCTGCGGCCTGGCGTTCCTCCCGTTCCTTCGCTACGCGCTCCCTGGCCTGGGCAAAAGTTTCGGAGAAGTGAGAGTTAATCTTCGGGCCGGGGTCCGTATATTCATCCTTTGAAATAAACCCTGGTGTCGTCATCATTTCACCCCTTCGACTAATGATTGAGTCTGCCTGATCTCCACGTGGAGGATCTCCCCTACTCGCATCCGTCCAACAGCGCGTCCTCCGCCCTCAGGTATAGACAGAGTGCGATACGTCCCCACGACCTCGAATCGGCCGCTAATGATGGTTTCCGCTTCCCCTATATAACTACTGATAGGTTCGATATTCAATCCCCTAGCCCCAGGTTGCAATTTGAATACAACGGAGGCGTTAGCTTGGTCGGTACCCGCCCCTGCGAACTCGGGGGATGCCGCTTTCTCATAGATCCTTGAGAAGCTGGAGATATGGCTATCGAATACCGTTCCTTTCGAATAGATAGCTTCTACATCTTCAATAGTATCCCCATATGTTTTAATACCTCGGTAAAGCGTGTGCCTGCTTCGCGATCCGTTCGCTGCGGCCTCGGCTAATCTTGCACCGGTCTGCCAACTACGAACGCCGGTTACATCTTCCCCTGCCATCCATTTCGCGGCGCCTTCGCGGTGTCCCTCATTGCCACCTGATATCCAACGGCTTACGGCCTGGTTGATCTCCTCACCTTCCCGTGTGGCCCCTAACTTTTGGCGGTTCGCGTTTACGATGAGGTCGGCTTGGTTACGGTTCCCGAGTGGCAGCTTCATATTCTCCAGCTCCTTGTTCACCTTCGAATACTTGCTAGGCTCGGGCTCCACCTGTTTGGGCTTGCGAGGCCTGGGTGGTCTTTTGGGGGCCGGGATAAACGCGGGCGGCTCGGGTAGTCCGGCCTTCTTCGCCGCCTTCGATATCTTCGACGCTATAGCGGCCTTGTCATGGATCTCAATCCACTTGGTTAATGGGACCGGCTGCTTCTTACCCGCCGCCTTGACCAGTGTATTCCTGAGGGATGGCACTCCTGCCGCGTCGCCCCATATCGGGCTGCTCCTGATCTCTACCAGGTCAGCTAGATTAAGGTCGCCCGTCTGGTATGCCCTGAACCGGGAAGGGCCAAGCATCCTTTTCTGGACCGCCTTCCCCTGGTTCATGAACCAGCTCTGCCCGTTCTCCGGCTGGGGCGGCATCTCTACGTCCAGGCCCAGGTCCTTATAGGTGATGGTTTCCGGAACTATGGCGCAACGCCCGTTCGGGTGCTCGTTCAATGGTTCGTCAAGTTTGTAGAGAGTACCGTCCAGAGCGATGCAGGCCATACACGTGGTGTCGTCTTTGGTAGCCATACGCCTGTAGCCCGTGACTACCTGGGAATTGTTGGCGTATTGCAGCCGTGTGGACTCTCGGAAAGCCCTGTTGGTTTCCGTCCGAGCTATCAGCAGAGCCCTGGATAGCGGTATCCCGGCAGCGACCCGCATCAGCTGGGCGGTTTCTCTTGGACTCTTGCCCAGAGCTATCCCGTTCCCTATCGCGTCCTTGATCGGGGCCGCGGCCTCCGGGCCGAGCGGCGCCAGCAAGTCCCCTATCGGTTGGCCGTCACCGGAGATCCCCACGAAGTTGGTGAAAGCCTCCTCCGGCAGGCGGTTCCACTCCAGGCCGATATTCGCCAGGTTCTCCATGGTGACCCCACGGGGCAATCCAGCGGCTACCGCCTGGCGGGCGCCACGACGGCCCAGGCCGACCGCCGCACGCTGGGAAGCTGTGACCGTATCCCCCGCGGCTTTGGAGAAACGTGACGCGCTAGCCAGGAACTGTTTCTCCAGGTCTTTCATCCGCTGCATCCGCATGGCCTGCCAGGGTTTGAGGCCTTGCGCCTGGGCTATCTTGACCAGGGCCTGGGTATCACGTTGAAGCTGCCGGTAGACCGGCGCATAAGCACGGACCACCTGGGCCGAGGCCCTGGCGTCCTGGGCTTCAAGTAGTTTCCGAAACCCTTCGATAGACTTCTGCGCGTCGGATGGTCCGGGCACGTTACAACTCTCCGGCCTGGAAGTTCCTCAGGATCTCGGCGCCTATATTGGTTTCCCCTTGCCGTTCGGTAGCGCCGTCGATATCCATCTGGTCTATCTGTTCCTGGGTATAGCCCAGCTCCCGCCATATCTGGTGCTTGGATATCCCGAGCTCGGCCTTGGCTTTGAGGCTTTCAAGGTGGGCTTGTTCGTTCCGGGTTTCCGGGTCGCCCCAAGTGGTCGACGGAGCTACCTCCTCCACGTTCCCGACGGAGGACCCGAAGGCTTCCTGTACCCGGAGGGCCAGGATGATACAGTCCTCCCAAGCGTTGCCGAAAGATATCATCCGCTGCTTGGCCTTCTGGACCAGGCCGGACTCGGCGGTCTTCAGGGCTTCCCCGCTGGGCGCGCCTCCCATGATCTGGAACAGGTGCTGGGGCGTCCGGGTAGTCCCGGCTATGTGCTGCACCAGGGACTCGATAGCTTTCAACGGGCCGTCCACATTCGCCGCACTCCACTGCCCGACCTGGCCTCCGTCGTATTCGGAATGGAACTCCGTCACGCTTCCCGGCAGTATGTCCAGGCGTGAGGAACCGTGGTTCACATTTAACGTATACCTCTGGGGGAAGGCTAAGGTGTCAAGGATCATGGTCAGGTCGATAAGGGTCTTGTTCAGCAGGTCCTGCATGGGCATGACGTTGAGGATCTCGGATATACCGAAGTCGGAACCCATCGGCCTATTCCTGAAGTGGATGAAGGGTACGCCCAGAGGCTGCCCGCTCTTATCCAGCCAGGGAGCAGGCCAGACTTCGTCCTGGTCGTCCTGGTAGTGGCCCCATACCCCACCCTTCGCGACGTACTTCTCTACACGGTCCGGGAAGTACAGGTTCAACCTCGTTTCGGGTTCTTCCCCCAGGCGGGGCCGCTGGACCCACTTCTTGGAGGCCCAATCTATCCGCCTGCTGTCTTCGGAGTAGTGGGGGATTATCATCTCGGCGAGCTGATGCGTCCAACGCGGCCGCTCATGCTCCTGGTCCCAGTCGCACAGGATATAGGAGTCGCCTAGCATGATCGCCTCGGTATGGACGACCCCCTGGGTATAGTCCATCCTGTTAAGGTTCCACAGGTTCCAGGCCCAGTCGTGGATGTCCTCGTCCTCGATATCGAAGCCGATCACGTTCATCCGTTCCGCCAGGGTATCCACCACCACGTCCATGAAGTTGTCCCGGAAAGATAACCTGGGCGGGAGGAACTTCTTCAGACGGTCGGTCAACGCGGTATCGTGGTCGCCGTTGTAATATCGGCGGGCTAATTCATAATCCGTTCGCCGGTCGTCGGCTTGCTGTTGGATCCATCTCATCATGGACTCGGTGACCGGGTCCAGGCCGTTCATACTCATCAGGACCATTTGGACTCCTCTGCCGTTTTCCCAGGCTCGGCTAGCCTAATATACTCCCGGCTTATTCAAGAGGCCTTAAAACGGCCCGTGGTGACGCGGTTATAGGCTCATATCATTGGATCTACTATCGTGGACGGTCTACATCCCAGTAAAGCGGGTTATTAGGATCTAACCCCAGCGGGTTCCTGGCGGGGTCTATCCGGGCCGCGCCGACTAGCTGATGGACCAGCGGCTCGGGGGAATGGGTGCCGCGTAACCGCATGAAAGCGCCAGCCATCGCGTCCACCTGGTCATCGTGGGAACCCAGAGGGAACGCCTCCACCTCATCAAGGAACGGGCTGAGCCACGGGCCGCGGTACAACCGCACGTTCCCGACCTCGGCCTGGCTGCTGACCGGCCCTGCCCGTTCCACCTTGGAGCCGGTAGACCTCTGGCCCCTGACCGTGTAGTCAGGCAATATCCTGGTCACATAGTGGTGGATCGTATTCACGCCTGACGCTCCTGGCTCCTGTTCGATGACGATCTGCGTTCCGGCCCCGTCCATCGCCGCCGTCTGCCGGACCCGTGCCTCAACCTCGGCTGGTGTTCCCCTCATCCTCTGGACATCCACCACATAGTAAAGGCCATCCGCGCCGTAATCCACCCGTACCCCGGCTGTATAGTCCGGGTCCGTACCCGGCCGCAAGGGAGTAGCAGCTAAGTCCCAGAAGCGGATAGACCGGTTCACGACCACCGGCAACTCCTCCACGATACCGAACCATTCCCGTTTGAACAAGCTCCCGGCCTGCCGCGCTGACCAGTCCCCTTGTAGTAGTTGCTGGCGGGTGAGGGGATCCAGTTGCATCAGGCTCTGGATATAAGACTCACGGTCCAGGTACGGGTTGTCGTCCAGGTTCGCCGGGATAAAGATACGGTCCTCATCGTCTTCGGCCTTATCGATGAACCTCTGCCTGACCCATTCGTGACCCAGGCCGCCGGGATTGGACGCGGCCCGCATCCGTAAGGGGACGGGTACATTCTCCAGGCGTCGGAGGCGGCTGAACATATACCGGTATTGGGACTCATGGAACTGGGTGAGCTCATCGAAGGCGATGAATTGGAATTCGGAGGACTGATAGCGGTACTCGTTCCCCAGGCGTTCCAGGTAGCCGAAAGTCATCGTGGCGCCGGAAGGGAACCGCCAGGTCTTCTCGGTGTCCCTCCACCTGGCATCCGTAGGCATCAGCCATTCCTTGGCCCGTTCCATCAAGGCACCGGGCAGGGATAGGTCCGTGTAGGATCGGCGTAGCAGCAGGCAGGCGTAGCCGGGGACGTGGACGTACTGAAGGGCAGCCATCAGGAGGGCGTCGGACTTCCCGCCACCCGCGGCTCCACCATATAAGGCCTCGGGCGTATTCAGCAGACCGAAGGCTAACTGCTTAGCGGTCGGCCTGTGGGGGATGTATGGCGTCCACGGAGCCGTTAAGGCCGCGTCCATTGGGGTCCACCCGGATTGCCCCCGCATCTGCCAGGACTTGTAATGCTGCGGTAACGTCACCAAAGTCCAATGTAACCACCTGTTGCTGGATAGGGCCGCCTTCCGGCCCGCTATGCTCCAACCTCTGGGGGGCGTCCAGCCCCATAAGCTGCCTGATATCCTTCAATGCGTTCAGAACGTGCCTGGTCGCCGCGTCA
>Ga0208684_1000619_pt1 | contig 24203 bp, 24 predicted proteins | sample MalvireepMed_b05_FD_184245 | JGI IMG/M metagenome (GOLD analysis project Ga0208684, IMG submission 184245) | Marine viral communities from the Global Malaspina Expedition - Malaspina viral metaG DeepMed_b05 (SPAdes) (version 2) | ecosystem: Environmental > Aquatic > Marine > Oceanic | place... | reverse complement strand
TCTGGATCGGCACTAGTATTACTTTCTAAATAATTATAAATTCCTCTTACACGATCTTGTAAGATATGATTATCAGCCGCATCCCGGTTCTTGATCCAAGAGAAGCCGGTGATGCCAGCGGTGTTGGCTGGTAGGTTATCCTGTTGGAAAGCTATAAAATCTGTTGGTGGTGTATATCTGAAATACCCACCGGCAGTAGCATCTAGTGTCGTTGTCGCCCCATCGAAATAACGCCACTGACCGAAATTAAAAGTACAGGAATGACTAGCATTAAAAATCAACGCTATAGCCCATTTCGATATATTTGGACCTCCGAATATTCCCGTTATGGCAGGGTTTGTGCCAGCACTAGGATCACCGCTACCCATCCAAGTATCATTTTTTGCAAACCACATATATCCCGCATCTAAATCCATTGCGATTTGAAACACATCTCCAGATTCATAACCCGTTCCAAAAGTTGTAAAGACACCCCTTTCAACTTTTTGCCCTGCTGACCCTGATGAAGTACCGCCAGCACTATCATAATTTCTGTATCCAAATCCATTTTCGCCATAAGGAGTATTTTGACCCGCAATTAGATTGTTAAGATCAATAAATCCAAATGCCATTGTATTACCGCCAACCACCATCGTGTCTATTCCAATTTCAACATACCATTTTCCTGTAGAAGCACCCATAAAAGAAGGGCCAGAAGGATCACCCGATGGTGACGTATATGTTAAGTTTCCCTGCGTTAATCCCGCTGCTAGAGGTTGTGTCCATGTGGCGGCACTATCCCAACCACCATCCATTACATTAAAGTTATGTGACGGCGTGTCGTACATCTGGTTGCTGCCGTTGGTGCTGTCCAGATTAACTTCCGTCCAGTCATTAACGTTACCGGATGTATCATCACCTAAGTTATTTTCTGAAGCAAACGCCAGATAAAATCCATTATCTCCGAATGTCAAACCACTAGGATCTTTTGGTATCCAACGATTGGTTGAAGTATCGGTTTCTCCGAAATCACCAATAGCTCCGACAGTGCCGTCAAGCAGTACGACTTCAGAAAGATAACCATCATAGGTTGCTCCAGAAGTACTCCGTCCGCCAAGTACGGCAGCAACTGCTCCACCCCATTTAGTGGTGCTATCTTGAGATATACTAGAACGGTTATCGGTAGCAAAACTGGTTTCCTCAACGCCATTAATATAAAGTGTATACATATCAGCCGCTGTCGCTTGAGAGGTGTCAACTAGGAACAGAACATGAGTCCAAGAATCTGTCTTCTGAAATTCTCTGTTGGTTTTTAAAACATCAACATTCTGATCACTAATAACCAATTTGCCTGTCGTTTCAAAATACATTTGACCAGAAGCAGTAGTATCCCAATGAAACAGATAAGGATTTTCTGACTCACTTACAGAACCACGCTTAAACCAACAGGAGCAGCTTTTGATTTTAGTGCTGGTTGGAGTGCCAAAAGTTTGAGTCATTTTATCAGCATCAGCCAAATCAAACCGACAAGAAGCACCAACGGCAAACGTATCGGTGAAGGGTATGAAGTCACCCACCCGCTGACCAGCGCCGTTGCCTTCATAGAGTATGGGGAGGAACTGATCTGTGGGTTTGGTTATGGTTGGGGCTGGAAGGTTAGAGGTCAGAACATTTATATAATCTTCATACCCACTAGGTGCAGAAAACGCATAAGCCTTCTGTCCAAAATTAACACTGGGTGTCCGTCCAGCCGCACCAGCACCATTACTTACTAGGATATACCAATCTTCAGTTGTTTGGAGACCTGAATATAGACTTTCTGGAGTACCCCCATCGTAATTAGCAAATAACTCTCCATTAACAGCATCTACAAAAAAACCTATAATCCCTCCCGTGCTATAAGTTCCTAATGATGTCAACACAAACGTGTTATCATGCACCTTTCGGATGCCGCTAGTAGCTTGAACATTCATACCCCATGCGTATACATTAATCCTTGCCTGTGGACTTGCGTCTGCCGTTCTATCCAACCATCCAGACTTAGTTATTATTGCAACAAAAGGATCATAACTATTTGAAGGAGCATCAGGGTCCCACTCCCAACGCCATGTACCAGTACCGGCAGGCATGACAATCGTACAGGCATTTTCTTTCATTGCGGTATTATAAGCGTATTCAAGGTTTCCGTTAGCTAAGACCAATGAGTTAGCATCAGTACTATCCACAGGATTAATAACGCAATAATTCCCAATCGTCGTGCCGCTATCGGTGGGACTGTCGGTGGTTTGGTTTGAGGCAGACATACTAACTGAAGTAAAATCGTTAGCATTACCAGATACGTCCTTACCTAAATCGGAACTATCTTCAAAATCCAGCCAGAAACCATTCGTGCCAAATGTTAATGCGGAAGGATCTACTGGTATCCATACTCCATCGGAATTAAACTCACCGAAATCAGAAGCGGTATAAATAGTTTCAAGAATCAGAATAGCTTCAGCTTGATAGCCGTTAAAAAAGTCAGCATTAGTATAATTAGTTCGACCAAGACGCTGGGCAACTGTATGACCAAAAAATCCATCATCACTTGCATCAGGAGCAGACGACGTATTCCATGAAGTAATTTCAACGCCGTTCAGATACATGCTAATGGTAGCACCATCTCTAGATGCAACCAGATGATACCAAGCTGAAGGATCACGCAAGAGTCGATCAGTTGTGTAATTAGATTGTGTTATACCACCCACACCGAAATCATAAATTATCGCACCGTAACCACTACTATTATAATCGCCTAGTCGGATTCGTTCGTAATCATTTCCACTGTCGCCAGCCCATATTATAGTTTCACCATCAGATAATTTAGCACAAGTTTTAAACCAGATTGAGATTGTCCATTTAGTACGGGTTGTAGATGTACCACTGGGAGTAAAAGTAAGATAATCGGCTGTCCCATCTAACATACATGAGTTATCAATCGTGTAGGCAGCCGCAACTGCCTCTTTACCAAAAAACTGGTTTGATCCGAAGGGTCCAGACATTTTAGGTCACATTAGCTAAGGCTAACTGGGGAGTGCCGAGAGCAATTTTGTTAGCCGCCCAACAGAAGTATGGAATGACATCGATTGCCGATGCGGCGGTTGAGATCGTCAGGCTTGCACCGGGAGCATAAAACTGAGTACCAATAGAAAGCGTTCTCGATCCCGTTCCGTCTTGCTCAAATATGATTACACCAGACTGCCCTATACTTTCCGTCGTTGGGTTAGACAGCGTCACGTTGCCGGTGGCCGTCAAATAGAAGTTCTGGTAGGTATCGAAATCCAGCGTCATAGCACCCGTACTTGTTGCGTTGGCATAGACGCTCGCATAAGCAGAATTAGCAAAGGCTACCTTGCCACTTGAAACGATACGAAGTTTCTCCGCAGCCGTTGCACCTGCCGTCATAAGGTTGAAGACAAGGTCAAAATCCTCTGCTGTAGACGACACATCAGTTGTAACTGCGTCTATCGTTACGCCCGTTTCATTATTGCCAGCCGATGTTTCAACAACATAGGCAATACCCGCACCGATACCCGCAGCAGGACTACCTGAACTGGTACGCTTAACCGTAAGAGGATCAATTACAGTGGTGGTGCCACTATCTTCAATGGCGCTCGTTGTTCCACCAGTAACCGAAAAGGCTCCTGCGCCAGTCATGCGGCCAACCTCTGCCGCTGCCGAACCTCCAGTCATGTTCTTGAAAACAAGATCGAAAACTTCGGCACCAGAGGAAACATTCGTTGTAAGGGATTCGATAACGCTTCCCGTTTCATTATTGCCAGCAGCAGTCTCCGTTATAAATTCTGCCCCCACACCGATACCGGCGGCTGGAGTCCCATTGGAAGTGGTGCGCTTAACGGTAAGGGAATTCAAAACAGTATCCGCTGCCGAATCTTCCTTCGTTGTGGTAACCCCCGCCGACGCCGTTACGGCACCTGTGGCCGCTACCGTACTTCCAGCCGTTACCGCTCCATCAATCGCGGCAGCGCCTGTGCATTCCAAGGTCGTGATTTGAAGATCACTAATAGCATTGGCAACGGCCCCATTAGTCGCACCTGCGCCATCGCAGTAAATAATTGTGTTTTTACCATTCTGAATGGTGACGGTAGCTCCAGAAGACCCCTGCTTCATAACGAGATTATAAGGCCCACTGGAACCAGCATCGGTGGTGGCATTGTCAATAATGAAATACGCTTTCGTATCGTTGGGGGCTATCGTGATGGTACATGCTTGACTTAAAGCACCTGTAAACTTGATAACACGATACATGCCGTTTTCAACATTGGAGGCACCATCCGTTGGGGAAGACGCAGCAACTTGCAACGTTGCGGTAGAAGCATCTGACAAGGCAACCGCAGTAGAAGACACCAATCGATCAACAATATCCCAGTTGTAATTGGAGGTAGTTCCCCAAGCACCGGACTGTTCGCCGGTAGCCATCTCCTCAATGCCGTAATTACTCGTAAAACTTGAAACCATAATTCACCTCTATGCCGCTATCTGCGTCCAATTAGGAGTTTGAGAAGTATCAATGGCACTCCATACCAAAGTCGTTGCTATAGATCCTGTGGCCGAAACTCCGGTTACAACAACGGTTTTCGGTAAGACTACTGATCCTATGCTCCCCGCTAAAGCTGTCGGGGCCGTTACAATAAGATTGAGATCTCCTTGTACCGTTGCTGTTCCCACTGAACTGGCTGCGGTTACAGCTGTCGGTATAACAATGGTTGCGGTTACAGCTGTCGCCGTTCCAGCTGAACTTGCTAACGCGGAAGGAGCGCTCGGAGTTACAACGGCTCCTGTTGAAACGGTAACTGAGGCGGCTGTACTGGCTAATGCAGAAGGAGCCGTTGCAGTAACTATTATCCCTCCCAGTACCGTTATCGTTCCTAGTGAACTCGCCAGAGCAGAGGGCGCGGTAGGAGTGACCGTCATATCTGTGGCGACGGTAACTGTTCCTGCCGAACTCGCCAGAGCAGAGGGCGCGGTCGGAGTGACCGTCATCCCCGTGGAGATCGTAACTGAAGCAGCCGTACTGGATAGCGCAGAAGGCGCTGTAATCAGAACCGGCGCTTCTTCTCCCCAAGTTCCGCTGCCCCATGTTTCTCGTCCCCAACCAGTAAGTTCAGCCACGGTGACTTACCTACGTTATGCGAATGATGGCCGTCGATGACCCATTAGCAGGATACTGAATGGTGAAGTCTCCACTGCTGGAGGATTTATCACCACCAAAATCCAATGAACAGACACTAGGATACGCAGCGTGATTAACCGTCGAACCCGTCCCCGCACTACTCAAAGTCGAATTATAGATGACTGCCGAACGCGCATTGGAAATGCTTGACGAAGCCCAGGTCGTATCCGCAAAATCAAGGAATGCCGTATCAGAGCTTAACGTGGAAGTGACGCTCGCTAAAGCCGCCCCACCCGCAGTATAAACACCATCACTGTCGGTCACTTCGTTGGTTGCAACATAACCCGTAGTGTCTTTATCCGTAGTGGCGCTTGAAGTGAACATGGCAATTTTGTAGGTATCCGCCCCAATCGCGCTGGAACCAGTGCGAGTGTGCGGGGTCCAAAAATGAATTCCAGACAGGATTTCCTGCTTGAAGGTATTACACATTGCTGTGGTACTCATCTCACAATCTCCTTATAATTTCAGCCACGTCTTCGTGACCTTGCTCTTTCATCAAAGCCCATATAGTCGTCCTCTCACTCTGGGCCATCTTATCAAAATAAAACATCAAAACCTCTTTTATTTTATCACGGTATTCAAGAGCCTGATCCTGAAGAGGCTGTGGGGCCGTATCGGAAATCCCAATGATTTTATTCAATGCCATTTCAGCCAGTTGATCTACGCTATGACCTCCGTCCGTGGAGGTGAAGATCTGTACTTCTCCTATACCATTTTGTGCGTCCGCATCGAACATTATTGCACCGGTTTCCGTAACTCATCATAGCGGTATTCATCATGGGTCTGTTTAGCTTCCCCAAGATTTTTCAGCCAATTCAAAGATTCCATGAAACGGTTGTTATACAACGTCAACAGATCCTGTTCGCCCTTCATAAAGGTATAGGCTTCCACCAAGCTCCCATAAAGAAGCGCCAATTCTGCATTGGTGCCTAACCAACTCGTTCCGTCAGAAGTGGTTGTAATAGAAGTGGGGCGATAAAAATAATGCAATTCCATCGTGTAAGAGGAATCCGGGGTTGGAGCCAATAAAAAGGTCGCGTCATCCCAATCAGCATAATACTCAGGTGCCCCCGTAGTGGTTGGGTCAGGCGTAAAATCCTGTAAAAAAGTTACCTGCTTATATAGTAAAAATTCGTTCGCAGAATCCTTAACCACGCTTAAAGAATAAGGGGCTAGATAATCTGTGGGTTTCCCTAAAAACTTGTTAGAACTACTGGATGTTCCGACTGAATTTTGACGAAAAACGTCTAGTTGACACTCCTTTAGTACTCGTTCTTCCGCATTTAAAATGAAGCGGGATAATTGGCTAACAAAGGTACTTTCAGCATTATCCGTATAATCCTGAATAGCCGTTTTAAGAGTGGTGAATGTAAAAGCCATGCTACGCGCTCAAAGTGACAGGACCGGCAGATGCCGCACCTCCACCCCCTTTTATCACCCCTCCAGATGTTTCTGAAGAGCCACTATCGCTTACGTCAAAGCTATACTGATCATCATTCACTTTTGTGATGGAATAGCCACTTGCATATTCTACAGTAGCCGCCGTAAACCCAAAAGTTGCAACATTTCTAAAACGTACAGTGTCTCCTGTCGAACGCCCATGCCCTGGTTCAAATACGGTAATTACACTGCTTCCAGAATCCCCTGTTGTAAAAGGATTAAACTGCAAAAGAACTAAAACAGGATTTTCAGTGCGGTCTGGACGCGGATCTCTCAAAGCTTGTGGATCTCCTACAACACGCACAGGGTTGAGTTGAGGTTGTTTAGCTTCCCATTCATCATAACCTACTAAAAATCCAGTCCATTCCTTCCGCATATGCCTTAATTTATATGCGGCTCCAGATCGATCTGAAATTCCCAAGGCATATTTATTAGAAGCATATTTCGCCATGATCACCCGGCATTTAAAAAAGTATATGTTGGAACCAGACTAATAGAGGGAATGTCACGATCTTCTTGAGCCGCTCGTTCAAACTCTTCTTCATATAATCCTTTAAGAAGAGCAACTTTATCCGGCACTCGTTTGAGCGCCAGATAATAAGCCAATCCAGCAGCCAAGCAGGGGTAAAAACGGAACGGCATCTCAACCGTATTGGCTGATGTATCCGCATCATCCATACGAACCAATCGATCATAGATTAATTGATCCGTACTATTTTCCGGAGACGGCCACACTAAAACAACCGGCGTAATTTGACGATTTACATAATATTGAACAGGTCGGCCCGTTGTAGTTTTGTCCGGAATCGTCAGGTAGGTATCGCGACTAACGCTATTAATGGAAATATCCTGTCCACTACGCCTAATCACCGCAGACAAGGTATCAATTGTAGCTTGAACGTTTTCAAGAGATACAGCGGAAGAAACCGTAGTGGTAGCCCCACTTGTGCCACCCGTAATAGTTTCTGTGGCTACAAAAGTTCCGGAAGGCACCGTAATAGTCATGGAGGTGGCTGTAGGCGCGGTAATAATTGCCGCTGTGGCCGCGCTAGTACCCCCGGTGATCGTTTCCCCTATAGTGAAACTACCACTGGCCGCTACACTAAGGGTTATGGTTCCCACAGGATATTCAAGGATTCCAACAATAAGGTTTTGAGTAACCCGCTCAATGGTCCATTGATTAAGACCACGATTAGCCCAATCCGCAAACAGAAAATTCAAGGATCGACGTGCGGTTCTCGCATCGTAACCAGTGCGTAGTTCCAACCCGCAACGTTCAAAAGCCTCTTCTATGTATTCTGCTACATTAGGCTGAAAATCCTTAGATGCCGACACAGCCATGAGAAAAGAAACCTTTCATATCAATAATCTTTGATCATTCTCAAGACCACGTTGTAGGAATCTCCCGTAGTACCGGCACCTGTTGTTGTAAACAGTACATCTCCTACAGGACTCGTTCCCAAACTAGAAGAGATACCGCCAAAGGCGCTCATGTCGATGTGATCTGTGAAGTCCGCTGGAAGATGCATCATAAAGATATCGGTACTTGCATCAGAAAGGATTTCTACCGTCAAGCCTTGTGTAGAATACCATACCTCCGCAATACGAACAGCGGTACAAGCATCCCCATCCGCGCTAGATTCTAACGCAGATACATCCACTTTCGTAACGGCAGTTTCATTACCTGCGTCAACATACTGATACGTAAAGCTCATCACCGCTTGTCGAGGACCATCAAGAATGGTGGTCGATGTCACTACATCTGCCATGGGAGATCTCCTATTCTTTAATCAACCCGGAAAGCACCATCGACTTGTGTTTAGCACTACCGGGAGGCGGAATCTCCAAAGAAGCCTTTTTCTTTCGTCCAGGCTTCTTCTTTTCCGTCCAAGCCTCATTTTCAGGCGTAGCTGGATCGTCTCCCACAAACTTACCTGAAGTAGTCCGTGTTCTGGTTTTTGCCATGTCTCACCTATTACGGCTGCTTGCCGTATTGAGTCATACCATCCGTGGTGCGTTGTGCTACCGTCAAGATATAGTCACAATCAACCTTATTGGCCGCAGCTTCACCAGCTACCGCAGCAAGCCAAGTAGTCATCTGGGTAGTTGGAATAGTTGTAGTTGAAGCGGTCGTTGTAACCAATTTACGATCAACATAGAACTCAACGATGCCCGTTCCACGCACAATGAAGCCCAACCGACGATCACCACTGATTGTGCCACCGGAAACCGAGCCATCAGCAAAATCAATACCTGTATCGGTGGAAGTTTCAGTACCCCCATTATCGCAAACAGCATTAATAGAAGCATCACCATCAGAGACCAAGAAACCAATCTGATCATTGGTGGCAAAAGGCACCGTTGCGCTGAATGTGCCGTTTATACAAAGCCCAACGAAAATATCCATTTGATCCGCATCCGTCGTAACAATGCGAGTTTCAAAGAAAATGTTCTTGTTGGCTTCGGCTTGCCAGATTTCATTGCCTTGAATAGCAGCACCAGTGTCATCTGATCCCGTACCAGCAATCTCATACCATCCACCAACGGCATCAGCGAGAATAGCGCCTGTGCCACTTGTGAGTTGTGAATAGGTCCAATCATTAGTGCCATCCACCGCAATCCCAATAAAATCTTCATACTGGAAGACGTAATCAGGATTGGATTGGATTGGAAGATTAGTGAACCATGTGCCGCCAGCGGATTGGGTTGCCCCACCGCTATATGCCACTGGTCCTGAAAAACGTGTAGTACCCATGAGTACCTCCTTACGAAAGGTTTCGCCCTAGAGTCTTCGTAAGCGTCTGCTGGGACAGTCGCTAGGGCTAAAATGCTCCCAGAGGAAATGGAGGGGGACGAACCCCCTCCAAACCCGGTTTATGCTCCAGGTGATCCGAAGACACCGCGAGGATCAGACCAACCGAACACGTAGCGTTCGCGAGCCTTATACCTAACGTTACCGGTGTCAAAATCACCTTCCATCGAAGTCCTAACGGCAGTCCGATTAAAGCCCTTCAAGCCATTAGGAGCATCCGTCCGAATAAACCACGCATCCGTGTCGGTAAGGAAATGGTTAACGGCATAACCTTCCGGAAGCATACCCATGTTCCGAATAGCATTTATGTCGTTATCCGCCGTACCTGGACGCAAGGTCGATTCAAGCAGACGATCAGAGGTGAACTGAAGTTCCTTTGGAACAATCATTCTCGTCCCCTTAACAGCAACCTTCAGCCCGCGCTCATCAACGAAACCAGCAATATCAATGAGAGCTTGCTCAAGGCTAGTCTCATTAAGATCCGCTGCTGTTGAAAGCTCGTTCCGGAAGGTGTTTCCGTTAAGAAGAGTATGAGCGGTTGAGCAAAGCTCAAGACCGTCACCACCTGTGTAGGTGCTGTCGAAAGCGTTATTGAGAACTGCCGCCGCTTTGACCTGCTTGGTTTGGCTCATGCTACGAGCCAGTGCTTTCGTATACCTTGCAGACAAACGATCATACAGGTTGTCTTCCACAGCTTCTTCCGTAATGGAGAATGCCAAAGCAATCGTCTCCATCGTGTAACGAGCCGTGTAGACTTCCTGTGCATCGTCATAAGTAACAGCAGTGCCTTCGCTCTTCGTCGGGGCGGCTCCAAAGCCACTCAGCATGACCTCTTCTTCAAAAGCACGGTCAGATGTTTCCATATCGAAAATCATCCTGCTTTCGTCGTCATACTGATCGTACTCAAGACCAAACAAAGCATTAAGGCCGGGTTCTAGCTCTTTAACAAGTTGTGCGCGTGAAATAGCCATGTGTCAGCCCTCCTACAAGCCGGTTGTCGAAATAGTAGTACCGGCATTAACTGAAGAGGCACCAGCGTTGAAATGATTATTAAACCGCACCATTACTCCAATGCCCGAAGCCGTGAAATCCTGATTGTCGGGATCTTCACTCCAACCCAGAATTCTCAGTGCAAGAGTATTGGTAGTATTGATACCTGCCACGCCTAGCTGTGCCGCAGATAGGCCTGTCGTTGTCGAGCCATCTTGTGCCCCATAGTTAGACTCTGAACTAAAGGGCGCATTAGAGAAAACATGCCCTCGTAAAGTAGCCTTCGTTGTTAGAGACGCATCCGAACAAATCACAAAGACTTGACTAGGATTGTCATAGACTTGCGCTCTAATGGGGTGATTACTATCGGCACCGGAACCGGGCCAATAGTTTTTCCAAGTGGGTTTTCCGGTTGTCGAATCCACGTATTCACAGCCCCAGAACACACCAAGTTGACTTACCGAACCGCCAGCCGCTGCTCCGCACCGGTCAATATAACCGGTAGCAAGAGGAATGACGGGCATACCCTGGTAAATCGCATTAGTGTTTCCGTTAGCAATTTCATACATGGTATAGTTGGAAAACCCAGTGGTGTTGGAAGCCGTTCCCTCAATCGAAATGGGACGCATTCCAAACGCCTTTTGAGTGTTAGCCATACCATTTGCTCCTTAAACAAAGCAGAGGTTACAAAAAAGAGATCCTATTCACTTTTACTAGGACCACCAAATGATACACGCGATTGGCGTTCAGGTTTCTGAATAGCCATCGAATGATGCTGGCTTTCCTTCATAAGATCGTTGTCAACGGCTTGCATAGCATCGGCGCTTTGTTGCCGAAAATATTCCTTCCGTTCTTCAGCAGTCTCAATCGGGATACGAGCCAGCAACAACCCACCCACTCCAAAGACACCTTCATACTTACCGCTGTCCATAGTCGGAGCCTCAAAATCAGGGTATTCGTCTTTTCGCACCAATTCCCACCCTTCTCGCATTTTGGCGGAAATATTCTTACGATCATCAAAACCCCTAACTTCGGCTCTTATCCAACGGTGTACAAAGCCTTCTGGTGGATTAGGCGCGTCTAATAAAGACGGGGGTGCCCAAGGTTTACGCTCCGTCTTGGAAGCGCGAGTCTTGGAAGCGCGTGGAGTCCGATCAGTCGTTGTATCAGTCATAATACCATTCTCCATCACGTTGCTTCTTTAAGTCGTAGACTGTGTTTCGCGTACTCATCTAATGGAACACCCAGCTTTGTAGCAATCGCTACCTCGCTAGGAGAAAGTCTCACTGTTTTGCGTCCAGCTTTGCTAGAACGAGTGGCAGAGGCGACGGCCTGTTGAGGACGGCGTCCTTCTGAAATGGGAATATCTGCTCCTCCATTGAACTTATGAGGAAAAGCTTCCCGAATCCGTTTATCGATTTCAGCATAGTATGCAGGAGAATTTGTGTCAAAGTTTTCCTCTTCGATCAGTTTCTTGTGAATTCCGAAAGCTGCGAACGTCATAGCCTCATCTTCACCGAACCAATCGTTATCAGAAGCCCACGCTTCGGCCTTTGGATCAGGGCGAACCGGAGCTTGCGGCATTTGGGGAGCCGCTTGGGCGGGTGCTTGCGCGGCCATTTGTTGCAAACGGGCCTGTTCCGCTTTCGCCGCTCGCACACGCTCTTCTTCAACCGCCAACTGTGCCAGCTTCTTATTCAAATCGACTTGAGCCGTGGTGTCGTTGGTCGCTATGGCTGTTTCCAGATCCTTGGAAATAGCTTCGGACTGAGAGGCAATCCGATCCCCGTACTCGCTCACATACCCTTCGTCCAAGCTGTTGACGCGGGTTTTAAGCTGCGAGTTTTCCTGTTGAACGTTACGGGCATAATGGATTGCAGCTTCTTGCTGCCGTTCAGCCTCACGCACCTTTTTGGTCAACTTGTCGATGCGCTTCTGAACTTTTTTGCTGTAGTCCACATGCTCGTCGGAATCGTCTTCCTGGGAGACAGCAACGGTTTTACTTTCAACCTGGACGGGTTCCTCGTCTATTACAACGGATACGGGATCTCCTTCACTTGGAAGATCGACTAAAGGCTCTTTAGATTCAGGCATGGGACTTCTCCATGTTAAATATGCAGGATATCTTCAGGGTCCTGTATGACGGCTATGACTTCGTCGTCGTTCAATATGCGTACCTCGCCACCGTCAATCCTAAAACGAGCGCCAGCATATCTTCCAAAAATGATCCAATCCTTTTCCTTGCACCAGGGGCCGTTGGGAAATTTTTCCTCGTCCTTATACGCCAAAGGTCCGGTGCGTAAAACATAACCACACACCGTGGCTACCGCTTCACGATCTACCACGGTATCCGGCAAGAATATCCCAGCTTCTGTTTTTCCTTTTCCACGATACGGCAGGATCAACAAGCGCCACCCCGTAGGCTTGGGAAGTCGCTCCAATGAGGAATCCTCTATTTTGTCGGGATCAAGGATCTTCTCCTCGACGGCTATATAAGCATCCTTTAAAGATACGACCGTGTCGTCTTGTGTTGCTTCAGGCATTTTATTCCTCTGTTTTGTCCAGGATTTCTCTTATTTCATCTCTTATATAATCTAAACTTTCAATAGAACCAACCAATTGTTTGTATTCGCTGATATCTTTGATAGAGCCACTCAAGAGCATTTCACTAATCCTGGCCCTTCGTTCGTCTATCATCTTGTTGAGATGCTGGGCCAGTAAAATACCGTCCACCTAAAGTCCTCCAATTTTCCCAAAATCAACGGGTATCGTTACTTGACAAGCCATAAGAAGAAACATCAATCCTATAATCATAAAAAGCCAAAAAAGGCTGATCAACCATGTCCTCATGCCCGTTTTTTCTCAATCTGCCACGCCCTGGCTTTCGACATGGCCCGATTCCCAAACCAAAATGCCAAAATTGCACTAAAAATTGCCGCCGTCTCCTGGTCCCACGCCATATCCACGGCAATCGTCCAATCCAGGTTCTGGTTGACGATCATTGCATAGATCAGCGTTCCTTTTGTGGCTGAAAACATCAAGAAGAAGAGGTAAGTAACAACAGGGCGCACAGAACCCCGCAAACTATTGATAAATTTGCCAGAATCGATACTTCTATCATGCGCGTAAAGTCCCTTGGTTTCTTCAATTTCCGCTTGAGCGTCAAGCTCCTGCACTTTCAACTTTGAAAGTTGCTCTGCATATTGAGCCTGTGCGGCGAGCATTTCCAATTGATGAGCATCAGCTTGTTTTTGCTTAAAATACCCAAGAATCTCCGGAATTATGGAGGTTCCAAAGCCCATTAACGTGCCCAGCAAACTGATCATTAACGTTTGCCATTCATATAGGCCGTCATACCCATATATGCGCCTACCACCCCCGCTTGGCCGATATAAAACAAGCCAAACAGGTCAGATAGCGCATTAATGCGTGTATCGGGGAATATCGGCAAAAAGACCATCACTGTGAACACAATCATCGAAATCATTGCAACCCACGCCATATGGCGTTGGGCGTCGGCTTTTTCCTCCGCTGTCTGGTGTTCGTTAATAGCTTTAACGGTTGCTAGTTCCTCGTCACTGACAATATCATCCCCATCCACGTCATATCGCTTGGAACGAGGCGTTGTTTTCGCAGCGGCCACAAGGTTAACAGTCGTAAAAATAATCGTCCCTTAATGCAGCGCCCATGCCACGCTTTTTGACATACCGCATATCCCCCTTGGAAACATCGGGAGTGGACACTTCTTTAGGACCGTTATAAGGAACAAACCCCTGGCCCTTAATCACTTGCCCCTTGCGAATGACGCCAACACCGTCGCCTTTTTTGTCTTTAGCCATAACTTTCTCCTACTGCTGTCTCTGTTTCATCAACTCACGTTCGCGAGCCGCGTTAATGCGGGCGTCTGCGATATCTTCTGCCGATTGTATGCGTTTCTCGCCAAGATCTGCATTAATGGCGGCTTTCTGCTCTTCCAGCTGCAACCGCTCCTTGTCCATAGCGGATTCGTTGGCATCCCGTCGTGCCCTAATTTCCAGATCCTTCTCTTTCAAGGCAATCAACGGATCTTGTGAAGTCTCTCCACTTATCTGATTACTCAATGCTTTTAGCTCCTGCATACCTTCTGCAATTAATTGCGCGACCTGGGATTCAATCTGCATCATTTCTTCCGGCGTAGGCTCGCGGCCACCAAGCTGTGGCGACAATTCAGTATAAACCTGCTCCTTCGCCTTCAACGAAACGTGATCCATCACGTGCTTTTGCAACGCCATCGTTACGCCGGGTAACTGACCCACCATGGAAGAGGAACCGAACACCATATGAGCCATGATGTGCGCGTTATGGTTTTGCCCCTCAAAGGCCATAAGAGGCAGATTTTCCAGGGATTCCGAATTCTCTAACGCCGGATCTTTAGGCTTTGGATCACCCTGGTCCACAGGCTTGAGAATGTTGTCCACGTCCGGGACGCCAATCGCTTTATACATGCGACGGTATGCTTCATACATGTTGTGAAGATCCGGCGCAGATTGCGCCAGCTGAAGCTCCGTTTGAGCCAGTGTGATACGCTGCGACATTGAGAAGATATTCGGGTCCGAAACCGGGATAATATCGACACGATCATCAAAGTCCTTTGCTTTAACGGTGCGTTCTGCACCTACCACGTTATAAGGATATTCGGGCGGAAGAGACTCCCCAAACACCCGCGCCAGCAGCATGAACTCCTCTTTCTGGGCATAATGCAACCGTTTGTGAATAGCGGACATGACTTTCGCGCCCTGTTCCAAAAGCGCAATCGTCGTTCCCACCGCCGCCTGTTGGTTGCCGTCACCAACCTGAATATCGGAAACGGCTGCAAACCGCCGTCCCGCATCGACACAAAAACCCATCAACTGGAACAACGTCTGATCCGCCCCTTTGTAAGGCAGCAGCATCAATGAATCGCGAATAGCGCCACCCGGTGCGTCGATGTCCCTGAATTCGCCGGGAGCCAGCGGTTCGTCGTCGTTCCGGATGCGTAGACCTCTGGCCTTGAACCCGGCGGGAAGGTTTGAAAGCGTACCGGCGTCGATTAACTGGCGAAGTGCCGCCGTCGCCGTGCGGCTCAAACCGCCAATCATGTGAATCAGTCCCAGGCCATAGAAGCCAAACCCCGGCAGGAATTTAAAGTGGGCAAAATACTGGATCTTGGTCTTTTTGGGATCGTCGGGGTTCCAGTTGCGACGAATGCTTAAAACCGTACTATTGTCCTCCGACACGGTAACGATATAAGGCAGCTTAATTCCCGTAGGCTCTTCGGCCTCGTCGCGGTCTTCATAGCCTTCGATATCCAGATTGACGTGGCACTCCAGCAAAGTCGCGTCCCTATCTAAAAAGGTCGGCTCAATGCCGCTGATGTCGTCCATCTCGTCCCGTACCTGGGACTGGTCTTTCTGGTGAGGCGTCACCGGAACGTCTTTATAGAAACCAGCCACCTGCTTCTTGCGTAATTCGTTCTCCGACAACTGAATAACGTGCGTCACGTTTTCAGCCGTCTCCAAATCCGTCGCCGTGTACGGAACGATCAACTCTTCCGCCGGAACGAACTTGCTGACTGCCCGTCCCAGGAATTCGTCGTAATAGACCTTCTTGAAGGTAGATCCGGACAGCGGCAGATAAAACAACATCTGGTCAACTTCCGGCGTGTATTCCGTCATCACGCAGGTAAGCTGATAGTTCATGTAATGACGCACCCGTTCCGCCTGATCTTCGACAGCCGGGTCTATCTTACCCATAATCTTGGTGTGAACAGGCCCCCCTGCGGGAAGCATCTCCCCGAAAGCCTGGGCCTGAAACTGCGTCACCGCTTCGGCCAAAAGCGGATGCGTTACGCCGGTTGCTCCCCGAAACGGTTCAACCCGGTCTTCATACTTGAAGCCAAGAAGCTCCAATCCGATAGTGTAGGCTTCCTCCCAATCCTTGCGTCCGCTCTTGTTGCTTTCGTATTCGTCCATCAGCGTCGAAGAAATGGCCGACAAAACCCTGTCGTCCACCGTTTCGGCCAGATTCTCGTAAAAGCCCTCCTCGCCAACGACCGCGCTGGGATCGAAGTCGATCACCACGCCGCCGTCTTCCTCCAGTTCGATATTGAGGTCCGGAGTTTGGATGAGGCTCCTGTCTTGCACCTCGACTTCGGCCCCGTCCTCTATTTCCAATTCAACCGGAGGAATGGCGTCCCTGCGTTCAATTAACGCAGCTGCGCCAAGATTGCTTCTGGGAAGACCGGTCTCAGCCATTATCAAAATATCCTACGCTGCATCGACGGAGACAGGGTTGCTTCTCTCAAACGACGAACCCCGCTGCTTGGGCCGTGGTGAACGGGTCCTCCACCTTGATAATTCCGTTCGTCCTCCCGGCGCTTGGCAAGTTCGTACATGGTTTCACCTTCCTCGCGCACGGATCGCGAACCACGGGGCATGATTTCTCCCGCTTGCGTCCCGCGTCCAATGTAACCACCCTGGTCATAACCGTGCAGACGCTTGAACCGTTCGTACATGGATTCACCGGCTTCGCGAACAGGAAGCGAGCCTCGCGGTGCAAGCTCCCCGGCCATCGTTCCACGGCCCACGTGACCACCCCGTTGCATTTGCGGAGGAAAAACGTCTCCTTTGATACGCTCACCGGGCGTAAAGGCGGGGTCCTCAACTCCTAAAAAACCAGGCACCGTAGAAACCGTTTCTTCCATGATCCTTTCGCTAGGCAAAAGGGACCCTTGCGGAGAAGGTGGAGGAACTGCTGGCGCACCAAACTGTATAAGAGTTGACCGGACGATATCAAATCGGGGGTCATTTATCTGAGCAAGATACTCCAAATCCCCACGATGCGTTTGAACGAAACCCACTATATCTTCCGTACTGCCGTGCCGCTGCACATCTACGAGACTTGCTACAATACCTGGGGCCTCCATAGGAATTCCTTGATCAGCCATTGCCGGTCCTCCATCTTGATACTGCTTAACTACGGGGCCACCTTGATTAATACCCTGGTACTTACGAATTGGCCTACCGCTATAGGGGTCATCTTCAAAAAGAACCCCACCAGGAGTATATGATGGGTCCACATCTCGTTTTAGCTGATCTAAAAGGGACTTCAAAATCATGGTATTCCGGCTTTTATTTTCAAAGATGTCCAATCTTCTTTCATCGTCCCACGATTTTATGTCGCGCTCTAAATCTCTGTGGCGTTCCTCATATCCAGGGTCCAGAGGAATCTCAGGACCCAGAAGTGGTCCCAGAGACTCACCAAAATCCCAAGAACCAACCGGTGGTTTAACTTCCATACCAGCCCTTTGTAACAAAGGATTACCAACGTCAGTTCCCGCTTGTAGAAGAGTGTCTTGGGGTCTTGCTTGTGCCTCTATATCCATACTAGGTGTATGCGCCGGTAATTGAGGCCGATACGCTGCTCCATAACCAACGTTGACCGGCATAATCGGAGTGTTCGTCGTAGCCCTGTTGTCTCGCAGTCGTTGAATTGCCTGTGATACGGGTCGTCCGATATACCCTCCTTCTCCTTCAGTGGCTCTGATATTAGAGGGTACGTCTCGTTCACGCATTTCTTGTGGAGCCTGATCATACGGAGATTCATATCCCGGTGGCGCTCGCAACGGAGTCTGAAGTATGTTCTCCCTAAAAGGCTGGTAGTCGGGCCTGCCTAAGTTAGGTGGTCCCGTATATCCTGGACCTTGCGTTGGTAAAGGTCCTTCTTGAGCAGTCCATTCTGGAAGAAGACCCCTTCCTTCCGCCTTCTTATAAAGGTCGTAAAGAGACCCAATACCAGAAAGTACTTTAGGAGCAACAAGGCTGGTTCCCATGGTAAAGGGTGCAGCCAAAAGAGAGGCCCATCCGGGAAGAGAAACCGGTTTAACTGCATCCCAGGCACCACTAATAAGACTACCCAGCCCACCCCAAAAACCGCCGCCGGGACCTTCCCGCGAAACATCGACAGAAGGGGGGATGCCACCTTGAGGTGCGTATGAAGTAGGGTCTTCGGTTATAATGTCTTCTTCAAATTCACGTCCCCATCCGCCACCACCACCATAATCGCCAGCGCCACCATATGTACCAGCTACACCTTCCCCAATCATCACGATTTCCTTCGCTTCTTCGGCCTACTCTTGAAGTAGTTGACCTGCTTCTCCCGCTTCACCGCTTGCGCTCTGGTCGAGTACGTACCCAGATTCTTGCCGCTCTTTGAAACGAGCCGATGTCCACCGGAAACTTTACGAATGGTCATGGGCGACGGTTACTTTTTCTTCTTCACCGCGCCGCCCTTTTTCTTCTTGACGACGCCGCCGCTTTTCTTTTTGAAGCCGTAAGTGCCTCGCGGCTTGCGTGTCGCCTTGGCGACGGCAATCCGGCCCTTTTCCGACATCTTCTTGTTACGTTGGGGGCCGCGTGTCATTCCAAGTGATTCAGCTTTCCGTGCCGTATATGTCGCCATAATCGTGTCCTTTTCTAATAGCTGACTTCGTTAGAGGGTGATGAATTCATTATAAGACCAACTCCACTCCCGACCACACACCCTTGTTTATCCCCGGAAGTGTGAAGAATCAACGTCCAATCTTCGTTTTCCTCGTCAACCCAGACTTCATAAATGTCCTGCTGGTTCTTGCCGATAGCCGACAGCATCAACCTTTCGCCCCCCCACTTCAAACTTTTCTGCAAATTCTCGTAATCGGTACAAGGGCTTCTGTGCTGGTAAATGCCGGTGGGAACCAGGGGAATGTAAAGCGGAGAACCGGCAGCTTCAGGTTCGGCCTTGGTCGCGCAACCACTGCATAAGGCTATTGCCAAAGTCGCCACCGGGAGGGTCAACGCCATCATCTCACGCCCCCATAACTAGCGATTGAACAGGATTTTTCATAAAATGTCCAATGCCTTGGAAAACGGGCTTTTCGACAGAACCGCCTTGGGCATAACCCGGTATTTGTATCATCTCATCGACGTATGATTCCAGAACCTTGGTGCGGTCTAAAACCTCCTGGTCCCAGACAACGTAATTACGAGATCCTTTCTGACCGGGCCGACTAAATTGATCGAAATACTTGAGGCCGGGAATCCCTATTGCCTCTAAATCTGTCGCTACTTCTATTTTAGGCTTAACCCCTTCCAAAAAGGTTTGAACCTGCTTTCCGGTTAAATCCTCATATTTTAATCCCCGCGTCTCTGCCTCCGTTCTAAGAAATGAAGACAAACGCTGTGAATCTGTACTTGGACGTTTTTCCAAAGCCTTCATAAGTCCAGGTTGTTCACTCAGCGGCATATCCCAGTCTAACATCCTGGCGGCGTCCGCATCCGGAACATCAAGTTTATATAAAGCGCCTTTGTCTACACGTCCTACTTTCAAATCAAGTCTATAAGCCATGTTTTCCAGAGCCGCCATGTGAGACTGGGGGTTACGGGGAAAATTAAACCATTGCACTACCTTTGCCGGTAGCTCTTCCCCATAAGCTCTTTTCCACGCTTCCTTAAACGGCACTTCTTTTCCAGCTTCCATTATTCCATATCGCTCAATGTCACTTAGTCTATTTTTATACATTCTTGCAACATCCGGAATTTCAGCTGCATAAAACCCGTGTCCAAATGCGCCATGGCCTTCACCCGTACCTATGAAGGCTTTACTTGGTCTTCCTTTCGGAAAACCCTTTTCCGCCAGCCATCGGGTCGGCCCACCATGAAAAACAGTTACGCCAGCCCCTAGCATGTTCATCCCCAGAAGCTCATGAGTTATGCCCTCTGTATAAACCTTCATAGCATCTCTAATACGGCCTTGATCCATAAGGGCGTCAGAGGCTTCTCTTTCTCTATCTAGCTGCTCTCGAATCTCAGGAGGATACCTAAACAAGTCCACCACAGGTAGTTTGGCCTCTAGACCGACAAGCGGGTCCATGGGATCGCCAACCCAACCGCCTTCTGCAAACTCTGGAAGCGTGACGATGCCGCCGGAAGCCTTACCGGGATCGTATTTAAATTCCCGCAACGCCCTCATATTGCCAGAATCCAATACGGAGAAAGGCACGTCGCTATATAAAGTGTTGGTTTTGGCGTCCTCCACGTCAAACGTCATGCCTTCGACACTTTCATCCCCGGCAGCGTCCCACAAGCCGTTTGCGATTTCTCGCAATTTCTTAGACGTTATGTCGTAAGCTTCCACGTTGTTTCCGGCAACGCGAACATAGCCAAGATGCCTTATTCCGTATTCTCTTGGATAGGAACGAGGATCTCCGGAAGCTATTAATAACTCTTCCTCGTTGATTCCCAGCTTATCCAGTAGGGCGTCCTTACCTTCAGAAGCGTCCTTTATTTTATTTTCTAAAAATTTATGAACGTTTCGTGTCAGAATTTCCCTTCCCTCCGGGCTTTCGGTCATGTCATCTCCACCTCCGATAGACTCTGCTTTATCGGCCCAGTACTCCCAATCGACATCGAAATTAGCGTCTATAACATCGACCAACTTACGTACTACATGTTCCCGGACGATCATGTCGTGGTTGAAATCGCCAACGTCGCCATCAGCAAATTGCGCTTCTCCTTCGACCAGGAACCACTCGCCCGGTACTTCTTTAAAGGTAGGCTTGAAATCCTTGGTTATGCCCATGATTTCGTCGTATTCCCTCCGCGCCTGACGCGCCTCATCAGCTACGCTGCTCGGTGCATTAACCAATCTTTGTGCCGCTTCCGGCAATGTTCCAATGCCTTCTTCGGGCGGTGGAGAAAGGTCCGGTAAAGGTATGGCCTCTGCCGCTTCCGGCAACGTTCCGATGCCTTCTTCGGGCGTCGGCGTCATTAGTTCCTTGAAGTATTCCAGTCCCGACTTGTCCAGCCCAAACAATTCATGCGTCTTGGTTTCCTTTAGCCAATCCACCGCGTCCCCGATATTCTGTTTGTATTCGTCTGGAATGTAGGGCCACGCTTGCTGGACGGCGGTTATGATAGGAAACATTCTTCGACTGATCTGCTTTAATCCACCGATACCACGCCACATCGGGCCTTTGCCCGTGGGCCGTGGTTCTTCGCCCGGTTCCCGTAATTGAGAAGCGGCGGAGGCTGCACCCAGTAGGGCGGGTAACTGAGAGGGCCGTGGTTCGTCAGCCGTCTCCGTGGGCCGTGGTTCCTGAAATATGGAGGCCGCATGTTGAAAACCTGTAGGATCTTCAGCTATCTTATCAAGCGCCCTTAATAACTCAGCAGCTTTCTTAAACTGCCTTTCACCTACAGCAACAGCCGCATCACGGGCTAATTTCTGGGGTCGATTAAATACTGGGATTTTTCTATGCTCATCTGCATATTTCTTCATAAGCTGATGATAACGCTCTCTTATCGTATCAACCGATTCTGATACCCCCTTTGTTTCCCGATTGTAGTGAGCCAGCCCTTCGTGATTTTGTTCTATAAATGCTTCAAGATTAGGATTCTCTAGGGTTTGAACCTTACCCGCTATCTTGCTCCTGACTCTTTCGCGCCTAAAGGAACCCCATTCAGCTTCATTAGTTAAGACGTGTGTTAGGTCTCCTATATGTTCAAGAACGTTATCTAATTCAACAGCAACGCGCGAACCCAACACATCAAGCATAGCTGTTTCTGGGGCACCACGTTGAGTACTGCTTACAGTCTTAAATGCTTTGAGGGCCTCTGGAGATAGCTGCGTTGGTTCTCCTTTCGATCCAACCCAATGACCTCTCGTGGGCCGTGATTCATAAAATTGCCTCAAACGCTCTACGGATAAGGGACCCTCAACATCTTCAGCCCCTCTCAAATACCGTAATTCTACGGGTATGGTATCGCGCCCCGACTTCACCGCCTCTACAACTCTGTGGTTGCCTTCTATAATAAAGGGCTGACCGTCTTCCCTGACAAATACAAGAATAGGGGATGGCTTGTACCCTTCTTCTTGTATGCTTTCTTCAATAAGGTTTAATTTTTCACCGCTCTCCCTGTAATCCTCCTCGCCCAATGCACCCGGAATGTCCTTGAGTAAATCAGGAGAGAGGTCCAAATCTTCACGGAAATATCCCGTAATGTTAGCGGCTCCAACCTTTCTTGTAGAAGTATCTGAAGGAGCCGTCTGATAGTCTTTTTGAGCTTGCTTCAGCTTACTCTGGAGCCAATCCCCACCGGGGTTGTCTATATAAAGTTTAGGCAGTTCAGCCATAGTAGCTCCGGAGATATGTTGACGGCTCCTCCTCGCGCCAGTCGTCGCTCGGCAACTGGACGAAGTTGCCCTGGCGGTAGCGCATCAAAGCCTGTGTCGTGCTGTCAACCAAATCGTCGTACTCGCCAAAGGGGAATGCCGCGCACTCCTCTATTACTTCGTCGGCCCACCTGTCGTCCGGTGCCCAAATCATCCCGCTTTCAAACAGCGGCGAGACGGAATGCACCCGCGTAATCTTATCGTTTCCTTTGCTCGGAGTAAAGTTTACCACAGGTATTCCCAACTGCCGCAGTTCCTGCGTCAGCGGCATCCCGGACGCCTTGGCTTCGATTATGACCGTCTCCGGTTCCCAAAACTTGTATTGCTCCAGCGCCTTCTCCTTCAATTCCGGGAAATCCCACCGGCCCTTCTTCGAGTCCAAAAGAATTAAATTAGCCGGTCCCTCCTCCTTGGGATAGAAAACCCCCCAGGTGGTAATCGCGGAGTAGTCGGCTGTCTCCTGCTTGGAGAATGCCGTGTCGTAACTCTGAATGACGTACTCCAGTTGCGGCACTTCCTCCTCCTTCCACCGCTTCCACCACTCCTTCTTTATGATCGCGCCCTCTTCGGAAGTCGGATTCTGCTGCCACTGCGCGTTCCACTTCGCCACCGACAGCGAAGCCTTGACCCCGTCCAGTTCGCTCTTTTTCCAAAACTCCGGCCAGCAAGCCTTGCCCGAAGGCATCACCGCAGGAAACTCCACCACCTCCCACTGATCCGAATGTTCGTCGTAGCCCTGGGCCTTGATGACTTTTGCGGTAAGATCCTTCAACGACCAACGGGTCATCACGATTACAATAGCTCCCCCAGGCTGTAACCGCTGCCGGGGTCCCGAAGTGTACCACTCATAAGCGTGTTCCATGGCCGTCTCCGAAAGCGCGTCCTGCTCCGAATGCGGATCATCGATTATCAACAAGTCGGCACCGCGACCGGTAATGGCACCTCCGACACCGGCTGCAAAATATTCGCCTCCGTGGTTCGTGGACCAGCGTCCCGCAGCCTTGCTGTCTGCCTGTAACGCCACGCCGTCGAATATGTTCTGGTACTCCGTCGAGTTGATCAGATTACGAACCTTACGGCCAAAGTTGACTGCAAGCTCCGCAGTATGGGTGGTCTGAATTATCTTGGTCTTCGGATCACGGCCAATGATCCACGACGGAAGGAGGTAGCTTGCAAACTCCGACTTGGTGTGCCGGGGGGGCATGTTGATGATCAGACGCTTGTTCTTCCCGGTGGCAATGTCTTCAAACTTTTTTGCAATCATCGTGTGATGAGCGCCACCGATAAATTCCGGCCAGACCTTCTTGGCGTAATGAAGAAAGTCGTCCCGGCAATACTTGACCTCCTCCATCTGGGCCAAGCGTAATTCCAGCTTTAAACGTCGGTCTTCGACTTCTGGAGTCTCAACTCTCTTCATTATAAAACCTATTTTATGACGTAGTACTGTTTCACGTGAAACTAAATAATAGGGGTCCCAGAGGGGTCCCACCAGGGTCCCACCAGGGTCCCACCAGGGTCCCATAA
>Ga0208684_1000614_pt1 | contig 24362 bp, 23 predicted proteins | sample MalvireepMed_b05_FD_184245 | JGI IMG/M metagenome (GOLD analysis project Ga0208684, IMG submission 184245) | Marine viral communities from the Global Malaspina Expedition - Malaspina viral metaG DeepMed_b05 (SPAdes) (version 2) | ecosystem: Environmental > Aquatic > Marine > Oceanic | place... | reverse complement strand
CGTTACGGTTGTTCCCGTTGTGGCCACTTGCAAGATATCTGCAACTGGGACGATTATATCGTGGGCATCATCGGAGTGGATTGCGCCCGACATATAAACCTCATCGCCGTTATCGTCTATGTGTACATGATAATAACCCACATATTCGTCTGCGTAACCAAACTCATCTTCCTCATTTACATCTTCAGTAATCCTAAATTGACCGCCGGGCGTGAAGTAGGGGCCAGGCAGCGATGCGCCGGTTCCGAATGGATCTGGATTCTTCCTTGATGGTAATCCTACAGAAACATCAATCGTGTTGGGGCCCACAATTTTTATGGAACTATCGACGCACTTTTTCTCAAAAATCCAATAATCTAAATCAAATATCTCCGGGTTGAATCCGTTTTGCTGCATATTCTTGACAAACTTTTCGCCCATTTTAGAAAACTCATAGTTTACCAACTCCTGCAAGATTACCTTAGCTTCGTCTTCAACAGACTTGATACCTTCAAAGTTCTTCCTTTCGCGAAAGCCTCTTAATGTCTCGAAGAATCCGGCATCGCCGGCCCATTTGGATTCCCACAGGCCCGGTACTTTTTGGGTTCTATCAATGCTATTTTGATCAGTATAATCTCTTACATCTTTCGTCCTATACGCGTATGCGTAATTTGTTTGTAAGTTGTTAATCGTGTCTGCGGCGCGTTGTAAATATCCGCCGCCCACAGGCTCCGGCAACTCGCCGGCATTCACTAAGAAATCATAACACTCTACTGCTTGTTCCAAGAATCCATACCAAAACTCTTCGTCTTTAAATACATTAAACGCTTCCCAGAATGCCGGCTGGGCATCTTTAAAGTCTTCTTCCATTCTTTCAATGACATAAGCTGAAAAAACTGAACCAAAGTTGTCTGGAAATTTCGGCTGAATTGCAGAAAAGGTGCCAGCGGATTTCATTATATGTGTGCTCGCATATATTCTAATGGCTGCTAATATTAAAGTGTAGAGGCCCATCTTAGCATGACGAGGGAGGATTCTATCAAACGGCACCTGCCTGACACACTCTATGTCTTCATATAGTCTCGTGTCTTCTGGGAGTGTTGGATAGTGATTTTCTATCATCTGTTTGATTTCGCTAAAATCAAGCAGATTTTTACCATGCGGCTTGCATGCCGTATCACCTGGGAAAAATGCCTGCACCATTCCCCACCAACCATCATATCTCAGTGTTTTAACATGCAGTGGAGGCTTTGTGAATGATCCCCCAAATACCAGCGGGTCTAAATAAATAACACGCGCATTTTCTTTACCCAACCTGTGTTCATTACGGCTTATTCCCAAGACCATATCTTCTTCTTCATAGTCGAGATCGTCGTATGGTATAAAGTCGCCGTCTCGAACTACTCCATATTCATAATCGTCTTCGCTTATAAAATCAAACGCAGCACCATATAGCCACCCAGACTTGTTAGTACCTATAATTTTAGCAAAATCCTTGTAAAGCATTGTCATCATTTGATCATAATCCGTCTTCAAGGCGGAGTCAGGGCTCTGACCCAACAGATCTGCCAACGCATAAATTTGTGGTGCATATGGTTTTACTCCCACCGTGCTGTTGGCATAATTTGGAAATTTATCTATATCTAATGATTTTTCCTTGTTTGGATCTGCGTCAGAAGATACTTTGAATGCATCCAAGCCATCGTCGATGGCCAAAAATTCATAAGCGCGCATACGATGTACCTTTTCGCTAGCGGCGTATACAGTAAGATTTAAAATGCCCGATATTAAAGCAGAGAATGGCAAAAAACATAACTTTACAAAACTTTCTAAGGCCCAACCAACAATCGGCACATTCTCAATCCAATTAGGAAAATCAAAGGGGGGCAATCTCGTTTCTTCTGCTGCTACTTGTTTAGCCATTGGGCTCGCGAATCTTCTATCACAGCCAAAATTAACCTTTTCTACGATCTGTACGCGTATATTATCGTCCGGACGGTTTCGTAGTTCACCTTCGAAGGTGCCGGGGACCAATTCAATATCAGAGTAGTAACACTGGATCTCGAAGCCATAAGACCATTCATTCCCTCCCTTGTTTGTACCATAGCCGCCGAAGTCTTCGTGGAAGATACCCTTGCGACTGCCCATGGCATTGTCTTTAAAGTTTAGAACAATGTCAGCACCGTTTTTGTTATTAGAAACATCGGGGCCAAGTGCATTCTTGTTTGAGGGATCCCCCTTTCTCGGAAGGCGTTCGATTCTTAAAGTAGAACCAGGAATCTCTTCGCCGACCAAGTGGGCGGGAACACCAGGAATGGAGGCCCCCAAGGCGCCCATTGCGCCTTGGACTACGCCTTTGCCGAGGGCACTACCCACGACCGTGCCGGCAACGGCCAAGTCCAAAATTCCCTCGGCTATATCGCCGCCGACCTTCCTATCTACTCCGTTGAATATAGTGTTATATCCAAAATCAGGCGCTGTAAATGTGCTAATGCCCTGTCTGCCGAATATGTTGGCGTAACCTAAATCGTCTAGATCGATATTGTAGTGTTTACTGTCGCGGGGCGTGTTGGTTGATTTGAAACTAAACTGATTCTTAAGATCATTACCGCCGGCGCCGATCTGGTTAAATCCAGGACTGAAGGTACCCTCGACATTGGCCGCGTTCAAATACTGTCTCTTCAACCATTCGGCGACATAATAAGGATATTGACCTTCTTGTTGGCTAAAGTCTTTTTTACGCCACGCGCTTGATTTTTCTCCGCCATTTTCCAAATTAGCCGCAAAGTTAACATAACCAGCTCTGTTGCTTGCTTTTCTGTGATGATTCGAAAGAGGGTTGCCTCTTGTATCACATAAAACCATATTAATGAAACCAAAGTTTCTGTCACCAGAACCAAAAAGAGTAAAGCCGGTACCGAGCATGTCGTCCAGCCATTCATTCTCTAGGGCGTCCAGGGCACCTCCTAGGAACCCGGTAGTCATGTTGATCATTTCAGATGTTTCAAATGGCAGCAGGCCGTCGTCACAGCCGGGGATAGACATTATGGATGGAATTTTATCTGCAACCCATTCGCCGGCGCCTTTAGTCACAATGGTTTGCAAGTCTTCTAGATCACTCAAAGTTTCATCTCGCAAGTCACAAAAAAGTTTTTCGCATTGTTTCTTAGAGACACGAGAACCTAAAAGCTCACATCTCAATTCTTTAAATTTCATCATTTGTTCGGGAGAAGAACAAATAGAGGGGTTTGCCGGCGTTCCGTCGTCAAATCCGCCGGCATTATTAGAGTAATCGATTAGAACTTCTCTGAACTCTAATGGCATAAAGTTGCCAATATTCTTTGCGAATCTGGCGATGGAACTTTTATTAGGTAACGCATCTCTGAAATCCGTGTGCACATATTCTAACATCTGATCCACAGCTTCAACAAACTCTTCCGATGGATTACCCGTAAGAGCATCAGCAAATTCTTGGCGCGTCACGGCGGACGATAAGTCATTAGCAAATTGAATTGTTTTTTCTCTATCGGCGAAGGCTGCGGGGCCTAGCGCTAGCATGGCCATCAAGTCGACAATACTATTCTCAAGTGTTTCATCATCCACTCCTTCGCCACAAATATTCTCTCTCAAAATTTCCATCAATGTTGGGCCGGAACCGCTTATAGCGCCGGGGAGACCCTTCAGGAGATCTCCCGTGGTTTCGAGGGCTTTACAAACTGCTTTGGATAATATTTCGCAAACTTTAGCAATTAATTGATTAACAACAATCAAAATAATCATACCTATCAAAAAGCGTGCAACACGCATCATTCCACCTAACATATCCTTAAAGGCTATTTTTAATTCTAATGCTGCCAAATTGATGCTTGGGATCTCAATTTCTTTAACCTTCCTACAAAATGCGAGGTCTAAAGATTTCATAAAGCTATCTAAGCTCGGAGTAAACAAAGCGGGGCGAGGACATTTCAGCCCGGTCAGAGCCATCAAGTCTCTTAGCAGCGGTGCACCGGGAAAATTATTTAGTTCATCAATAAGCTCAAGCAGATTATCAGAATAAACCTCCATTAAGGCCTCCATATAGGCTGTCATAATCTCGCCAAGTGGGGGAGTCCGAGAAGCCTGTCGGCTTGAATTAAGCGAACTTAATATAGAAGCATCGGTTCCGCGCATTTCATTCTCTACCTGTTCGGGGGTTGCCTGGGCCTCGGTTTCATAGTTTGCTCCATCATGAACCTGTTGAGTGGCGGACCTTTGCGCGGCAATTACTTCGGCTGCTTCCCATGTCATAGCATCCTCCGCCATACCGCCGAAGCCACCCATGTCCTTCCAGGCCTCTCCCATCGTTTTGAGAGAACCCTGGCCGACACCGGGTGGGAAAGCATCTTTCAACCCACCGGTGGGATCAAAGCCTTCGAAGAAACCCCCATCTGGATCTGACTGGGTATTGAGAGGTTGTCTTTTCATTTCTTTGCCGCGTTTTTCGGATAATTTTGCTCGTACAATCTCATCCATTCTTTCTTGTTGTTCCGGGGGGAGGCCAATAAATAAGTCACCAAAATTTTCAATACCCATTACATCCAGGGCGCCTTTTATGATAATAGGAAGTGCATCCTCAAGGGTAAGGCCCCCCAGCAAACAGTCAAGGGTTTCAAACACAAGATCCAATAAGCCGCAAAGCTTAAGATCCCCCAAGACTTCCATCCACACGCCATTCTTGCCACCACCGCCAGGGGGTGCAGGAAAGGCGCCTTTGATGTCGGAGCTTATGACCGTAGCGAGGCCGCCGGCAGCCATCGACAACGGCGATAGTACGGTAACACACGCTCTCATAACAACATCATCGTCGGCTCTTAGCTTTTTATATTTTTGGTTACGAGCCAAAATTTTAGCAACTTCTTTCGAAAAAGCAGCGGCCTGTGGATCCTCTTGATTTACTTGATTGAGATTCTTGTCATCGTTTAAAACTTCTTCTAGCTTGCTTCTACAGAGAGTATCGTTGTACAAATACGCGACGAGATCGCCTAGGCCAAAAATTTCATCGAGTATATCATTGCCCATTTCATTCACTTCGTCTCTTAGGTGGCCATATAAACAAGAATCAAGAGATTGTTCAACTGGAAAATGCGTAATCTTTACGGAGGGATATGTGTGCTCTTCGATAAACTGACGCCATGGTAATTGTACACGGGAGCTTAGCTGGCTAGCCATCTTTTTCATATTTATGAAATAATGTACAGCAGTTTCATTTTGCCAAGGTGTCTGGCCGAGGAGCCACCTTAAGCTGCCGGATTTTTTTGTATAGATGGCCGGCTTATTCCCACAATTTTTTGTATACACTCTCATTACTCTAATTTCTTTATTCTTAAAACTAAATTTAATTTTTGTTACTTTGTCATCGAAAATTGGCCCAAAAGGATCGCCATGGGGGCCCCCATCGGGAAGTGCCTTTCCTTTGTTAGCAAGGAATGTTTTTAGATCATTGATAAACGCCTTCATTAGTGAACTGCTCCGGGTTTCGCCATACCCTATTGCAACATCTCCATAGTCTTCGAGACTAAATATGTGTGTGGGTGTGCCGGCAGCACTTACAAAGTACGCATTGCCTTCGCCGATTTGTACCGAAACCTTCAGAAGCTTCGAGTAAAAGTTTAGTCCCTTTCTAACCCGAATTGCGTCTGTCATTATGTGCTCAGCATTATATGTAAATTTCTCCCACCCGGGGCCTTCTTCTTCCGCTTCATCGGGTTCCTCTTCTATTGGCGGATCTGCTAAATAGTACAGTATGTCAAATGGTACCGAATAGAGTAATTTTAGCCTTGAGCCCGGGGCTGCGCGCAAATCATACTTTTTATATTCAATAGCTTTTCTAACAATTGCTCTGGTTTCTTCGTTGTTTAACCTTGCACCAACGATCGGGCACAAGTCCAACAAATTATTAATCACTTCAAGCTCAAATTCTTTGAATTTTTCTTTCAGTTGGAGGTCAATCTCCTCATCCAGACCGCCATCTTCATTGGCATTAATAAGATCTATATCGGCAGTAGAATCATAAGGTGTGGGCTTGGTAATTTGAAAATGACAAATCTTAGTGTTTAAGAAAGGTTCATTAACGGTCAGTTTTTTCCAATCGGGTACAATCGAAAACGGATCGGGCACACACGGGCCTTTACACGGCGCCGGTGGGGTTCTTAAATCATCGTCGCATACATCGATTAAACCATCGCGATCGATGTCTTGCCATTTTAAAAATTTAGAATCTGCCATAATTTATGTTAAATACACATTCTGACTTCGAATGTGAAAAGTTCCTCCATACTCTAGGTATTTTTGTCTCATACCGAGAGCCCATGTTCGAGTTTCGTATAGATGTTGGATGCCATATGGGACTTCGACGCCCATCGCGGAGAATAATCCAGTTTTGGTCGCCCAAGGAATCGCGGGATCTGTCAGCATCGTGGTGTGCAGGCCCACCTCCGACATCATCCAATTAAAGCATGCGCTTTCAAGTTTGTCGCAATAAGTAAAAAGATCCTCTAAGCAGTTCTTCAGGTTGTCTCCCTTGATCGCCGGCTGAAGATAGGGGATTGACTGAATTGCACCATCAGGCTGAAATAAGCCTGCTAACTTAATTTCCGAATCGGTATAGTTTCCGCCAATTAAGGAAATTGTTCCTGCTTGTGTTGAATTTCCGCCTAAACTATTAAGTTCTTTGCCGCCGACGAACCCTTGGTTCTGGCCGGTAACAATTTTTATATTGTCTCTAGCGATCATTCTAACTCTATCGGCCTTTATACCTATACCTGATACCGGATGAGCATTACTACCGCGATGAGCATCCCGGGGGGCGGTGGCTATTCCAAAATTGTGATCTATATTTGTTCTAGAACTGACATAGATTCTGGCCGCGTCGGCTGTGAACATCGGGCCGACGATAAAGCCTTCTGGGGGGCCGTCACCATAATAATCTTCAGCTTCCTGCATAGACATGTCGGACTTAAGTACTTTGCCGGATTTAAGATTCTGGCCGCGGCCGACAACTATATCAATAGCATCGGCGTTTGAATAGCCGCTAGCTCCACCACCGGTACCTAGGTGGCTCGGCCGGTCAGTTCCCAACACAATGTACGCGCCCTGGTGCTGTATAACCGAATTATTGGCGGCCTCTCTGAAAGTTAGGTGTTTACGCGGAACGCCGCTGTGTAGTAAGCCCGAGTCAGAAGGGATGGAGTTGACATTTAAACCATCTTCAAACCTGTCCTGCAGACTGGTGATAGTACTATTAGGGGGCGAGAACGCCCGGATTTCGTGAACTTTTATGCCCATTTTTTACCTTTGTATAATAAATATACCCTTTTTTTAAATGAAACTTAAATTTTTCTGATGCTGACGACGATTGGAGCATAATCGGTACCAGACGGTGACAATCAGTGCTACCATGTCTGTGGCGATGTCGCGTACGGGTCATAAGACTCTTCTTCTGACTGTTCGGAGGTGGCAAAGCGTTCTTCTTCCTCTTCTGCAGCGCGGAAGGCGGCTGGAGCATCGGCTTCCTCTCCAGTGACCGTTCCCTGCTGCTGCGATTCACCGAGCGGGTCGTCGGAACCGGCGCCGAAACGCATGGGAGGAGGGGCGCCGCCGGCGTGCATCCTAATCGTTTCATTCGTGACGCCAGGAGGCCGGCGATCGAAGTGTACCGGATCGTAATGCTTGAAATTACCACCCCACTCAAGACCTACTTCTACGCCCAGACTAACAAGACCTGACATTTCCCATGTTTGCTTGTTCTGGCTTGGAGTTTCACCGGTGGCTTTGTGCGAACCAATCCAGCCGGATTGACCATTTACTGATTTGCCGGCCGGCAATTTGAAGTTTATGTCCATTGCCGAACCGATCATGTGGAGGCTCGTTTTGGCGGCTGGCAAGCCATCATATCCGGACACCTTGGTTTTGTTTTGTAATCTTTTTTGAGTTCCTGCAGTTCGTACACCAGAGGCGCCGGGTGTGAATATAATCTCAATCCCGTGGCGACTCCATGCTAAATAGAAAAATGCTTTAACATAAAAATGAAAGCCCCAGCCGGCCTGCTCTATCTCTCGCAAGTGTTTCGCATGATTACCTTTTTGTGGAACTGATCCTGCGTCATATTTATCGGCCCACTCAAGCAAATCTGAACTGATGGTTATCTCTGGCGGGGGCTCGTACGCCTCGCCGTGTTCAAACATTCTTGACATCGAATCGCAAGCTGCTTTACTTAAAATTTGGTGGCCTGTGTCGTTGGGTTGTAGAACCCGCTGAAAGTGTGCAGTCTGTAGGTTATAGGTGTCATTCGGCAACTTGTCTAATTTTATTTCCACAAGGGTGCCGATTCCAATACCTTTCGCACCATGAGTTGCAACGGTGGTATGACTAGCTATAAGGGAATTCTGCTGACAAAGTTCCATGGCCGTGCTCAGATCACACGGATTTTCAAGCATAGCATGTGGGTTTTTTCTTTTATTTATAATTCTAACTTTAAATTTCTTATAAGTTCTATCGGCTGACGCGTCAAAGTTTGGAAACCCGAGCGCAGTATATTCAGAAGGAGTTATATTAACCGCATTTGAAATTACCACAGCGGGGTAGACTCCATCGCCAGAGAAGAGATCTCCACCAAAGAAGTCTGATACTACGCTTTTGATAGGACCAAGGCCGTCGAGAACGAGATCGGCCAGGTTGTCGATGTCCCATAGGTTCTTTTCAATAGACATCAGTTTGGCTCCTTCTGCAGAATATCATAAATTTCGTTTTTATCGCTCTCGCTGAGTTCAAAATTCTGATCTTTCTTTTTGGATTTAAGCCCGATAATCTTAACAAGCTGCTCATTCGAGCGCTGCATCGTCTCAATGTGCTTCGCCGCAACAGGGCTTAGACCTCTATTGTTGTCAGCGTCGGCGGCAATTTGATTGGCAATTTCGTTTAGAAATTCTCTAGCAAGCTTTCTATCATCTCTGATATTGCTTAGCGCTTCGCCTATTAATGTGTCAAGATCGCTATCTTTGCTCATAAGTTACCACTCTCCCAATCAGTCTTAAAAGTATAATATTTCTTTTTGAACTTCTTGAGTGAGTTAACTATTTGTTTTGTATTCAAGCCAGTTATCTCACGCAAGTATAGATAAATAGCTTTTTTATTAAAAATTTCGATGTCATCTTTGGACTCGAAGAGAATATTTATAGCCCTGTAGACTTTCAAATCATTATCTTTCATTTGGTTTTCGTCCCACGATCGTATCTCAGTATAAAAGTGATTCCAAAATTCTTCATGTTCTCTTTCGGAAAGATAAGAATCAGTAGTGGACAAAAATTCTTCTTCATAGTGTTTGGCGATATTGTCGTAATCGATTTCTCTTTCGCGCTGCTTTTGTTGTTTCTTTACTTTATTAATAAACCAATTCTTTGTGATAACGCTAAAATACGAAAAGGCCTTTGAGCCTTTATCTGGATTATATTTATCCAAGATGGTCATAAGCCATATTTTACACTCGTCGCGCAAATAATCTATATTTGGCAAATTTGTAAATTTATATGTAAAAACAATCTTATCGACCATTTCACCTAGTGCTGGCTGAATATACTTTACATATAAATGGGTTCGCTCTCTGATGCAATTAGTCTGCGTATACCTTACGATTGCATCCTCGTGCACTTGAGTAAAGTAATGATTCTTTTTACTTTTACTTCTCTTTCTGGTGCGCTTTATGGGTGCCTTATTCGGCAATTTCTTCGGTTTCAATTTGTTCTATTTCCTCTTCAGTTTCCTCTTCAATTTCAATCTCGCCTGCTTCGGTTAATGAATAAATAAATTCAAAAGTCTCAAGCTGCTCATTAAAAGATCGAGCATGGTCAACCAAATCATGTAGGGTTTGGTCTCCATAATACATCTCCAACTGATATAATCCCGCTATATGCTTCGAGAATGAGTCGACCATGGTTTTAAGGTCTCCCAATTCTTCTGAAACAAATAAAAGTCGAGAAATGGCAGAGCGTGCATACACAAATACTGCGATATTTAATAGCACACTAAATGCGCCTATACAAGTTAATATGATTTCAAGTTCTGTCATTTTTCCTCTTTTCGAGCTTCCTTCTTTAGCTCTTCTAACACTTCTCTATTCTCTTCGATATATTTTTTTGTTAATTGGCCGGTGGAACTTTTGTTCTTCTTTTCAAAAATCAATGATAGCGGCCTTGTTAACAATTTAGATATATCTGTCGATTCACACAAAGAGCAATCTCTCTGTCTTTCATCCATTAGGTGATGGACAAGAAAATCTCCATGACAATTATTACAATGATAATAATATCTTGGCATTTCTAAGTTATTCTACCATGTTGAGTAAATCTTGTTCAACGATTTCTTCTTCGTTAGAAACGCGGATAGTAGGCGGGTTAGTAACTACCAAACCATCTTCAGTGCTAACCAAATCAAAACCTCTCAAGATTGGTACAATATCAATCTCGTTTAGTAAAGATTCTTGAAGAGCCATCATGACTGCTCCTAGGGCTTGGTTCGTGAGTTTAAATACTCTGGCATTTGTGTTGCTATTTTCTGACATTTTTATCTCCTTTTGTAATAAATGTTTCAATGTATGGCTTATAAAACCATTTTGTGTCACATAATTTGTGACAAAATACTTTGTATCTTGGTATTCCAGCGGGGTTATATGGATTTGTGACTTCCTGCGTTTCTATGACTGTTCCGGAGCCGGCGTCTTTTATGATGTTCATATCATCATAGGGCTCAAACCATTTTACTAAATCGCCAACCACAATTTTATTTATTTCCGACACTTGCAAGGCACCTCCGTAAACCTGTTTCTAAATTAATCTGAGCCTTCCACCCTAAATTTTCCAATTTAGATATCTCCGCTCTTGAATCTTTGATGTCTCCATAGCGTTCCGGTTGCAAGTCCCATGTAACATCAAAAATATTATCAATATGATCTTTTATTTCTATTAATGAGCACGACTGGCCAGTGCCAACATCATAAACCTCACCATTAAAATCCTTTTCGTGATTCATACAATGAAGATTTGCCTCTACAATATCATCAACATGAATGAAGTCCCTTGTTTGGGTGCCATCGCCGTCAAGTCTAAGTGGGCTATTTCTTCTTATCATCTCCAGCCATGCAGATATGGCCGTCGAATAGGCGCCGCCATATTTTTGATCTTCTGAATATACATTAAAATATCTTAAACACACTGTATCAATATCGTATAAGGATGCGTAAACCTTACACTCTAATTCGGTCATTTTCTTATGTGCGCCATATGGGCTCGACGGCAGTGCTGCCGCGGCAGAGCTAGCAAATATCACCCTCTTTGTGCCCGACAACTTGGCGAATTCTAACACTCGCGAGGATCCTAAGACATTGTGTGATAGCGAATCTGATGGGTTCTCTACGCTCCACCCAACGCTTGGCTTAGCTGCGAGGTGGAATATGTAGTCAGGCTTAAAATTAGTGTGATTTGATTGCTTTTCGTGGTCAAATAGGTGCCAACGAATGTCTAACTTCTCCGAGGTTTGCTCGGCAGCTATGTCAATCCCATAAGCAGTGTGACCAAGCTCTTTAAGCTTGGCATAGAGTTTCGATCCTATATAGCCTTTATGGCCTGTAACTAAGCAGTTAGCCATCGATTTCCTCAATTATATCAAATGCAGACTTCCAGTCAGTAAATCTAACGGCCTTATCGTCAATATAAAATCTAGCTCTTGGTTTTTCAGCGGTAACCTTGCTAACAAACTGTGCCATATTCTGCTCTTTCAACCATTCCCAAACCAACTCTGTGCCCGTCTTTCCGTTGACGAGGCCGCGGTCAGGCTTCGCTTTACAGGTATAGACTATAACAGTATAATCTTTAGAAAGTCTTTCTAGGGCATCGTAGGCCCCTTCTACTGGTTCATCATAAATCGTCCCATCATAAAAACCTTTGGAGCACTTGTGTATTACTTTGTCAAAATCTATACCCACATTAATCTGTTCGTCTGGGTAGCTGTGCTCTCGTATTTTGCCGCCTTTCCAATTAAGCCTCTTTAATCCTTCCGGGTCGTTGGCGCCAATTGGGGGGCATACATTTCCAGATCCATGAGTTAGCTGATAAGTAAGCAGCAAAGTCAAAACTTCTGCCGTATGGTAATAATCTGCTCCGAGTACAACTTTTGTTAAATCGTCAATCTGCATGGGGATATCTTTAGAGGTGAGCATGGCTACTTGCATGTTGTTTGTTTGGGCCCACTGCAATGCTTTAAGGATATCTATCGAATTTCCAGAAGATGAAATACCCAATACTAAAGACTTTCTCATTTGAGATGCTGTGCGCGTTGAGGTTCTGGAGATTAACCAATTAACCATCCATTGTTCAAAACTAGTATCGTTAATATATGAAGTTGCAACAACTGCGGACCCGGGACATATTGCATTTTTGGTGCCGTTTGAAAGACGCGTCATATCAACAGCCGCATGATCTGCTACTGCCAAGTTGCCGCCATGTCCCAAAACATATATATCATTACATTGGTTGTATTTTTCTTGCAGTTGTTCCCATTCTGGCGTGTGGACAACTTGAACAAACTTATCCCCTATGTTTTCAAAATTAAGCATTTATTTTAATTCCTTGTAACCCTCTAATAAGATTGTAGTATCCATACCTACAGCTATTATACCATATTCTGTGTATTTGTCAATGTGCTTGCCTACATCGGTGGGTATGTGCACTGCTAATTGATTTAGATCAGTGATTGTTTCTTTAACTTTTCTAATCGCTTCAAGAAATTTAGGGTTGTCAAACTCTGCAGTAACACCCAAGCTAGCCGATAGATCATAAGGGCCTATCATATAATAATCTAAACCTTGTTCGTGTATTTCTTCAAGGTTTTCGATACCCTTTTTAGTTTCAATCTGGACAACAATAATCGGGGGTTTATTAACAAGTGTCGAATATCCCCATTTATTTTGTCTCACGAGGCCTAGGCCGCGTTTGCCGCCGTATTTGGGGTAGGTACACAGTTCTTTAATCTCGGCGGCTTGTGTGGCATCCTCGACGGTTGAGAATATCAAACCGGTGGCGCCACCATCCAAGCACATCCTAATCAGGGTTTTGTTAATCTCAGTCAATCTAACCAAACACTGCTTGCCTTTTGCTGCGATAAGCTGGATGCAGTTATATAATGTCTCATTATTGAAACATCCGTGTTCGGTATCTAACACCACTCCATCGAAATCTTCGCAAAGCATTTCGGAAATAATGGTAGATGGTATTTGTTGCCAAGATAGTTTCATTTATATTTCTCTATAAAGTCAGAACAGATGCCTACGCAGTTCTTTAGTTCGTGTTCTGAATATAGTCCTTCGAATCTTTCCGGCATAACACAGATTGAGTCTGGTGTCAGTTTATGGCCCGGATATGTCCAAATGAATCCTTTGGTTGTTAGGGTATAAAAGTCATCTTGATGCCAAAATACATTAAAATTAGACGCTTGCTGAGTTAATGAGTGGAGTGCTTGGATATCTTTAGCGTGTAGCCAAAGATGGTGTGAGCGTTCAAAAAGCCAGCCTGGAGAAACAATGTATTGTTGTTCATCGTGGCCTAAATAGAACTTAGTATAGAAGGAACCTCGGATGTCTATTTCTACATTATAACCTTGTTCGATGGCTCTGTCAACATAAAGTGGGTTATTTTCCATTTCTGGGTTGGGGCCGGCTATATTTCCTCTGTGTGCTATTAGAATCATTTCTTCACCACATATGCGGTTGGGCAAATATAATTCAAAGTTTTAATTTGCACATCTTTATCGGCAAAAAATCTATCAACACCAGCAGATTCAGACCACTTGTGAAAGGCATATTCATCAAACACAACGATACCACCCTTTACAACCCTACCCCACATGGCGTTTAGAGCCTCATAGGTGGGCATATCGAGGTCTAAATCAATATACAGCAACGAAATTCTAAAGCCCGGGCGCTCTTTCACATACTCTGCGGCTGTTTTTGTGATATCGCCGGTAACTAGCTCAAATTCATGGTCTTCAAACCCGCAGCTTTTAACAAATTCACCAAATAATTGTGCTTGATTGCCTTCGTGCTTGTAACCTCTCTTGTCAAATAAGGTGCCCATGGCCTCTTTGTCGATTCCAGACAGGCTTTCAACGAGTTTATCAGAGTTAAAAAAGTCAAATCCAACCACTTTTTTACCACTATTTGGACACAAAAAACGCTTTATTTTTAAGAAAGTGAGCATTCCAGTGCCTTTAAACACTCCGCATTCGACAATATCGCCTGGTAGATCTTTAACTTGATCAACTAAAAGTGTTCGAGCCAATAACTTACCGAATACTTTTGTATCCGGACTTAATATAAAGCCGTTAAAAAAATCGTATAAATTTTGAGAGGTCTCGACAATTTCCAGTTCTTTTAGGTCCATTTATGCTCCATGAAACTTGTTAAAGTAATCTAAATCTTCGGGGGTACCAATTCCCCACATGCCATCAAAGTGGAATGTTTTAATCTTTTTGCCGGCAGCGAGAGCCTCGTTAAAAACAGGACACACATAAAACTCATTATTGAATCTTATATTGTTTTCTATCATTTGCTCGGCGTATTTGACATAATCAGAGCCGTGCTTCCAATAGTAAATGCCAGCAGTGGCAATATCACTAATTGGTTTCTTCTCTGCAACCTCTGAAACAAACCCTTCTTCGTTGAGTTTGGCAAAACTCCATTTGGGGTGAGTGGCAGTAAAGGTTAACATACCTCCATCAACCTCGTCAGCCTCCATAGAATACATGAATTCGTTGCTATCCCAATCGAGAAACTGATCTGAATTAGCAAATACCAGCGGTTCGTCGTTATCGATAAACTCTTTGGCTAGCAATGTTGTGCATGCTGCTCCTTCGGTCATTTCCTCAACCTGAATAATCTCACATCCCGGCGAGATTAATCCCAGAAGATGTTTAAGGTTATATTCTTCATAATGTTCTTTCTGCACCACAAAAATATGTTTTGCATCAATATTTAAATTTTCAACAACAAGTTGAATCATCGGTTTTCCGTTTACCTCAATCAAGGGTTTGGGAAAGGTGTAGCCTGCCTTTTGGAATCTAGAGCCAGCGCCGGCCATTGGTATTAGTACATTCATTTTGCCTCCTTGCCATTTAGGTCTTATGTTATGTTTTCGATTTACTTTATCGATCGTTTCTCTAATCTTTTCATATGTAACATCGCTGCTGTTCTTCACAGCACACAAATGGGCGCCACTATTAAGAGCCGCCTTTCGTCCATGATGAGAGTCTTCTATCACAACTGTTTCATGAGGATCTACATCAGCCCTCAGCATGCACCTCATATATATCTCAGCACTAGGTTTTGGCTTTGTGACATCTTGGTTAGAATAGAGAAAGTCTATATGCTCAAAAAAACCTCGTCTTATCAATTGTAATTTTGCAGTTTCTCTAATCGAATTTGTTGCGCATGCAACCGTGTATCCATCAGATTTTAATTTCTTGAGAACTTTAATAATTCTACCATCATGACTAAATTGGTCAATTATCTCAACAGTCTTCGTTTGTTTCAATTTCCATACAGCATCGTGTAGTTCTTCGGGGAGACCCTTGCTTTCGGTAAGCATTGATAGTTTTTTGCTCGTGGAGAGGCCGTCATATGTCGACAGGTGTTCTGAACGATTTACTACATACTTCTCGTCGATATCTGCTAGTGCTTTGTTTAATGCTTCATAGTGCAATTCTCGGGCGTCTACTAAAACACCATCCAAATCGAATACAACTAACTTAATCATTTCTAAACCTCTCTCCTTCCTTGAACGGGTGAAGATCGATGTCGCAGCACTTGTCGGCATCTAACCAACAATCTCCCTTGCGCCATCCAACATAGTTTTTATCGGACAGATCAATATCCTTTTCAAAATAATAATACTGAACGAAGCTTGGGACCTTCGATGGTGTTGGCGGGTTGTCAACGAAATCCTTTGGCCATCGGGTGAGCCACCCATAATAGCTTGGTTGTTCCTTCCATGTGTCTTTCCATTTCCAATAAAATATTTGTGAAGTATGGTACCAGCCTTCTCTAGAAATTTCATTAGATTTCTCGCTGCGCCATTCTGCCTCACCGCCAAGATATTCGTGTGTGTCAAGCTCCAGTGCGTCGTGAGCATTAAGCAATCTACCGTGTACCTTGTCGTTAATCATAGAGTGTTCTTTGTTGTGTATCAGCGCTCGGATATAATAGTCGGCCTCTTTGTTTGCTGGGGTCAAGAATCGCTCATCCCACATACCAATCTTTTTAACGGCTTCTGGTCTATAACTGATTATATTGTCTCCTAATTGGCCAGTTACGAAAGTGTATTTCTTGTGTAATTTCAATAAGTTAGTGGCCCAATTAGAACTCAACACGATGTCATTCTGCATTGTTACAACTAACTTGGCGTCCGGATTATTCAAATCTTTGAAACCGTGTAATAGGGCCTCATTCCAATTGCGAGCAAGATTGCCGGTATCCCAGTCGGGTCTAGTATTGTTGTGAATTACATTTACTTTGTCAACAAATTCTTTGTTAAGTTCAAATTCAGAATGATTGTTAATTATATTAACTTCGGTATTGGGAATCGTTCCAAAATCCGTTTTATTAAAAAGCCTATTAAGAGTTTCGTTTAATACGCCAGTTCTTTTATATGTGACAATATAAATTTTTAAATTTTTCATTTTTCTCTCATTTTTTCGTATAAAATTTCTGCCAACATAAACTCAAACTCAGTATCAACATCCACAGCCTCAATCTCGTCTAACATATAAGGATAAAACTTATCACCTAATATATTTTTGTTTTTAATCATTAATTCTCGCGATAAAAGATTAACAGCAAAGTTAAGGGCATATATGTTCGGCAAATCTTGTGACCTTGGGTGATTCTTTGGATCATAGTTAATCGCACTGTCACCAAGCCACATGTATTCTTTTATAATATTGGTGGTAACAACTGAATCATAATCAGCTTCTCTCTTATAAATGTCGATGCATTCTTGCACAGTCCCATCAGTGACAAGCGGACTAGTCACAGGGGTCCATAAAATGTCTTTGCAATCCAAGATTGACGCTAAATGGACATATACATCCCCCATGGGAACAGTGTCGCTAGCATAATATGGGTCTCTTTTCATTGGAAAAGCGCCCAGAGACTCCGCCATCTGTAACATTTCATCATCATCGGAAGTTACAACCACCCTATTAACATCGCGCAACCTTAGCGCCTGTTGGATTTTTAGTTCCAACATGCTAGAACCCCCAAAAGGGCGCACATTTTTGTGAGGAACGCGCTTAGAGCCGCCTCTAACGGCTATTAAAACATTAATATCGATATCTCGGGGCACTATAGTTGTCCTCCGTTGATATCAATTGTGGCGCCGGCAATATATGATGCCGCGTTAGAACACAGAAACAATACAGGAAGGGCCTGTTCGGTTGTCGTGGCTATCCTCCTAACTGGTATTTTTGATTCAAGGGCGCTAATCTCTTCGTTGGTCATGGATTCCGACAGCATTTCTGTCATTGTTTGACTTGGGCAAACACAATTAACTAAAATATTGTATTGTGAAACTTCATTGGCTAACTGTTTTGTCAAACCAATAACTCCATATTTGCTAGAAGTGTAGTGGACGCCGCTCACAATACTCTTATTGCGACCAGCAATCGACGATACATTTACTATTCTACCATAGTTCTGCTTTTTCATTAACCTAACCGACTCTTTACAAATAACAAAAAAGGATCTTAAATTAATATCCATTAATCGATCCCATTCTGGCAACTCTATATTCTCTATCGGCTCGCAAAGGTTGGTGCCGGCTACATTTATAACGAAGTCTACTTTGTCAAAATTATTAAATACAGCATAGAGTTGTTTTTCTTCAGCAATGTCACATCTTAAATGTTTAACGCCTTCTATACCCGGCGAGGTCCTAGACACACAATAAACAATGGCGCCAGACAAAACAAACTGTTGGCAGATCTCTCTACCAATCCCTCTGCTTCCGCCAAACACAACTACAACTTTACCTAAAAAATTGAAACTTATATCATTCATCTTCGTATACATGGCTCACATCTGGTCTCGTTATCGCATATCTAACGCCCGGGCCATCACCGACACATTTAATATGATGCCATGTGTTTTTTGGCACCACAATAATGTCATTCTTCTTAACACGCTGAGTGCCGATGCCTTCAATCCACCACTCCCATTCGCCATCTAATATAACCCAGTTTTCATCGGCGTCGGGATGAAAGTGCTTTCTATTGCCCTCTCCGGGGTGTTGCTGTATAACAACGCCCCCAAAAAGATCGTTATAAGCAATTCGAACTGCCCACGACCCCATTCCTAGATCATCTCGCAAATCAGATAAATTTACAGTTGAGCAATTTTCGTATTTCACTAGTTCGGAATGACCTACACCATCTTTCTTTAAAACACGAACAAGATCGCTGTCTGAGTTGGTTTTTATTCCCATTATCGTGTCTCGTTTTTAAATTTTGGTAACAATATAAAGTCATTAATGCGTTTAGCTACACTATTACAATTTAACATGTTAAGCACTGGTTTGTCAAGTTTAAATCTCTTATCCTTTAATAAAACATTTTTACAGTGCATCATCTGTGATAACTGATCGTGTAGAACCTTATCCGGGCCGTTCGGCGTTCCGGATTGACCATATGTGTCTGTATATTGTTTACTGTATTTTTCATTGTCGTTCTGGGGTACACCAGAGTTATAGAAGTCGACTCCAAATACCGACAATTCTTTAATGGGATATCTTAACAGCATATTAAGGGCTCCATAGCCGGAATTGAAATTCGCAGAGTATACGGTATAATTTCCTTTACCAAATTTCTCAATGTGTTGTTTTGCATAAATTTCCCAGTAAAGAGCCCAGCGATCCCAAGTGTTGTCTTGGTTCTTCAGATGAACAAATGGAATATTTAATTTTTTAAATCTTGGTTCATATATATCAACAAAGGCCCATTGACCGTTCGGTAACATGGTGCTAGCGGTATCATTACAAATTATAAAATGGGGATGTTCTTCTGGATCTATCTTGTCTAGATGCTCTACCAAAGGAGGCCCATAGTTGTCGTTCAAACAGCTTTGAATTATATCACTTCTACTTCCGTAATCTTCTTCATTAGGGATACCATGTTGAATCCTAACTACTACATCGTGCGAGTCAATCAAATCTCCTTTAGCACTTCCCTTTAAATAAGGCGCCGGGCCTACATATGCGACAGTCTTGCCTTTCAAATATTGAAGTAAGTCGGGGTCTACATTGGAAGATCTAATAAACAACGAATCGTTTTGACCTCTTTGATAATAGTCAACACATTCAGAGGTTGTTATCTTTCGGCTTTTCTGAATTTTCTTATTAATCTTCTTTGTAATGTTTATCCATGGATTAGCTGTATTTCTTAATTCCTCGAATGTAACTTTTGCCAACATGTCATTAATTGTTTTAATATCCTCATGGTTTATATCGGATAATTGTTTGTTAGTTTTAACTTCTAAATTGGTGAAGCGCTCATGTTCTAAATCAAAGAAAAGTTCTATTGTTTCCCGATTAAAATAATTTGTAATATTGTGTTCTTTTATCGGCATAATATTTTGTTCTTTTGCTATTTTTTGAAAAACTCCTTTTATTAACATAGCATGATATTTGTGAGCTTCTTGGGTCGCATATTGATCAATAACATTTATTTTCTTAAAAGCAGGACGGATCCATTTCCACATTTCATTCATTCTGTAATCATTCCAGGCTCCGTCAAGGTTATGTGGCGCTTCCATATCCGTAACACCGTTGTCGTAAACCATCTTATGGCTACAAACAACATGCCTAAGAAACGGTATTTCTAAAATATTAAAGAGATGGCAGGCTTCAACGCCGCCTCCAAAATTTGTAAGCATTGGAAAGAACCATTTCATTAAGGAATGGTGAATTACCTTCATACCACAATGAGTAAAAGGAATAACTGAGGCCTTTCGGCTGTTTCTATAATCTAAATTATCAGCAAACGGGGTTATCAACCCTTTACCCGGATAATAAGTTAATACGGCCGGCGTAAATTCAGTCAAGTCTTCATTAATTTGTTCTCTTGGGTTTAAATCTCCCATGGGGTGAAATTTATAATCATAATCCACAAATGCATAATATTCATAATTCTTCGGAACTTCTGAGGCTAATACATTCCTCGTATCAGTCCAAGTAGTGTTCGGACAGTACTTTAAAGCATCTTTGTTGGGGCCATCGTGTGTAACAAAAAAGAAGTCACATTCTTTTTGGTTTGAAAACATTTCTACATGTTTGGAATTTGGTGTTAAAGGAGTCACCTGTAAAACACAAAATTTCTTCATAATTCTTTCTCCCATCTCTCGATCATCTCATCCAGCATCGTGCTAAATGTATATTCCGGCTCCCAGCCAAGTATTTCTCTCGATTTGGAAGGATCTCCTTTAAGATACTTAAGCTCTTCAGGGCGCATGTATTTGGGGTTCTGTACAATATAATCTTTGTAATTCATATCCAACTTATTGAATACTGTTTCGCATAAATCTCGTACCGAGTGTGTTTCGCCTGTCGCGACGATAAATTCCTCAGCATTGTCATGATTGATTATCATATGCATAGCACGGACATAATCCTTTGAATGGCCCCAGTCACGATATGAATCCATATTGCCCAATTCTAGATTGTTTTGGAGGCCTTTTTTAATAGAAACGGCCCCCTTAACCACTTTGTTGGTCACGAAATTAGAGCCGCGGCGAGGTGATTCGTGATTGAACAAAATACCGTTGCATGCATGTAATTTATAAGCATGTCTATAATGGCGCACAAGGTTATAGCCCATGACTTTGGCACAACCGTAAGGACTTACCGGATTCATCGGCGTTGTAAGGCGCTGAACCCCGTCGTCGTCAACTGAATTGCCAAACATCTCCGATGAGCTAGCTTGATAAAACTTAGCATCGGGTACAAGTGTACGATATACCTCTAACATATTTAAAACACCCAAGGCGTTTGTTTGGATAGTAAAGGAGGGCATATCAAAGCTAATTCTCACATGGCTCATGGCGCCGAGATTATATATTTCATCTGGTTGTACTTGCTGGATAATTCTCACCAGTGAAGGGTAATCTAACAAGTCTCCATAGTGTGTGTGAATACGCTCATTTAAACCAAGTTTATGTAATCTATGGTTTTGATTTTCTGCTACAGAATGGCGACGAACCATTCCGTGCACTTCATAACCTAGAGACAAAAGATACTCTGATAAATAACTTCCATCTTGACCGGCAATGCCTGTTATAAGTGCTTTTTTCATTTAAAAATCTCCATTTGTGTTAAATCTGGCCAATCATTAATTGTCCATTTCGTTGGTTTTGTGGCGATGGCTTTTGGTAATCTATCTAAACCAAGTTGCGCTGTTTCGGGTGTCATGTAATAATGATAACCAATAGAAGAAATATCTTGCTCACGCCATGGTATATTAGGTAGTCTACCATCATATGACATTTTTTTCAAGCGGACAGCTGAATTCTTATCGTTTGTTAAAACCATACCCCCTCTTCCTAAACTCAAATGTTTTCTAAATTGAAAACTTAAACACATGAATGTGTTAGGAATATAGGAGTTTTTTTCCCACAACACAGCCGCGTCAATAATATTAGAGTCTCCAATAAAATAATAATCTTGCCACTCTTCATCTCTCCACTCAAGTTCAATATTGAGTTTCTTGGCAAGAAAGGGAACAGATATGTATGTTCTTTTTGGGACAGATACTTTTTGAATTTCTTGATCCCGTAGGCACAATTCAATGCCATGTGTACAACAATCAACAGCCACCGCATATGGTGCTCCAAAAAATTCAGCTATTTTTCCTTCAAATTCTGATATTATTTCAAAACTCACTTAACACACTCAACATTTAAACTTACTAAAGTTCCGCTCTCCTTGTCCATGTGTGGATAATAAGCTTGAGAATGATCATCAAATTGCGCATGTTCTGTATTTCTCCAATCAAATAATTTAACATCCTTGAACCCCGCATCTTTTAATACCGATTCTAAATCTTTAAAATCATAAGTTGTTTTGTGAAAAATCATCTCATTTACCATTTTCATTCTTCCATATAGGGGCCCTAAGATGTTTTTAAGTGGCACTTTCTCATACATATATAATTTGCTCAGTACATCAAAATTTGGTACTGCGATTCTCAGTACTCCGTCGTTTTTTAAAACTCTCTTCCATTCTGACAACAAATTCATAACCTCGGATCTATCAAAATATTCTATTAAGTGTGATGCATATATTAAATCAACCGAATCAGTCTCAAATTGGCTGAGATCTGTGACATCATGATAATCAATATGCTCGTAATCACCACCGTCTATATGAACCCAGTCCTCTCCAAAATTACGCCAACCACACCCCATATTAATCTTGATCATCTCCGAAACCCTCTCCCTGTATATAGAGAGGGCTTTGAGGCTGTTCTTCTGCTTTAAAATTCTCGGATTCAATAAATACTTTATCGTAGGATTGTCCGTAATAAGGGCCTGTTTTATACTCCAAAACTAAAGTATGATCTTCCAATATTAGATAGTTGTGGCCTCCAAATAAAGTAATTGACAAATCGCCAGTTTCTAATATTCTTTTTTCTACGATAGTATCATCAATATCATAAAAAGTTACCTCTACTTTACCAGACATCACAACCCAAGACTCTTGAGCAATTGCACTTTTTGGGACTGTTTTGTAGATATGTTTATGTGGTTTGAAAGTTTTATCTTTATTAAAATTCAATATTGCTAATTGCAAATATTGCTCTTCATCGACAATATCATTTCTAATTTCAGTTAACTCTTTCGGTCTACATACAATGTGAAGGAGTTTCTCTGGTTCAACTTTGGAATAAATCTTGTCAAACATTAAAGCCCCAGGGCTTCTTCGAGAGTCATCCTTTTGAAACACCTTAAAGTTGTAGTAGGGCTACAATTGATTACTTCGATACCAGCCTGGGCAGCGCGGTAAGCAAAAGTGTTCCATGTTGGAAGATGAAAATCGGTACCTCTTGGGATATTGTATTCATCTCCCTCTTGCTGGTAATCATCAAACCAATAATTTGGGTTGGTTTCCGGTGTTTTTTCCATTTTGAGGCCCGGGCCATCTTTTGTACATCCGTCAACAAATTCCACATAATTGCAATCAACGCCCAATAATATTATCTTTTTATATCCCAATGCTGCCGCAGTAGAGCAGGCGTTAGCTCCGGAGTTTCCATTATCATGAAATTCTGCAAAGTCTGCCGTTGATGCGTTCCACTTGTTGGTTGTTCCATATGGAAGCATGTTGATATGTTGAAATTTTTCTCTATTTTCATTAATGTCTACGATATAAAAACATTTTTCAATTGGTGTGTTGTTTATCAGATTATTAAAACTATCTCTATGATTTTCAGTTACTCTGTAATCGTAACACCCGTGGAATTTTGGCCACCAGTCCATCCTTTCATAAGCCCTATACGCTGAATTTAAACCAAAGGTATCAAAGCCGTCAAGCATCTTAAAATCAACATCTTTCAATGATGGGCCGTTACCCATTATCACTATTGTGTCACTGTTCATAATAACTCCAAAACGCGTCTCCTCTAGAATCCATGTGTTCATAGCAAGAATCTTGTGTAACAAACCATTCTTCATCCTTGTGTTGAACATGTTCATTTAAAGCCAAATCACAACCCAGCATTTTTGCCTCCATAACCAATCTTGGACAAGTATCGCTTGCCACGGGCATAAAAATTAAACCCTTAGAGGTGGACATCTTAATCAACAACTCATGATATGGCAGGTTTGAAATTAATTCATACTCTAAATCATTAGATTTGGCGTATTCAACGCATTGAGTACTTGGCTTTACTGGCGAGTCAGAATCTAATATTAAGTATTTTTCGTTTTTTTCGTTATCTTTGATCGAATATATAAATCTTAAGTCGCCGGCACTGAATATTGAATTAAGAGTCTCGCAATTTTTCTCTTTCAAAACTGGAACTTTGGCAAGAATCATATTCTTTTGTTTTTCACTCATAAACCAAACTTTCTCTGCATATCCATAAAATGCGGAATTAATTTTCCCCGATATTCTAGTTTCACAATCGCAAGGGGAATCTTCTTCTGCTTCATGTAGCTCAAAAGAACGATATTGACAAATTTTATAATCATATTCGATTATTGAATATGATGTATTTTTACACATGTAAAGTTTTACATCATCTTGCAATTGTTTAAA
>Ga0208684_1000591_pt1 | contig 24939 bp, 24 predicted proteins | sample MalvireepMed_b05_FD_184245 | JGI IMG/M metagenome (GOLD analysis project Ga0208684, IMG submission 184245) | Marine viral communities from the Global Malaspina Expedition - Malaspina viral metaG DeepMed_b05 (SPAdes) (version 2) | ecosystem: Environmental > Aquatic > Marine > Oceanic | place... | reverse complement strand
CCCGGAGACACGGGCAAACGACTATGACTTGAAACACTGCCGTTGGCTGGTCAAGGAAGGCTGGGAGCCGCTGGATGTCATATCAGAAAAATACAGCATTGACCCCTACGATGTGAAAGTGGAACGGTCAAAGGCGTGGTATCAGACACTCTCTGAAACAATCCGTCGCATGACCGATAAGACCTACTCATCCAATCTGGAGAACTATGACAAGATAAATGACCGCTATCGGGTGCTTGAGATGCAGGAACGGGTCACGACCAAGATGGTGAATGTATTCGATGGTAATGATTACATGATTCTGCCGAGAAACGAGTACCGTAAGCTGAGAAAAGAGAATCCCAGCCTGATGATGGTCAATGAGTTCAATAAAGACCAGATTCATGTGACAACAATTATACCCTATTTCAAGAACCTTATCGTCAAGGACGACGATATGGAACAGCCCACATCAAATTTTGACTGCTTCCCGGTCTGGAGTTACAACTACAATGTCCAGATAAACGAACAAACGTCGCTTGTTGACCACCTGCTTGACATTCAGGACGATGTCAATAAGGCTAAATCTCAGGTCAGGGACTATGTGACCCAGATACTCTCAGGCGGTGTATTTATTGATAAGCGTGAGAAAGAAACAATAAAAGCTCTCAAGGAGAAAGGCAATCAGCCTAACATGGTTTATGAACTGAATAACCCTTCCATTTTACCCCAGAGACTTTCTCCTTCTTCGCTGCCGCCAGATATCATGCTAAATGCTGAGAACAGCGTTGCATTCGCACAGCGTGTTTCGCTTATTTCTGAAGCTATGAAAGGTGAGACTGCACGCAGTGGAGAGTCTGGGGTTCTTTTCGAACAGAAAGTACAGCGTGCTGCTGCAGCCATTAATCCCTACTTTAAAAATTTAAGCCGACTGAGAAAGGTGCTTGCCAAGGATTTTGTAGACAATTTCAGCCATGTATACTCCGAGATGGACAGGGTTATACGGGTCAAGGAAAACGATGTATTTGCTGAAACGATTATGAATTTAAGCGTTGGCGCACAGGTCTTTAACGATGTGAGGAACCCATCACTCTATGTAGAGCTTGATGAAGGTGAAAGCAATATCACCCAGAAGGAAGAGAACTTCAACCGTATGGTAGCCCTCGCTAATTTGATAGGCTCCATCAACCCGCAGCTCGTGGATATCAGGACGCTTGTGGAGAATGCACCCATCTCAGGCTCAGAGAAATTTGTGGAATATATTGACCAGACTATGCAAATGCAGTCAGAAGCTGCACAGCGTCAGTCAGAGCTGGATTCAACAAAACAGACATTGGACAACATGAAAACCGAGCGTGGCATGGTGACCGATGAAGAGAAACTAAGGCTGGAAGCCCAGAAGATTGGGCAGGACAGGGCAAAACAGGGAGCTGAATAATGGCTGGTAGATACGAAAAGTACGCCAAGAAAAAGAAAAAGAAAAAACAGACCGCAAGAGAAAGTATGCCGCATGGTATGTATAAGGTTAAAGTAAAAAAGACAAGAGAAGAAAAATCCCCTAAATACAAAAAATATAAAAAAGTAAAATTACTTAGAAAAAAATCATAAGTGAAGTGGGTGAAAAAGTTAAAACAGCACGAAGTTATAATAGCACTATTATTGACGATAATGCTGTTATTAGCCTTAACCTCAAATGGCTGGGGCAGTTATGTGTTTTGGTCGGTATGCTTGTGTATGGTTATTGGCGTGTGGAAAGCAGGTTGGGGGAACTTGAAGATAAAATGCTTGCTGCAAATGAGCAGATTGGGGATTTACTTGATAAACACATCGTGGACGAGAGGATTGAGAGAGAAGAGCTGGCAGAGAAAGTCTCCTTCTACGAAAAAGAATTTAATATTAACCCCCTTTCTTGGGGTAAACGGAAGAAAAAGAAATAATGCCTTTTAATGATATTATAGATATACCTATTATTCGACCTGAAAAAGTTGTTGAAAATGAATACGAGGGTAGAATACCGTATACAAAGAAAGATGCATTGCGAAATGTATTCAGAGCAAAGAGAAGTAATATAATCAACAAAGGAAAACAAAATGGCAGAAAACCAAAATAGCGAAGTGCAGACAGATACTGCTCTTACACAAGAGCTTCAGCAACTTGAAAATAAATTTGAACCGAAGACAGAAGAACAGGAAGCTAAAGAGCCTACTGTAAATCTTATTGAAAAAGACGGTGAGCTGTATATAAACAGCGAATCGGATGAAGCGGTAGCCGACGCAGACCATGAAAGTGGAGAATCGAGTCAGGAAACTGCAGAGTCAGATGAGTACACCACCGATGGAAATGAACCATCACCGTTCCACGACAAGTCGAAGGATGACCTTGTCAATATGGTTGTTGATGCCCAAAAAATGATTGGGGAACAGTCCAACGAAATTGGCGAACTTCGCAAGCTAACGGCAGAAGACGAGGATTTGTCTGAAACCGAGCTTTTGGAACGACTCTCTGCGAACGATGTTCAGGAAGCCCTTTCTACGGAAAAGGCTAAATTGGATGAAATCGACCCTTATGATGCTGATGCTGTTTCTGAACAGCGCAGCCTTATTCGGGAGATGGAAAACGACCTGATTAACAAACGGACGCAGGAACATCTCGAATCACGGCTGAATGGTCGTGATAATGAAGCGTTTGTTTCTACAATGAAGCAACGCTTTAACGACGATGGAATTGAGGTATCTGATGATGAGTTCAATGCTGTCAATGAGCGAGCGAAGGAATACACTGAAAATGGGCTGTTAACCGAGAGAGCCTACCACAAAGCCATGATTGATGAATTTGGGGTAGACAAGGTAGCAAAAAACTACCAGATGTCAGGAGAGCGTAAAGCCAGACAAGACATTCAAAATGCTTCAGCCAAGCAAGTTGAAAAGGTCGATGTTCGTGGTACAGGCAAGAACGCTAAACTGGTAAGGGTCGCTGACCTGAGCCAGAAAGAACTCCGCAGCACTCTCGATAATCTTTCAGTGGATGAACTTCAGAAGCTCTATGGACAGCTTAACAGTTAACTAAAAACACAGGAGATTAACAAATGGAATCCTCACAAACTTGGATTGCAAATGTTGAAATTCTAAACTCTCTGCTCCGCAAAGAAAGTTGGTTCAATACTTTCTGGGCTAAGTTCTCCGGTAATGTGGACATCTCACAGGACGATAACGGCAACCCCGTTTACACTCCTTCTGGGAATCCCATTGAAGTTCTGAACGACTATGTCGCTCAGGGTCGGGATAATATGCTCATTCCTTTCCTTTCTGAATTATCTGGTTCACCCGTATATGGTGATACAGTTCTGAAAGGCACTGGTGAAGACCAAGCTATGAAGTGGCTGCGTGCGTACTGTAATCAGTCTCGTAAAGCGGTTATGAAAAAGTCTGGTTCTATGAGCGAACAACGCCAGAAAGTCTTTAAACTGATGGACGAAGCGAGACCACAACTTGCACGATGGTTCACCAAGTGGGAAAATCAGGCTGTATTTCAATCCTTCTATGAAGGTGTATCGCCTAACCTTTCCACCGGTACGGCATCCGATGGGCTTGGTCTCCCTTACAGATATCACCCGAACTGGTACATTAACGACGGTGCTGTTTTAACTACTGTTGGTACAGCAAAGACACTCAAAACCAATGCACAGCTTGATGCTGCTGTTGGCACGACTGCCGCTACTGCACCTACTTGTGATACTGGTTTAACCGCTGCAATTTTAAGGGATTTGCGTACTAAATGTATGGCATTAAAAATTCCGCAAATGGAAACTGCTGATGGTCACAGGTTTTGGTGTATGGTAGTTCATCCTGCACAACTTGCTGGATTACAGGCAGATAGCGACTATAAAAATGCCCAACGCTACGGTTTTATGGGTTCTGGTGGTGCTAAAATGCCAGAACTTCATGGAATGGCTGGGTATTATTCTGGTTTTGCTATTTATGAAGATATCGTTGGAGTCCGTGAATGGGACGAAGCTGGCTACTTTTTTGGAGCCACTACATCCGCACGATTCGACGCTTCTGAAGTTACACTTCACTCTGATGCTGGTGGTGTACGGGTATACAATGCAGTTGTGTTCGGTAAGAATGCAATGGGCAAAGCTGTTGCTAATGACCTTCACTTCACTTCTGAAGTGGATGACCATGCCAACACCATCGAACTCGGTGGTGCGGTAATCAACGGCTATAACCGTGCAGACTTTTTTGCTGAAGATGATGGTGGTGAAGCAAGTGGCGATGCGTTCTATAAGAACCAATCCGCTGCTCATGTTGCCGCTGAGTTGTCTTGTGTTAATCAAAGTTCGTTGATTTTTTCAACGACCGATGAGTAACAGGAGATAAGTAATGGCATTTAAAAAGCAAAAGTCGAGCAATTGGTGGAGAACTCAAGGTGGTGCAACAGAACTGACATTGACTCAGGCTGGTGCAGGCACGGGAACGGCTGTAATTCAAGGCAATCAAATTATATTTGATGTTGCTGATGTTGCGGTCAATGACCCTGCCATGACCATCACTACACCCATTTCATTTAGAGTAGTAGATGTATATGCTATATCAACGGCAGGAACTGCTGCAGTATTAGATATTGATAATGGTAGTTCATCTGTACTTGGTGGTGCAACATTAACTATGGCTGGTGATACTGATGTTATCAGAGCAACCGAAATAGATGATGCGAACTGGGAGTTCACTGCTGGCGACGATGACTTAAAAGTTCATGTTGCTACTGCTGTATTCGCAGGGATGATAGTAATCGACATTTTACCATTGTAAAAACTAAAATCTAAAACTGGGGAGGTAATAGCCCCATATAAGGATTGACTCAAACATTTTGTGTTGAGTATGTTAAGGGGGGCTTTTTAGCCCCCCTAATCATTTAACAGGGTATTCACGGTCTCGCCCGACCTTTAAGCCCGACTTCAAAGGAGTGAATAAATGGCTGATATGAACAAATCCCCCAAACTACATAGATATTCCGTCCAAGAAAACCTTTCTCCAGCGTTTAAGGTAGAATACGTTACATCGGCAGATGCAACACCTTCTGGTACATTTGCAACAGGGGCTAATGGTGTCCCAAGAGGTGTGGTTGTTGCTGCAGAAATCGGTGGTAGTGGAGACCTTACGTTAACATTCGGTGACGATGTTACATCAACAATGACAAACGCTCAGGCAAAAAATATTTTTTTAAAAGGTGCAATTCTTCCATTGGCAATCAAAAAGTGGCAGTTTGATTCTGCTGAGACTGCCTTTGCTTTAATGGCAATGTTCTAAGGAGTAAATTATGAAATTCGTAAGTGCGGCACATTTAACTGGTGGTGGAACAATAACTGGCGACCTGACCATCTCAGGTGATTTAACTGTAAGTGGTGAAGGTGGATTTGCATATTCAGAAGTATTAGAAGGCAATGTATCTATTACTCAAACTGCTGACCAAGCTACAGGTATTGGTCTTTATGTTAGTAGAGATTTAGCGGCTTCTGCAACCAATAGTCCTCTTGTAAAGTTTGTTAATGATAGTGCTTCTGATGACCAAACTGCACTTTATATTCAGCAAGATGGTACAGGAAATGCATTGCACGTAGTACAGACTTTGGCTGGTAATCTTAATGGAACTATGGCAAGATTTTTTAATCCAAGCCAAGGTGATGGCAATTATACGTATTTAACTTTTGGAAAATCAACAGAATCTGATGAGGCTGGGATTCTTGGTTTTACTTTAGAGTCATCTAATTCAAGAGCATGGTTAAGTGTCATTGGTGACGATGGTGATGGCGGTGTTGGTTTAACTGTTAAAAAAGGTGGCAATGTCGGAATTGGAACTGCGGCTCCCGCTACATTGCTTCATTTAGAGTCAACCGATGACAATGAGCCAATTCTTCAAATAAAGACAACTCATGCTGGTAATCATGGAGGGATGCTTAAATTTTCAAAAATTTCAGCTTCAGAAGCAGATGATGACGAACTTGGTGATATTGGCTGGTATGGTTATGATAGTGGGAACAATGAAACAAGATATGGTTTAATCCGAGCATCATCAACAGATATTACTAATGGTGATGAGGGTGGTAAAATACAATTTTATGTCCACGCTGGTGGAACTGCTGGAACTGCGGCTGACAAAGAATTATTTTCGATTGGGGGTGAAGACGTTGCCAATGGAACTGCTTGTGCAGTAGTAATAAATGAAGCTGGTATTGATTCTGATTTCAGAGTAGAAGCGAGTGGTGAAGCTAACGCTTTATTCGTACAAGGTTCAGATGGCAAAGTGGGAATTGGAACTGCGAGTCCTAACAATACATTGGTCGTTGCTGCGGAAAGCACGACTGAGGGTGGAACTCTTGGACTTGGTATTTATGATAGTACTATAGTAGATGGTAATAAATTGGGTACTATTGTCTTTATGGGTACAGAAGATGGCTCCACTTGGGGATTAGGTGCAAAAATTCATGGAGAAGCAACACAAACGTGGGCAAATAATACAGCAGAAGGAACTGCTCTTGTTTTTAGTACAAGTCCCGAATCAATGGTAGGTTCAGCTGTCTCAGAGAGACTCAGAATTGACCATAATGGCAATGTCGGAATTGGAACTACGGCTCCAGCGGCATTACTTGATGTTGGAGGAGGTTCGGTTGCTGACCCAACTGTATTAATTGATTCAGCAAGTGGTGGTGACCCACAACTCATATTTGATACTGGAGCATCTAATAGAACAGCGATAATAGGTTTTAAAGATGAAGGCACGGCTATTGGGTATATTAAATATCAACATAGTGGTGACAAGTTTGAATTTTATGCTGGTTCTTCATCATCTAAACAATTTGTTATAGACAACAATTCCCGAATCAGCCTATCGAATAATGATAGTTCTAATACCGAAAACACAATATTTGGTTTTGATTGTTGGAATAATTCAAGTAACAATGGTTCAGATTATAATACATTATTTGGTCATCAATGTTTTAAAGGTGGTGCTGTTGCTGGTGCAGAGCGTAATGCCGCATTCGGACATGCCGCACTATATAGTATCACAGATGGAGATTCAAATACTGCTGTCGGAAGTGAGGCTCTTTGGGCAATAACGTCTGGCTCTCAGAACGTCGCAATCGGTAGGGCGGCTGGCGACGCTATGACATCACAATCCAATTGTGTTTTAATAGGGATGAATGCTGGAACAGCGATTAACCATGATGATGCCAATGGCACAACTATTGTAGGTCGTGATGCTGGTGAAAAACTCACAAGTGGTATTGGTACTACTGCTTTAGGTTATGGTGCTTTAACTGGAAATCATACTGGAGATTATAATACAGCGATTGGATATGAGTCTGCAAAAGGCGTTACAGATAACGCTCACTCAAATAATGTATCAGTGGGTTATCGTTCCTTGTATGCTGTCACAACTGGTAGTAATAATGTAGCTATTGGTTATTTAGCTCTTGATGAATTAACAAATTCAGGTGATAATGTTGCGGTTGGTGCTTACGCTTTAAATTCTTGTGATGCAGGAGAAGGTGGTAATGTTGCTATTGGTTACGCCGCAGGTAGTGAGATAGATAGTTCAACAGCAGATAACAATGTAATTATTGGTACAAGTGCTGGTATTGGTGGAGCGGCGGCTATGGCAGAATGTGTTGCTATTGGCTATTTAGCTATGAATTCTACAGCCGCAAACGCTCAAACAGGCACTGTTGCAATCGGCTCAAATTCCCTCACAGCCCTCACAACGGGTGCAAGAAACGTCGCAGTGGGGTATAATGCTGGACTTGAATTAGTTACCTCAAATGATTGTACTCTTATAGGCTATCAAGCTGGCGAAGATATTAACGATACTGGTTTTGGTGTTGCTGGATGCACTTATGTAGGTTCTTATTCTGGTAAGAATTTAGATGATGGTACTCACAATACTGCATTAGGTTTTAATGCAATGGTAGGAACTACTGGCGGTAGTTCTTGTAATTTAAATGTTGCCATAGGCAAGGATGCTTTAGAAAGTATTAAAACTGGTGACCAGAATGTTGTTATTGGGGCTGATGCTGGTGATGCGACTGTTGATGTAGATAATACAGTAATTATAGGATACTCTGCTGGAGGTTCTGTAATGACAGATGCGGCTGACGGCACGGTCGCCATCGGAAAATCTGCCCTTGCCGCCCTCACATCTGGTGCTGGGAATACTGCTGTGGGGTATCAGGTAGGTCAAGAGGTGACAACTGGAGAACACAATACCTTACTCGGTTATCAAGCTGGTCTAAATATGGATGGAGATGAGGATAATAATGTTCTCATCGGCTATCAATCTGGTACAGTAATTGACAATGGAAATAATAATACATTAGTAGGTTGTGATACAGACGTAGATGATGTTGCTGCAACAAATAGAACGGCAATAGGCTATGGTGTAGTAGCTGATTATGATAATTCAGTAGTGCTTGGTAATGCAGACGTAGATGATATTTATATGGGTTATGATAAAGGTGCTACTGTTCATTGTAGTGTAGTATCAGCTAATGGTGTGAGTTTCCCACCAACTCAATCTGCAAGTGGTGGGGCAAATATTCTTGACGATTATGAAGAAGGTACTTGGACACCAGTATTAGTAAGTGGTTCAACTACTATTACTCGTTCAGGTGGTAATGAAAATGCAACATATACTAAAATTGGAAATCAAGTTACTGTTCAATGGTCTTTTAGAGATATCACAACCGCTGGTTCTTTTGAAAATGCGTCTACAAATATTACAGGATTGCCGTTTACTGCTGGAGACCCAAAATATGCTGTTGGCTCTGTATTTAGTATTTATGGGAATACGAGTTTTTCAGCAATAGCACATTTTACCAGAGTAGAAACGGGTACTGCTTCGGTATTTTTAGCCACACAGTCAGCTACTACTTATGCTGGTGTAGAAGTTGATGCTGTGGGTTCAGGTACTTATGGTGGATTTACAATGACATACTGGGTTTAATTCTTAATTGGATAATTAAGTGGAACAAATAACAACAAGGAGTAAAAAATGGCTTTAGAAAAAAAAGTAACATACGACTACGAAGTTCGTGGTGAGTTTAAAACAATTCAACAACGAACAAGAACTGCGATTGTAGAAGATGGTGCAGAAATATCATTCTCATATCATCGGACTTCATTTATGCCAGATGCAGATGTAAGCGGTGAATCTGATGAAGTGAAAGGTATGGCATCTGCACTATGGACAGATGAAGTGAAAGCGGCATGGGCGGCTAAACAAGCAGAATAATTAACTAACAAACAAGGAGTCAATAATGGCTAAAACAAAAAAAGATAAGCCAGTTTTGAACTTAGATGACAAAGAGTATGTTATTGAGGACATGACTGACGAGCAGAAGATGATGGTAAATCACATTAATGATTTGCAGAACAAACAGAATACTAATCAGTTTATGGCTGACCAGTTATCCGTTGGTAAAGAAGCGTTCATTAATATGCTACGTTCATCTCTTGAACCTGAAGAAGAAGCAGAAGAGGTTGAAGCAGAAGCATGAAAATAAGCAAGTACTTCTCATGGGTTAATTCTAAGTTAAATGTCTGGAGTTTCTGGCATCTCTTAGGTGGACTATTCTTAACAAAGGTATTCTACTGGTTTGGATTTGCAGGCTTACAGAATATTGGATTAGTGTTTGCTATGGCAATCCTATGGGAAATCATTGAATATTATGTGGAAAATTGGAAGCCTTATGGCTCTGTGAGAGCATGGGCTGAAGATTCATTCCTTGATATATTCATTGCTACTGCTTGTGCATGGTGGGTGATGTTATGATTGTAAGAAGGTGTAGTCAGGGTCATCGAGTTAGGATTCATAGAAATACTACTCCCGGTGCTACTCGCACAAAAACATACGCAGATGAGTCTACAGAGACTCTGACGTACCCTTCGTCTTATAAATATTTTGTTGATGTAGATGGCGACATAAAAAAGAGAAGCAACAGCTTTAAAGTAATTGAAGAGTTTTATGTTGATGAATGTTCTAAGAAGCACGGTGATGGTCATGGTAGATTGATAGTAGGTAAACATAATCTTGTTAATGGTGTTGCCACGACTCAAGCAGAGTATCCAACTATGTCATTGACTAAAGCAAAAATTAAAGATTTTTACGATAAACGTGGTATTTCTTATAGCAGCAGTGAAAATAAATCTGAGCTGTTATCAAGAATCGTCATAAATATTGAAGCAAGTAACACAAAGCATATGAGAAAATGAATTATGGAATTTATAGAATTATACGCAGAATATGGTGCGGTAGGAGTTGTAATAATTTTATTTGCTATCACATTTATAAAACAAAGTAAAGTGACTGAGACACAGGCGCAATCATTAAATTCATTGCAAATAGAAAATGAAGGTCAATCTAAAAACATTGAAAACATTGAGTCTATTCTACTTAAATTTTTAGACCGTTGGAACAGGTCTGACGAAGTAAGAGACAGAAGACATGAAGATTTGGTTAAGGAAGTTAATGACATGAGTGATGTTTTAATGGAAGTTAAGGGTGCTGTCAGCCGAATCAATGGGACACGATAATGGATAGTTTAAAAGTTAGTGGTATCAGTACAAGTTTGGGATTAGTTTACTGGACAGATATTATATCAGGAGTATTAATGTGTGTAATGTTTGCAATCAATATTTATTATCTGGTTTTAAAATCCAAGAAAATGAAGGAGTCTTAAATGGATATTAAAGGAATAGTTCTTCAAGAATTAACAAAACAAGTAGAAGCATCTGTGCCTCAATTACAAGCTGGCATTGAATCTTTTATTATTGAAAAAATTCAATCAGAAGAATTTGAAAAAGAATGGGCAACCGCCATTAACGACAAAGTTAATTTGCCAGTTTTAAATGAAGAACAAGAACAGAAAGTTTTTGAAGAATTAGTTGATAAGGGGACAGACCTTGTTGCTGTTGTTTTGTCCAGACTTTTAAAAGGTAAATAAATTTTATGAATCAAAGACAGATATATAAATTAATAGATGATGTTCTTTGGAAGATGGGAATGCATTCAGATGATGCTGTTGAATTAGTCTTTTTGACTGGTCTTGTTGAGTCTGGTTATAAGTATATATCACAAATTGGTTCTGGAATAGCGAGAAGTTTTTGGCAAGTAGAGAGTTTCACGGCAAAAGATTGTGTAGATAATTATCTTTCTTTTCGTGAAAGGTCATTAAAAAAATGTTGCAGCGCAATGCAGAGGAAACCACAATCAATTCTTGATATGAGTCAAGACGAATTGCAAGAATTACTTTGGCATGATATGTCGGCAGGTATAGTTTTTTGTCGATTAAAATACAGAAGAGACCCGAACCCGATACCAACAGACATCAATGAAATCGCACATTATTGGAAAAACGTATATAATACAAAATCTGGAGCCGGGACAGTAAAGCATTTTTTATCAATGATAGAGAAGAGGAAAGACAAATGAAAATAGGGATATTGGACAGAGAAACCGTACCAAATGCACCAACATCTAAGTTTCTTACTAAGGGTGAGATACAGAAGTTTGATTCAGAATGGATATGGAATCGTCAGAGTTTCATTTTTAAATACAACATACCTTTGATGGTTGAAAGAAATGCAGCAGAAGTTCTTGTTAACAAATATGAATCGGTGCATTTTTATGATAAAAAAGATGATTACAGTAAAATCAAATATAATGATTTAAAGAAGCTCGCAAAATCTAAGGGACTCCCTTATAAAGAGACTTTTATTAAAAAAGAATTATTAATAGAAAAAATCATAGAATTAGATGGCTGACAAGACAATAACATACTACGATGTCGTGCAGGAGATACTAAAAAGAGTAAACGATGCAGATGGTGACATATATCTCGAGAGGGCGAAAGAACTGGTGTATGAAGGCATATCTTCTTTAGCAATTAGTGAAGGTGTTTCCCGTGATGATATAAGAGGTATATTAAAATCCGATGTAATTGATGTTGCAGACAAATTCTCTGGTTCCCCTGAATGGAGAATAAAAGTTAAGGGCAGTGGTAGAGATTTAATTGAAGATAATCCAGCTAAAATTATAACCATTGTTAACGACTTGACTGATTCAGAAACAGAGTATCGCTATATTGAAATATCGTTATCAGAATTAAATCGTTTGAATGACGAAGATTATTCACCATTTGATGACGAAATATTTTATTATCAGCGAGGAGATTATATATATTTTTACCCACAAGATAGAATGGAGACTCAAAAACTTGTTATAACTTATATTGCAGAGCCTGATTCGTATTCCTATGACCCATATTCTTATGGTGACGGGACTGGTTCCCCTCAACTGGAAAGGGATTTTTCATTAAATTTTCTATATAAAACCATAGACTATGGTGTCGGCAGAATAAGGGAACAGCAAAGCGGAGAATAAATGATTTACAGAGACATACAAAGAGAAATTGGTAAAAGGCTTGGAGACCCAGACCTTAAAAGATTTCGTGGTCTTATAAGCCAGTGCTTTGTAGATAGTATGTGTTCGGTTCTTGCTAAGGAAGAAGGTTACAATATGGTTGAGATACCAGATTTAATACAAGAGATAGACCACACATTAGATTTGCAAAATTCTCAATATACAGTATCGTTGCCGTCACTTGCTGCATCGGGTAGTGTAATAAGGTTTTTAGATGTATTTCAAAAACCAGACGAAAATTTCACATCTGCCTTAACGCTGAAAGAAATACCGAAAGAAGAGTATAAGCGTATGGCTCTTGAAGTGGCATTTAGACCAACATCTGAAGAAGTATTCTATTTCAGGCGTGGAAATAATATCTATTTTGTTTCTGGTCAAATAGCGGATGATGAGGTAGGGATTAGTGTTGTATTTCAATTCATTGAAAACCCAAATCCAGATGATTGGGATAGTAAAGATTTAATTACTGATTTGAATTATTCAAGGAATTTTATTTACAGAATAATATCTGAAACAGTAGTTAACATATCCAATTTACCGGCATATGCTGGTCAACCAGCTCAAGAAGGGGCTTATAGTTAATGGGTTTATTTCCAGAACTACCGACACTACAAAAGACTCCAGCCGTAAACGACCCAGTTCATCTTGCGAATATTGAAGAAGGTAAAGCGACTCAAATAGTTCCATTATTATTTTATGATGTATATCAGGATATTGCTTTAGAACTGCCTGAACAGCCGAATATCTCAATTGTTAAGGCAGAAGTAAACAAAGTAATCAGAAGAGTTAACGATGAAATCGGTTTGTGGAGACAGTTAATTACAGTTTCTCCATCGACTTTTTCAACTTCAATCGATTTAATGGCAACAACTGTGATTCAATCAGAAACAACTGATGAAATAGAAGATTATGGCAGATTTAATCATGGTTGGGACTATTTTTCTACTGATAATAGATTACGCCTTGATGACACAGTTATAGAAGTGGAAGAAGTATATCTTGATAATGAAGAATGGGAACAGGTTACATACGCTAAAGTTAAAGATAGTAATAATTCAACAGAAAAATATTGGGCGCAAATCGGTCGATTTATTTTCTTTCCAAAAGACTTATCTACATCATCAGAAATCATTAGATTACGAGTAAAAAAATCGTATTCTTTTATTGAAAATGTAGTAGGAAAGGATGCTATAATAGATTTGCCAGAAAGTTATAGGCAATTATTAATATCAGGGGTTTTATACTCATTGACGGCAAGACCGAAATATAAAGACCCAGATATATTTGGAGTAAATAAAGAGATTTTCGATATGGAATTAAGTTCATTAAAGAGGCAATATGCAAACTTAGAAGCAACATATATGTCAAGAGACATGACATACAAATATTAGTAGGGGTTCAATATGACTGATTTTCTAAAGGGTAACACGCCATCGGCAATCTACCAGCAATTATTGGGTGTAGGGGGAGCAGCAGACCATGCTGGGTTAACGGCATCGTTAAAATCTGTATTTACAGATGATGGAGCTGGAGGTAGCAACGCTTCGTCATTAAAAATATCTACAACTGCGTTAAGGGTTGAATCATCAAATCAGTTACGATTCCGTGATGATGCTATATATATATATAGTTCTGGGGATACGATTTTAAATCTTGTTGCTGATGGAGAGATTGATTTAGCCACTGCGACTGTTGATGTTAACGCTACCACATCTTGTACTATTGACAATACCAATACTTCAAATGGTGTTCAAATTGGTACTGGTGTCAGTGGGATGCCTATTACACTTGGTCATTCAACTTCAGAAACTACAGTAGCGGATAACTTGACTGTTACTGGAACAACTGCACACACGGGTGTTGTAACGATGGCAAGTGGTGTTAAGATGCAATTTGTTGATGGTAATGAATATTTATCTGGTGACAGTTCTAATTTAACCCTTGGTGCTTCGGTTGACATTAATTTAACTGCAACTACGGATATTAATATCCCTGCTAATGTAGGTCTTACTTTTGGTGATGATGGAGAAAAGATTGAAGGGAATGGTACTAAATTAGATATTATGAGTAGTGGTGCATTGGAACTCACTGGTGCAGCAAATTCAACTTGGAAAACAACATCTGGTTCAATAAACATAGATTCAGAAGCATCAACCGTTGAAATAGATGGTCATAGTGGTGTCAATATCGTAGGAAATGCCGCAGAAGTCGATATTACGACATCTGGTGAAGTCGATATTAATTCTGGTGCATTTAATTTAGATGGAGGTGCGATTTCTATTGACGGTACAGATGATTCAAATTTCACAGTTACTGGTTCAGGAAAAGACATATCTATGTCGGCTACTGGTGGAGGAACACAAGTATTAACTATACATAGTGCTGGAACGGGAGAAAATGCAATCCAAATAAACTCTCAGGCTGGTGGAATAAATATAACAGCAAGCGGAGCAGCATCAGGTGAAGATATTGATATTACTGCAACAGGTTCTTCTGTAAACATTACATCAACCGAAAATGCCGCTGATGCGATTGTATTAAGTGCAAGTGCTGGTGGTATAGATATTACATCATCTGGTAGTGCAGGAGAAGATATTGATATATCAACTTCTTCATCTATTAATCTTACGTCTACTGAAGATGCCTCAAGTTCAATACATCTTCATGCCAACGGTGGCACAAGTGAAACAATTATAATACATTCAGACCAAGGAACGGATGCAAGGTCTATACAATTATTATCTGACGTTGGTGGGATTACGATAGATGGAGACACAGACCACGGTGTAAGAATAAACACGAATGTAAGTGCAGCTCCAGTTGTAATTGGTCATAGCACATCTGAGGTAACGGTAGGCGATAATTTAACGGTAACTGGTGATTTATCAGTTAGTGGTTCAATAAGTTATGCCGCATTAGCTGTATCGGCTGGTACAATATCAAGAATAACATTAAGCAATACTGATGAACAGAATACGGCTGGTGGTCGTGACTCTGAATTATTATTTAAAGGTGAACTTGGGGCTGGAACAGTACATGAGTTAGCAGCTATTACTGTATCTCACCAAGGTAGTTCTGCTGATATGCATGGTCAGATGCATTTTAGGCTTAATGACTCATCTGCAGGTGCTTCTCTGGCTGCAATTGATGGGGCAGATGATGTATTAAAACTCACCTACGATAAAACAGCGACATTTGGTGGTGCAATTGCGGCTGGTACAAATGCGATTACTTGTGGACAATTAAATGCAGATAACTTAACACTTGATGGTAATGTACTGAGTTCGACAGATACTAATGGTGATATTACTTTAACCGCCAATGGTACTGGTGGGATAATGATGTTGAACACCAACGCTCCCGGTCTTTATTCTACGTCAATTGGTAATGGTGCAAATGCTGATGGAGATTATTCATTTGCAGTAGGTAGAGATGCAAGGGCTGATGGAAATGATAGTGTTGCTCTTGGGGATACAAACAGAGCTTCTTCTACTAATAGTATAGCCATCGGAAATACTAATACAGCATCGGGGCAGGATACTATAGCGATTGGGCAGTCAAACACAGCATCAGAAACAGGTGCTATAGCTTTAGGGTATCGTTCAAAGGCAGACCGAAAACGTGAATTAAGTTTTGCCGCAGGATATGCATCTGCCGTTGGTGACACAAGAGTTTCAATGTTCCATGATTATGACCGCCATGCAATATCAAGTTCGTGGCAAAATATAGATTCTTTGCAGGGTGGTATTACACTTCCTTCAGACGGAGTGGCTATGGGTACAACACTAATTGTTGGTTCATCTACTGGTGCAGCCTTGACAATTGGCTTTAAAATTGATTGGCTTGCAGAAAATGATGGTGGCACATATGCGATTGTCCAACAAAGTTTAACATCTTTGGACAGCGAAGATACATCTATAAATGCCCAGATGGCTATAAGTTCCGATAAGATTGTAGCTCAAGTTACAGATGCTTCCATAACAACCTCGATGCAATGGTCAGTAAGCACTACATTAGTTCAACATAACTGGTAACAGGAGTAGGTAAATGGCTAAAAGGGCATTACCTCTCCTCACGGGTGGGCTTAACGACGTAGCCCGTTCTGACCTGATAGACAATAGTCAACTTCAGGAATGCCTGAATTACGAGATTTCTGGTGATGGTTTACTGAAAAGAAGGACAGAGCAAGAGACGTTTGATGATAATTTAAACGATAAACTTTCTGAGTTATTCAATACTGTCAAAGTTATTTCAGAACCGTATTATTTTGTAACCGATATTGACCTTACTAATTCCGACGGATACACATTAAACTCTGATTATATTATACTTGCGTTTGGTTATACATTAGAAAGTGGTGAGATAACGAATGAAACATATGAGATGCATACATTGTATAAGGTTGGTGATACATGGACTAATGCCGCTCAATATGCTGTAGGTGGTGTAGAAACAAATTTAAATACCTTATTGACCGATGCTGGCATTGCATATACTGCTGACTCTGATGTTCAATTTGTTGTGTCAGACGACAGGATTATTATTACCGACAATGTTAATAACGCCCATTTTGTAACCATAGATATAGATGGTTTATTCAGGGCTGGGAAATTAGGGATGCCAGCTCCTAAGAATAAGGCAAGGGTATCCCATATCACTGAGTGGGACGATTCATTATTTGAAGAAACATCCACAGATGCAAGGTTATCACAGATTGGTTTATTCCAATGCACATATACTGCCGTCACAAAATCTGGTGATGAGAGTAATCCATCACCCATATCTGATACACTGGATATGCAATTTTTTAAGATTGATGCTAATGGTGCAGATGAAAGGTGGATTGATAAAGTATCTATTACTGGTTTATCAGTACCAGATATTCCTGAAAATGATTTAGAAGATTTAAAATATTTTAAAGTTTATATGCGTGTTATGCGTTATTCCGAAGGGGACACGATACAGACATTAGACCTTACGGAACAATTTGAGATAATAGATAAATCAAGTAAAACTGGAACTACTGGTAATAGTTATTCATTGACTGTTGAAGTATCAGCAGGTAATACCGTCAATTACGAGAATGATGTTGCGCCAATAGCAAGAACAGCAGCATCACTTGGTGGTATTACAATGTTGGGTAATGTCCAGACAAAGATTAATTTTCCACATGAGTTTAAATATTATCATCCAATAACTATTAGCAATAAAGATAATAAGCACTATGTAGATGCTGTTGTTAAAATACGTCTATGGGATAGTAGTACTACCCCTCAGACCAATTATTACACCGGTGAACCTATGGGTACTGCAATTGAACATTTTAATGTAGATGATTTTTTTGATTTTGGTACAGGTCATATAAATGATTCAAGGGCAAAACATATAAGATTATACGACGAAGATGCTACAACACCAATAATGGTCAGTTATAAACATGGGCAACATTCTCCTCAGCGGTATGTAGATTTATACATAAAGATTCCATTGTTGGTCGCTGGGTCTTCCCATGTGGTTTATCTATGTTGGACTAATGAAGCTAATATAGACGACTATGATGGTGTTCCAGACACTTATAATGAAATAATTGAAAATGATTTTAGTTGGGAAGGCAATATCGGTGTTCATTATGGAAGGTTTCATAGAACTGGAGTTTGGAGTTGGCACAGACAACAAGTATGGAATAATAGTCGAGTCCGTGACACATCATTTATAGTGTCTCCACAAGAATTTAGTAATGATAGTGGTGCATTAAATAAAGCGAATACGAATATCAATGGTGAATTGACTGATTTCTATTCAAGTACGGGTGGACTATCATCTATACCACAACTTGAGTCGTTTGCAGATTTTAAAATGGGTAGTAGTAGCTATGCGACAAATAACAACATTGGTAAAATAAAATATGATTTTTTGTATACCGATTCAGCATCTCAAACAGCAAGTGCATTAGACTTATCTAAAGGATTTATTTCTGCCACTATCACATTTGATATAAGTGAATTAAAAGGCATAAGTAATGGTAACGCTGCTGGAAATGCTTATTTTTTTGTATTAGTACAGGAAGCTGATGGCAATCCAAGAGTCACTCTTGGATTAGACAATATTGGTGGCAATTTTACATGGGTTATAACCAACTTTTATTATAATTATACTGGAAGTCAAAACCGAACTAAGACATTTGAAAATATGCCGACTTATAATGAAAATGGAAGTGGCACTAAATCATACAATCTATTTTGGAGTTGGGATTTCCATGAATTGGAGACTACACTTGTGCTTTATGATACAGATTCTCAAGATTTTTCATTTACAGGAGGGATTGATGGCTCTGAGATAACTGATTTACCAGAAGGTCAATACCATGCAAGTACCTATGATTATAGAGAACCGATAATGGATGGGATTATTATTGGCAAATCAGAATATTCAAACGATAGAGCAGAAGTACCTGCGAATACTTATATTGATAATCTTATCATTGAAAAAGGAACATATCTTAATACTACACAAGGAATATTACAATTGTGGAATTTCCAACCAATGTATGAGGATATGATTGGTGAAGGCTGGCTTGATAATACATATAACAACAATATTGATTTTGATGAGACCAAAGAAATAAAGTACAAGTCAAACAGAAACATGGTCAAATGGACAGATGTAAATGGTAAGGCATTTCCAGATTTATATTTCAAGAAGGTCAGAGAACCGATTATAAAGATAATGCCAGCCCCTTCTTTTCTACAATTTGAGTATCAGAACACATTCATTATTTTCACAAGGAACAGCATTAACAGATTTGTATTGCAAGGTTCAGCGAGTGGGTGGAGTGGTTCATCGAGTTCGCTGATTGAAGAAAAGAAGCAATATGGTTTATTGGCTGAGAAGTCATTGGTCAGAGCTGGAGATGCATTATTCTGGTTAAGTGAAGTAGGCGTGGTAAAATGGGACAGAGACGGTCTTGGTCTCATAACCAAGAATATCATCGATGTTCCGATAAAGTCGTCGTTAATAGGTTATTTTGTGCCTTTAAACAACCAATACATACTGCATGACACACTTAATCAAGGGACAAGTTATGTATATCACATTGAAAGAAATGTTTGGACTAAGTTTTTAGGGTTGGATGTAAAACAATCTATAACCTTAACAGGTGGTTCTGAGTTGGAAAATATAAATTTATTTTTGAAAGACAGAACAAATATAAATCCTGATTTTGAAGGTTCTGATATACAAATATTTTCTTATCCGACTGATACCTATACAACAGATGATTCAAACATTAAAACAAAAAGTATGTTCTTCGAAAAAGGAACTCTAAAAAGAATCAAGGCTGATTATACTGGAGACAGTAAAGAATTTGAATCTATCATAGAGAATTTAGTCGGTGCAGAGAAGACACACACGGTTTCAGCGGACTCAAATGAATGGAGAGGTGTTCCATTAGGTAGTAATAGGGGAAAATCAGTAACTTTCCAAATCAATAACGCAGACACTATTTCATCAATCATGTATGAATTAGATATAGAATCAGAGGTAATAGTATAATGGCTTGGCAATTATTAGCAGCAGCATTACCAGCAGCAGCAAAGGTAGCAGGGACTGCACTTTCGAAACCACGACAAGAAGATTATGCTCCCCAGACCGATTATATGAAGAAATATTTGAGTTACATTCGTGGTCGCTCTTCTGATAGAGAAGTAATGCATCAGGCTATGCAGCCAGCGTTAAGAGTAGCAGGGAAACAAGGACGACAAATGCAGCGACAGGTTGGTTACGATGTCGCAAAATCGGGTCTTGGTGGAAGTGGCATAGAAGCTCAAATGAGATTATCTGCCGGTCAACAGACCCAAGAAGCACTTGCGACGGCTACTGATAAAGCGGTGGCTGCACAGACTGCTGAGACTGCACGGATAGGTCAACAGGCGGCTGGTATAACGGCACAAATAGGAGCAGAAGAAGCACGGGCAGACCAAGCGTTTAAAACGGCTGAGTCTCAGTGGAAACGTCAGTTAGCATCAGATGTGATTGGAGGTGCTGCATCTTTAGCGTCTGCTGGTATATCTCAATATGGTGAGAATATCGCTGGGTTCAGGCAAGCAGTAATGGATGGAAGCGTTCCAGCAGGAACTACTTACAGCCAATTCAAGGGTATGGCAAAAGGTGGAGTCATAGAAGGCGCACCAGAGCTTGGTATTCAGAAGGCTGAGTTAGGTAGTATGTCCCCTGCTGAATATGCTCAATATTCTGGAGCATCAAAACAACAAATATCTGGTTTGAAATTAGCTGAAGGCGTATATGGTAGCGCAGACAAAATTAGGCAATTACGGGCTTCTGGAATTAGTGATGCTGATATTATTTCTAATGCACAAAGAATGCAATCAATGTATCTTAGCCAAGTCGGTAGCGGAGCAGACCCAGTATTAGTGAACCAAGCAATGCAGCAAGTTGGGTTTGGTTCTCAAACTGTAGGTAGCGTGCCAGAAAGCGATATAGGTTTTGACCCTGCCCCAGAGCAAAACATTTTGAAAGACATTAAAGAAAAAACTACTAAAAAAGGTGACGAAAGCAAAGTTAGTATGAAGCCTACTTTTGGTAAATACAAGGGGCAAAGAATCGAGAAAGGAACACCAGAGTATGAAGAACATATAAAAAGTCAGGAATGGAAAGATTACCTTTCGGGTAAAATTGACAAAGATGGAAATAAAATAGAAACATCAGATGTTATAAATTATAAGCAAGGAAAAGGATTAACTGCGGCAGCTAATAATCAATTATATGCAGAAGAACCAGAGATGAGGGGTAAGTCTCCTGAAGAGAGAATAAAGAGATATGAAGAATTATTCATCAATAATAATTTAGCATCCTTATAAGGTTTACAATGGCTAACGGACAACAAGAACAACAATCAGGTCTACCTACCATGTCGGCAGATATGATAAATAAAACTGACCAATTATTAGCAGAGAAAAGGGCTTTGGCTGGACAATCCCAGCAACAACCACAACAGCAAACACAACAGCCCACTGTGTATGAAAATTTTATGAGCATGAGTCCAGCGCAATTAAGAGATTTTCAAGCAAATTACCATAGACTAAAACAAAAAAATGAAGTGCTGATAAATTCAGGAGATGCGAGATTAGAAGAATATGAATCTGAGATTGAAGCTGGAAACATGACATGGAATCAAGCTATTGCAATATCAAAGAAAGATTTGTCTCCTGTCTCAAGAAGTTTAGATAATATATATTATAATAAAGATTCTAAAGGAAGACCAACAGTTAGTTCTGCTCAATTATCACAATGGTATGAAGCTAATAAAAATAAGATAGGTTTTGGTGAAGCAGAGCAACGAAGATATGATACACGAATTACTGCAGTGTTATCAAAAGAGAATGCAAGGGATGTACAGCTCGGTAAAATTACAGAGAATGAAGCAAAGAATGTAACGATGTTAAGAAATTATAATAATGATATGAGGACGGTATTCAACTCTATTGATAATGCTATAAATCCTTTATATAAACAAGATAAATATGGGCGACTGTTATATTTTACAGACCCAGAAACTAAAACACAAAGTAAAATAATAGGACAAAAGGAAGAAAAAGAAATAGTTGTAAAAGATGGGGTGCGTACAGAAAAAACAACGAAAAAACCAGCTATATCAGATGAAGATAACAAAGTATTAAGCAATGCCATCAATGTAGTAAAAGAAGAGATGAATAGAGATTTAGGTAGGACTTTTGTAGACGGCAAACTAACAGAAAGTCCAGAGACCCGTGGAACTGGAAACGAACAGCTTATCAATGAAAATATTAATATCATAGCCAAATTAGTTCCAAAGGATTTTATAAGAGGTAAAAAAGGCTATTACATAGGAGTCAATGACGCATTTGTTTCAATACCATATTTGGAGGTGGATATGCCTTCGCTTAGAAGAATGTTTGCTGAAGAACTTAGGAGAAAATATTTAAAAGCAAAAAACCACATATCAGGGTTGGCAGACCCAGACCCAAGGGGGTTAATGTCTGCTAATCAGGAACAGCCTCAACAAGCCGAGACACAACAAGCACCAGAAATACCAACAGTCAGTTCAGCGGCAGATTATAACAATTTACCTAAGGGGGCGACCTATATAGACCCAAATGGTAAACAAAGGACTAAGCAATAATGGGATGGGAAGACGACCCTTTAGTTACCAGCGAAGAACCTTTATCAACTAATCCTTGGGAAGCAGACCCATTAATCGGTGAAGAAGGGACAAACCCTTGGGAAGCAGACCCACTTGTTGAAAAACAAAAGCCCACTGTAGAAACACAGACATTCCAATCTAATATAGTTTATCAAGATAAAGAGCTTGATAATTTGAATAAGAAAATCGAAGATAATATCAACAATTATTTTCGCACCAGTGCCATCACAGAAGAAACAGCGATTCTAAGAGCCACTGCCCCCCCATCGCTTGCTATAAGACCTGAAATAAGAGAACAAATGATGCAACAGGAACAGCCAGCGGCTGAACCTGAACAACAAGGTATTCGTTCCTTGACTGACCAATTTACAGCATTAGATGTGTTTCATAGTAATGAGCTTTCTAAAATTACAGAAAAACATAATTTAGAAAAAATATTAGAAGAAGACCCATTATTAGTTGATGTACCTCTTGTTGGTAAAACTCCTTTATGGCAGGTTATGAAGCACGCTGGTCTTAAAAGTACCAAATTAATAACTGATTTAGTTCCTTTCACTGGCGACATTATGGATAAGCCAGCATTAACGGAGTTATTAGAACAAAGAACTCAAGAGATAGCATTTAGCGAAGATACTCCAATGGGAAAAACATCAAGGATATTTAGTGGTATAGGTGAAACGTCTGGTGATTTATTTCAACTTATAGCCATTGCCGAACTTGGATGGGGTAAATATTTATCAAAAGCAACACCAGCACTTATCGGTGGTTTATCGTTTGGAACTAAGGGTGGATTAGAAAGACTTGGTGACCCAGAACAATATGAAGAAATGACACCAACAAGATGGGTTGTAGGAACTGGTTTAGATACTATGTTAGGTGCTGCTTTCCCTTGGATGGGGAGAATTGGCGGTGAAGTTATAAGGACTCCAAATACTTTAGCTGCATTTAGTAAATACCTACTTCAGACTGGTGTTATGACAACGGGAATTACAGCAACTCAGTTCACTGAAGATTGGGTACGGGTATTGGGAGATAATCCTGAGATGACAGCATTAGAAGGATTGACTGCTGTAGGCGGTGAATTAAATTGGGCGCAGTTAGGTCAGTCATTTTTAATGATGGCTGCCATGCACGCAGCAGGAACTTATACTCGTTTCTTGCCTGCCAAAAAAGGGACAAAAGAAACTGCTATAGTCGTCTATGACCCGAAAGGTAAAAATAAAACAGCATTTAATAAAGAATGGTTTGATAGTCTAAGTGGAAAACAAAAAGCTGTAATATATGACAAGCAGATAAAATGGGCGAGAGATGCTGCTAAGAATATGATTGATATTGACCCAGCTACTAATGTAGCAAAGCCTATTAAAGCACCAAATACACTCGAAGGCGCACAGCAGGTTATCAGGAGACAGATGGAATGGGCGCAGAAATTGATGCATGGCAAGGAAATACCAGTAGAGCTTGAAACGGCAATGAAAGCAAGAGGAGTAGATGTAAAAACAGAACCTATTGTAAAGCCAGAAAAACCTGTCAAACCAGTCCCAATTAAAGTTAAGCCAGAAAAACCCGTAGAACCCGTAAAACCCACAGAAATCGTAAAAGAGCCGAAAATCGAGCCTGTAGAAGTACCCAAGGAACCTGTAACTCCAGTCGAGGTTACCCCCGTATCGCCTGAAATAACGCCTGAAGTAAAACCTGAAGTCCCAGTAGAAGCCCCTACAAAAGCTGGGATTCAAACATTATCAACTGATTGGGTAATGAAAAATGTTAATAGACAAGTAGAAGAAATTCCAAAGCCGACTACCGAAGAGCCTAATAAGGGAGCAGCATGGAGACAATTTACTAAGGAAATAGAAAAAGAAGGTATAAAAGAACCTATAGAAATAGTAAAAACAGATAAAGGTTGGTTTCTTAGTGATGGGTTACATCGTTTATTGTCAGCAAATGAAATAGGAATTAAAGATTTAAAAGTTAATGTAGTTATTTCTAAAAAAACAAAGCCAACAACCGAAGCAGTCCAAACAGAACAGGCAACAGCATTAAACAAGCAATATTCTGATTTATTAGATGCACAGTCTTCAGCTCAAGTTAATTTAATGCGTGAAGATTTAGCTGGTATGCAAAAACAACAGTTAGAGCAGAGCTTTGAACAAACAACTAAAAGACTTGAAGACCTTGAGCTGGAAGCCAAGACCAAGGGTATTACCTTGGAGAAGAAGATTACAGAGACTGAAGCTATTAAGGAAGTGGTTGATTTATTTAAGGAATTAGACCCGGAAGTAGAC
>Ga0208684_1000584_pt1 | contig 25232 bp, 54 predicted proteins | sample MalvireepMed_b05_FD_184245 | JGI IMG/M metagenome (GOLD analysis project Ga0208684, IMG submission 184245) | Marine viral communities from the Global Malaspina Expedition - Malaspina viral metaG DeepMed_b05 (SPAdes) (version 2) | ecosystem: Environmental > Aquatic > Marine > Oceanic | place... | reverse complement strand
GTGTTAATCTCCTTGTTAACCTACAGTCAAATAACTCTTCAGCCACATTAAGCTGGAGAGTTATTTGACTGTAGTTGCCTCAATGTATTTCATTGCTTCCCAAGTCATTATTAGTAATCTATACCACCTTTAAAGAATTCATCATATGATTCATGAATGATATTTTTATTAAGCCAAGGATTGCTTTTCCGATGTAATCTATCTAGGTAATCCTGGCCTTCCCATGTTAAATGAACCGTGTCATTAGAACTTCGTATAGAACCAGATTTATATATTTTATTAAATGCAATAACCACGTAACCTTGGATTTCAAATTCTTCCATCATTTGTCGAATATAATTTGATCGTAGATATTCATTCGTAACAGCCACATCACTTAATTCTTTGAAAGTACTACTTGATTCCTTCAAGGCACTCAAGAGTCTTTCTTCGAGTCCCAATCGATTTTTTGATCGATGCTCTTCTCTTTGCAACGTTCTGATTTTAGATGGGTCAACACCTTTCCACTTATTTTGTCCCTTTCGTGGCATTAGATAATTCCCACTGCTAAACAGATGAACGTAGTCCACACACCAGCCATAATCATGGCATTAGTAATCATCATCCAAGTATTAAACATTTTCTTTTTCTCCTAGTAAAACTTTGCGTGAGTAATCTGGGTCTATAGACGCGGTACAATCGTGTTTTTCGATACCATTCCAAATATCGATATATAGAGGTATACATACACCTTCTACATGCTCATGGTTGAGGTCGATTGTTTGCTCATTAGGATAGGTTTCTTTAGCCTCTAACATTACTGAACCTGTAGCAAAGTACGCATCAGACATATCATCCAAGAGATTAATGATTCCCCAAGCTGCTGCGCCTTCAGTTGTTGTTATCTCTAAATCCCAACAATGTTTAATCAATTCACGTCGTTGTAATTCAAATAGTTCCCAATCAACTTTAAGTTCTTTATCTGCTCTATACATTTTTATTCACTTTTTTCCTTTATATAATTTATTAGCTTCTACTAGAGCCGTTCCATCAAGCATGATAGCCCATTTTTCAAACCATTCATCCCATGTAGCAGGCGATATAGCAGGCTTTTTAGCGTACCGCACCACGCCTGGGGCTTTAGGATTATCTGAATGACTACACATCCATGTGTCTTTATCATTCATAACGCCTAGATATTTACATGTAGGTTCTACACACTGATGTTCCATTAAATCGTATCCTCGTTCCATGCTTTACCTAACGGCCATAAAGGTAACTGTAGTTCTTTGTTTTCTCCAGCTTCACTGACATAATATTGTCTATCTATATGACCACAGTTCCACATAGTTCCAATAAGTTGGCAATTAGTATGTTCCCCTCTTATATCATCCGTAGGATACATTTTATGAACTGTTTGTATTTCTTCTACCTGTAGTAGTTCTTCTTCACCGTTGTACTCAATCCTTGAAGCCTGGTATTCGACTACGCCTTTGTCCACCTTATCTACTCGTTGATAAGCATCGTGGCGGTCATTGGCAACCACTCGATAATATATTGTGGAGAAGTACCACCGTGTTGCTTCTACTTCATATAGTTCCATTATTTTCACCTCCCCAACATTGGATACATCCACATTTGTCCTCTTTTATTGGACAATCTTCACCACACCCACAGCCATACTGATAGGCTAGACAGCGGTGGTTTTCTGCCTCTTCATCATCAATCGGGGACTCACAGAAGCCGCATAATTGTGTTGAGTCAACTTCATATAGTTCCATTATTTTTACCTCGTCCTACCTTAAACAGTTTTAGGATACATGGAATGCAGTTCATGCCAGTAACTGCTCTACCTCTAACAAACCAAGCTATCTTACCGTGTTCACAATTCATGATTATGCTCCTGTATAGATGACTGCGCCATCTGAAGCATGAACGTGGGGCTTATGTGAAACCTTGTCTTTGGTGGCTAAATCCTTGAGCAATACATCAGCTACATCTTCAGCCTTTGCACCAGCAGGAAAACCTTTGACCAGTTCTACTGTCACGGATTCACCGTCGATAATGACATGGACTTCTTTGTTACCTTCTGTAAGTACTAATGTTTTCATTATCCTTTCACCTGTACCTGTTTGATTTCTTTGATTTTCCAGTTGCGCTTCTTGGCTTCTTTAGTCAGCTTACGAACAGTTAGTTCTTCCATCGTTCCAGTCACTGGTGATGTGGTCACGATGTTAAACGTGGTGGCATCTACTCGTTCTAAGGTGTAGCGTAGATTTTGTTCCTTGGCTATCAACTTGAACAGTTCGACATCAGTTGCCTTTATCTGGGTCTTGATTTTGTATGTGACATAGCACGGCATAACTTTCACCTCTTTATTTACTATCTGTATTTTAACACTTAGTATATTCTAAGTCAAGTTTTTAATCTAATAAGATGGCTCGTACTACGAACCCTTGGTTATCCTTTACTGGATTGTTAGGAACTGTACCGATGAAGTCTGCACCATCTAACATGAACCGTTCCAGATGCTTGCAGGACTTTGGAGTACATTTAGAAAACTTCCATGAGGCACAAGTGCAGTAAGTCCGAAAATCATTACCTACTCTAATCTCATAAATTTTATCGGTGTTATCACTTTCAACTTGTGCCAGTACTTTCATTACCATATGTTTCACCTCAAATTTGAATGTTTTAATTGTGTGGATTCTGCTCTAATCGAGCAGAATCGCACGTACCGCGTCCATGTCTACATCGGTAGCAACCTTAGTAAGAGCATCTGCATTTGCTGATGTAGCATCATTAGCTAGTGCCAATGCGGCATTTCTCAGACTAACGTCTTCCAACATATCCATGTTTTCCAGACGGTCAATGAGGGTCTGGACTCGACGCATGGTGCGTCCATCCAAGTTACCATCAACCACAGACTTCCGAATCGTATCGGCTACTTCACGAGCCTCAGACCGTAGTCCATTCATGGAATCCATCGCCCACTGGACATACATATCATCCGCACCATCTTCACCGGATACCGTTCCAGACATGGAAGCTACATAATATATAGCTTTCATACTAAACTTGCTCCGCACATACTCAGGACTAGGATAGTAAGGGTCAAGTTTTTCCCAATGTTCTTGATATTGCTCCAAGAATTCGGCTCGACGCTCAGTATAGCTGTTGATGAATCGGTCAACCATGCCATCAAAGACAATCTGTTGCTTATCAATGACTTCCTTGAGGCGGTCAAAGTTGCCGAATGGTACAAAGTATGAACCAGTCAGTACGAATCCAAAACCTAACCGTTCAGCAGCAGCCCTAGCCTTACCCACAATGTTCAAGAATTGATTTTTGTATTTAGGGTCAAGTAGACGCTTTTTACCTAGTGTTGCAAAGCCTGGAATTTGATTTCTACCCATGTTCAAATCATCAGCCGTTAGTCTAGTTTCCATCGACCATACGCCACCTTGGATTTGAACCAGCACTCCCTTACGCCATAACCCTTTCTTATCTTTAAGATTTGTAGGACTTACAGTGTTGAATGGAGAACCTACTTCTGGTGTATTGGATATATTGTTGTTGAACGCTTCAACGATGGCAGGAATTTCTGTAGTCATATTTTTCACCTTCTTTCTTTTTTTTACCTTAATAACATTATACTAAATTTTATGGTTTAAGTCAAGTATTAGTTTAAATTGATTGAACGAATCATCGTCCTATTGATAGCCTGTAAATCAACTGGCTCTTCATCTTGAGCAAACTCACACCGTTCTCTAGCCCATGCTCGTGAGGCTTCAATGTCCTCTTTGCGCAACTGAGCCAGCGGAACAATCTTGGATGCCGATTCAATAAGATGGTCAAGAGTGATTTTTTCTGCATCTTCATTAAAGGCTTTGAACATTGCGGAGTGAACAACACGTTCAATTTCAGCACCTGAGAATCCCGTAGTTAATGAAACTACTTGTCCAAGTTCTTTATTAATCGTATCGGACATCTGATTATTCTTAGCGAGTTGAATTCGCAGAATTTCAAACCTATCGCTGGTAGTGGGCAAGTCCAGCCAGAACAGCGCATCGAATCGACGCAACAATGCTGGTGGTAGACTAAGAGCCTCATTAGCCGTAGCAATTACATAGATAAGTTTGTCTTTAGGACGTTCTTCCATCCATGTGAGCAGTTGACCAAATACCCTCTTGGTTACGCCTGAGTCCATGCTACCGCTTGAATCTGCACCAGCCATGCCTTTCTCGATTTCATCAATCCAGACAGTAGCTGGAGCAAGACTTTCAATCTGAGCAAGAATCATACGCATCCGCTCTTCTGATTGTCCTACTAAGGAGCCGAATACCTTACCCAAGTCAAATCGAATCAGAGGCAAGCCCCATTCACGAGATAGACATTTAGCTGATAAGGATTTTCCAGTCCCTGGTGGGCCTAGTAAGAACAGACCTTTGGGATTAGGCAGACCAAACTCTTTAGCTTTGGGGCTGAGTACAGCCTTTTTCCGCTCATTGAGCCAAGTCTTGAGATTGGTTAATCCACCAACCGAATCAAGATTATCTGGATACGGCCAGTATTCAAGATAACCAGTCTTTTCCAGTATCTTGGCTTTTTCATCCATGATGAAATCAGCATCAATCTTAGGCGCATCATTGATGGCTTTGGATTTTACCACTGATAGAGCCAAAGAAGACTCCACTTCATCCTCAGTCATACCAGACGCATTAGCGATAACACGGTTCCGATGCTCTGGAGATTCCCACGTGAATGTGTCCTTGTACACATCAGCGAATCTATCAACTATGCCAGTAATTTGTTCATTATCAGGCAACGTGTATGTTAGATTCTGTACGAATCGTTCCAACTCTGGTGCAATCTTATAGATGGGCGATAGGATTATGACCGTCCGATTAAAACCCTTACCCTTCCATCGATTGTAGGCATCCATGACTAGCTGTACTCGTACAGGGTCTGGATTCTCGCCTATGAAAGCGTGGTAGTTGTGAAGGATAGCAACGGAGTTATCCGCAAACTTATCGATAGCGGAAAATATTTCATCAGGGTCATCGCCTTGTCCAGTATTATCCCATCCATTGGTTATTTTCCATATGTGGCAAGACAATCCACCACTAATGCCCTCACACACCTTTTCAATGGCAGTGCTGGCTCGTACTGGTTCCAATGCCGTTACATAAAGTATCGGATATCCTGCACGTATATAAGATTCTAATTCAGTTTGAAAGTTCATGTTTTCACCTCGTTTCTTAATCTATTATTATTATAGCACTTAGCAAGCATCAAGTCAAGTTTTAAATGAAGCGAACTTCATCTATGCGTGACACTCGCATGGACATCCAAATGTCTTAGAGTTATCGGTCTGGGGCCAATTTGCACAATCATTGTGACAGATTGGAAACCCATCACTATCTTCATGTTCTGGTACTGCATGTGTTCGACAGCATTGAGAAGTATCGACTATAGTGAACGTTTGATTAAGAAGTATCGTATCCAATCCGCACATCATAGCCATGCGTAAGCAGTCTTTACATATGTTGGTGGCATTATTATTCATTTGAGCAACCTCGTCTATTCTAGAATCTGGCATATCATCTTGATGCTGTCCACATTCTGTGCATAGGATTTGAGACTTTAGGTGAATATAATCACTTGTACATTCGCAGTCCCAATAGTCTTCAGTTGTTTGAATATCTTTAATCATTAATTAGTTACTTCCTTAGCAACTACATCAGGCAGTCCAAACAAAAACCCCTCACCATTACCCTCTGGGTCTTGTGATACCTCAATGGTAAATGTGTCTTTGCCTTTCTTGGCAGTGTATGTAGGCCACATAGTGTGGTCGTCATATTCATCTTGGACTAATTCAAATCCAGTGATTTTCGCTCCTACTAGCTGAGTGTAGTATCGGGTATAGAAATCTATTTCTTGTTGTTTACGTTGTTCTTGTGGAGTAGTCATTATTCTCACCTCTATTCTTTTATCTAATATAATTTTATCAAATTTGGTAGACCAAGTCAATACTTAGCAGGAAGCCCATCCGCAAAAGAAGTAATTATTTGGTCGTGTTTCGACACAGACCGCTGGCCCCCATTTATCATCATACGTTCTAACCATTTGTTTGATAGGCCATTTTGGATATGCCTTTTCCAACTTAGTGGTTTCGCCTGGATTCACTCGACTAAGTGCGCGTATTACCTTATGGCATGTGGATTCTCGCACACCTTTAGGACGCTTGAATTCGGTAAATCCATGCTTCTCAGCAATCGTACCCGTATATCCACCATGACCATGTGTCCATTGTGCATCGTCTACTAATTTATCAAATGCCTCTTTGGCAGTTCTTGCTTTTGTTTCTATGTGAAATGTTGTTGCACCCATTATGCTCTCTCCTCGACTTCCCAATTTGTTTCATATGTATCTATGGCTTCACCTTCTTCATTAGAGTCCCAAGCCCAAATAGCCTTTTTACTGGATACCATGCGCCAAGGGTCTTCACCGTTGGCTTCAAACAGTTCCTCTGCTTCTTCTAGTGACTCAGCCTGTACGTTGATTGTCCACAATCGTTCTTGCATTTCTGTGTATTTAATTTCAAATGTTGTCATTATTCTTCACCTTCTTCTGGGTCAAAACCCAATATATAGAATCCTTTGAACCATACGCCTTGCTTATCTCCAGAAGCATCGTCTATGTCGTACCGATATTCAAACTCCTTACCTATAGTCTCGACTATGAATTTATCCAATTTATCTAAAAATACTTCAGCAGTCATATCTTATCTGCTCCAAATAAATCTCTAATCTCAGTTAAAGTCTTGGCGACTGCATAGAAACAAGATTCTGGATAATCTCTTTCATCTGCTCTGTACTGCTTTACCAGTTGTTCTGCATTGGTATCAAAGCCCTCAACTAAGAGGGCGTTGATATCAATATAAGCTAGTCTAAGTAAATTGGCTTCGGGAGACATTAGACTGTTACTTCTTGTGGCATAAGATTTCCAAGGTCACGTTTTTGTTGTGAGTTGTAAGCACGAATCACTTGCGTATGTGGAGCGATAAATGTATGGCCCTTGGTATCTTCTATTTGTATATTTCGCTTTGGACGGTTAGGCAAGAATCCAGTAACCGTAAATACTTTCCCATTGAATTTGACTGAAGCACCGAGCATGTCCAGAGGCAAATCGTATAGCTTGGCATACTGCATGTAATCTAACTGTGCTTGAGTCTCGCCATTCCCGTTGCTTAGAGCCAAGTTGAGTTTCATCTTGAATTCAAGAGGGGCATAGTTGCCACCGCCATTGGTGACCGTGATATCGTAACCCTTGTCAGCAAAGACCTTATTTAAAGTCTCAATGGCTAGAGTTGATACTTCTTTCGCAAATTTTCCTGTAAATTCCATGTTTTTCACCTCGTAGTGTTTATTTCTTCTAGTATAGTTGATTACTTACTCTAAGTCAATAGTTGAATTAGCGATGTAGGTTTTGAGTGTGCGCAATGCCTGGGGAAATTCGTCTAAGACATTTTGCGCTTTAGTAAATTCACAATCAGAGTTATTGCATACCATTTCTATATAGGCATCTTTATTCTCATATTCATCCCCACATATTGGACAATTTTCCCCATTGTCATGGACTTCAACGATAGCATTTAGTAATTCTTGCAGAACACTGAATGAATTGAAACCAAATGTAGTGATTTCCTCGACTTCTGCCAGCTTCAATGTGACTGAAGCGTTCTCATTGGATGCGTTATGTAATTTCATGTTCTCACCTCTTTTTTTTACTGTCCTCTTATTATAACCTATAGGTTACGCCAAGTCAAGTCTTAGTCTCTATCCAAATCATATTGAGTTTTATCTAGCCACTGTTGCGCATAGTCTGGCCTACCGTATGCGACGAGGTCTGTATATTCCTCATAGCATTCTTCACAGCAACGAATGAATCGACCTAGCGCATTGCCCCAGATTTGACCGTCACCACTAAAGTTCTCTAATTCATGCTCACAGCCTGCCATTTCGCATTGCCATTCTATTGTCTTAATCTCGTTCATTTGTTTCACCTTCCATTTCTATATTTGCTAAACGTGGCGTGACACTGTGGCATATATCCCAAGGACATATCCTAGAGAATAGTTCAGAACCATCCTCGTCGTTCTTAATAACGTCCATGTATGTTTGTCCTACTGTAAGAACTCCATTTTGTGTAGCCATGCCTAATCCATCTTTGACCAATGGATAGACTGAATAGGTCACTGCTTGTCCTACATAGAAGTTACCAAATGGCGTGTCGATATAAGTAATTTCATGTTCATTCGATTCCATCATATTTCTCACCTCTTTTTTTAATGTCCTCTTCATTATATAGGAGTATTCGCTCCAAGTCAATACCTATGGCAAAAATAAACCGCCTCAATCTTTATGACGTTTCCTCGCACTACGTAGTTACATCAAGAAGAGGCGGTTAATTATTTAATTAAAATCCTTGATGATGTATCTGATTTATCTGCTCCTCATATTCGGCTATCTGTTCTGGAGTTAATTTCGGTTCGCTTATTGTCTCTTCTAATTTATTTTTTAATTCGATAATTTGATTATCTAATTCCTGTATTCTATTTTTTAAATGTACTTCTCTATCTACCCAGTATTTATGCTTGTCTAATAATGCATCTACCATATTTTTATAGAAATCTTTAGAACCAATTGGGTCTGGTGGAATTAAATAATTCTGAGTCTGTATTATTTCGGTATTTATTGGAAATGGATTTAGTAGTGCTACTGCTGGGTCATTATCTTTATCCCAATAATCATCCATCTGCTTATCCTGCTCAGATTTAACTAGACGTACCCTATTATTTGTTCGGATGGTTTGCATTTGTGTATTAATTAATTCATGCACGTCTGCAACTTCTTTCTCTTTCTTGCTCCATTTCGGGATGTGCTTACTTTGAGATTTAAAGAAATCACGTAATTCTTCTTCAGACCGTCCATATAATGCTGATAATATATAGACATTTTTACTGTTAGGCGATTCCTCAAATAAGGTCAATAAGAATTCTTGCTCATCTTCAGTCCAAGGATGTACTCGTTTAAAGTGACCGTAATTATATGAAGGATTGTGAACAATCTCTTTACACGGTTTATAATATCGGCATTGATGAGGAAATTTATCTACATCAGATTTAGCTACTTTAATCATACTTTTGCTCCTTTTGCCTTCTATTTCATTTAAATGACTTATTACTTGTTTGTAATATTGGAAATCTTGTTTTGTTCTACGACCTGAACCTAATTTAATATTATCCACACATCATCCTAAAGTTCAATTAATTTCTTTTTATCTATACCACTCGCATGTGAACGGCACACATATAAACCGATGGAGTCGATTTTATATTTAGCCGCAAATGTACATTGATGATATTCGCCCTCTAGATGGGAAAAGGATTCGGGCCTGGCTTTTCTAGAAGAACGTTTATTATTGGATACTTCTTCCTGGCATTGTATTGTTTGCTTCATGGTTCGTATCTTGTTCTGACATACTGTTGCGTAATCCTTTAACGGCCATCAATGCTTCAGTGATGTTATTTATAGGACATTCAGCGGTATGCTCTCTAGAATTCTCCTGTTTCCAGTTCGGGATACCCTCTCCACAGAATCGGCATAATATATGATTTTCATCATCGGTAACCAAACATTGAGTGATGATTAGTCGATTAGCTTTGAGGGAGAGTTGGGTAACTTTAGCCCATTGTGCCAGATATTGCATATTTTGTTCACCGTACTCAGTTTGAATCATGGATTCTAACTCTGATTCATTGAGTCCGGTCAATTTAAGAATCTGGTCTTTATTCAATTCATCCATTTAACTACGATTGTCTCCTTTAAATATCGAGGGTAAGGTAGGCACTGGTTTATCAGGGACGATATATAAGAAATCAACATCATCAGGATTGATATTTAATTCTTTAATTATATCATTCTGAAGTTCCATAGATTTTTGATTTAATGATGCATCTCGCCAGGCAAGGAATTCATCCCGTACAACCTGTATAACATCATCGTTTTCGGTGGGTAATGCTGTAAGTAAATGATTAGTTAACTCACTAAAATATTCTATTCGATATAATTCTGCTTCTTTAAGTTCTATCAATCTATCATAATAGCTACTCTCTTCAGGTGGATTCCAATTATCAATAGCATCATCATAAACACTTAAACCTTTTAAGATTATAGTAGAATTTACATATGATACATGATAGGCATTCGCTTCACTGAATTGATAAACATCATTGGTGGCTTTTAAGAATCGTATGAAATTATTATTAGTGGTATTGAATCTTGTTAAAGCATCCATAACCATAAGACGTTCATCAACTATAACCATAGGCGTGGGTATCGGTGGTGGCGGATTAGTACACCCAATCATAACCATACTAACCATAACCATAATAGACATAAGGATACTAGTCATAAGCATAACCATGACCCTTCAGTAGTCATAAGCATTAACATAACCATGAACAATCATAAACCATAACCATGAACATGACTATAAGCATAACCATAAGCCTTTACAGCTACACTCAATCGTTTAGTAGTATACCTTGATTACTGTCTATTTTTCACCGTATGATAGTAGTCTACCTGTTGAACCTTCCCAAGTCAATCCTATGCTGTTCACGCCTGGACACCTATCCTATTTCCTATATTATCTTTAAATACTTATTCTCAAGATATTAGAACCCTGTTTGACTTATTGCCACTTTTATATTTTATTGTTTGACCACGCCTCAATCTTCAGTCCAGAGATGCGAGGCCATCCCACTCAGGATGTGCCGAGCCTACTCTTGACCTCGTGGACGTTAATAATGCACACTAAAAAAACCGATTCAATCCAGACTAGTGTGATATATTTCACAATCTCATCTCTCACATCTCTAGCTCACGACGGGGAGCTAAGGAAAAGATGAGATGAGGAGCTTGGAGGTGGAGGAGGTGGTGGAGGGGGAGAATTAAGGATATGGGAATGGTAGCTAAGGAAAAGATGAATCTAATATATAAAAAAAATCCCCTAAGTGAGGCAACTTAGGGGACTTTTTAGTGAAAGCAACCTTCTCAGGCCGAGGCAGTTGCATTAAGAGTATAACATACGTTAACTACTAATGCTATTCATACGCCTTGCCAGTGTTCGATTACGTTCATAAGTTAAGTGGTATTCACACATTGTGCGATTCATAACCACTGGATTTCGACATCTGCGACATAAACCTTGTTTAGGACGTTCAGCACGTTTGGCATTATTGTTCTTAAGTTCGGACATATGTTTAGTGCATAAAGCATATGTCCTATCTTCTATAACTTGCCTAGGCTTAGGACACCATAGACAAGTTCCCATCAACCGATACTTGCTCCGCGTCGTCACTCTCCGCCACCTTTAAACCGAATTTGTTAGGATTATCTCTAAAGCACCACTTACACTTATCACATGTAACTTTGGATATACCATTCTCAGTCGGACAAACTAAGTTGCCATTGACTTGCTTGAGTATAGCATATCGATTATCACGAAATACTACATGGGTATCAGGCTCAACTAGAGGCGCATCTACATCAGTTACCATCATGAACGCCGTCCTAAAATCAGGCCATACAGTTTTATCAGGATATCCAGTATCCCGGTCAACTGATAATAGTAATTCCATGTTAGGCAATGCGGCTAATTCTTTCAGTGAATCTTCCATATCATGCATACGCCATGAGCGAGTATAAGCAAAAAAGTTAACATTAGGATTATTCTTTATAAGCGTAATCCAGGCATAAGTATATACAGGTGCAAAAAAGTCACCTGCAACGTGTATGCGGAATATATCACCATCTTTGACTTTGGACGGTAATTCTAAATCGTCGCCATCTTCTAGCGCGTTTAGAATATTTACATAGGTATTTCGATGTGCTGTGAGTACAGTCGGCCAACGCTTATATATCTTTAATACATAGCATTTACCATCTTCGCCAGCACAGGCTGCAGACATTCCACCGCATGTCTCTACGGCTGGAAGTGAGATATTCCAGATTTTTCCGAGTTTATCGTTTTTAGGTTGGATGTGTAGTTTCATGGGTTTCACCTCGTTTTGTTTATCTACTGTTATTTTACACCCTAGCACGTTCCAAGTCAAGTACTTATTCCATCCAATATATTGGGCCATATTATCCCGCGATGACGGTAAGGAAAAGATGTGCGGCGGGTAAAAAAATACTCTGGGCGAGTTAATACTCGTCCCAGAGAATCTTTAACTACGAGTTAATACTCGATTAGTTTGGACGGCCTAGGTATCCAGAGAATTCCATACCAGGTTCATCATAGAACCATGAGATGTTCACCTCTGGAAATTGCCCCCTCAAGGCTTCATATACTCCCTCAGGTGGCCCCCAAGGCGTAGAGAAGCCATATTGGACATAGCCATGTTCAGACTCATCAGACCTGTCTACATCATGACCATTGTTCCACTTACAACCCCAGTTGTCATTCGACCAGTTATACCATTCCGCATGACCATACTTTTTAAGTAGTGCCTTGTGTTTGGCATGAGTGATAGCTCGACCTAATTCAAAGTTTGAACCGACACCAGAGAATGGTGTTTGAGCGTTGTATGCATCAACTTCAGCCGTAGTTTTGAAGGTTATTACTGGCGAGGCGATAGTTGCTAACTCTGTTGGCATAGGAATGACTTTATTAAAGTCAAAATGACTTTCATCACTTTCCAATTGTGCCACTAGATTCTCAATATCACCACTTGTACCTGTGAAAGTAACTCTGTTAAAGCACCAATTAGGCATATTAAATCACCTCATCGGGTCGGAGTGTTGGCAACATGAATGAGCCACCATCCTGGAATACTGGATTGGCTCCACCACCATCCCAACGATGATGCTCTGACAGCCTGGATTGGACATAGGGGTCTTTACCCATGTGCTGTATGACTGCATTGGAAATGTCAGTATAGTCATTCCCATCCATCGCCTCATCGAATACACCAGACGTGTCATAGTCACCGACGATAATCACATGGTCGCCTATCCAGCGTCCAGTGACTGTTGCATCATCGTGAGCGACACCATCAGACGATTGTCCAAGTAGATGTGCCAGTCCTGACATCACGCTACAACCATCCAGAGTGAATTCCAGAAATTTCAGTCCAGAACCAAATTTGTGTGGATGCAAGAATTCTTTTTTAGTTGTGTTGGCTACGACAAAATATTGTCCCATTAGTTCACCTCTCGTTCCGTGTTGATTTTTTGGGTTTCATTGACCATCATTTTTGCCACATGAGCCATATCAGCGAATGACTCATTTAGTAGATATTTCATATCCAATATATTGGATACTTCCGTGAATGGTGCAGGAACCTTTTCAAGTTCCTGTATGCCCAAGACCAATGCTTGGGCGATGATTAGATGGTCACGCATTGAGAATGTATGTTGAGTGGTTCCTTGCATATTATCTCAAGTCCTCAGCATTGGATACCGCATCGTCAAGCGCACTCATGGCATCCCGAATAACGCCATCTAAGTTGTCCAACTGATACCGTGCCTCTTCCATATCGCTGATGATGGAGTCTATATCGGGTTCGTCGTTGTAGTTCTCCAACTCTTGGATGTAGGCGTTGAGTTGCTCAGTGTTTTCCTTGCCAAGCAATTCCTCTAACTTGTCAGTCAGAGTTGCGTCTTCCCGATGAAGACCGTCCCAGAAATTTGCCAGTTCCGCTACCGAATTGTTTAGGTCACTCATAGTTTTCACCTCGTTCCTTTATTTTGTTCTTTAAGTCTAACAGTTACAACGCTCCAAGTCAACCCTAAGAATGTCGTTTGTTGCGCCGTGCTTTTTCGATGTGTCTTCGCACTTCGGCCTCAGTGGTTTCCCTCGTATGGGATGCTCCAGCCCCAAAGTGACCATAGCGTGCTTTCCACCGTTTTTGTTCACGCCGTTCCCCCTTTGTCATGATTTTCACCTCCGGTTCATTTGGTACTCTCTAATAATAACACTTTGACTTACCCAAGTCAAATACTTCTAGGCGTGGATTTTACCAATATTTATGGATATTTTTTTCATCCGGCTGTAAGGAAAAGATGTACGGGGTTCAAAAAAAATCCCCACGACGCACCAACCAACGTCGCGGGGATTGAGGTGAAACTTACTTGATAAGAGGATTGTGGGCGGGAGTTCCGTCCTGCCATCGGATTCCACCAGGATTAATTGGTTTTGCAGGATGAGCCTCTGCATATGCTTGCGAAGGAGTGTATGTAGATATATGAATCCCATAACAGGCAGGACACCTATCTTCACAATGTTTGCAGTAGCATTTTTCACAGTCCGCACAACGGACTCGTTGTTCAACGTGTACCATTACTCACCTTCCCAACGAGTGGCGTAGTTATCTAGCCACCGTTCAAAGTTCATGTAGTTGGTATCCAACCTGTCACCAAAGGTTCGGATGAACTCATGGAGTGGTTGAGTCTCACCAGTGGCACATTCCCGCAAACCATCCTCTTCGAAGCGCATGAACAAGCATGGGCCAACTCCCAGGTGAGTGACATCACCCTCTTTGCGCTCATTGAAGAACTCTAGTTGGTACGGATGCTCTTCAGATATAGGGTTCTTATTGCCTACACCCTCAGAACAGAGGACAAACATCCCATCATCAGTATCAATGAATCCATGACGGTTCATGGGCTTGCAGTCGGTAGCTTTTAGGTCACGGTCTTTATTGTAGTGGTCTAAAGCCTTTTGATTGAACTCAGAGAAGTCCATTAGATGTACAGTGTATTTGGATGGTATGCGTGGATAGTCTCTCATAGTTTTCACCTCTTTATTTTGTTCTTTAAGTATAACCTTTATAACTTCCCAAGTCAATAGCCTATTTCAAGGCATATGACCTAGGATGTGGCATTTTATTAAAGCCTGTGCCAGATGGATTAATCCATAACTTATAAGCCTCTTTCCTGGCTTGGTTCCTTGAGTTACAAACCATAAAGGCATAAGGCATATCATTAGGTAATGATTTAGTTATTCCAAAAATGTTTTGTCGTCTGCAAGGGTATGCTTCAACGTATTCTTGTTCGTTGAAGATGTAATGAAAAATTAAAAATAGTTTATTCATTTTAGTTACTCCACAAGTGTAGTTTTCGCATATCCCAATTTAATGTCCCATATTGTGTAGGCTGTCGCAAATAATCGGATACCAAGTCAGCTTGTCCGATGAGCGAGTCCTCATCCGTCGCCTCAAATAATTCTTCCTCTTCAGCCTCTAAGAGAATCTTGACTGTGATGGTTAGTTCTTTTGCCATGTCTTTCACCTCGTTATGTTGTTTCATACTTTCATTCTATCATTTATCACAGGCCAAGTCAAGTACTAATTATTACTCTCTTTATACCTGGAGGAGGTAGAAGGAAAAGATTGATTGCGGGATAAAAAAAAGCTGCTCGATTGAGCAGCCTTCATCTGAGAAAGTTAGAGATTACATCCCTAACTTCTCACGGCACACAGGCCCGATGCCTATGGAACGTGACACCTCATCGGTGAGTTCACGACCACAGACTCCGCACTCGCCTAGTTCCTGACCATAACGCGCAAGCGCATCAGGGTCATTCGCGATAGCCGTAAGCACTTCGTTCTTGAAGTTCCGGTCACGGATAGCAACTTTGTTGCCACCACCGAATACCTCATTTACAAATGTGAACTTGGCCCATCGACCTTCCGTAGGCGTGTTCACGCGGAAGAACCTTAACTTATCAGTCATAAGCAAGGCATAACGACCATCATTAACCATAAGGCCGTTTTCCGCACCAGCGTCCTGTGCACGCAGTACCTCTGCACGAATGCAGTTGAGGATACCACGCACCTGACCGACGGACAGGTTCGCAGGATTCTTCGTCTTGAGGTCTACGAGATACGTGAAGCCACCTGTGTAAGTGGCGAGATAGGCGAGGCCAGCTTCGTGGAGTTCAGGAGTTACATCCTCATCCACGAATTTTGCCTCTGGATTGATTGCGCCTGCGACTAGTGTGTTGGTCATAATTTTCACCTCGTGTTTTTTTTTCTGTACCTTTATTCTAACATCTACAACGTTCTAAGTCAAGCATTGGTTACCACTCTCATATTCGTACTTCGCCAATCTCCACCACCACCTCCACCTCCTCCAGGTTCGCGGGACCGCGAAGGAAAAGATGGATCGGGTCCCAAAAAAATACCCTCTATGCGTGAGGGTATTTTTTCGCTTCAGCTTGTGTCCAGGCTTTATCTATCGCCGCCTGTAAGTCTTTAACCTTACAGGCAACTTTGATTATCATTCCATCTAGCATCAGAGAGTAATCCAGTCAGTCCTATCTAGGGCGATAGGCCGATTCTTTTTAATCTGCTGATATGACTGGTCAATACGCATACGCCATTGGGAAGCCATAAACCAGATACACGCTAATACAGACCGTTCCATTCCCATAGCACAGTGGAACACTACCTTTTGATTAGTAGTCGTCAATACGTTAGCTACAACCTCAGAGATTGCATTAAGCGTATTCAGCACCGTGCCACTTCCAGGTTCAACTTGCATTTTAAGTTGTGCATCGTTGTGTATTTCCTTGGCTGTATTGATAACGAAATGACCATCAGCTAACGCTTGAGCCACGCCATCTTCAGCCGTGATGCCAAGACGTTCCGCAACCCAACTGATAATGGCTGGATTGAAGTTAGTAATAACCTCTTCAGAAAATCCACATTTTGGCCCGATTAACTTCAGTCTATCTGAAGACGTTTCACGGTCATCAAATGTGTGCGGCGTTTGATTCGATTTCTGTAACAATTCAGCGTGAGCCTCAGTCACCTCATCGAAGAACGTATAATCTCCACACTCAGAACATTTTCCGAATGTAGTATCTTCAGCACCGTTGAAGATTTCGCCTGTTGGTTGCGTGTCGCAACATTTAGATATTTGTACCATGCTTTCACCTCTTATTTTTTATCTACTTTAAGTATACCAAATTCAACTGTCCAAGTCAATCTCTATTCCTCATTGATAGCCTCATCGAGTGCGTCAATGTCCAACACTCTACTCCACAGGCTTACACCATCCATTGTCTTGGAATATCCAAAAGTATTGTTGAGAGACTCGCGTAAGGACTTGTAAGGTGTTGCATATCCTTTGTGTCCTTGAGCGATGCAGTACAGTGGATATTCATTGAATAGCCAAAGTGCTACGTTCCACGTTTCGTAATTTTTCCATCCGTTGTATGTTGTGTCGGTCATGTGTTCACCTCTATTTCTTATCTACTATCAAGTATATAGTAATACCTTCTCCAAGTCAATAGCTATTATTTCCCAATATATTGGTGAGAGTAACGACGTGGGGGTTAAGGAAAAGATGCCGCTGCAGTTAAAAAAATCCCCCGCAGGCGACGCAACCTGCGAGGGAAAAAACTACTAATGAAAATGTCCGGCAACACCTTCAATAGTGAAAGGTTAGGAAAGGACTAAGCGCGAGTTAGTCCTTTTTCTTATCAACTCGGAGTTGTTGATACTCCGTGGTCTTGAGAATATCCGCCAAGTATTTCTTAGGTATAACAACCTTGGCGGTCTTGGTATCCACGGTTTCCCGCGTAATGTCCAAGAGCCGGACGATGTGTTCGCCAACCTCAATCTCAGACAACCCTTCCAGAGTCATATGAGCCTTGAGTGCGTCCTTGGTTTCCGTAAGACGCTTTTCAGCCTCTTTCATGATTGCTTGACGTTGCAGATACTCCGCAACATTGATAGCAAATTCTTCGATTTTCGTGCCGTTGGTTATAGTCATGGGTTTCACCTCTTATTCTTTATATTACCAGTATACCACTTTGGGATTGCCAAGTCAACCTTAGTCGTCCAAGTGTTCGTTGATGTAACGAATGTCCTTTACCGTACCTTCGGTAATCTCTAATGCCTGCTTGGCGACTTCAGGACTGATGTCTAGTAACATCAGCCAATCCCGTCCATCGTCGGTGTCCAGGTAGTCGGCTCCCTCATCCTTAATAGCGTTTAGGATGATTTGCAGGATTAGGTTCTCGTGCTGGGGTTTGGTATCCATCGTCATGGGTTTCACCTCTTTATTTTGTTTCTACTATCAGTATATATTATATAACGCTGGAAGTAAAGGTTTCGTTACATTGTCTTGTGCCTAGCTATCCCACCAATTAGTGATTATTAGTATCAATATATTGTTTGGGGGAGTTAAGGAAAAGCTGAGATGCGGCACAAAAAAATACCAGCTACCTAAATAGCTGGTATCAATCTTTTCGCCTTATTTAAAATTACAACATTTTAAACGTGGCGATGGTGTCGTCATGGTAGTCACCCATATGATGAGCCAAGCCTGCATATGGAGCGTCAGCCATGACTTTGTCGTAGTCGCTATCCAACTGCGACACCCACTGAATGTATCCTGCTACGTCCGTAGCAGACACCCAACCCTTCACATCATCATGCTCAGAGATGGGATACATCCGACTGTGGTCTTTGTGCATCACAGCAATCTCTGCTGTGGTGGACACAAACTCATGATACCGACCATCGAATGGACTTATCCAGCCATCCTCGTTTTTACGACGAGTCTCGCAGTAATTGCCTGGCCCCCATTGGACAGAGATAATCCATCCGTTTGGAAACTCCATGTGAAACCCCATTGGTGTGTTAGTGAACATATTTTCACCTCTCTTTTAATCTTACTATTATTGTATCAAATAGGACACTTCAAGTCAACCATAACCTAATTCTATCTTTTCGTTTTATGTAACCGAACCATGTGGAGTAACGTTATAGATAGTGTAGGGTAAAAACCCTAACAAAAATTGGAGAGGTGAGAACCTATGAATACACAGCGCACATGGCCTTTCGGGGACAATATCAAAGACGATGGTAACATCGTGGTTAATCAGCGGATGATTCATCAGCTATTAGGCAGAAAAGGCACACCAGAAAATCGCTCGATGATGGCACTAGGAATTGAGGTGTCAGAACTCCGCGATGAGGTGGGAATGGGATTGGCTGAACTGGCTTGTCTATCTGGCTTAGATAGAGGCTTTATAGCCATCCTAGAGTCTGGCAAGGCAATACCTGGAGAACTCACTGATGAGGTACTGATGGCCTTAGCGGTAGGACTGGGAGAATACCAGCCAGTCGATAAAATACTCATCCAGTTAGACCGCGCAAGGTCGCCTTAGACCTTGCACCAGGAGGAGGTAAGGAAAAGATAAAATAGAGGATAAAAAAAACCTAGATGTTAATCTAGGCTTTTCTGAGTGATATGTGAGTGCTGGCTTATCCAGCGAATCCCATGATTACCAGTTCCGGTGCACCATACACTTGGTGCTCACCACACTCCTCGCACTCGTAGTTCCGAGCGTCCGGTTCGCACTCGTAGTGCTCCGCTCCGCAATTGATGCAGAATCCAAGATTTTCCATGCCAAACATGGACTCCTCTGCAGCTTCCAAGACCTCTTGTGGGTCAAGGACATGTGCCACGTGGTTGCCGTTCAAGTCGCTCATAAGTTTCACCTCGTTGTTTAATCTACTGTTATTGTAAGCTATAGCATGATTTAAGTACAGCAAAAAACCTATCAAAAACTACTTTGTTTTTAGATACTTTGTTCTAAAAATTTATGTATATGGTTAAGGAAAAGCTGTGCTGCAGACAAAAAAATAGGAGCGGGATTAACCGCTCCTAAGTAATCCATCCTATCAGTAGGATGATAAATAACGCCGCTATCAGCGTTTCGTTTTGTACCATTATGATTTTCACCGTTCTCCGTATTTTTCTTCTTTCGTGTCGAATGGTTCTCCCATATCTTCTTCAAGGAATATGCAGTTATCCAAACAACGGCTACAGAATCCAGACGGGCCACCGTATCGTGCGCTGGACATATCTAATTCGCCAAAGGGTCGTGCGAAACAACACTCTGATAGATAAAAGTCTTCTTCGTCAATGTAGTACGCTCTCATCATAGGTTTCACCTCTTGTTTAATCTACTGTTAGTATACCAAAATAAAGACTTGAAGTCAAGCGGAACTCGTTTTGCAGCCTGCCGCTAGGTAAGGAAAAGCTGATGCCGGGGACAAAAAAAACGTGGCAGTGTAAACCACCACGGTAAGACCGGTGTCCAGGCCACTAGCGCGTGACTGTGGCGAGGAGGATTTTGGCTCCGCACCAAGTGCATGTCCACGTTGGGCCGTTGCCGTTGGTGGTTGCACCTACTGTGTGCACGATGTACGGGGTGTTGTCGCAAATAATGTTCTGTGTCATGGGTTTCACCTCTTGTGTGTTTCTTCTACTTCCTATAACGTTAGTATAACAAAATAGTTACTAATTGTCAATCCCTTGCTGCCGGTCTTCTTGTGGTACGTTATATTAGTTAAGGAAAAGCTGAGATGGACCCAAAAAATGCCACAAAAAAAATCTCTAGATAAAATCTAGAGATTTAACGGTCAAAGTGACTTCGGGCCTCTACTTTAGCGGTATGTCCTGCCGCACGGCCTCCACGGTGCAATTATGCCTCTGGGGCATTTTGGGAGGTGAAGACGTGCCGGACACTAGGCGCGAGTAGGCTTTACCGCGTGGACGCGGCGTGTGTGCTCGTCACTTTCGACTCTTGTAGTATAACAGAGTATGGAGTGCATGTCAAGTGTTTGGGGACCAGGACCGGACCTATAGCTGGGGACCACTAAGGAAAAGCTGCGGGGATCGATAAAAAAAGGACTGAGTGTTGGAGGTCACTCAGTCCTTTGCAGGAGTGGAAATGTTTCTTGTTACCACACGTTATCAGGTTTTGTCTTAGTTCGCAACTCTTTATCTATTTCTAAACTCTGACGTATTAATTCAGTTAATACTTCTAGATTTTTATTCATCTTTGTTAATTGTTCTGCTATATCCGGCATTGTTTTCTGATAAAATCTCTGACCTATAGGTGTTTGGAAGAATTCTGGCCCCATTTCCTGTATACTCCATCCTTTCTGTAATATCGTGTCCGATGTGCCACAGTTCATGTTTCTCGCACCAATAGGGACGCATCGGATTAAATGTTAGAGTAACCTCTGCTTTATAACTTTCAGCGAAACGTTGTGCTTCGTTCCAGATTTTGAAACGGAACTTATTCTTACATTTTTTTGCCATCAGTTCACCTGGTAATGTAATTTCGGATACCGTCCACCTCCTGCGTTCTCGTGCATGCTCCAATAGTCTGGTAACTCAATTAGCATACCAGAGTTTATCTGCTCACTCAAACATTCTCCGCAATGCATCATGTGTTTTTGAACCTTTCGGACACGTCGATGTGCTTTACCTTCTAGTTGATGCATTACATGTTGCACTTCTCCAAGTTCATTTAATTCAGACCACATTTCGTGTCGCAAGTGTTCTGTTAGCTGTGGAGATATTCCTAGGAATGGATTCTGTTCAGGGTCATATTCTGGTTGTTGTTCTATCATAGGTTTCACCTCATAATTAAGCTATTATCAGTATACTAAACATACTTCCCTAAGTCAATGGTTTAACACTGGAGATGACCGAAGGGAAAGCTGTACTGGAGGTAAAAAATTACTCCTCCTATTTAGGAGGAGTAATTCGGCACTTCACGGTGCATCTTGGGCCTTCACAATGCCCGTGACATTCAAATGTCTCAGGCACTATGGACAAGAGTAATTCCCACGGCACAGGCGTAGCCAGTTTGGTTCTACGAGCCTCATTGTGGGTCTTGGCTCCTTGAATAGTAGATTTCTCTACGGCCTGGATGCCTCGTTGACGTATGGCTTCTAAATAAGCCTCCAAGACGTTTCCTAATTCTATGCCACGAATGTTTGTTTTGTTAATCATATTTCACCTTCTAAATTTTATTTTTCTGTGGATACGCAGATTTATTTTATTGTAGCGATATTCTCCTTATTTATTTCTTACTTCTATTATACGGACTATAAGAGCATTTGTAGGTCTGTGCCTGAGTTTATTTATTTGTTACTTCTATTATACGGGCTATCGCGGCATTTGTAGGTCTGGACGTGTGTGTTAGTTTTCACACTAGGCGTAAACTATCCACAGCCATGTTGATAGTTTAACGGATATTTATCAATATATTAGGGGATAGGCATAAGGAAAAGCTGTGAAGAGTACAAAGTTTTTGTACACAAAAAAACCCACCGTTTGGTGGGTTTCATGGACTCTATGTGATTTAGATTTATGCTTCGCAGGCTATGATGTTGAGTAAGTCAAAATCATCGATTGGGTCGCTGTATGTGATGGTTGTGGGATTAGCAATGACTACTGGATATGAATCTGTTAACCAACGCATGCAAGTGTCTCCATCGAATTGTATGTCGTAGTTACCATTCTGGCTGTAGAAATCGTCAGCGATAATAGATTTGCCGTAAATGATTTCGTGAGCGTTACTGGGATTGTGCGCATAGTAGACGTTGTTGGGAGCAGAACTGTAGACCCAGGAAGTGGGATTGTGGATGCCGTCGTCTGCATGAACGATGTTGACTCCGACTGCAACACCGTAAAGAATTCCAACCAGTGTGAGGATTGCTGTAAAAATTACTACGAGTTTAATCATGTTGTTCACCGTCCTATCATTTAATCTACCTTAATATTATCATAGTGCATTTCCCAAGTACAGTAGTTATTCTGACATCTGTATGACATCTGTCTGACATCGCTCTGCGGCGGGAGGTAAGGAAAAGCTGAGATGCACGCCGCACGTCGTAGGCACAAAAAAACCCCCGTAGATAGCGATCTCTACGAGGGTTGTTGTTTAGGCTTTCACACCGTAGCCTAAGAGTAGGTCTTGTGTCTGTGATGACCTTACAGGCTTGGAATACGTCCGTACTGTATCAGGTAACCTATCTCTATTTCTGTTTAGTTAATTACTTTAACATTTTTGGACGTGTCCACCCAGTGTTGAACATCCTTTAGCCGATGCATCCGGCTCATTTCTGTTTTCCATGCTTCTTTAGTTCCAGCTTCTAAAGTGGGACAGAGTCCGAATGATAGCCAACGTGCTGGCGTATACCGACTGGAAACTATGATGGCTTCAAAGTGTTCCTTTCCAGTTTCATGGTTCAGACTGAAAATAGTTCCGTCGTCATATCGGAGCATGTCTTTCATGTACAGTTCAGGAGAGTCTGCTCCAAACCAGAGTTTGCCCGTAATTTTAATTGTATTCATTGTAATTTTGTTCATGCTTTCACCGTCCTATTCCATAGTTTGTTTAATTCGTCCGTTGTCGGTGTGGTTACATGAAAGTTCTCTTCACATCCGTTACAGACTATTCCTTCCTCTGAGTTCCGTTTGCCAACCCAGCCGCCGCCAACAACCAGGAAGTCCATGTTGTTGTCGCTCTGCTTTCCACATAGGTCGCATGTCCACATAGTTCTCACTTGCTCCTTTACTCTATACTAGTATTATAACGGTTCTAGCATCCCAAGTAAATAGCCAATATGTGGTTAATCCACGCCTAGGAAATTAATAATCGCTCTGAGAGCCACGTACAGCGGTTTTTCTACGATAGTTGATGTAGAAGTCACAGTTCTGTTCTATTAAACTACAAAAAACCAGCGAAGAGCCAGCAACACCCTTCACAGCCCCATCCCAGTCCGTAAAAGTAGCTGACCCTTCGCTTGACGACAGTGTAGCAGTCCATCCAGGGAATGTCTATAAGGGAAAGCTGTGTGAAGAGTACAAAAAAAACACCGTCGTGTGACGGTGTTTTGGTGTGGGGATGCTGGTTACCCAGCGTTGGGGCCGCAGCAGCCGCAGCAAGGCGCATCCTCGCACATGCCGTTGGCGCGGACGGCGACACCGCGACGAGCGTCCCAGCGGATACCTAGTTCGTCGGCCTCGCCAGGCTTGGCGTGGCAGCCGATGCCGTAGATACGGCCTCGCCCGTACCAGCGAGCGAGTTCGCCGATGGCGAGTGCGCTGCCGCAGTCGCGGCAGGTGCCTGGAAATTTGAGCGTAATCGTGCGTGGCATAGTTTCACCTCTGTGTTTAGTGTACCTCTAGTATAACGGATACAATGCACGTTGTCAAGTGTAATGACGAAGACGTGGACGACGTGGACCCGCCGCACCGTAAGGAAAAGCTAACCTACCACCTGCTGAGCGCGGGAGGCAAAAAAATAGCCTGTCGAGTGACAGACTATAATTTTTATTATGCACGACCATTATTTGAGAGTGCCTCGTGCACGGCCCGTAAGCTATTTTATTTCGGCCCCCAGTTTCCCATTCCTGGGAAGGTTGCCTTGGAGTAGCACTGCTCGTAGTGCTTCTGGCAGTGGTACGCTGTGTCGCACGGCTCGTTGCAGTACGTGGTGGTGATGAAGCCGTTCCCACTCCACGAGAACCAGCATCCACCTGCTACCTTGTAGGAGGCCACGATGGCCCCGATGCTCTCGCCGTTCTTCCACCGCTCGTATCTAGTCATGTTGTTCACCTCGTGTTTAAGCTACTAGTAGTATACCAGAGCAATTCACAGTTGTCAAGTGCTTGCCTGCGCTCTACCCGTGGTGTGTTATAGTGCTGCCGATGGAAGGAAAAGATTATATACGGCTAAAAAAATAACACAAAAAAATCGAGAGCAACCTTCACACCGTGGGACTCGTCACTCGGTATATTTGAGTGTAGAGTGAAGCCCCTAGGCATCTGGGTGTCTCTCGACTTACCTTCATTATACTGCATGGAGGAGTTTAAGTCAAGTACATTATACTGGAAGAAGCCGCCTGCAGCCGCAAGGTAAGGAAAAGATTATATACGGCTAAAAAAAATGCCTAACAAAATAGTTAGGCATTTTTATAGGCTAAACATTAATTTTAGTTTAGACCGATGTAGCTATTGCCAATTGGGATATACATCCGCGCCAACCACAATTTTTTAAGTGTTTTAGTTGCGGCAATTTTAAATTGTAGATGGTCAATTCCATATTCTGTAATAATATCTACATCTGATAATGGATGTAGATTCCAAAACAATTCGCTCATTAATTCGCCAGTGGTCATATTTTCACGTACTCCAATTTATTTTGCCAATGGGAATGGATTATCCTGTAATCCATTCCGGTTTCCAGTTATCATCCCACTTTTCAATTTCTGCAATTTCTGCAGTTAATGTTTCAGCTTCGGGTTCCAGTTCCGCCAGTTCAGCTATTGTTGGCTCCGCTATAGCGTCAAGCGGTAAT
>Ga0208684_1000580_pt1 | contig 25316 bp, 30 predicted proteins | sample MalvireepMed_b05_FD_184245 | JGI IMG/M metagenome (GOLD analysis project Ga0208684, IMG submission 184245) | Marine viral communities from the Global Malaspina Expedition - Malaspina viral metaG DeepMed_b05 (SPAdes) (version 2) | ecosystem: Environmental > Aquatic > Marine > Oceanic | place... | reverse complement strand
GTACAAATTTAAAAAATGGTTAAAATACTCTCCTGAAAAAAAATATTTCAGGGGGTAATCGTGATAAAAGTATGGTTTTTGATGGCGCTTATGGCGTATCCTAATATAAATGCCATCCATTACAAGGGATTTGGCGGATTTGATACAAAAGAAGAGTGTGAGGAGCGTAGAATAGATGTAGAGAACATTCTATCTCAACTCGAGATGGATCGTGGCACACCTACATTTTTTATAGAAAGTTATTGCATGGAAATGTACGCGTTTCCTAGCCAGTGGGATGCACCACGAAAATCTCCAGTAAATCCAGCATTTGGAGCATGAAAATTATAATTTTACTGTTGACCCTATTTATGATAGGGTGTGGAGGAATGTCAGTTAAGCCCCACAAGACCTCAGTTACGTATGGGATAGCGGACACAGAAAAAGACAACGGAAAAGATTCTGTCAAGGAATCATTCACAATGAAACAAGACTTTATTTGGGAGGATTAGATGAACGGACTTAAGATATCATTCGCCGTCGTGGCATTTGTGCTCGTACAGGGGATAGGAGTCATATGGTATATCTCAAAATTAGATTCTCGGGTAGACCAAATGTACGCAAGCTTCGAAGAAGAGAATAAGAAAGAAGTAATAGAGAATCAGGTAAAAATGAAATTAGATCTGCAAAATTTAATTGCTGATGTCCAGCAATTGAACAAGGATATGAAAAAAATGCAATCAAAAGACAAAGAGATTGTCAAGCAGAATCGCTCTATAGAGAAACAGCACAAGGATCTGTTTAAATTCCTGGAACAGCAACAAAAGGGAATGAACCAGCAGAATGAACAGAAGGGAGGTTACAGCTATGGTGACTAAAGAATGCCCGGCCTGTAACCAAGATCCATGCGCCTGTTTCGATATTAGTTTGCAATCATTAGGCTTAGAGCGAGGAGCAAAATTATCTGATAAAGGTATAGGCATTGATAAAAAGTCCCATTTACAAGAATATCCACTACTGGATAAATTTGACTGGGTGGCAGTCATGATCGGCTGTATTGTACTAATAACTTTTATAATTTCTATATGGGGGAAACTGTAATGAATACTAAGATTAAGGAATGCCCAGCCTGCAACCAAGATCCATGCACCTGCGACGATATCTGTGATTCGTGCGGCGCATGAAGCTGTTTGACAAATTTGATTGGGGAATTATTATAATTGCTGCAATAGCATTAATAATTTTTATAACCTTTATAGTGGAAAAATTGCAATGACTGACAGACTCGATGTATCGGACCGAACAGCGATCAGCATGCCTATGCGCAACCTTTTGGCGATATTATCGGCCACAGCGGTGGGCGTCTGGGCCTTCTTCGGTATCCAGGAGAGGTTAAATACTTTAGAGACACGTGTAACACTGTCAGAATCAGACCTCACGAAAAACACGGAATTCCGTATCAAGTGGCCCAGGGGTGAGCTAGGCAGTTTACCCGCGGATGCTCAGCAGGACCTTCTCATAGAATTTCTTAGTTCTCAAATTGAGTCTATGCAGTCTGATATGGAGTCAATGATGTCAAATTCCGTAAATATAAAGAGAGCACAGCAGGATATAGAACGCTTGCTCAATGACGTTGAGAAGCTTAAGGACAAGCTGAGGGAAACGAATGGAAGTAATTAGCGTAATAGTCATGTTCATATTTGGAAATATGAACGATCAGGAGCATAGAATGACACAATATGTTCCAATGGAATCACTCTCCTCATGCATGAAGGAAGTAAGAATACTCAAGAAAAAAGAAACAGATTATACGAAGGACGCATTTTGTGGACCTGCATTAGTGGAGATAAGCGTTGACGGAGAGGTCATTACCCTTCATAATGAAATTCCAGAGGGAGCGAAGATGGTCAGAAAAAAAATAAGCAAAGAAGCGTTTGAAAGATGGGCCCTTAGAGCAAAAGAAAAATGGAATAATAAATGATAAAAACTATCAAAATATTATCAGACCTGACTAAAGAGGATGAAGAAAGGTGTTTAGTCTTTGCGTGATCCATAGGATTGGATCACCTTCAGCATCGAATATACCCCATTCCGACGACCAGGAGTCAGAAGATTATCCAGTTCCAAGCCGGATAGCTCTTTTTCTTCAAAGGATGATATATCGTCTCTTCTAGAATTACTGAAAACATCAGCGAGAAGGCATACCATACCCTTTGATATCAATGCAGCTGAATCAGCTGTAAAATAAATCTTATTATCATATGTAAAATGAGGAACTAACCATGTTTGTGATTGACAACCTGGAACCTCGAATTCTTTTAATCTGTGTTGTTCCGGAATTGTAACTGACTTTTTTCCAAAGTCCATCAGCCACGTGTAGCGGTCCATCATGTCATCCATCTTATTCAAAAGATCTATATAAGACTTCAGCTTATTTTGAATAGTGCTTGGAGGAGTGACATTTGTAATCTTGCAATCCCCCAGAATTTTCATTACCTCGTCAGTTTTCATCTATGGGTTCCAACTTGTCCTGCATCTCTTCCGAGGGTGTTCTTTCTTCTTTTTGTCTAACGGATTCTTTCATTGAAATGTTTAGTATTTCTTTTTCTTCCATCATCTTGGTATGAAAATCTTTTTCCTTATACACAAATTGTGTGGCGCAGTATCCACATAGTGCCTTATTAGTTTCATCGAAAGTATACCAAACAATAGGATGGTCATCCTCACATGAAAATGTTTTTGTGTGAATTATTTTAGTCATAATTCTTCTTATTCCAATGAACTTTTTTATAAAAATCAGTCATAAGCCCCGAAAACTTATTCGCAAATCCTCTAGAATCTAACTCTCCAACATCCTTACCCATCATAATTTTACTTTTCCATTTCTCTCTTTTAAAAGGAATAACTTGAACCATAGGCGTTCCTACTTTCAACATTACTTGTGTCTTTCCCTTGCCCTCATCATGTCTTCTAAAGTAGTAGGGGAAAAGAATAGTGTCATTAAAGGTATCCGTATCAACAATCCCAGATATTATTTCAAAATCTGTTTTCGGAGTATTCATTGGATGAACAAACAGACAACTATATCCAGGTTGTGTTTTAATAATCCATTGGTTTGAAAATTTTGCAATTGGTTTTACTCCATTTTGATAATTCTTTGGCAATTGCTTTGGACTATGGAGACTCTTTGATTGATAAAAAGTAGTATGAATATCCCATTGTTGTTTTTCATAATCCACACTTATTAAATTATCTTGATAAAACGGAATGATATATCCACTTGACATAGCATCAAGAAAAGGCATGCACTTCTTTACTGTTGGATTTCGTAAATCCTTGTCTATGTAATTAACTACATTTTTATATTCCTTGGGAATAAATTTTGTCGCCGGTTGAGGTGAATGTTCAAGGCCTATTCCACGTCTTATTTCCGCATTATCAAATACTACTACTTTAGGTAAAATAAATTTTATTTTAGGCATTTTATTTTCTGTTTTTTTTGTTCCATCTCTTCTGCCATCCCCAGCAACCTATGGACCCCCCATAATGTTCACATAAATAATAAAAATAATTTTTAATTTTTTTAATCATTACATTCTGGTTGTAGTTTAATGCAGGCTATCACATTCTTTTCTTTTTCTACTAGTTCATCTATGTTTTCATCTCCACAATCTATTTTAGAACATATAAATTCTCTTTCCTTAGGTACTTTTTCTTTCTTAAAGTACGCACACCCAGATAAAAGTAAAAAGAATAGAAAAAAGTAAAAAAGTATAAAAACTGACCATACAATCACCCGGGTCATCTCCTTAAGACCTGATACCGGGCAATTATGAGGCTATTTATTCCCCAGAAAAAGGTCATTTTTTGTATTCCCCCATTTTACTCTTATTGTTAGTATATATAAGGTTAAATGATATGGATCTCCTCTCCTGGTTGGGTGTCCTGAAAGGATAGGCAGTATGGTGCAGCCACGCAGGGAATAAAAACATGTCCCCTACATGAGGTTTTATTTTTAAATTGTTTCTGTTGAATGCTTGTGGTGTCCCAGCTATGAACTGAATGTCTCCTATCGCAGGATGATGATCTTCCTTGGCATACTCTTCATCTCTTCCTTCTGGAATTTTTAAATATATAACTCCCGACAAGTCCCCTGAGTGAACATGTAAAGGATTAAAATCCCCCGCCCATTGCGAGACAGCCCACATACTTAGAATTTGTGCGCCTGTTATATCTTCAATTCCAAGTGATATTTCACCAACTGGATTGTTAACCAAATAGCTAAGACTCACTATATCTTCTTCGCCACGAGGTTCAGCGCTAAGCATGTGCTTAGCCATGGCGTTTATAATACCATTCATATTTTTTTCTTTTTCAATAAATCCTGTATCTATTCTAAACTCTGATTTAACATTCCCAGCTAAATTATGTGCATGATCCTGACTCTTTAGCTTCTTTTTGTCTGCAATTATTTTATCACAATATTCATTATAATTGTCAATAATGTACATTGGGACTTTAGTAATTAAAATTATAGGACCGAAAGGTATAAGTGTTTTAATGTTTATTCTATTTTCTAGTTTTTCGTTCATTTCTCTCTGCTTCCAAATTTACTACGTTTTTTTTGCTTTTAATATTAACATTAAAAGCAACATTAATTCTATCCTGAGAGCTTAAATTAACCTCTACATCATGATGTAAATAAGATGGCCACACTAATATATCCCCATCTGAGGGAGAATGACCAATTTTATTTTGATAAGGCATTCCATCAGGAATTAAATTATATAGTTGTTCATGTGTATAAAATCTAATAGCCCCTGTATTTTCTGATTGAACATAATAAACCCCAGATAGATGGCAAGAAGCCATAACGTGATTATGTATCATATTAGTGCTCCCAGGTTTATTTATGTTGGTCCAATAATTAATCTCTATATCGAATAATTTCTTGGGCAAATAATTTTCTAACCATGATGTGACTATCATTCCAACAGGCTCTAATAAGCTTTCTTCACATTCATATTCTTTTCTACCTCTCCAGCATAGATCATTGCTTCCTTGTAACGGTTCGGGGGTCTCTTTCTGGTGCTCTATTATTTCTGGAAGTAATTTATCCTTTAGACTTTTCCATTGAGGATATCTCCAATAAAATACCCTAGTTTCTTGGAGTGGTATTCTAGATACCGTTATCTCTTTTTGTTTTTTCTCTTCCATCTTTTCTTTCTTTTCTTCTTACCTATCTTTCTTCTTCCTTTATGTTTTGCTAGTCCTACTTTTGCCATTTATTATAATGTTTTAAAGAGCATTCAGGTCCACAGAAGAATATTATACCATACTTTTGCATAGAGTTAAACTTTTTACTTGACCAATACTTCATTTTTTTGAACCATGTATCACACTCGGAACATTTAAACTCAGGTCCTGGGCGCACGCTGCTCTTGTCATACTCCACAAAGGCCTTCGCATTCATCGGCAAACTCTGGATCAAATGTTTCACCAAACAGGTCTTGTTGTTTCTTTGGCTCCAGGAAATTTATTTCCCTTAAAGGCTTCGCTGATTTGTGTAAAAACAATTCTGCTTCTGTATTTTTTAATCCATGTCTTATCTTATCATCAACTTCACATGCATCCTCAAAGTCCTTTGGATAGTTCTTTTGCATATTTTTCCACTGATCATTATGGTGATAAGGACACCCTATGCAAGAGGATTTCCCCGGCATAGGATGCTTTTTAATGTCTCGGTACCACTGTAAGCAGTCCGATCTTGACATTTTCATCTCGATCAATGGCCAACGGGATTCCAACCATGGAAGCCTAGCTTTCTTCATACGCATTGCTTCATCCGTGGATATGCCGATCCATTGTTCGACGATTGTTCCTTTCTTAACTCGGTGTCTTGGTTTGATACCGAGCAACTCCCTCATCTTTTTCTGGATGGGGATAACTTTATAATCATGTGTGCATTGTCTATATAACATACCAACTTTGCCTCCAGGACGAGCCGCGAATAATGGTGGATTAGGTACACGTCCGGCGAAAGATTTCCATTCCTCATTAGAACCTTTTATAGGATTTGCTGCACGAATAAGATCCTCTCGTATGTTACTTCTTTCTACTGTGTGTATAGGACATATTGTAATAGCTTTCTTTAAATATTCCACATGTTCATATACAAATGAGGGTTCCCAACCTGTATCAGCAAAGATCATGACGTCTGGCTTGTGCTTTGTTAATCCTTCTTGCGCCATGAGTGCGAGACAGGAAGACTGAACCCCTGCCCCGAGTGATAATACACGCATTGTGGGCTCTCTTTCTTTTCCTTCCTCATCCTTATAGACTGGTTCTTTAGTAGCAGCAACCGCTGCCATATTATTAAGACTCTTTTTAGTAATTTTAGTAGACATCTCTTCCAAAAGTTTACGTCTTTCATATTCCATCTGCTCCGGGTTTATGGCAAAGCCTTGTTTCACGCTACTAGGGCGCTTCTTACCTTGTTCTCTATATCCTGGTTTACTCATTTTGCGTCACCCCAATTTGTTTTAATTTTATAGTCCACTTTAGTGGGAACTTCCATCTTTAAACAATTTTCCATTATATCTTTTATATCTTTTGCCATTATATCAGATTTTACGCTACAATTCAACTCATCATGAACTTGAATTAATGGCGTAACTCCTAGCTTTTCATATATATCCACCATAGCCTTTTTAGTTTGATCAGCAGCAGTGCCCTGAATTAATCTATTTAAAGCCTTATAAGTACCAGCTCTTTTAATAGAACCACCCCATTTAATAGCAGCTGCCGTATGGGCTAGAGCCTTATGGAACACTGGTTGTTTTGTAACAGGGTCCATCTCAAACCAATTAGGTTCCCATAGATTAAACTGACATCTTCTTCCAAGATAAGTTCGTATAGATCCTACTTGATTAGCCCTATGCATTACCGCTTCTAGCATTCCCTGCATAAAAGGAACCTTTTCCCTAAATTGGGTTAGCATTTCTTTAGCTTCTTTTGGGCTAATGTCTAGATCTACTGCTAGTTTTTTATAACCCATTCCATACATAACTCCAAGCCCAATCGTCTTTGCCAATCTTCTAGGTATTCCAGCCATCTCAGCGGTTTGTTTGTGGAAGTCAAGTCCCTTAACAAAAGCAGCTTTAACATCTGTTGCTCCTTCGTTCTTATTTAAAATTGCGAAGTGAGTCAATATTCTAGGCTCCTGTTGGGAATAGTCAGCTGAAAGCCAATCTTCTCCCTCTTCCGGGATAAATATTTTTCTTAACTCTGATCCAAATTCATTTCTTATGGGCATTTGTTGTAAATTAGGAGCATACATGGAAAATCTACCTGTTACAGTGCCCCCTACAAATCCTCCTGCATCCCCTCTTATCTGGTTTATGTGCGCGTGTAATCTTCCTTTGTGAATATATCTTGCAATACCATCAATGAAAGTTCCTTGTAATTTATTTAAAACTCTTGCTTTAGTGATCATTCTTGGCAATTCATGGGAGTGTGTCTCAAGGAATGTTTGTGTGAAGCTTGGAGCACCTAGCTCAGTATGAGGATATTCTATATTAGCACTGTCAAAGGCTGCAGCAACAGAACGAGCGGCCCACACCTGTACATTTAATCCTGTAATGTCTCTTATTCTTCTCAAGTATTGTCTTTCTTTATTAAGTAACTTTCTTTTAAGCCCAAGAGCTCTATCCATGTCTACCCGTACTCCACGTCTAGTCATATTAAAAATAACACGGATAAGACGACATTCTATATCATATACTTTAGTAAGTTCTTCTTTCTCTATCTCTGTTATTAAACGTTCGTGCAAACGCCATGTTAATCTAGCATCTGCTTCTGCATATTCTCCAACAAATTCAGCTGGAAGTTTATACATTTCAGCTTTAGGGTCTACTCCTAGTTCCTCAGCTTTAGCTTTAAGAACTCTTTCGTCTTTAAACCCTCCTAAAAATTCACTAACAATACTATTTAAAGTGTAAGAAAATCTATTTTCATCAAGAAGTGCAGCAGCAATCATAGTATCGTGAATATATCCTTTAACTTCAATACCTAGAACGCTTAACCATCCAATATCATACTGAGCATTGTGAAATACTTTTTGTATAGATTCATCTTCACAAACACTTTTTATATATTTTATGATAGGTTTTTTATCCATATTTCCCCCACCTTCATGTGCTATTGGGTAGTATGCTGTAAAATCACCACTAGATATGGCAATGCCTATTACAGATCCAATTTGTTTAGGCCATCCTGGGCCCATTTTCTTCAGGTCTGTATCACAAGTCTCTAAATCTATTGCCACTACTTTTTTTCCTTTCATGGAAGGAAATTCAGTAGGATGTACCCACTCTGATTTTATTGCATTTTGATTAAATAGATCATACGTCATTCATTTCTCCTGCTATTGCCATGTATGCCGCACCATCGACAAAATCATCTATGTTAAAATCGCCCATGGTGGAGCGCGAAATCTTTAATAAACACATCATGACTGCTACGTCACCCGGCGTTATTTCCTTCATTATTTTTAGTTTGTCATCAAGGAACACACTCCATAAATCGGCTATCTGTGAATGATTTTTAAATGCATCTCCATGGCTAGATTCCCTTTTAGTGCTGACTAACTCAGCAGCTTTCTTTAATATTTCTTCTTTATTCATATTATAAATCCCCCATAGTCTGCTTGTACTATATGTAGAGCTTTTTTTGCACGCGTAACACCTACATAAAAAACTCTGTTTGTATCGTCGGAATTAATTTCCATCTCGTCTCTATTAGCTCTTGACAAATCTGTCATGAGCGCAACATTATCACACTCTCCACCCTTAGCCATGTGTATAGTGCTCAAATTTATTTTTGCATCGGCCCTTAAACCGCCATGCTTTTCCATAGACCTTATGTAAGACTTGTCATGATCCCCTACTGTAGTGAAAGCTACATCCCATGGAACACCTGTATTAAGCAATCCATGATGCATTACTAGTTCCTCTACGTTGTATGATTTCCCTTCTTCTAGGGTTTGAAGATTTTTATAACCTCTTGAAACTCCAACTCCACTCTTTAGGTTTGAGTAAATAGCATCCACATCATTATAGGATATATCCTCATCTTCATTCAACCTATTCCATGCTTCTACTCCTCTAAGTAGATCTTCACTAACTGGATGCTTACCATATTTGGTGTAGGGTAGTCCTCTATATCGTAAATCTTCTTCAAAATCATTTAACATGTATTTACATGCCGCAAGTATAAGCCAGTTTCCCTCACTTACGTCCACACTACCAGGATAAGAGTGAAAATTAACATATCCTTTTTCATCACGTGGATTCCATTCTTTTTCTCTTCTATCTTTAATTCTTGTAACTATCTCATGTGCTATTTTGTGAACTTCTACTGGGCATCTATGAGATTGTTTTAAAACACTTTGTTTTCCTTTAAGATTTATAAGGTGTTCTATATCAGCTCCTGCCCACCTAAAAATAGCCTGATCATCGTCGCCGCTTACGTAAACTCTCTTAGCATCCTTCCACATTTTCATGCACATATCCCATTGTAATTTAGTAAGATCTTGTGCTTCATCAACAATAACTACATCTAATGGAGGAGTAGGACCAAATTCTACATACTGTGATAGCATGTCAGTGAAATCACATTTTCCAGTTTGTTGCTTATATTTCTCCAAAGATTGTTGAGCCCATAAAAATTCATGCCATGGATACTCCAAATTAGCTTTGTTATAATAATCATCTAACTCTAATCCTTGCATTCTTGATTTAGTTATATCCTTTAAATATTTATTGTCTGTGGTAATAATACCATTTCCCTCCCAGTCAATGCTTATCCTTTTTAATTCTACACCATAACTATCAGCGAACTCCCTATAGTCTTTTCCATCCATTACTTCTGATTTACTCATGCCAAGCTGTCTTTTACCAAAAGCATGAAGCGTACTGAAGTAAGGAAAATCATTGTCGGTCAGATTAAATTTATCCTTAGCTCTTTCTCGTGCCTCATCTGTTGCTTTATTAGTAAAACTGACAAAAGCAATTCTGTTAGGAGCAGTGCCCTTTTTTAGTTCCCGGTCCACTATCCGCAGTAAATTCTCCGTCTTACCTGTACCTGGAGGCCCTAGTATAATGTTAACTTCTGGCATGCAGTTCCTCATATACTTCCAGTATTCGTTTACAATCATCAGGTGTGATGCTATTTTTTCTGTTATTAAATTCCCATGTACAAAAGACAATATTTTTTTCTTCATAAGGACGTCTTGGATCTACACGATCAATGGATATATTAGTAGGTGTGGTTGGTTTCCGTCCTTCTCCCATTGATCGTTTTGTAGTAAGTTCAATTCCAGTGTATCTGCAGCGACGGCCATATTCTTTTTTATGGTTGTTCCATAATTCTAAAAGATGATCTCTGTCTTTAATAAAATTGATAGTTCCTCTTTTTTTGCTTGAATTTTTTATTGATTGCCATAAAATATCAAAAAAACCTTTTTCTGATTCTTTATATTTTAAATCATACTTTGCTCTATAAATATTTGATCTATGATAAGGATGTTGCCATTCTTCCCTATGAAATCCGTCTTTGCTTATTTCTTTTCTAAATCGTATAAATATATATCCATCCTCCCGTTTATCTTTATATTTTAAATTTCTTTTTAAACCTTTAGAACGGTGTGGCATCTTGTTTCCTCACTTCATGGTCTGAATCCTGGTCATCAAATACTGGAACACCCCATGTGTTTACCCCTTTGTTCTTCAGTTTCCAAAATTTATGTATTCCGTTTATGCTTCTTAGCTCCGCTACTATTTGAGCTGTATTACTATAATGTGTAAATTTATTTCTTATTAAGTAGGCATGAAGATCAACAAGCCTGAAATAGGTGCGTGTGATAACTTCTTCCTTTTGTGTTTTTTCATTCTTTTCCGGAAGAGCCTCTGTCCACGGCTTACGTAATAATATTTCATCCCTTGTAGACGCCTGTGTCCTTCCAGTGCAGAACTCCTGGAGGTGAGCTAAAAACTGTCCGGACACAGACCCGTCACTTGACACTGGAATTTTCAAAGCTGTTCCCATCTTTCCATTAACCAGTTGCTGCCAATCAGACGACTTCATCAAAGGAGGCATCATGGTCAATACTTCCATAACCCTCTTTTGAAACTTTGTTTGTATTTGTAATTCTTCTGTTGATAACTGTATTTTAAGATCATCTTCATTGTCATCAGTAGGTATTTCCAAGAACCATATTGGTGGTTCTGTTTCTAATTTAGATAACGCCCCTAGTTGCTGTGATACATTCTCTGCGCCAACCCCATACTTTCTTGTTTTACAAACATTGACGTTACAGAAAGAAACAATAGGTTGATCTTTACACTTATATTGATATCCTTTTTGTAAACTTTTAACTACTACTACCACCTCTTTAGAATCAAGTGGTGGGTTCATATATTTTTGATTATATTTTTCCAATAACTTTTCCCAGTTATCAGGATCAAACTTTTTTAAATAAACTCCAACATTAAATAGACCATTGTTACGTGTTCCTGTAGGAAATCCTTGACTACACAAAGCTTGTAGGCACGGTGGCCCATCCTTGATAACTTCAATTTCTGGTGATGCTATGGTATCTAAATCTTCTACCACATTCTTTTCGTATATTTCAAAGAACTCTTCTAATGTCGCTGATGTTCCATTTTCTTTTAATGCATATCTAACTGATTTATTTCCATTGTAATAAGGTAAATTTAAAAAATTACCAAGGTCACCTTTTTCTAATGATATGCTTGATTGCTTGGGAAATACTTCTGCTGTCGAATGACCAATGAGGGATTTTATTTCTGTTAATTTATTTCTTACTAATTTTGATGATATAGTTTTTGTGCAAAATAAAAATAGGTGAGCACCACCACTTTTTGATTTGCAGTATACTAATGGTATTTTTAATTTTCTGATCCGCGTAAATAAAGCACGATGATCCAGAGGATAACTATCAATATCAATGCATCCCCACTTAGTAGTATTATCAGCCCTAATAGGAATAATGCCAAGAGACGGACCCTCACCCTCCAAATGTTTTTGCCAGAGCTCATGTGTTACCTCCTGTCTAACAATATAAGATTTACCTTGTTGCTTACCGTCAGCACGCGAACCATTTGGTTGGTGCTGACCATAAGCTATATCTAAACCCTCAAATATAGATTTAAATTTTTCAACTTCCACGAAACCTCCAGTTCCTTTTTATTTAAAATGGTAAGGTTTCGTCTTTAGTTTCGTTAGTTTGGATTAGTTTTGGTTCCTGAGGTTTTGCTTCTACCGCACCACTTGATGCAGATTGAGCAAATGCTTTGCTTTCACCATAGATGGAAGCATCAGTTACTTGAGAACCTTTCTCAACTGAAAAACCAAACCAACTTCCTCTATCATTAGATTCACTTACAGATGAAATTTTGTAAGTAAATGCATATGTAGGGGGAGTAAACATCCCAGATGGACCCTTAATTTTTTGTGATAGCATTAAGCTGTTCCAACGTCTGCTTTTTTTAAGCTGACTTGAAGACATGCTAATCACAGCATTTTGGTATCCATCTCCAGTTATCATTAATACATAATGATAAGCTGTTTGAACAATATGATTGCCATTGGGCAATACAAACTTGTTTGTCATAGGATCACGTTTAGTTTGACCTATAATACCACTATCGGCATCATGAGAAGCGATAAACCCTCCACCTTGTTCTCTAGGTTTCCACTCAACATATTTAAGATGATAGAAAACAGGAATAGCTTCGAGTGTATCAAAGGTTTCTTGTGTAACTGTATTGAACAGTTGACCCGCTTTAGCAGATTCCTTGTATTCTGCTTTTGATGGGTTAACTTGGGGGCTTGATGTTTGCAAAATGCTAATATAAGGAATAGCTGTATCCCTTGCTAGATTAAGTGTACCAAAGCCACTCATTGCTTTAGCATCCTCTGCAATAACTGCGAGGTCTAAAGTATTCTCTTTATTTTTTACTGATTTATTCATTAGTATTTACCTTATTCAGATTTAATTGTTGTTTTGTGACCAACAAAGGCACCAAGAAGTTCCATAGGAAGATCCCGGCCACTCTCATATTGCTCACGGACGAATGCGCGAAGGGTGGAAGGTTCGACCCACTCGCGTTGTGCAGGCTCAAATCCTCCCTCAGAGAGGGTGGATATAAGACCACTAGCTTTCTCATCTTCATTCCTTCCAAAGCTACAAGTGACTTGGTTCTTTACTAAATCCCCAAATCCATTGTCTCTTAGCCAAGTATACGCAGCTTTTCTATTTTCTACTTTAATAGACGCTCTGTATGTCTCGGAAACCTTTATCTTACGACCATCAGATAGTTTTAATTCTGATAGTCCTACTGCTGCAAAAAGACTTGGTAAAACTTCTTCTGAAAGTTTTCTTCCATAGTCTTCTTTACTTTTTAATTGTTCTTTTAGTTTTGATATTTCTTCTTGCGTTTCTGCAATATCAGTTGCTACTGCACCAATCTTTCCCATATTATCTTCTGGAATAGTTTCAGCATCTTTTGCCATCTGATTAATTAACTTATTCATTCTGCCCTCTCAAATTTATTTCTATATCATAATAACGATATTCTCTTTTATCCCATTTTAGAACTTTAAATTTTCCGTTATTATATTCTGCAGCAATTGCGCAGCATACCCCTATTATAGCAGGATCTCCGATTAAAAGCAAGTAATCATCATCAGAAAAGTCTCTTAATTTTTGTCTAAGTTCTACTACTAATGGGCCTGCGGAAAAAATAAGCTGTTTTCTGTCAGGAAGCATAACTTCTAAATCTCCAAACTTATCTGCAGATCGAACATTATAATCCATTACTTGTGGTATAAAAACTGTCATTTTTTATTTCTTGATTTGTATTATAACATATGTTATAATTAAAAGCAAGAATTAAGAATGTATAAATTTAAGACAGAGCCGTATGAGCACCAGAAGGATGCTTTAAAAAAATGCTGGAATAAAAAAGCATTTGCCATATTTGCAGAAATGGGAACTGGTAAAACTAAAATAGCATTGGATAATGCTTCTATTTTATATAACCAGGGAAAAATAGATAATCTATTAGTAATTGCTCCTAAAGGAACATACATGACCTGGGTGGAACAAGAAATACCTATTCATATTCCCGATTACATAGATATGGAAGTCCTGGCATGGAAACCATCTACTAGTGAAAAATATAAAGCTCAGTTACGGGCATTAAGGAAAACAAAATTTAAACTTAGAATATTTGTTATGAATGTGGAAGCTCTTTCAACTAAAAAAGGAATGAAAGAAGCTATGTTATTTCTAAATTTCAAATCCATGATGATTGTTGATGAAAGTACAACAATTAAAAATCCAAAAGCAAAAAGAACTAAGAATATTTTATCGCTGGCTAAAGAAGCTAAGTATAGAAGGATATTAACAGGATCTCCAGTTACACAATCTCCTATGGATTTATGGGCGCAGATGGATTTTCTAGATCCAGAAATATTAGGTCAACAAAGTTATTACGCATTTAGAACTAGATATGCTGTAATAATAACAGCTAATGCAGCAGGTGGAACACATAAATATCAGAAGATTGTAAAATTTAGAAATTTAGCACAGCTAGGAAAATTAGTATCTCCACACTCATACAGGGTTTTGAAGAAAGATTGTTTGGATTTACCACCTAAAGTTTATGTAAAAAGAGAAGTAGAATTAACAGATGAACAAAAAGAAGCTTATGGCGAAATGAAGACAAGTGCTATAGCACAATTGAAAGGTCAGTCTACAACTGCTCTGAATGTGCTCACACAATTAATTAGATTACATCAAATTACGTGTGGGCATATGAAGTTAGATACGGGCAGTACTATGAACCTCACTTCTAATAGACTTGATGAATTAATGCATATACTGGGTGAAACTACTGGAAAAGTAATTATATGGGCCAATTATATTCATGATATTGAAAGAATTGAAGCTAGCATAGCTTTAAGTGATTTTGGGAAAGATTCTTGTTGTACATATTATGGCGCAACACCTTCTGATGAAAGACAAGAATGTATACGTAGATTTCAGGACCCTGACTCAAAAGTAAGATTTTTCATAGGAAATACTCAAACTGGTGGATATGGGATTACACTCACAGCCGCTAGTACAGTAATCTATTACTCAAATAACTATGATCTTGAGAAAAGGATTCAATCAGAGGATCGTGCTCATAGAATAGGACAAAAAAATTCAGTTCTATATATAGATTTAGTTGCAAAAGGGACTGTAGATGAAAAAATCATTCAGTCCCTTCGCAATAAAGTTAACATCGCCAAAGAAATCAGTGGCGAGGAACTTTCTACTTGGATTTAATTTTTATTTGTTTTGGTTTTTCAGACTCTGGTATATCTCTATGATATGCCACTTTTAAAAGACCATCCTTTAGCTCCGCCCCATTAATCACAATGTGCTCATGAAGTCTAAAGCTTTTTTGGAAAGTTCTATCTGATATCCCTTTGTGGTAAAAATCTTCTGATGTTTTTTCCTCTTTACACCCATAAACGTATAAAGTTTGATCTTTAACCTCAACTTTCAAATCTTTCTCAGCGAACCCCGCAACAGCAAATTCAATGACTCCTAAGTCATCCTTTTCTTTAATGTTGTATGGTGGATAAGTTGATACTCTTCTGAAACTATCAAAAAAGTCGTTGTGGAAACCAAGAAAATGGTTTCGAATAATATCTAGCTCGTTCATAATTATCTCCTATTAAGCAAGATTTATTAAGACCCATTATGGCATCTTAATGGAAAGGACGATCGGAATCGAACCGACTTGATGCGGGTTGCAACCACACGCATAACCAGTCTGCCACGTCCTTATGTGTATTATATAATACTTTGTCCGTATAAGTCAAGTTTCTTCATAAAAGAATCCAAGGCCCTAGTGAAATTTTCACCAGTGAGCTCAAATCTTTGAAAAAGAAGATCACGTGAACACATAAGAACAACTCCTTGGTCAATTTCTGTGTTAAATAGGTTATTATGGGCGTGTGCGTAAGCAGCTAGTTGCATTAAATAATCTTGTACCCATTCTCTTTTCTTTGGCTTATTTGTCTGCTTGAAGTCGATAATGGCAGGCCTTCCCTTGTATAGTCCCACCATGTCAGTAGTCCCAGCATACTTGCCAGGATAATACAAATGAACTTCAGAACCCCAAATCTCAGTAACGTCCTTAAGCCCCTCATCAATAATGACCTGGGCCATCGTCTGCGCTTTTTTACCCACATCTGTAAGATCCTTATATCCATGTCCGTTCACATAATGTTCTATGTATAGGTGGAGTGCCGTTCCAATTCTGGCAGAATCGGCTATAATTTTTTCAGCCTTTTTCTCCCCTACACGCTGTCTCCATCTATCCAAACCACTCTTATCCTTTGTCTTGGATAATACTGTGGTAACGGAAGGTAGGCTTTCACCATCAGGAGTAAGGTATAACCTAACTGCGCCGTCCTGTCTTTTTAAATCTGCGTAATTATATTTCTTTATTAATTGCACGACGCATTATATCACAAGTGATACAATTCCGCCAGTACTAAAATGATGAGACGGTGGTCTATCTTTAGCTTGAATAGGTTCATTTCTAAAATCTATTGCCTTAACTCTATCAATATTTTCCCGTGCATAATCACCGGCTCTATCAGCGCTGTATGCTTCCTGATGAACATTACGATTATGAAAAGGATTTTGAGTGTAGAGACTAGGGTCCCTAAAAGCATCAATAGCTTCCTTGGCCATTCCACCGCTAAGTCCAAAACGTGCGTTGGTTCCATAAATCGCTGGATGGGAGTACTCTTCAAAACTGTTTGTAACCCAAGGATTATGCTTATATTCATGTCGGTATACATCTGATACTTTTCTATTTATTTCGTGAGGATCATAATAGTACTCGTTCATTACATCTTCTTCCGTAGGAGATCCTTGTAGAATTCTAGGAAGGTTAAGATCAATACGGTCGCCAAAATTTACACCATAGTATCCCCAAGGTCCTTCCATATCCTCCATACGTTCTTCGAATATGCCTTGATCCTCTCCATCTTTTTGTAACATTAAGTCATAAGGTGTAGGATCAGTGTACTTTAATGGGTCAGGGTTAAAAGCCCATCCCCTAAGTCCTGCTAATGCCAATTCATCAATATCACCTGATTTTGTTCCTAAAATACTGTTAAGTTCATTTAATTCTGAAGATGCTCCTGGATATCTTTCAACCGCTGGTTGCCCATACATAATATCATCGTACATATCCATCTCAAATTCTATGTCGCCCATCTGCATTTGCTTTTGAAAATCCTCATCCTTATACAAGTCTTCCAAGTGGAGACGTTCCTTAAGATTTTTTACACCCCATCCTTCCTCCTCTAAAATATTTTCTAATACTGATTTCCTTTCTGGAAATAATTTATTTTTTATTATTGATGCTATAGCAGGGAGGCCCATTAGTCTCTCCTCTTGAACGGAAGTATCTTAGCTTGTTCTTTTAGTGCTTGTTGTCTTCTTTGCTTAGCCACTGCTAGCATGTATTTTTCGTGGTTAGTCAGTTGTCTCATATTGAAATTTGTTTTTGACATATCATTAATTGCATCCTGTATCATCCTGTCCATGAATCCTGCTGACCATTCCGTATTACCACCAGTTTCTTGAAACCAGTCGTCCATCATCTTTCTTTTCTCAGGATTAAGTCTCATCCAATTGGCAATATCACCAAACATCTTAGGATCTTTAACCTTATGCCTTACATAGTTCATGAAAGTTCCTGGATGAGGATTTAGAAAGCTAGATGATCTGTTAAGTATCTGTTCAGCAGCACCTAGCCTAGATGATTCTGAATATCCTCCACGATTTCCTTGCCTTCCACCCTCGTACCACGAACGTGGAGCTCCCTCATTCTTAACAGCCCTTGTTAATCTATGATCAGGATACTTACGCATGACCTCCATGACACGTTTCATGGCTGGTCTTCCGTGCAGTGATTTTATTAATGAAAGTATACCGTACATTCTCCCCCCAAGCGGCTACCGGTCATTCATTTTGTCAAGTTTTTTATTAATATTCTTGACTTCTGTTTCTATCACTGCAATGCGAGATTCCATTTTAGTAAATAAAATTATTGCATTTTCCAAACGATCAACGTCTTTTTCCATTGCACTAATTCTTTGTGATGTCATTCCCCAGGTGGTACCTAGAGCTATTAATATCCCTACTACCCACATATAATCTTTAATACTCATCTAGTTTTCTCCGAATAAATCTTGTAGGTTCCATTCTCCTGTGAGTCCAGCGGTCCAGCCATCATCACTTCTTTCAAAATTAGGAGTCCAATTCGCACCAAATGCGGAAAAACCATCTCCTCCTACACCCATTCCTTCTAGATATTTCTTAGTTTCAGGGCCTCCATGCCTACCTGACATCAAACTTAAAAACCATGGATTATTATCTAGCCAACCACCTTGCATATCTGGAGTAGTTAAAACATTTGAGTAATCATTAAAATTAAAACCTGAATCAGTATAATTTAAGTAATCATTAAAAATATTAGAGTCTCTGCCAGTGTTAGTAATTCCTTCAGACCACTGCCACTCTGGAGTCAGTGGACTACTATGTTGATCATACCAGTCACTGGTTCTTGTGTTTTTATATTGCCAAGGGGGTGCTTCATCAGAAACTATAGTTCGTCCTGGTCCACTTAAAGGTCTATCAATATACTGATACTGATGAGGAAGTTGAGAATCATATCTTAGATCACGTGGTATAACATTCTCCCACCCATAATAACCTTTAAGAGGTTCTTGGTTAGAACGTTCTTTTGGTTGTAGTTTTTTCCTTTCCTTTGGTCCTGGGGAACCCCCACTATAGAAAGAAGCCTTATTTGCAAGAGACCCTATACCAAATATATCAGATAAATAATTACCAACATGTCTACCTACATTACCTCCAGTTGGAGCAAAATTTTTAAAAATATTCCAAGCCTTTGTTTCTGGTCGATCGTTAATCATGCTTGGAGTGTTTTCCCGCTTATGCCTCCAAGTATTCGGATTTATTGACGTATGCCTGTTTACTCTATATTCCAATGGAATCACTCTCCGTCTATCTTCTACTCTATATCCTCGTCTTTCAGACATTATAATACTCCTAATATTCCTTTGTTCTGTGCTTTAGTAAATGGATTGTCATTTATTCCTTGCTGTATGTCAGTATACTTTCCTTGATTATTCATAATTGGGTTCAACTCCATTAGCCCACCTCCAGCAGCGTACTGCGTTCCGCCTCCAAACTGATTAGCAAGTGCCGCATCCGTATCTCCTTGATACAAACTAGACGCGGCAGCAGGGTTCATGTTTGGATTATTCATTATGGAAGATCCTGTGTTACCGTACCCAGACGAGTATGGTACTTCAGTTGCGTCAGGAGAACTAGGGTCACCTCCCATTAATTTTCTTAGTATACTTGGATTTCCTGGTATCTCTGTGCTTTTTTTAATTCCTTCCTTTAGTGTTCCAAATGGATCAGTCGCTATATCCTGCCCGGTTCTTAATGTTGGACCTACCACATTCTCCACCAGAGCATCCTTAACTTTACCAATAGTTCCTCGTGCTTCACTTTTTAACCTGTTTGATTTTTCAAACATTCTTTGTTGTGTTTCCATCTCTGTAAGATCCGCATCAAATGCCATCCATTCTTCTGGATACATACGAACTAATCTAAATATATTTGCTAGTCTAACAGTCTCTGGGAGATTTTCGTCCCATATATTTTTCAATACTTTTATAGAAGGAGGTCTAGTTAATACTCTTCCTCCATAGTTAAGGAGCCAAGTTGCCGCAAGCATACTCCATGGTCCTATTCCTAATGCTCCAACTCCAGCTTGTGCTGCAGCTTGTCCATATTTACCACCCAGTGCTCTGGTTGGCATCACTGCTCTTATAGCTCCACTGAATCCACCAATAACTGATCGACGCATCATGAACTTAGCAGTATTAGGAACTCCATCTACAAAAACTCTTTCCAAAATATCTGCGAGCTCTTCAAACTCTTTCATGGTAGGAAGTTTTGCATCCTTTGTTCTAATCCACTTTTCAGGATTTGTTTTTAATGCTCCTTCGGGTACTTCCTCTCCAATAACATCCTTTAATCCTTTGTTAATTCCTTTCTCGTATAATTCATCATCAAATTCTTTCCAAAGACCAGTTGAGGCATCAAATATTTCAAGTTTTTTAACTTGTGGACCAGGAAGTGCATCGTTCATTAATTGTTTTATAGAAGATCCTTCCTTACCTAATCCAAGTGAAGCTCTAAATTTGTCAGCATTAAACATAAATATACCATTGCCAGCTGGGTCATTGATTGCATCATGAAAAGCATTTCTAATATATACTCCAACCCCATTATGATAACCTCTATCCCCCACAATTCTTCTTACAGCTGCTAATTCTGAAAGACCAGTTCCTGGTTTTTTCTTAGCTGAATTAATAAGAACCTCAAATAATGATTGTCCTGCTCTTGTCGGACTATTTTCAACTGTTATAGAAAACCCTCTTTTGTCAACCTTAGCCGCTGCTTTACCAATATCAGTTCCCCATAAGAGCATTCCTTTACTTACAAAATCATCATACGCTTGAAATGCTTTTACTACTTCTGGGTATCCTGAACTTGAAACCGATCCAACATCTGTTTCCCATGCCTTGAATAATCTAGTAATGTCATCTTCATAATGAGTTTTTGATAAGGTTGCATCTTCTAGAGGTTTTAATAAATCATCCATTTGTTCGCGGAGTCCTTTCATTTGGTATACATCACGCATTGAATGTGTCCTTCCACCTCCAACGGGTTTTAGTATTTGTTCTTCTATAAATTTAATAAGTTTATTAGATACTTGTTGGGGTATACGTGCAGCTTCGTCCTCACCTGCTCCACCTCTCCTTGTTGTGGTTGTTGGATCAATTTGTAATTTTCTTCGGTATTCTTTAAGTACTTGTTTGGCAACAGTAACTAAGCTTTTATCAGAAAACCCTTTACCCATTCCTTCGGCTGCCTTTGTGAAATTCTCTTCTAGCTCTCTTGCATAGGCTCTAAATCCTCTTGCATTTTGTGATGCTAATGATGCCCAATCAACTCCCATTTTTTCTATATTAAAATAAGGAGCAAATGATCCTAGCATTTTTGTTTTCATGTCATAGTAAAAATTACTTTGTTCTCTAAGACTTTTGCTTACTCCCATACCAAATAAAGGAGTTGGTGCCATAGCACCTTTTATAGCTCTACCAAATCCACCACCAACTACAGTTCTAGAAAGCATTGTTGCTTGCTGCTCAAGTGGATCAGGCCACCATTCATTAGATCCTTTTTTAATTGGTCCTTTAGGACCAAGCCAATTGAATGCCTTTGAGTTAGATAAACGCCATAGTGCATTTCCTAGTAAGGGTATTCCAAGTGGATTATGGAATGAAAGCTGCTCTATTGGTTTTTTGAATTCTCCTTCTAGAGGAGCCCATTTTTCAATAAGCCTTTGCTCTGCTTCTATTAATTCTCTTGAAGATCTAACACCTGCAACTTTTTTATCTTTGAATAATCTAAATGGAATATTACCAAAACCTCTCCTTAAAGAATAGTAAGCTGGTCTTGCTCCAAAGAATATGGAAGAAAATGCTCCGTCTAATAGTGCTGCATTTGTAGCGCTTCTAAATCTGTCTTTTTGTTCTTCTACGTCAAAAAAATCTCTACCTTTAATTCCTTCTGGACCAAATGTCCAGGACTCAGGTACAACTTCTGCTAAAATACCGTCAACAATACTCGCTTGTAAGTTAGGATCGTCAACAAATTTTCTAGCTTGTCCAGATTTACTCATAATATCAAGCATACCTTCATATCCATAGTCCGCTGTCGCAGTTCCTAGTGCGCCACCCAACACAGCACCAGCAACTCTTGCCATCCAAGGTCCCTTTGAATATCTACTAGATAGAGAATTACTTTTCAAAAATTTCTGTGACATAAGTTTTTCACCCTTTATGGATCCTAAAACTCCACCAGTAAACCACATTGAATTTTCAATAACAGGGTAAGGATTAGGATTTGTACTGAACAATCCAGCACCATCACGAAGAGCTATTACTTCAGGATCAACAACTATAAAGTCTTTCATTTGAAGGCCTGCACTATTAAGAATGTCTGTTACTCCTTGTGTAGCTATGTCAAGTACTTTTTTATCGCCTGTTTTTTCATATTTTTTCTGAGCTTTTTCAGCTATCTCTATGATCATATCACGAGTCTTATCACGATTTTCCCTGTGTATTCTTAGATTCTTAAGTTCTGTTTTTCTCGCTGCTACGTCTGCCTTTTCCTGTATAATCCAGTTTTCTTTCCCTTTTCTCCACGCATGGGGCGTAAGTAAATTCCACACTCCTTGAAAGGGTGCCTGAAGTGGATCAACTATATAATCCTTCTGCCATTTTCTACCTGCTGCAGTCTTTTCCTGTGCTTCTGTTTGTGGTATACCACCTTCAGTTGTAGTACCCTTATAATCCTGATAAGCATTCTTATGATCAATAAAAGGTTTTATTGATTCATTAAATGCTCTCGCTGAACTTAATTTTTGTTTATCAGCCATTATTCTAGTGACTCCATTATATTTTTATGTATGTCTTCAGTCGATTCCATATTTTCATTACCATCCAAGGTTATATTAGCTTCCATGGATTGTTTCCACCCTCCATATAATGCTGCTCCATGAATATCTTTATCATACCTTGAATCGTTGTATCGAAGTTGATAGTAAGATGCGACAAACTCATCAATCCCTGCAATGTTAAATGAATCAGGAACATAAGCCCAATTTTTTGCCTGTGCTTCTGATTCATTATCAGTTTGTCCAGCGGAGCGATAAGCTGCCACCATATTATCATAAAGTGTGTTGTATATATGAACATAGTTTTCGATAACTTGTTGTGGTGAGGTTGCTAGATCACTGCCAAGACCAGTCATTTTTGTTTGTGCGAATGATTGTCTAAGAACGTCCGCCAACATACGACCAGTAGGCTGTCTGTCTCTTGCAAGCATTAGACCCAGTGTTGTCTCGAATGTTCTAAGAGCTGATAGGTTAGGGTTTTCAAGAAGCATTTCAATACCTTTTCTTGTTGGTATCCACGCTGGTTCTCCTGGATCAATCATTGTTTTTTTATCAGCAGAATATGTTGGATTCTCATTGAATCCGTATTCATTCTTATAATCCACAAAGAAACCAACTTCCACACCATCAATTATTTGTGTCTCGGTTGGTGTCCTGAAGACGAGATAGTTGTCTGCTTCCATAGCATCCAAGGTGTCCTTTTGAATTGTATTAAACTTTTCATTAAAAGATTTCTCACCACCGGAACTGGTAAATAAACTCTGCGTTATTGCATCAAGGAATGCTTTTTTAGGAGCACCTATTCTTGCAATATCTCCCCACGTACCTAGTAAATTTTGTCTTTGCTCTATGATAAGCGGCATTATGAAATCTGCCATGGTGTTAAGACCACGCTTAAGGTAATTTGCATACTTAATTTGTGCATCCACCGCAGCTATACCGCCCATCTGGGCTGATCCACCACCCCATCCTGCAGCTTCCATTCCCTTATCGGACGCTGTTGTATCTATAAATGTAAATCGGTCGTAACCGGCTCCTTCATTCATACTCATATATTCACTAATCTCTGGACTCTTACGGTAATAAGTTCCAACTCTTCTTTTCTTGACAGGGATAGGATCACCATTATTGTTATAAACAAATCCACCTTTGCCGTCAGTTTTGTATAGATTTTCATAGACAATGGTAAATGGACCACTACGATCACTTTGTTTGTCTAGTTCACTCATGTACATATTAAGAGCAGCAGCTCCTATTTCACGTTCTGCTTTTCCTTTTTCCACTCCCATCTGGAATAAAGTAGGTGCTATTTGCATACCTGCTTGTCCTATTATATCCATGAATCCTTGCATTCCTTGGTCCATTGACTTTCCAGACATGAGTGCTGATCCTAACTGCATAAGAAGAGCTGAACTTTGCATTCTATGACTTTCATCTCCACTACCCATAAATTGTTTTATAACATCCTTATATCCTTCAATTCTTCTAAGGCTATCGTTCTCTATTAGTCCTGAGTATAAATTCATCTGCTCTACTAGTGCTGTATCGGTTGTTTGTGTACTAGAGGCATCTTCACCAGTCGCTATTACATCTTCCTTTATTTCTGTATTTTCATCAACTTTAATTTCTTCTTGTTTGGGTTTTTCCTCAACTTTTATATCTTCTTGAACTTCAACCTCCTCTATTTCAGGATCAGTTGTTCTAAAAGGTAGACCTCCAAGATCACTTAATTTATTGTATGCATAGATGGGTGTTCCTAGAGCTGTTACCTGTTTAATTCTTTTTCCAGCCGTAAATGGACCCACCGTTGTTGGTCCAGCCTTTCCCCTAGCAGCTTCCATATACGCCTTGTAGTATGGGCTATTATATATTTCTTCTCCTGACTTTCTAGCTGCTTTTGAAAGTTCATTAGCAGAGTTACGCATTTTATATGCGCCACGTGCTGCAGTATTTAAGATTGGTTTGAATAGAGATCTCATGAATGGATTACCCATTTTAACCTCCCGCTTTAAAACCTTGATATGCCCCTAGTCCAGCAATTCCGGCTCCAACAGTCTGAGCCAATGGATTACTTCCTGGGGAAGTTCCCATTGAAATTGCCATAGCACTTGATGGCATACCTTGATAGATATCTGAAGTGAATCCTAATCGTTGGTATGGTTCATACAATTGCTGTAATTGTTGCTGATATTGTGCATCCAAAATCTGTTGATTCTGTTGCTGTTGTACAGAACCAGCTGACATTAATGATGCAATATCTCCCAGCTGCTGTTGCTGCTGTTGAGCACCAAGACCAGCCATCTGCTGTCCTGCCGCTCCGTATCTCCCCATTTGTGATGCAAACTGTTGTTGCGCTTGTTGCTGTGCTTGTCCGTAATTTTGTGCTTGTGCCTGTCCTACAGTTTTTGCTTGCTGTGCTCCAAGCTCCGCAGCTTGAACTCCTTGCCTAGCACCCCCAAAGGCACCTGACTTTGCTGCCTGTAAATCTAGTCCAGCTCTTGCTTTTCCGAATTGTTGTTCTATTCCTGATATAACTTCATCCTGATATGGATTCATGTATTGTTGATATGACATAGGGTCATACGCCTGTGTTGATTGTTGTGTAAGATCTTGAGC
>Ga0208684_1000575_pt1 | contig 25469 bp, 44 predicted proteins | sample MalvireepMed_b05_FD_184245 | JGI IMG/M metagenome (GOLD analysis project Ga0208684, IMG submission 184245) | Marine viral communities from the Global Malaspina Expedition - Malaspina viral metaG DeepMed_b05 (SPAdes) (version 2) | ecosystem: Environmental > Aquatic > Marine > Oceanic | place... | reverse complement strand
CCGATTAAGGAAGCGGGCATTGATGTTGTCATGGCAAATTTCCACAGCACAAACACCCCTAAAGAAAGAAAGAAGCAAAGAAAGAAATAGCCGTTTTTATATCCCCCTAAAGGGGATATATAAAAACGTCATTATTACTAGGAAGGAAGAGAATACCAATTCACGCCTAACCGGTACAAAAACGGTACTGTAACGGTACTGTACCGGTTTTATATACGGGAAGCGGTGCGCTCTCCCCCTCACAGGGTCGCGCAACGCGTTCCCCCAGTCACAAAGCGGTACAACCGGTACGCATGAAACGGTACTGTACCACTTTATACGGAACACCTTAAAGTACCCAAAAAACAGTGGTAATTTAGATTGTTACCAGGATCTTGGAAATCAGGGACTCCAATGCGAATTTACGCAGAATTGAAGAATGCAGAGGACAGCGAAGGCAATAGCTTGTTAGAAGTTTTATTGGTCGGCTACGAGACTGTAGATATTATTGGTTGGGAGATGTACACCACCACCAAAGGTGGCGGGCCCCCCGCGCGGGTCGCGCAATCCATAATTCACGATGACACCCCTAATCTCGTGGTGTGGTGGTCAAGGCAGCATTCAAGGCAGCATTCTATCAATGCCTAGCCTTTAGCCTTGAGATCCTAGCCTAACTATCGCTTACTTCGTGGAATTCCGCTTCTATAGCTTCCGGATGCTTCGCTTCAGTCAATGCCTGGATCAATGTAGAGGTGTCTAGCTGTGTCAACTGTGCGTCAATGGATAACTGAGCATTAACTTCGCGTTTATCAACGTACAGACCGCATAGCTTGCCAATATCCACTATCGAGTTACGAACGACGTTAAATTGATTAACCTTCCGGGCATCGTTAATAGTGGTTATCAGCTGATCAATTAGCCATCCCTGGTCTATTGCCACGCGCTCCTCTACTTTTGCAGCTATTCGCGTGTCTTTCCTTAGTTGTTGCGCGTTGTGTCGCTGTATCGCTGCGGAAACACTGTTAACCCTTAACAAACGAGATACCGCAGCATTAACACTATTTTCATTCTTTGTAGCGTATCCAGCTTGTTTATAGGCGTTTGTAGTTGTTAACCCATTGTTAACCAACTTAACAAATTCCGCTTGTTTATCTGTTAATTCCTGGGATGGTTTCATGCCTGAAATTCTAACAATCTCAATATAGAGTACGGTTTAGGGTTGACAAGTACGGTTTAGATCATTACCCTTGTACCAAATAAATCAAGTAGAGGTGAACATGAACACAATCAACGCAACATTCTTGGTTCCCAACAATGCCTGGGTAGTTACTTTCGGCGAGCAAATTTTAAGACTGGAAGATAAGACCTCACCTTATTCTATGTTCTTCCAAACTTTAGAAGAACTGGATGATGCCTTGAAAAATTGCGGTCTTAAGAGAAACAAGAGAAACATTATTTCTGTAGCGTAATTAACAATCAAAAATAGGGCCCTGGTACGCAAAACCAGGGCCCACAGTCAATGAATAAGTAGAGGTATTCAATGACCACGCAAATTATACCAAAATTCAAACCTACAGCGGAAATACTCCGAAGGATCAACGGATTCTATGATCCTATTGAATTCACACAATTAGTCAACGAAGCGCGCCAATTCCTGGGATCGACAAATTTATTTGGCACAAGCCACAAAATAGACTTGTCTAATCAATTTTACGAGTGGACATCCGGAACAATCCGAATTGAAAATGAATCCTTCGATAATGATCCGTATTTAACTCACGTTATGTACATGCCGCCTTCGGATTCATCCGGATTAAAAAACTTTTGTCCCTGGGCAACACCTGGATGCCGCGCGGTATGTTTAGGCATCGCGTCCGGTCGTATGAATCATGGCGCGGAAAAATTAGCTAATCGGTCCTTCGATTGGGAATTGACCGACGTTACGAAGGCACAATTAAAACGCGCGGAATTATTCGTATCCAATAGAAAAGCTTTTATAGCTTTGATGATTGTCGAGATTACGCGACACGTTAATAAAGCCGCTAAAAAAGGCATCAAGGCGGCATCAAGGCCTAACGGATCAACAGATATTCTTTGGGAACATGTCGCATCGCAGCTATTCGAGATATTCCCGGACGTGCAATTCTACGATTACACAAAAGCACCTCTAAATACTCGTGCAAACAAGCCGCAAAACTACCACATAACTTATTCCTTCGCTGAAACAATCAAGAATCAACTGGAAGCGGAAAAATACGTAGCGGCCGGATTCAATGCCGCTGTAGTTTTCAAGACTGATAAATACAACTTGCCTAAAGAATTCCGCGGCATGCCTGTATTAAATGGAGATCTCCACGACATGCGATTTAAAGACGCAAGCGGGCACTATGTAGGCCTATCAGCAAAAGGAGCCGCTAAGAAGGATACAAGCGGCTTCGTTCAGGAAGTCGCGTAGCTAGTAACTAAACAAATTAAATAAACGTATTAAAAAAGGAATTAGCAATGGCAAATTCAATAAGCCCCACCATACAAAACAAAATAGATGATCTATGTGATTTACTCGATGAGATCAAGGTTGAAATTGAATGCCTTGAGGCAGACTTTTTCGATATGGACGATTCCGAAAAAACACAATGCAAAAAGGATCTCCCAAAAATTGACAGTCACTTACGAAAAACAGCAAACCTATTCAGCCATTTAACAGGTGTTAGTTCCCCCGATTGGAAAAATAAATAGCTATCAAAACAAATCAAATCAGTAGAGGTGATTTAAAAATGTGTGAACGACACAAAAGAAGCAGACTATGCGCCAATTGCTACAGCTACAAAGGCGTTAGACGCGATTCCAGGCAATTAAGGCTGTCAAGATCCGCAACAATCGAAATGAAACGAAATAAGGTAATCCTGGGATAGGGGGAATAGATATGTTCTATTTGAATGATGATGAAATAAAAAATGAGGAAACAATCAAAAAAACCGGGATCAGATACAGCAAAGAAAACCCGGATCACTATATAACTTTTCACGCCTGTTTTGGGATTGCCGTAAGCATAGAAAAGTACCTGGGCATACACGCTCCTGATGATTCGTATTTCGACTGGTATGTCCTCAATGGCAAGGTAAAACCATTTACCAAACGCCAAAAAATAACCGCCCAAAACGCAACAAGTTGGGGAAACTAAAAAACCAACTAGATAGGGGGAATAGATATGTCAAACAATAAATTAGACTATTCAAAGTTTCGGCCGGATCGGCGGGGACGATTGAAATACTATGGTTTTGGAGTAGAACTGCTAACACCGAAACGAGTTAAACGCGCCCGAAAAAATATCTACGGCGCAAGGGTTGACCTTGCATTCTTTCCAACCCAGTGCGATCTATGCCACCGGACAATTCCTGTAGGGGACGATCACTCAGCAAACTATTACGTCAAGCAGCGGACACTGACAATCCTCCATTCGGATTGCGCCTGGCAGGACATTATGGGACGCATACACTCTATCGGTTTCGGCGAGGTCCGCGTACCGCTAACCGACGCTCCCGATCTCATTTACGTTAACGGCAAACCAATAGCTTACGTCTAAACAAAGGGGAAATAGACAAGTACGTTTAATGTATGATAAGCTGAACTGAGTTGAAACCAAGTATGGTTTAAATAAGGATAAGAGGTAGCAAACGATGGAATATAAAGTGATCGACATACAGTTTGACTATGCGCCCGGCGAAGAAGTGTTAGGCATAGTTGAAGCTAATTCCTCCGATGATGCAAAGATCAAAATTCTAAAAGATAAGTTTGGTTTTGCGATGATGTTCGGCTCCAAATTTATGGACGATCCCGATTTCCACCATGTGACCGATCACATGAAAGCTATCCCTAACAAGTAATAAATAAAAGGATAAGAGGTGGCGAAATGACAACTGAAGAAAACAAATGTAATGAATTTTGCAGTGTTCCTCTCAGGTTAATGAGTGTTGGTTGTGGAATTGATGGTCACGGCATGGTTTATCCAATGTTTGGATGGGATGTTAAGACAAAGTTAATGTCATATGACATGGAGAACGGCACTCATATAAATGACATAGAACTGGACGGTGATTGGGCACTCGCACTGTCAGAGGACGATAGAGAATCAATCAAGATCATGCTAGCCAGAACGGTAGACGAAGAGGTGAAAGTATGACCTACACACAAGGACCGTGGCGCGTAACAGGAAAATCCATCCGCTCAGATAACCACATAGACGGCGAGGGCGCATTGTTGTTGAATGCAGGGCCAATGTTTTATGAATATACACCAGATCCGGAAGAACAAAACGCCAATCTCCAACTCGCAGCATCGGCCCCGGATCTCCTTCTCTGCTTGCAAAAGTGGATGAGTTTCCAAATCAACTCTGGATTGGAAGGATGCGACGAGATTGTAGAGCAAACAGAGAAGGCCATCGCAAGGGCTACAGGCACGGAGGTGGAAGCATGAAACTAGAAATGAATGTTGAACCTACGCCATGTATGTGGATTGAAGTTAACGATAAGCGTTTTTATATCGATGACGGTTTTTACCGCACAACTGTTTTACAAGATGAAGCAATTTTTGAATGGAATTACATTGATTGCGATACAGATCATGTGTGTTGCAAAGATCTTCGTAATTGCCCAACTCATAAATTTCGTATTGAGGAACAAAAGGAAGAGATGGCCCTTCTGGGTAAAGACCCTGTAAATGAATATGGGGCTGATATGCGAATGTTAGATTTGTATTTACATGATAAGGACTACACAGTCAGCATCGAAGAAGGCTTTGACCATCACGGCGTTGAATTAAGAATACAGAGATACGGTAAATCCAATTATCACAACAAAGTCATGATCGGATTTGAAAAGATCGAACAGATTGACGATTTCATTTCGATGCTACAGAAAGCCATAGGAAAAGAGGTGGAAGCATGAAGGCCAGAAAGATCACCGTTATTATTGAACGCCCAAATGCTCGTACCGAAATCGTGGTCAAGGGACAAATTAAATCAGGCCGATTGATCAAGTTAATCGGACGCATTCGCGGAGGAAGCTAATGTCAGACATAAATGAATTTCCAACTGAGCGACCTACATTAAATTTTGTTTCTCCATTAACAGAAGATCATATCACTCTTGCCTTCGGATATGCGGGGAACCAGCCAGAAGGATTTGAACCCTATATGGCCGTATTTAGGGGCGAAGAGAATAGTCCTATCGTTTTCCCTCGTCATGTACTGGAAACCGCTCTAAGGCAAGGGTGGGGGCCATCTTTCACCAGGTATGAAACAGAGTTAATAGATTTACTCAAACGAATTGCCAAGGAAACGATAGGAGACGATGACGCTGAGATGGGAGAGAAAATCTATCTTAGGTACATCGATCTCTGGAACAAACTTATCACTACGGTACAAGAATATGAGGACGCTATTACAGGGGGTCGCCAACGATTCCATGATGAGGAGGAAGCTGATGCCTAAAGAACCAGAACTAATACGCGAGAGCATACCAACGGCTCTCTTTGCGCCTCCTGGGAGCCTTAATCGGGTCACGGGTAGCCGTGGCGGATTTAGACATTACGAGCATGGCGGTACAGGTGCGAAATTAATAAGCGTGACAACCATTCTTGGGGAAGCGGTGCGGAAACAGGGAGTTGAATGGTCACGAGATTCACACATTCGCAAGACCCTCCGGTCCCACATTGGTGACAAGATCACCGAACCTATGGTCAAGGAAGTCATGGGCGCAAGTGGCAAGGCATGGGGACACGCTGCCGATATCGGAACAACCGTGCATGATGCCATTGACGGTTACCTAAAAGGAAACGAGGAAGCAATTGACGTTGATGATGCTCTCCTTCCCGCAATCATGGGTTTCATGCGATGGCAGGACGAGCATTCCAGGTGGAAATACCTTGAGTCCGAAACGGCGGTGTTCTTCCAGGGCCAGACAAGCTATGCAGGGACTATAGACGCGCTGTTTGAGGACGAGAAAAAGAGATTGGTACTTATAGACTGGAAGACCTCGAAAACAGGCAAGACAACTGGCACCGGCATCTATCCCGAAATGTACATGCAGATGAGCGCATATTGCAGAGCCCTTACAAACATGACAGGACAAGCAGTATCAGGCCAAATTATCAGGATGGTCAATGAAGAGGATGACCAAGGCCACAAGATATTCGACGGCGAGATCGAATCGGCTTTGGTTTCACCCCAATTGTGGCTCCCCGCGTTTGATGGAGCTTGCTATGTCTACGAAGCTCTTAATAGAGAGGTGGAATGATGGAAGCCAATAAGGATAATTTTGTTTTGGAAGTTATGCGTAACCATTCCATTAAAGAACTCAGGAATTTTCAACAATTTCTCTCAGATATAGTCGATGCAGTACTCATGCAAAGAGAAAACGCATACTTTCAAGATTTTGACTTCACACCTAAATCAGATCGTCAACGAAAACGAGCGGAGAAACGAAGAATTAAAGATGGCATTCAAGTTCAGGATGTCATGCTACATCGGGAAAAACTAATTGCCGATTTGAAAAAGAGAATAGGCCCAGGTCTTTATTACTTTGTTTTGCAATCGTATTACATTACGGGATTGTCACAGGATGAAATAAGTGTACATACAGAAGTGCCACAATCAAACATATCTCGTTGCTGTGTCCAGTTTTCCAAGACTTGGAACCAAGTTAAAGATTATAGAGAGGTGGCATGATGCCAGACCTTAAATGTCCTGCTTGGATAGGCTTCGATTTCGACTGGCTTTGTGACAGGCCCGCCGAATATTCGATCAACGGCACGGTGTTGTGCCAGTTCCACGCTCTTTCAATACAGAACGGAAGCATATGGCGCAAATGGTTTGATGACCTTCAATCAACTCATGAAAATAAAAGAGAGGTGAATAATGAGTGAATTGATTCAGACAGGGTTACTGGTACGAGACGAGAGAATGTATCCGAGAGACAAGATCGTCATGCAGAACATAACTGACATGGTGAGAGCCCTGAAAGCGGGCAAGCAACTTCCTCCGCTCATAGTGGATCGCGAATCTCTCAGGATCATTGATGGATTCCATCGGTTCGAGGCGCATACCAAGTTCCACGGCCCCGATGTAGAGATCGAAGTTCAGTTCGAGGAACATGACGATGCATCACTCTTTGTGAGAGCGATGGAAACAAATGTATCCCACGGCGTGAAGCTATCCCAGTTCGACAAGATCAAGTGCGTCCAGAAGGGTGAAAGCCTTGGTATTACAAGGGATGACATCGCTGATGCCCTGTCAATGACCAGGAAGACACTAGATGGCACGGTTGAACGCAAAACCGCCATTGATGGTGAGGTTATCAAGAGAACGGTGGGCCACTTTGCAGGGAAACCGATGAATCCCAAACAGAAGGCATACAACCTGAGAGCAGGTGGCATGGATCAGAAGTATTACATTGATCAGGTGACATCACTTCTGGAATCCGATTCGATTAACTGGGCGAACGAAAACGTAGTCGAATCTCTCGAGCATCTGCGACAGGCACTCGAGGAGAAGATGGCACTCAGTACATAACGGGTATGGCTAGGTGGGGTCCGGTATGGTCTGGCTTGGCGGGGTCTAGTCCGGTCCGGTGGGGTTTGGCCCGGTCTGGCAAGGCGAGGATTAAAAGAAGAAAGTACAGTGGCGGGGTATGGCACGGTGCAGCACGGCGGGGTCGTGCAAGGCGGGGTACGGTTCGGTTGGGTAAGGCAAGGTGAGGAGAAATGCCAATGAAAGAATGAGACGGCGAGGCAAAATAAGTAAAGGCAAGGTGTTTTTAAAATGGCAACCGATGTAAAAAATTTAATAGACGAGACAATTGACGAAACAGCACAGCAGTATCTGCATTTTAAGATCAAGGGTAGAACCCCCTTGCTGATGCACAATCCCGCAGGATCTATGACTGTCACAACCGATGCTCCAAAGCGCGGAAAGGACATCCCTACTCCACAAGTAGAAGCCGAGAGAGGAACTTACAGGATGTCTGACGGCAATCTGTGTGTACCTGCACCGGCAGTCAGGAACTGCATTCTAAATGGGGCAAAGGGACTGAAAGTAGGAGCGCGTGCAGCTCGTCCATATGTTTCAGGTGCTCTTCTGCTCATGGATGAACACTTCCCTCTCGTAGATGAGAACGAAGACCCCATAGAGGACTATATCATCGATACTCGGCGTGTTGTGATAGGTAAAGCAGGAATCATGCGCTCCCGTGCCATGATTGAGGTTCCCTGGTATGTGAAAGGAAGATTCCTCTATAACGATGTGGCCTCTGTTGAGGTCATCAAGCGGGCATTCCAGGATGGTGGACTCACGATGGGACTACTCGACTACAGGATCGAGAAGACAGGCCCTTACGGTTCGTTCACGGTCGGAGAGCTCGAAGTTATCTAGTTTTAAATCACGGCGTGGCTTGGTGAGGTAGTGCATGGTGAGGCTTGGCCAAGTAAGGCAAGGTAGGGACAACTGAATAAAGAGCCCGGCATGGTTTCTGTGTCGGGCTCGAAGCAATTAAATATGACAATAATTTTGGCACGGTATGGCGAGGTGAAGTTGTGCGGGGTTTGGCGATGCTGGGCAAGGTAAGGATAACCAAGAAAATAATTATGACGCGGTATGGCGAGGTCGGGTACGGCTCGGTGCTCCTGGGTCTGGCCGGGCGATGCTGGGTAAGGTAAGGCAAGGATTACTAAGAAAATAACACTGGCATGATGAGGCATGGTCTGGCGCGGTACAGCCTGGTGAGGTAGTGCGGGGTTTGGCCCGGCCTGGTGAGGTTAGGTAGGGTAGGGATTTAATTAAGGTAAGAGAGGTAACAATGACAACTGAATTAACGCATGAAGAGATGAAAGCAAGGATTGAATTTCTTGAGGGGTACACCGAGAAGCTTGAGATTGAGATTGCAGAACTTGATGAGTTGCAGAAGATCACACATGACAAATTGCTGACTACTAAAGAAGTGGCTAAGAAGTTGCGGTTAGATGATTTCCGCTCAGTTCACAGGCTCCTCCGCAACAAGGAAATGCGATACGTCAAGTACAACCAGAGAAGATATCTGGTACGGCAATCCGTCTTCAACGAATGGGTGGCAAGAAAGACCATTGAGGAAAGATCGCGTGAAGACCCAGCCTAATCGCAAGAAAGACAAAAGAAATAGGGTAATCTACCTTGACAGACTATTTCGGGTAAGTTACCTTATATGGAAGAGGTTTAAATGACTACCAAAGCGAACAAATCAGGGTTTTATCTTTTCGAGAAATTCAAGATTGAAGATCTCTTGGAGGGGACGCACTATTCCAGGATTTATCTTGAAGAGATCAAGTCCGGTAAACAGGAAGCGCGTCCTCAGTTCCGTAAGGTTGTGGCGAAGGAACTTAAAAGGTCGGAAGAAGAATTGTTCAGCATAACGGAGGTGCGAGATGGCGACTGACACGGCATGGATAGAAAGAGTGGCGATAACCAACACCCTCACAGACTTGAGGACAAGGGTTGAGGGGCTCAGAAAAGTTGCGAGGACGCTACCCGCCTCAAAGGAAATTGCCGATTACGGTGATGGCCTTCGGGATGGGCTCAAGGTTGCCCATTTGCTACTCGACAACACGATTCGCGGATTTGCGGAGGAAGATAAGAGATGACAACTACAGCTAAGAAATTTACCCGCGTCCTCCGGCTTGAAGTGACGGCAGACGAGGCATGGCTCACCTGTGACGGTGACGCTGCAAGTGACCTGGGAATGTACCGCTCATGGACGGAGTTGGAAGAGAGGATCACAAGTGCGATTAACCGTTACGAGAACGGCTTCTACTTCAATTTCGGTAGCGGAAGGCCACGGATTGACATCATCGAATGGGAAGACGGCAATGACAATGACCGTTGTCCCGAATGCGAGGGCACTAACATCAACTGGGACTTTGCCGAATGCAGGGACTGCAAAGGGGGGCCGAATGACTGAAATATTTGATGAGAGCAGGGATGACCCAAAAGGTTATGCCATGTCGGACGAGGGATTCAGCAGACAAATGGGGGATCTTGCAGACAGGGCGCGTGATGAAGCGAATTACGAACTGGTCTGTGAATCCTGCGGAGAAGAGGACTGCAAGCTACCAGCAGAAGAACACGTAATCATACAGGACGCACGACAGGAGGTGGACTGGTGACACTAGAAAAGATCGACACACAATCAGGAGACATTGTGCTCTCCGAACCCACTCCCGCAGAGAAAGTGGCACAGGCCAGGGAATGGTCTACCGCTCTCATGGATGTGGTAAATTCTCGAGGGCTCTACACCGAGCAGAACGGCAACAAGTACCTCCACGTTGAGGCATGGGAACTGATCGGCGCCTTCGCCGGTGTCCGTGCTGAGACTGACAGCGTTGAAGCCATAAGTGCCAATGATCTAATCGTTGGGTATCAGGCGAAAGTAGTCCTGGTTAACACGGCGGACGGCACAAGACTGGGTGGTGGTGCTATTGCCATGTGTGGCATGGATGAGTTCGTAACGAAAGGCCAGAAGACTCAGGGTGCAAAGCACAATTCCGCCATGTCTATGGCCCAGACAAGGGCCGTTAGCAAGGCGTTCAGGATGAACTTCTCCTACGTTGCGGTGCTCGGTGGATATGCCCCTACACCCGCAGAGGAAATGCCACCTGAAGAGAAAGCCAATCCTGATTCGGAATACTACTGCGAGAAGCATGGCGTAGAGTGGTTTATGAGGGGCAAGATGGACCACTATGCCCACCCGATAGAAGGTGAGAGCTATTGGTGCAATATGCCGAAGAAAACTTTATCCCCTGTGGCTGCTCCAAAGGAAATGACAGAGGATGAAGTCATAGCCACCTTTAAGGAAAAAGGGTGGAGCCGAGAAGATATTAAAGATGGGCTCGGTATGACCTTGACCACATTCCTTGAGGCGGGGAACACTCCTTTTGCCGCGTTGGAAGCAATGCGTGCAAGGAAGCAAGCAACCGAGAAACAACAAGCTGAACTAATGTAATCACGGCTCATTCCTACGATGGGCCAGGGGGCGGTGTCTGTTTGTTTCTCCTCACGAAGCGGCAGAGGGGTCACCGCCCCCATCTTATCTCTGTGAGTAATGACAGACAAGTTGACATATCAACAACTCGAAGACCGTGTTAATGAACTTGAAAAAGAGTTAACATGGCAGACCCACCTTGCTGAATCCGCGTCCATAGAACGGGATCTTGCAGTAGAAGAAAACCGGCGACTGATTTCTGACTGGGTTAGTAGTCGAACCAATCAATCTATGTCAGTCAGATTCAACGATTGGCGGGCAAACGTAAGTGGAAAACGAAATCCTCATCTCTAGCACTCTGGAGGTACGCAAGAACGGAAAAGGCGTGGAAGCTGTACGCCAGATCCAGAATGCCAACAGGGATATCCTTCAGTTCTACGCTCCTGAAAAGGATTTGCGTAAGGAGAAAACAGGAATCCACGGCAGGATTGAACTCTATCTCAACACCTTTCTCCTTGGATATGACAATTTCAACTTCGAGAAAGGCGGACAGAGAAAAAGTTTCGCCGGTGATATCTTCAAGAAGTCCGCAGCACAGGAACTGTCATCTGTATATAACAGGGAAGACCTGACAACCGATCTGGAATCCTTCACCTTCGATGCGTGGAAGGTCAAGATAGAAAGCGGGGTACAGACTGAACTGGTGAAGGGCGATCCCTTCCAGGAAGTCTCCGAATTCATCAGCAGATATGTGATCAAGGGTGGCGGCACTATCATCAACGCCCTGCCAAAACAGGGGAAATCCTACATCAGCATGGCAATGGCAGTGTCAGTGGATGCGGGAGTCAACCAGTTATGGGACGTTCAACAGGCCAACGCACTCTACATCAACCTCGAACGAAGTGCCTCATCCATGAAACGAAGGCTCGGTGGAGTCAACACCGCCCTCGGCCTAGACCCTAGCCGCCCTTTAAGATTGATGAATGTCAGGGGCCGCAGCCTTCTGGACATCATCGACTCGGTACGTTTCCAGATAGAGGAACATGACATCCAGTTCATAGTAGTAGATTCCATCTCAAGAGCGGGGATGGGCTCCCTCATAGAAGACCGTCCTGCAATGAGAATCACCGATGAACTGAACAAGCTCGTAGAAGAGACAGACCGTTCATGGATAGGAATTGCCCACCGTGCATGGAGCAATGAGCACGTTTTCGGAAGCGTTCATTTCCTTGCTGCCGCTGACATCATGCTCGATATTGAGTCTGTTCATTCTGAGGTAACGAAAGAGATGGGCATCATGCTGTCTGTGAGTGGGCAGAACGATCTTCCCCCTTCGAAACCGGAGATCATTGCACTCACTTTTGATTCGATGGGCGTGACGGCCATGAGGAAGGCAAACCTCGAGGAATTCCCCGAGCTCATGGAAGCAAAAGACGAGGTGAAGGACAGGATCAAGGAGTTCTTAAAGAACAAGCCTCTCCAGAGGCCGCGGGATATCGCAAAGGGAACAGGCATCAAGGGTGATTCCATCAGGCCCATCCTGAGTAGGCTTAAATATGATCCGGATGAGAATCCCGATGGGATCTTCATTGAGCAGGGCGGAAGGTATGGCAACCGCACATACCAGTTCCAGGAGAAGGAGAAACCCTGGTGATGAAACACATATGGTCCTTCTTCAGGGCTTTGGTACACTTTTCCTATATGAGACAGTTCGAATGCGATAAATGCGGATACGACCGGTTCAGATCTGATCAAGACGGATTCGGTAACTGTCTAAGGTGCGGGTGGATAGACTACTCAAACAGGGAGAAGGTAGATATCACCACCCTGGTTGATGATTTACGTCCCTCGGTCGTAGTCCTGCCATACATAGGAATGGTAACAATCTTTAAGGATAGATCTATCCGTGTCAGGATAGATGACAAGAAGACCGCCGGGGGTAACAGCCGCCTTGCTTACCGCGCTGACTGTCCCTTTTGCCATAAACCGAAACCACTCATACAGGGATTAAGGTCGAGCCAGACCTACACCCCGATGATATGTGAGGATAACCACAGGGTGATGTTCCAGGAAGTGATGGACGGCTCACTGGTAGGCTGGAAATGATCCGCATCGAATGGGACTATATGCCCCCACCTGCATTACGCGGCAACAGCCGTGTCCACTGGAGTGTAAGGCACAAGGTGACGAAACAATTTAAGGAATCCGCATACTTCCGACTCATGGAACAAGACCCGGACCCGATGGATAAAGTCAGGGTCAAGTACATAGCGCACTGGTGTGGCAAGCCGATAGATGCAGACAACCTTGTGAAGGGAATGAAGCCGGCACTCGACGCGCTGACTGAGTACGGCCTGATAGAGGATGACAACCCTGAATTTGTGAAAGGCATCGAGGTCGAGTACCACAGGGTGAAGCATAAGAATGAGATCAAGATGATCATGGAGGTGGCTGAAGCGTGAAAGTGTTCAGGGATAACGTAAGCATATGGATGAGGTGAAAGACAATGTGGATACACGTACCCTCAATACCATCTCAATATGCAGCGGTGTCGGAGGACTGGACCTTGGAATCCGAGAAGTTGTCCCAGTTAGAACGATCCTCTACGTTGAGCGGGAAGCATATGCTTGCGGTATCCTGGCGACGCGCATGGCAGAATCAACACTGGATGAAGCGCCTATCTGGTCTGACCTCAAGACACTCGATCCTGAACCGTGGTGTAGAAAAGTGGATATGCTCATTGGGGGACCGCCGTGTCAAACCTTCAGCACTAATGGAAACCAAGATATCAATGACCCCCGAAACCTCTTCCCCGACGTTATCAGACTTGTCAAAAGACTTGGGTTACCAGAGTTCCTTTTTTTCGAGAACGTCCCCGGAATATTATCCAGACAAACCGGTTATTATTACTGGAATACCATTAGACCAGAACTGCGAAAGATGGAATATTCTATTGCACAAGGATTATTCTCTTCGGCTGAGACAGGGGGAAGCCAGCGAAGACAACGACTTTTCATATTGGCCTACCTTGACAATAGCAGAATCACACAAGATAGGGAACAGGCCGAACTACGGACAGGTAGGCTTGAGCAATCACCCGGCAATAGTAGGCTATCCCGAGCGCAAGAAGATGGCCAAGTCGAGGAAAGGCGACAAGAAGTCAACGAATCCCGACATGGACTCTATCCACCCCACCCAGGGGATAGGGATCGGTGGGAAGAAATACTTTCATCAAATCCCATACTTGAACCAACCATCTGTAAACAATCACAAGTGCAAACCAAAATGCCGAGCATTAAATCCAAACTTTTGCGATCACCTAATGGGACTTCCGATTGGTTGGACAGGATCAAGGGAGCTGGCAATGCCGTTGTACCGGCAGTGGCTGCGCTCGCTTTCCGAACTCTTGCGAGAGAACTGAAAATAGAAGGGTTGCTATATGAGCAAGCTTGAGCAGATCGGTGAATATACAGATGAGCCTAATTTTAAAGGAGAATAAAATGAAGACTAACAGTAAAAACGAGGCACTAGGATACTGGGAATTTAATTATAACCGTGAGTTCCGAAGGGAGTTAATAGATCGGTGGGATGAAATTGAAGAGACACTTATCCAACCCGAAAATATAGATGCTAATCTTGAGCTGCGAAAAACTGTAGCATTGGAAAAAATAGCCGATTACTTAGAACAAATCTCTGAGAACGGTCTTTTGACCTACGAGGGTAAAAAATATTATAACTCTAAAAAAGACGAGACGACTCAGGACATAGGACAGTCTATTTAAAACGCTCTACGGGGCGCACAGAGGGGCGCTAGGCAGTAGCAGTAGGTTCGTTGTAGGCGTAACGCTTTCTCATTGGTGGGGTTTCAGTGAGGAGTTGGTCTAATGCCATCAATACAGCCCCCTCAAGATTCGGATAACTTTCCCCAGTGTCCCATCTTTGAACAGTATACCAACTACATCCAATTCGATCTGAAATAGCAGCGAGTGTCCATTTCTTCTTTTTTAATTTTCCCAGTCGTGATTGCACATCATTCATAGGCACAGTATATCACGTGTCGAGATATTTGATATTTGACAAGTCTCACATGGTGTGATAGACTGTACCTAAATTACCTAAAGAGGAGGGCTAAATGCCTAAGAAAGGAACTCTCGGAAGTGACCACTTCCAATCAAAATTTAATGTCACGGTTGAAGATTTCGGAATGAAAACCAAGTCAGATGACGGAAGGCCCGTCCATGACGTGGACAGTTCAAATTGGTACGACACGACAATCTATAACGGCGTGATGGATCGAAGGGATGGTCGATTCCAATTACAGATGCAATGGGTTGACTTAGACAATAACGGTCATCGAATTGTCCTTCCCCATCAAGTCGTCGAAGCAATCGCAAGATGTCACAAAACAATTATCAAAGACTCTAAATCTGAAGGCGCTAGAAAGGCCGCAGAGACCCGAGCGGAAAAAGGGATCATTCCTTTCGAGGGAACTGCTGTCTAATAAAACTACCGGTTTGTGTCTAGGCAGCTTTCTTAGAAGTGGAGCTCGTCTTTTTCTTAGGATCTTGAATGACCCTGACGAGCTCCCAGAATTTGCTCATCAACTTCGATCTTTCCTTCTGGCTGATTGAGCCGTCATCTCTCATCGCCTTATGGATTTCTTCAACGAGCTCTAATGCCACAGGGATAGCTTTCCCATATTTAAAACTGGCCATAAGTGCATTGAACATATCTACTCTCCTATTCCGATTCGAGTACCTTCATGGGCGAGCTCCAAAGTACAGCAATCTTCCCTGGTGATGTATTCCCCAGCATCTTTCAGTCTGTTCCGGTATATGACCGGCGTGAATAGTGCTTGGGTCGATTGCTTCTGTAGGACAGTCTTCAGGATATGGATCATAATCCTTCACCCAGAAAAGTCTTCGATCCCAGTAAGAAAGTCCGGGATACTTGTAATCTGGCTCGGCATCTGATTTCAGTACTGCATATCCGAGCCGTAGCCATCCATGATTGACTCCAATCGGACGAGAACGGCTATTGCACATAACCAGTGACTGTCGAACGTAATCCAGATCAGAGACATCGACATCCCAGATAATTTTAAGTTCCTCGTCAAGGTCCTGCGGGCTTAGATTATTCATTCTCCAGCACCTTCAAACTTACGCCTGCGAGAAAGCCCACGTAAGATCCCACTACTGCGGTGATTATCTCAACGGCACCCATCTGCATCCCAACGATCAGAGCAACAACAGAAAACAACGTGGCGCAGATGATCGCAACGAAAATCTGCGGGCGAAGCGTTCCCCAGTTCATACGTCCCTCTGTCCGTGATGGTACGTCTGGAGGTGGTTCGCCTTGGCTTTCGTAAGGGCTATGGCCTCCATAGCTTGTCGGGATTTGTTCTTGAGTTGTTCTGCTTGCATCTCTAACCATTTACACGTCTTACATTCTTTTGGACTCGTCACCTTATGAATACCGGCTCTTCCTTCACGCCATCGTTCATCGTATTTATATCAACCGAACTGTTCACGACTAAATCAGCCGAGTCTATATCGCCGTCGTCACCTATCCTGACATTAATAAGTGTCAGTGTACCAATTTCAAAATTGTCGGCGTTGAAAGCCCCCGTCCATGCATTCACGTTCTTGAGGTGGAGCTTCTTTATAAGGACGTCACCGCCAGTTGTCGATTGGCGGATTATGATTCGGTCAACCGTCATGTCCTTGGCATCATAGCTTACCGCTCCTCTGGTCGATGACATGCTGACATCATTGGTACTCGATGCCATTGTCGGAGAGAAAGTGTGACCTGCTGCCACCACACTACTCGTTGCGTTAAACGTGTAAACATAACCGTTAGCCCAGTCCATCGTCGGAAATTCCGAGTCCTCAATGATGACCTCTTCTATGGTCAGCATATCAGTAGTGCTGGTGCCTGTTAGCTGGAAGGCATCGGTAAGTCCACCCTTACCCAGGGAGATATTCTCAAAGCTAATTAAGTCCAGCCTTGTTCCCTGCGGAATGTTAAGCTGCAAAGTCTGGCTTCTCTGTGCGGGAAACTCAGCATCCACTATGGTATGTCCCACCATAGAAGGAGCTTCGTAACTAGCTCCAAGCATAGGGAAGGTAATCTGCTGGTCACCAGAACTTATAAGCAAAAAGAGGCCGGCTATAAAACCAAGTGCAATCGTGGAGAATGAGGCGATGATAAATTTACCACCACCCATATAGAATCCACCGAAAAGGGGTATACGGAAGTTCCAGAATCTAGGTAGCTTGGCAGTCAGGTTAGGAATGCCAAATCGAACTGTCGGAGTATTAAATTTTTTATCCTTCATCCTTCCCACTTATCTTTGCCTTTATTTCATCACTCATTAAACCCACTATAGATGCTGCTGCCGATGTGACCGGCAGTGAAAAGATGCTCAGGGCTAAAAGTATGACATCGCGCCCTCAAAGGTGTGGAGCGACTTCAGCCGGTTTGCTGGTCACCTTCCACACGATTAGCACCCCCAGTGTTACAAACGCTAAAAATAACGGGCCGACCAACACAATTGTTAGAAATTGTGTTCCCGTAAGCGTAGTCTTCGTACTTGCCTCGAGCTCAACAATTCTTGCTTTAGCTTCTAGCAATTCCTCCTCTGTATTTTGCTCAGCCATCTACCACCACCCACCGTCATAAAGCACCCACAGGACAAACCCCCCTATGGCCACTCCCGCAGTGCCGAGGACAACTCCTGTCCACGCTACCGCCTTGCTGTTATCCAGTGTCTTTTCCATTCGTTCTATCTTTGGTATCTGCAATCTTCTTATGTCGTCGATCAGGTTTAATATCCGCCTCTTGTCGTGATCATCATTCAAGTCTTTGTCCCAGGTGCTGATGTGTTGCCGGCAAGGTAGGCATTTACCTTCCTTCCGGGAGGTAGCATCTGGCCCGATTCCGAGGATTGCCGCGCAGCCATCTGCTGCGATATGTTCCATGCATCCTTGAGGAATCCCGGTATCTGCTCGTTATGGAATTCCGCAAAGGTATGGCTTCTGTGAACGCCCTTGTCTCCCCACTTCTTCACCCACTCGGCAATCCTTCCCATGATTATCGTCTGCACATCTTCAGGAAAGTCGTGCCTTACGAGCATCTCGTCAAGGATACCGTCGAGGCGCACCAACGCATCCTGCTTTTCCAGCGGTAACAACTGGTGTAGAGGGATCTCCCCTTCTGGCATAACCATTACTTATTCCTCCTGGCCTGACTTGCCTTGATCGCCCGTTCCTGTTTCTGTGCAGCCTTCTTTGACCTGTGCGTTCCAAGTGTCCTCCCTGAAGAGGATTTGAGCACGTACTTATTACCCTGTTTTCTCACCGTCACGACGCCACCTTCTCAATCAGTGTGAGGCTTGCTGTCCCCGTCCTGTTGGCGAGGGCATTCGGAGCCCCTGAAGATTCCCATGAGTTGATTCCGTATGAGAAGGAAGACCTCTCCCTGTCCACCGCCACGTTCTTCGACACCTGCCCGAACTTGAATGTGACCTGGGTCACCGTGGATATGAGTGTCTCGAGATTCGATATGACTGTCTCCACGGCCTGTCCCGTATCAATCGCAGTCTGCTCGAGGTCGATAGTCAGGGTATGCTCATAGGCAGTTGACGGTACAACGTAGCCCTCTATGACAATATCTTTTAATTCCGGAGTATTAGTAGCAGTGCCGTCAGCCCTGTTTAGCTTTAACCTAAGACCAATATTTTTTGCCGAGACACCTACGTCAGAAGCAAAAGTAACCTTGGTAGTACTGGATGTGAAGTTGCCAAGGTCTGTCGTGGTAGCAGCCCCATCAAGCCCGTATTCAACTTCTATATATTCGTTGCTGTCATCCGTGAGAGAGTCAGCATTAATGTGAACAGCACTGAACATCTTTGATTCTGACGGCAACCCAAAATCCAATCTTGGAAGTTCGATATGTCCATCATTTTGAACAGTCGCAGAAGCTTCACTGAAATCATCACGTTTAATAGTTGCGCCTGATCTGGGATTTACCAGTGGATTGCCAAGAAAATGAGCAGTTGCGACACTGGTTCCCGTTCTGATTCCATAATGAAGTCTTGCACTACCGTCATCCCCGGTGCCTAGATCAATCCATTCAATTGGTTGGTTTGCAGTAGCATTCTTAGTCATTGAGTGCCATCCAAAAGAATTCCAGCAAACCAGTCGTGAAAAACGGGCTGCTTTACCACCTCCCACGGACGCAAAAAGAAAGTCTCCTGCACTGATCATGGAGAGGATAGAGCCGTGTAAATTTTCTGGTACTCCATCACCATAGGAAAGACCGTACCCACTCTCTATGACCCGCGAGTCACCCTGTACGGTTAACCTGTAGACAGGAGCAGGAGAGTCATCATCTACACCCTGTGCAAACCATAACGCACCCTGATGAACTGTCATTCCCCTGCCATTGTGGTTTCTCTCGTCTGTGTCAACAATTCCCGGCATTGAAAATATGAGATCCGACGTCCAAGTTGAGGGAGCGGTATCGATGATGTAAACGCCTTCTCGTGTAGATAAATAGAGCTTATTGGCTCCATCTATATCAGGATATATGGCAAGCCCAATTGGACCGTTAGAAGAAGCTATCTCCATAGTTTCATCAGCCCATGCCACACCAGCATTGGTCGATGAAAAGAAGGTGATAGTCCCTGAATCCTCATCCCATATTGCAGCACATAGCTCTCCCCCGATGGTAGCCATCAGCCCTGCATCTATGTCTTCACTGGTAGTCACGGCATCAACCATTAACCCAGCCGTTATCTGTGTGGTAGCAGCAGTCCATGTGGCACCGTCGGTTGATGTGTAAACCAGATGGTCCACATCACTGACAGTCAGGGCTACGAGATTTCCCTTGTGTTGAACTATATCGCAAGCAACAGCAACATTTATATTGATAGGAAGAGCGGCAATAGCCCACGTTTCTGTAGCTGCGGTAGACCAAGCCATTGCTGTACTGCTGCCCGTTGATCTCTCTATGCTAGTCGCACCCTTATGATTGCCTCCCCCTGTATCATTTGATATCTGGGTTTGATTCGACCCTACGGTTACCGTGACATTATCTTCAACAACAACGGAGTCGAAAACATAATTTCCAGCAGATGTACTGGTAGCCGTTACTGCCTGAGCAGTTCCAGAACCAGATGCTGTAAAAGCAGAACCTACAGGACTATCTTGATCTACACCAGTAAAGCTCTGCGCTCCTAAATGTATGGCGTTAGCATTCATTGGCATACTAACAACTATATTATTAGCCCCTAAAGCAGGTGCTTTTAAATGCCATATAGAAGCATTAACATCACTACTGGTAACCTCTCCTGCCTTAGTCATACCAACACCACCATAGGTTACAGTATCAGGATCAGCGATACTTCCATCTTGAATTGTAACTCCCACCACAAGTAATCTTTGTACTCCTGTACAGGTATGTGCAACTGTTTTGCTGGTGACATTGGTTCCTGTTCCAGAACTGGTCGCATCAAGATGATCATCTATAGCACCACCGTTTTCCCATGTAGTAGACCCACCGGTATACTGGCGATTGATAACATCCTTGGAACTATTAGCTTCCCACAGGGAATTGTGCTCTCCCTTAAAAGAAACTGATGATCTGACTACCTCATCACCGGTTGTTTTCGTGGAAGCCTCACTCTGTATGGGCAGATAAATAGAATCCATCCAACGGGTATCGCAGGTAGAATCAAAAAACCTTCGATACTCTTTAGGATCAAAGGCAACATCGGAATTTATTCTGGCACGACCAAAACCATATGCCAGATTTGGAAAAATAAAGGATTCGTAAGGAGCGATATCTTCAGGGCGAGTGCGCCCTGTCTGCCTGATAGGCTGGATAAACTGCTGTACGGGGCGTGTAGACACCTTGGTGCCGTCTCTGTCTTCTATAAGGGAATATGCCTTTGCGTTGATTTCAACATCTAAAGACATCAGAACACCATACGCGGAATCGCCACCGGGGGAGCTTTTACCTTGACCAGGTTGCCTTCCACCGCCCGCACGTAACTCTCCTCGTACTGTCGGGCCATCTCGATCCAGTTGGAATTCGGGCTGATATTCCCCGAAGCCATGCGGAGAGCCACCAACTGGCGCACCTTGTCATATAAAGCTTGCGCTAAGTCGCCGTCCACTTCTACCGTTGAATCCTCAGCGGATACAGCCGAGAGCATATCCCTGCCCACAACCCGAATCCGGTGCTTGCTTGGCAACATCTCCTGAAAGTATAGAATGCCTCCGTTAGAGGCCCCTGCAACAGGAGGAACATGGTCCCAGTTGCGGAGCTCACTGTATGGAACATCCGTGATCTCACTCTGCCCGATGGTCATCCATATCTCATCGATATAGGCGGCAACACTTGATGCTGTTACATGAACTCCCACCACCGCTGTTGTGGCATTGTGGGCAAGCGTTGCACTTGCCTTCATCAGTTCCCACCCTGTCCCGCCATGAAAGCTGCCAACCGCTGTCTCGATATAGAGTTTTACCCTATCTGCCGTATTGCAATATACCCATGCGGACAGATTTACTTCCTGACCTTCAGTTGGCAATGTTGTATACGACGATGACGCAGGGGTAAATGTCTGAACCAGTGTTGTGTTAGTACCTGCTACAGCAAGCCTACCAGAATTGTCTCCATGAAGAACCAGATAATTTTCCGGGTTGTTTGTCTGTGCTTCCTTGTTAAAAGTAGACCCAGATCCTGCAAGGGTCCAGTTGTTCTGTGAACCTGGAGTGAGCTGATCTGCGTCCCAGTCCTCGAAGTCACCATTCAAAAGTAAATTATCCCCTGAGTTCGCATCTCTCCTGTTCCCTATGTAAACGCGATCCACCCTTCGGATCGTGCTCGGCAGGGTGTAGGTATGCTGCCTGTCTCCCGTCACGATGGTTTCTACATCACGTACCATCGAGATGTCAGGATAGATAATTTCCCTTGCCTCGTTGTAGAGGTTCAATACTTCCGTGGGATCGAATGGTGTCAGTTCAAAAGAGGGTGAATCCCCGCCGGCCCAAGCTGTTCCAATAAATTCCAAAGTTCCACTGGATTGTATGTAATTCGTGATACGCCTGATCTTGCCTGTATCATTACCTGAAGTTATATGCACAAACCACTGGTTGTTGAAGTAATCGTCTACAGGAAACCTGTCTCTTAACTTTGTATCGACGACAGTGTTAGCGCCAGAAGAAAGCGCAGCCGTAGTCGTGGTGCTTGTAAGAAGCCCCATAGGACGCAGGATGTCCTGCCTCATGGTTGACCACGTTGAGGTCGGCATCAGACAGCCTTCACCTTTTTCTTCTCAGCACCCTTTGTTCTGAACTCTTCCAGGAGTAGCTTGCTGTTTTTGTCCTCAAGCTCTTCTATCTTGGCCTGCTGCTCACGAAGGGTGCGTTCCTGAACGATGATGGTAATTTCCTTGTACGCCACAGGCATTCTGCGGAATAGCTCTGCGAAATCCTCATCGGTCACGGGTATCTGTGGAGCCTGTTGTTCCTGTGTCATTATGTTGCCGCCTTAATCAATTGCTTCTCCGCATCCTTCTATTCTTCTGATTCTACGGAACCATCCCAACCGTTACAGGTAGAACAATTACTTGCGTGTTGCAGTGCTGACGGCACAGTAGTTACCGTTGCCAGTAACGCTGCCTTCGCATCATTGGTCATCTCACCGTTCATGCTGCCATAACGGTTCACGTTATTGATAGCCGTGTTAACCGCAGTTCTGATAGTTTCCAGATGTGCAATCGTTGCCTGATTAGTTGCCATACCTACACTCCCAGAGCTTGCTCAATCTTGGCAAGCCTCTTACCTATTTCATCGTACTGACTGTCCATACGGTCACGGTTCTGGTAGATACCGCCAGCGAGTAATGCTGCCATTCTCTGTTCGTTGTATCCAATAAAACCATCGTCATATTCTTTGAGGATACCCATGTCTATAAGTTCCTGTTTACGCTGGGTTAAATTAAATCTTCCCTCACGATAGGGGCTTAGAACGGCTGCGTCATCATAAGCATCAAATACATTTGTGTCCCATGTAGTATTGGCATCAATCGTTAACTGTCCATCAGGAACACGCCAGATGTCTGCGCCAGTAGAAGACCCATCAGTATTTTCTGAACGCATTCGTAAGTAGCCGGGGTCGGAAACATAGGAAATCTTAAACATCTGGTTGTCATCATCCCCATTACCAGATCCCTGAATAAACCGTACTTCGGGATAGCCAGTACCGCTAGCGGGAATTTTCAAATCAAGACGCACATTGGCACTTGAGCCTGTGGTAACGACAGACATAGTTTGGGCTGCAGACCCTCCGGCTAGCGTCAGCGCATTCTGTGTCCAGTCATTCCCCGATGCGCCTACGTTGGTAATACCAAGGGCGTTGCTCTTGAAGTCGAACTGTCCATCTCCCCCGATTTCCAATCTCTCAACCATCGCTGATGCGCCGGGACCGGGATTCGTGAAGATTGCCATACCCACATCATCATCATCTGCACCGTCCTGTTTGGCGACAATAGCCAGCTTGCGCCGTTGACTGTCACTGACTCTAGCCCACGCAATCGACGGACCGTAAACACCATCTCCTTGAGTAACATTTGACTTCAGGAAGATATTATCGACATCGGTTGCAGCTGCAGCAGTCGAGAATGCATTGGACCCACGCTGTATTTCCAACACACCAGTGGAAGGGGCTACACCAATCCCCACATTCCCAATAACAATCAGGTCGTCCTCACTCTCATCCCAGAGCATATAGGAGCCAGAGGCATTCCCAAAGAACTTAACATCGTAACCGTCTGTATTAGCACCTACGAGAATATTTTCATTAACCTGTAGGTCACCCGACCCACCAGTGTTAAGAACAATACCGTCATCACCATCTATGGTTAATATCCCTGCCGCTGTAGACCATGTGGCAGCAGCAGCGGATGTGATGGTTAGTGCGCCAGCAGATGAAGACCAAGTAGCTGCTCCTCCCGATGTAATGGTGATGGGATTACCAGCAAGAGTTGCCCCAGTTGTACCGTCATGAGTAATAGTGAAGTCATTGCCAGCACCCATGTTGAAAACAGCACTGTCAGTATTAAGAGTCAGGTCATCAGTGACAACAGCGTCCCCCGTTACGGTAAGGGTAGAGCCGTCAAACGTGAGGTTAGCCTCGCCCTGAATGGTCTCAGAATCCACGGCGGTCATGACATAGTTGTCAGTACCACCACCGGAGACCTTGACGTTAGAGGTAGTTAATCCTGGTGGGAGAAATGTACCTGCTGGCATGGCTAGTTAGGAGCCCTGTTGTAGAACTGCCAGTCGATAGTCTCGGAAGACCCACCAGCCTTCTCTATCGCCAGAAAGTTCACTATCTCGTAACGGCTTCTGAGAAGGATGATATCCCCCTCGTCCCATTCCGTCCCCTTGGTAGCAGTCGGAGCAGTTCCGTCACGAGTCTCAACAATACTCGCTGTCCTGACATACCCTTCCGCGTACCGTGCGCCAGAAGGAATGTTTCCAGATCCTATTCCACCACCACCTGCCGTACCATCAACAGCCTGTGTGACAAGACTGCTTCCTATTGGTGAAAAACTAAAGCTAGCCATTTTTCCCACCCTTTTCGTTGGCCTGTGCCATATTTCTAATTGTTTCAGTAAGGGCTATACGCTCGAGCCTTTCAGCATCACGCTCGTCCCTTGTTCTTTCATTCTCGAGAGTTGCGTATGCCCTGGGATGCCTTCTTCTCAAGTGGTTTTCCCTGTCCATCTCATTTAAGAAGTCAGACTTGATGCACCGGATAAGGCCCATCTGGTCGTATTTTTCCCTGTTGGGATCATCCTCATGAAGAAAACACTTTATGGTTCCTACAAGGGGCTCTATCCCCTCGGGCTTCCTCGTGGAGAAAGCAAAAGAACCATCCTCACGACGTTTCTCCAACTGCTGCTGGAGCATATTACGGTTGACAACCGAGCGGTCCGCTGTCCTCGTGTCGTAGACATAGACATAGCCTGCCGACTGGAGCTCTGCGGTGCTCATGGTCATATCAGCCGTTGCACTGATGACCACACCAGCCTTCATGTCTCCCGGCTCATCAGCCATTTCCGCGTCCCTCATCATCTCTTCAATTGCAGGCTCGTTATTTGTCGTCATGCGTTCCTCTGCTTTTTATACTCCGGTCCGAATATACTCGCACCGCGCTTCCACTTTTCCTTTTCTTCCACGTTGTCCCAGAAGATCTTGTTCCAGTCTCTGGGTTTCAACTCTGGCCTCGGTGGCGGGGCTATGTTCATCTGCCTTGCCATCCCGAGTGCCTCTTCTACCGTGTATAAAGCCTCACCGCCGCCCTTGCCGTCAGGCACACCGCATATAAGCTGAAACTCGTCCCCGAAGAGTTGTGCATCCCCGAGATCCCGTGTCAGCTTTACCCTCTGGTCATTTCGAATAACCGTTATAGCC
>Ga0208684_1000574_pt1 | contig 25492 bp, 29 predicted proteins | sample MalvireepMed_b05_FD_184245 | JGI IMG/M metagenome (GOLD analysis project Ga0208684, IMG submission 184245) | Marine viral communities from the Global Malaspina Expedition - Malaspina viral metaG DeepMed_b05 (SPAdes) (version 2) | ecosystem: Environmental > Aquatic > Marine > Oceanic | place... | reverse complement strand
TTCTTTGATTGGGATGATTTCCAAGAACTGCTGGCATACGACGTGTATTCGCCAGTGAAGTCCAAGACCACCAAGAAAAAAGCAGCGTAGGGGAGAAGGGTGATGCGATTTTACCAAGTGCAAGACATAGGCCAACAAGACGGCGTCTTCGAATCAGCCGAATGGTTTACGACACGCCGCGAAGCGGAGAAACGGGCGCGGGAAATAGACCGTGAAGATGGCGTGGCTTTTGTGAATACATTTGACATTCCAACAACGAAAAAAGCGTTGCTGGCGTGGCTAAAAATTTACGGCAATCCAACTGGATTTGGTAGTTGTTAAGGGGGGGAATGATGGCAGACGAACCAAAAGGCTCAACGACGCTTGCCGATGGCGGCGTCTATGAGCATGGCGGCGGTACGGATGACCCGATAGTTTTACTGTTTCGGGTATCCACTGCCAGGCAGGGCGCCGATGGCCTGGGTATCGATGCACAAAAGAAGATGTGCATGGACTACCTTAACGGCGGTAACTGGAAAGTTATTGGCGAGTTCATCGAGGTGGAATCCGGCGGCAAATCGGACAAGGAACGGGAGCAACTGGATGCCGCGCTGGCAATGTGCCAGAAGCACGGCGCCACGCTCCTGGTGGCCAAGCTGGACAGGTTAAGCCGTTCGGTAGCATACGTTGCACGGCTTATGGAATCGGGCATCAAGTTCGTATGCGCGGATCAACCTCATGTATCTGACCTCACTATTCACATCATTGTGGCGATGGCCCAGTATGAGCGCGAACAAATCAGCGATAGGGTCAGGAAAACCCGTGCGGAAATGAAGCGCATTATCAAGGAAGACGGCTTTTATGCGACAAAGTCGTCTGATCGCCAAAAGAAAATGACGAAGCTGGGATCAGAAAAGTGGGATGAAGTTCAGGTTATCGGCCAAGAAGTTAAACAGAAACGGGCTGATGCTTACGCGCTTTCTGTTTGGCCTGAGATCGTGCAGTGCCGCCAGCTTGGTATGACAACTATGCGGCTAATCGCGAAAGAATTGACCCGTCGCAAGGTCGAAACCCGCGCCCGTCAACGCCAGATTGATAAGGATAAGGCCGTGTTTGGCGACCCTGTCTGGCACCCGCAACAGGTGAAAGCAATTATTGATCGCGTTGAAGGTGATAAATAGTTGACATTAAGAACCATTCGCATAAAAAAGATTGATAAAGAAATGCCAAAGCGATAACAGATGGTAAATAAATTTAACAAAAGATTGGAAAAGTATGACCAAAATCATCCAAAATCACGGCGGGACTTACGTTCTGTTGTGCGAAAATTGGGCGATGGTCATGCGCGATTGCTTGTACCAATGTTGCACCCTGATCACATTCGATTTGCGGCTATTGTTTTTGAAGACCTTGCCAAAATATTCGATGAAATTGCTGGCAAGCGTACTACCAACATTCAAAAAGTGCTAACCGCGAAGGCTGTTTTGAAGAAAGCAAACGATGACCTGGAGAACTATGCGCGTGACGATATGTCGTATGTCTATGGTCTAAGGTCGTTATTTCATGACAAACGTGAAACCTAATAAAAATGGCAGAGGAGAAGAACTATGTACCTACCAAAACCGCATAATGTATACTCTGATAAGAGTAGACTTTTTATCAACACCTTGAAAATGCTGGGCGGGGTCACGCTGTTTGCGGGCCTACTTCTAGGGGTCTACGCCTGGACGATTATGGGCGCCGCAATGCTGGGGGTTTTGTGATGAACCTCTTTCAACATGCGGATTATACGTCATTGCAGGGTGATTTAAAAGTCGCTCAATCCCGCTGCCAGACACGCCGCATTAATCACATTCACAACCAACTGAAGACCGTAGTTACCGACATCCTACGGGATGAAACGGGGTTAACGGTTGCCGTCAAGAACCAAGTGGGTTCGTCACACGCCAGCGACATGGGGGGTACTAAATAAGATGGTAGGTAAACTTACATCAAACCTCATGTGTTCATGTAGTATCTTGCCTTACATTATGGGCTTATCGCCTTACAAGACCCGCAACCAACAGCTATTGGAAATGTGGGCACACAAGGAAGGCAAAGGCAAAGAGTGGGAAGGCAATGAAAGCACACATTGGGGCAATGTCCTTGAGCCAGTAGTCCTCACAAAAGGATGCGAACGCCTGGGCCTGATTCCCGAACTTAATATCACCGAACCTGTGGTGCATCCGACACTGCCGCTGGCGGGTAGTTTGGACGGCAGGGCCGATGGCAAGAGCATGACCATACACCATGACCCGTCCAAGGGCATCTATGTTGTAGGCAATGACCGCATTGTATTGGACGGCATCGGCGTCCTTGAGAGCAAGGTAACGCGCAGTAGGCCGGAAGACTTCCCCGCCATGTGGCGCGGTCCTGTCCAGGTGCAGGGCCAGATGATGTGCGGAGGATATAAATGGGCGGCACTTATCATCCTATATGGCGGCGTGGAAATGCGAATCTTCCTGTTCACGCTTCACGCTGGCACAGAGAAATCCATTACTGAAGCGTGTTCGGATTTGGACAGACGGCTAAACGCAGACGAAATTGAGTACTACGATCTTGCCGATGCGGCTGATGCGGCTCTGGTTTATTCCCTTGGCGACAAGGAAAACCCTGTGGATTTGCCAGCCGGATTTGATGATCTCTGCAAGGAATATCTGTTGCTGAAGGATCAGATCAAGGAAGGCAGCGAAGCACTTGGAGTGCTAACCGCCGAAATCCAACGGAAAATGGGCAACCATACAACGGGGCTGGCCGGAAACTATCGCGTGTCCTGGCCTGTCAAAAAATATCGTGAGCAACCTGAGAAAGTTATACCGGCCAAGTCGGCATATCAGGTTCGCCAAAAAACCATAAGCATAAAGGAGATAAAAAATGGGTGAAGTTGCAACAAAACAATCGGGTGTTCTCACGCCTCGCAATATGGCAGAGGCCATGCAGTTCGCGGAAACAATGGCCGTGTCTGCATTCTGCCCGAAAGCATTCCAGCATAAGCCAGCAGATATTGTGGTTGCCGTCCAATGGGCAAGTGAAGTAGGGCTGGCGCCGTTAGCTGCCATGCAGAATATGGCAGTCATTAATGGCAAGCCAAGCCTATATGGCGATGGCATGATGGCGCTGATCACTGGGCATCCAGAATACTTTGGCCACAAGGAATGGCGCGAAGGTGACGAGGCGTTCTGCACTATTATCCGTATGCGGTTTGGCGAAAAGGTTGAAACGACAAGATCGTTTTCTATGGCCGATGCTAAACTTGCTGGACTGACAAGCAAGGGACCGTGGCGGGCATACCCAAAGCGAATGCTTCAGATGCGGGCAAGAGGATTTGCCGCCAGGGATGCATTTCCAGATGCGCTATCGGGAGTGATTATTAAGGAAGAGGCACAGGATTATCCGACAGCTTCAGATAAACCCATCGACATTACCGATCAGGTAGTGGAAGTGCCCGCAAACCCGATGGATGCGTCGTTTGGGAAGGGAGAGCCAGAAATTGACCCTCAAATTTTGCCCGTGAGCGACGATGTTGCCGCTCCAGACACTTCGGGTCCAGAAAATACGGATGTTGCTGAGAGCGCAACAGAGGACGCTTCAGAGGAAGAGGGCGAACGGGCGTGGGAAATGAACCATGAAGACGGCACAAAAGAGTTTCCAACAGCCGATAAATGGAAGACGGCCATGTGGAAAGTATGGAAAGACATTGAAGCGGATAAAGACCTGAGTTTTGAAGACCGGCGCCATGAGATTGCGGAACACAAAAAAGATCACGACGATACGATTGATCGGCTCAAAACAGAATATCCTCAGAAAGCAGAAGCGTTCGGCAAAGACTATAAGAAAATCTTACGCCGCTTGTCGGCCAAGGCAAAGGAAGCACAAAAATGAGAGCGTCTTTAACACCCATGCAAATAAAGGTGTATGGTTTCATACGCCAATACCGAACGGATAATGGGACCGTCCCAACCAATCAGGAAATTGGCGAAGGGTTAGAAACCACATCAGCCAATGCCCATCGGATTGTCAAAGGGCTAATTGCCCGTGGGTACATTATCCCAGGACCGCCAAGAACATGGCGGTCTTATACCCTGGTTGAAGACCATGAAAACGTAAACCCGATGATCGGCGTACATTCTGCCGCCACCGACTTTGTCCGCAAGCATCGCAAGTTTATGAATGCCGTTGATAGCGGACAGGAAACAGAAGAAATGGGCCATGAGGTGCAGCAAGCACTTCAAAAGCTAACCGTTGAAGTAGGGGGAAATGTGTGATGAATAACCGTCAATGTATTCAACGGGAGTTGCGAAACGCAAGGCGCGTTATCACAAATCCTGACAATTTTTCATCAAGCCTGATCGATACCGCTTGGGCTGTCATCAGGTCTGCAAACAGACAGAATATTTATTTGCACCCGCTGCCGTTTGCTTCAGCTTCTGGTGCGTATTCCTGTTCGCCGTCGCAGCAATCAAGACAAGGCTGCTTGCATGAGGTGCAGACATAATGGGACTGCACCCGTTCCAGGCGGGTGCTTTGTCCGCACCAGGGACAGTCGATCAGTCTGTCAGGAATCATTTTTTAGGACGCATGGCACGATCTCCAAACCACCAAAGCACGGCGGTTGATGCCATGTAGATAACTGATTGAATAATGGTTTCCTGTTGGGCTAAGTCGTTGCTGGTGGCGTAAATATACCAAACAATACCGACAAGCATAACGGTTAGCAGAGGCCGCATTAATCTGAGGCAAGCTGCTACCCAAGGGTACGGGACTTCAACCCCTGTCATCATTGAGTAGGATGCGACACGGGCCGCACCAGCAGATTCTTCCTCTACGATAGCCCTTTCGTTTTCTAATTCGTCGGCCCGTAGTTCTGATTGCAAGCGGTGCATTTCCATTGTGCGTTCATGTTCGCCGTTTGCTTTTTTTTCCTCAACATACATATCAACAAAGTTAAATGCTTTGCCTAACACGCTGCCCAGGATGCCTGTGGCGCCTCCAGTTAGTACGCTGAAAATCATGTCCATCATGTTACCACGTTCTCCGTCTACCCATGTCGATATGAACAAAAGTTTGGTAGTTCATGCCGAAACCTTTGAAGCCGCATTGCTGTGCAACTTGTCGAATTACTTCTTTGTCCCGCCCTTGTATCCTGACATCGAAAGCGTGACCTTGAAGGTGGCTGGATCGCGGAGCGCCACCGATCTTGGAATTATGGTAAGGGCTACGGTACGCGGAAGATAAACTGATAGAATGGCCAATGCGGGAGCGAAAATTATCAAGGGCAGCGAGGGCATTTTCGTTGATAAGGATTTTGCCTGTCCCCCTACAGGCGATTTCGTTGGGCTTGAAATAACGGAAGTGCCAGCCGCCTAGAGGTATCTCGTTGAAATGTTCAAACAACATCTCAATAACCAAAATTAATTGGGAAGCGCCATTTACACGCTTCCAACAAAAGAACGGCAGCAACCAAAATAATGTATCGCATTTTCTTTACCTCAAATTGCAGAAGCTGACGGGGGGTTAACCATTTGCAAGCCGTATCCGGCAGCGATGACGCAAGTAATCGAGCCAGTTTCGCGTGATAAGCTCCACGAACCTTCCGGGCCAACCCATAATTGCATGATTGAACTATCCATATAGCCCCCAGCCAGCAGTGGTTTTTCTTTAAACTTTTCCAACAGAACTTTTTCAATAACCAAGTGAGGTCCACATTGGGGTAGTAGTTCTAAAGGCGGGGTTAGTTCAATTTCTTGTTGAACTAGATCATTTTGCGACATCATCAAATCGGTAGGCTGCACGGCCTGATCCGTTTGACATGACGCGAGCGCAACCACTATCAAAACAAAAAACAACCCACGCATAATCTATTCAACCTTGGGATGCTTGCCGTTGTGGATTGAGGCAAGGTGTTTGACCTGTGCTTGTAAGACTTCAACCTGTGCTTGCAGCGTAGCCATTTCACGGTTGCGCTGCTCCAGCGCAGGGACAGAATTGATCTCTTTCAGAACATCAATCTGGCTGGTGAAGACGGCGCGTTGTGATTCAGCTTCATCAAGCCGTTGGTCAAACGCCGACTTTGATTTTTCATATCGCTTGATGAAATGCCCCAAGTCTTCCATCACACGGGCCAACTGGCTTTTCACGACAGCATAGCCGCCAGCCACAGTTGCCAGCATAATGGCAAGTTGCATCCCAAGCTTGGCATCTAATTCCATATTCAATCATCCATAATAATTTTCACGGGATACTGTTTGCCGTCAACCGTCTTAAGCAACAGCTTGCCCTTGCGACAAATCCATCTTTCCTTGTTTGGATCGGTGCGCTCAATCACCCGCTTGGCCTTTAAGCAATCAGATAAGCTGTCACGCGGTGTAAATTCCAGAAGCGTCCCTGCCGTTGTGTACAAGTAAAGAACGAAGCCAACAAAAGTTTCCATTTATTTGCCGTTAATTTGCAGATGCCGCTGTGCGTCCTTCAGTTTCTCAACTGCGCTCCGCACTTCCATCATGTCAGTTTGCAAGCGCGTGATGTTGACGCTGTTATTTGAGCGGTCCTCAACCTTCTTCGTCAGCTTCTCCAACTGACCGCTGATATGTTCGATCAGCATGAAAGCTTCCTTGACAGCAGGGCTTTGAGGCCGGTCAATGCGAAATGTTGTATTCTTGTCAATGTCTACTTTTAAAGAGGCGATGCCAGTTTGAAGGTCTTTCTTGACTAGCTGTTCAGAAGTTTCCAGACGGTTCAATCGCTCTTGGATAATGAAATAGGAATACACACCCATGCCCACTAGCGCAATTAAGCTTACAACGGTCTTCATAGGCATCTGAACAGAAGTGCTATCGGATATCTTCGTCGTCATCGTATCGGCCCTGTGTCATACGCCGTCATTAACATCCATCCGATACCCAATACGGCGATTACCAGAATGCCAAACTTCAAGCATTCCTGACCAATCTTCTTCCAACGCTCCTTGGCCTCTTCTGCTTCGCGCTTTGCAATTTCTGCACGTTCTCGCTTCTGCTTAATCTTTAATGATTGGATGCGAGATTGCTCGCGCTTGATATTCTCCCACATGGTTGGCTCGCCCATAGGCGTCGGAAACTTCTTATTTAATTCCCACTCTAAATCTTTAATCATTTCCGACATTTCGCGTCGGTGAATCATCAAATCAATCGCTTCTTGCAAAGATTCGTCTGGTTTTATCTCGCCGCTCTCAACGCCTTCTTTATGGGATTTCTGCGCTTGGTAGGCTTTGTTAGCTTCACGCGAATGATGGAAAAGGTCAGCAATGTGATGACTGATGCTAGATATATCGTCAGCAGTATCCAAGGCCTCTCGAATTGCGGTTATGGAAGATTGGGCAGCTTTAAAGGCAGCAACGCCAGCCGCGATTGTGAGGGGATCAATAGTACACCTACCTGATTATGGCTTGGGATATTTATCTTTGACAGCCTTAATCTCAGCCGCCATGTCATCTGAGAACGCTCCCTTTTTATAAAGATCATCCAACTGATCGCCAATATCAGGGTATTCGCCTCTCCTGTTATGGACGTAAGTCACTGGAGCTTCGACATATTTGACGACCTTATTATCAACCCAAGTATCAAAAGTTGTCGTTTCATCAGCAACATCAACCCACTTCAGATCAGAGTGAACCTCAAAAGTTTTGTCGTCAGCTACAACTTCGCAGATGCGAGTGCCTTGTATTAATGCTTTCATTACTGGAACTCCCACACCACGATCAGCCCTGCTGATCCGTCACCGCCTTCTTCATTCCCTGATGAAGCGTAGCCGCCAGAGCCGCCGCCGCCATATCCTGTCCCATCATTATGACTTTCTTGTGCGTGAGTATGATTTCCTCCACCCCCGTATATAGATGAACCGCCCATTGCGCCACCGTTAGCACTGTCATAGCCCTCGTTGTTTATGGGCAAACCACAAGTCCCAGTACCGTTGAAGGAGCCGCCAGAACCAGCACCGCCAGCCCCACCGTTTCTTGGTGCGCCACCGCCAGCCGCACCAGCACCGCCAGTCGCTGTAATTAAAGAGCCAAAGGAACTTGTTCCTCCAGCGGAACCAGCATTAGTTGACCCAGCCGCACCGCCTGAACCTCCCGCACCTATTGTGACCGTCTGTGAGGAGCCAGCAGTAGCGTTAGAAATAAGTTCTGTGGCATAACCGCCTCCACCTCCACCAGCCCCACTATTGCTAGTCCCCGTCGCCTGTGTACCTCCACCGCCGCCACCCGCGCCAACAACTTCAACGATAATGCGGGATAGCCCACCGGGATTTGTCCATGTGCCGCTGGAGGTAAAGACTTGAGCGGATGCAAGACCGCCGCCAGCCGCAACGGCTTTAACCAACCCACCAGCGCGGCCAGTGTTATCAGAAATTATGCCGGTCATCGGGTTTGATCCAGATAGGAAACAACAACATCTACGTTTGCGGAACTGGCCGTTGCTACACAAAGATGATCTTCATCTACTAAAACGATGCGGTCATTAAAAACAAAGGTTTCGTTTGCGCCGATTGCCTGATCCGAAAGCAACTCGTAATCGGTGCCGCCGCCGCCGTCATCGATGTACATGTCAAATGTTTCAGCGGCCCCTGCCGTTTCACAGACTACAACGCTTGTTATAACATAGGTGTGGCCGTTAACGCCGTTCAACACCACGCTTTCTGAGTTCGTGACGCCCGCCGTCAGCGAAACGCCGAATACTTCTGATGCCATTTCTATTCTCCTTTAAAATCCAAAGACGACTGCTTTGCCGGTTGTGCTGACAGACGGGTTCATCCCACCGCCAATAATAACATCGCCAGTTCCGTTTGGCGTGATGGCAATATTGCGGTTACTCGTACTGACGATGGAATTAGTTTGAACATCCAGATCACCGCCAAGCTGTGGCGAAGTATCTTCAACGACATTTGCCATGCCGCCGCCAGTAGCACCTGTAGCACCAGTTGCCCCGGTTGCCCCGGTGACAACGCCAAACGCAAGTGCGCCTGTTGATGCTGTAAAAGCAACTGTTGGCGACCCTCCAGCAGCAACGGCTGATGCGCTGACTGACACAACTCTTCCATCTGTATTCTCAAGCGCGTCAGCATCGCTGTTCCAACTTAACAGCTTCGATGCACTGGGCTCTGGCATTGTAATTGATGCACCGCCTGTGTAAGTATCTGGAAACCGAAACGCCTGACTGATGTCGCCGTCACGCTCTTGTCCACTCATAGCCAAACGGTCAATGTCGCCTTCCAATGTGTCAGCTGGAAATGGATCGTTGGTGACATAATTTGACGTTTGTGTCGTCGTGGTCTTGCGTCTTATATGCCATTGCACCGTGTCAGCCGGTGCGGAGCCAGCAACAACGGCGCCTGTTGATCCACTGCCGCCCGTCACCGTGTAATGCGTACTATAGGACTTAGTGACTTCCGCGCCTGTCGCAATCGTGCGTTCAACGACCTCAAGTTCTGCTGTTGACCCTGTTCCAAAAAATGGAAAAGTAACTGCAAAACTTGTTGTTGATCCATTGCCCGTATAGCTAACAGAAGTAGTTGTAGTTGATACCGTCATAGTGTCACTCCATTATCGCACGGCTTCGGTTGGTCTTACGGCGTCAAAAAACTCTTGGCCGGTTTCGTCTTTAATTCGTCTTTCATAGTTTCGCGCCCATCCAGGGTTTAAATATTCGCTTATGTTCCAGAAAAGCAGATAGTCCAGAGCCATGCGGGCATAAAAGATGTTGGCACCTGGAAGCATAGACTTGGCTATGCGGTATCCTGTTTGACCAGCGCGGTCAAAATCTCCTTCAATAAACTGCTTTGGCATTTGGCTGACACGGGCAAGGTTTCCAACAACAGGACCGCCTAAAATTTCAGCCATACCTTCGCCAAACCGCGCATCGCCAGCCGCCATGCCCATTATAGTGTCGCCGTAAAACCCAAGCCCACCACCCTGAGCAAGGCTCCTAAACATTACTTTTCCAAAGTTTTTAGGGCTTTCTATTAGGTTTATTGGCTCCTTGCCTTTGACTAAGTCTTTAAGCGTTGATGCAATGTAGCCATACACCATTGAGGTTAGCAGTATTTTGACTAGCATTCCCGTTCGGTGACCTTCATTAGACTTGCTAAACCCACGCGATAATATTTCCATGCCGTAGGTAACGGAAAATGATTTAAGGTGCATAAAAAGGTTTCTAAATTCTGTAAAAAGATCGCCTCTACGCCCTTGGCCCCGTGCCGCAACATTTGCCTGTGCCCCAGGCGTTAGGATTGCGCTGTTCGCAAAGCCAGTAAAGAAACCGTTGATGCGTATTTGCGCGTCAACATCATCAATGGCACTTATATCGTGGAACTTAACGCCATCGACCTCACGCACCACACTGTTCATTAGATCAAAGTCTTCCGGCGTCAGGCCGTAGGCTTCCATTTCGCTGCGAAGCGAAAGGTTTAAATCGTCAAATTTCTTGCCCGCCTGTTTGGCAATAAAGTTGGACAGACTAAGGGACGCGGCTGTTTTAAGGCTGTCGTTCATCCAGTTCATTCCAGTAACACGCATAACGGCACTTACAAAATGCGCCCCTTGGCCATTGATTGCGTCATTACCAAGCCATCGACTTTGAACCCCCGCCACTAGAGAATCCATGCCAACACCCAAGCTATCAGCTATTTCTCGCGCTTCGCCTGTACGGCGCCCGCCGCGTCCACCTACAGCTTCTGGAATTAGTCCACTAAGAACAGAAGCGTTTGCCTCAAAGAACGGAATACCAACTTCATTTAACCGAATAGACGCTGTGCCTATGTCACCAATAGACGCTATAGTTGTGCCGCCTAGAAGTGCAGCAGAACTTAAATTCTTAGCCCAGTTCGCTCCCCGCGCAATGTAATAACGGGGACCAGATGTTCCCCAGCTTGGTAGCGCGTTTCCTTGCCCTGTCACCTCGTCGTACATGAAATTTAAAGTTGCAACATAACTTGGGTCATTTAATTGTGCGGCAACATCAATGTTGCCTTCGTCTATTGCTCTATTAACTGCCAACGCATGAAACCCGTTAGGCCCAGTAAACATGTGTTTAGGGTTTGGCCCTAAATGCATCATGGCCGCAACGGAATCAGACATCCCAACTAATTGGTTAAAAAAAGCTGTGCCTATGTGTTTGTCGCCATAGGCTTGCATATATGTCCACGCGCTCTTTCCATCTTGCTTGAAATGTAAAGATCGTGCGCGGGACAGTCTTTTGCCCATGTTAGCAGGACCAGTAAATCCAGGCGGTTCGTCAAGATCGCTCATCAAATCTGTACGTTTGCCAACAACAATGTGTTCCCAAGTGCTTTTAAGAAACGCTTTTTTGCTTGCCTCGCTCATTGGGGCTTCCCCAAAAGTACGATCTTCGTCTAACAATTTACTAATATCGTTGTACCACGTTTCAAACCCAGCTTTTGCAACGCGAGTTTTATCATGTGATTGTTTGGCAATACGGCCAATAATACGGGCTATGTCGGCTCCACTACGGTTTCCCTGTTTTCGTAGGAACTCATTAGTGGCTTCCATTGCTTTAGCCACTGCTTCTGCCGTTGGATCACCTGATCCTTTTAACCTGGCTGCTGGATTTTCTTTATCCGCTGTTGCCAGCCTATCCACTTCCGCAACTAATTTTTCGCCACTTTTAGATCGTTGCAGAAACCCTATAGCTACATTTCTTGGGACGCCATTAGCTTCAACAGTACGCATAAACACAGACATCGCCATTGATGCCAAACCACGGGATGTGCTTTCAATAGATTGCTTGTATTGGCTTTTGCCCATTTTGCCCGCCATAATTGCATTAAGCATTACAGGCACTTCTTCAATGGGCGTTTCTCTCAGTTTTGTAATAAACGCTAATTTTATACGGTAATTAATTGCAGCGTTGCGTTTTAAAATTGCCGCCTCGCGCACAGCATCTTTTTTTCGAGCGTTTATCGCTTCGTCCACAGCGGCTTGAAGATCGGTTACTTTCTGCGCTGCGTTGTTGCTTTTAATGGTGTCAACAATATCGACAACCTCTTCTAACAACGCTTCAGCTTGCTTTTCGTCTAGATCGGGCATGGCATCGCGGACTGTCTGGATGCACTTATCAATGGCCATCAGGTAAGCCCTCCAAGCACACACACGGCAGCTTGTTCCCAAGCCTTCTGACTTTCGCGTGTCTTCTGCAACCCTGCTGTTGCCTCATCCAAAAATTGTCGCGCTTCTGGGTCATCGCCGGCTTCAGCTTTCATAATTTCAATCTGTGCTTCGAGTTCGGCAATATCTGCTTCAATCTGGGGAACATCTGCCGCTTCGGTAATGTTCTCCATAACGCGCTCAACTTCCGCCACCAACTCACGCTCTTGCATTTCACCGAAAAGCGTATTGTCGGAATTGGCGTCCCGAACATCCTGTTGGGCAATCTCTTGAATAGTGGGGCCTTCAACATCGGGGTTAATTTCAGAGCGGACAACAGGCACTTCCAACGGCATTTGGATTTCATCACCGCTGGCATCCAACGCCCGCTGTGTTTCTTCTCTCAGCCCCATTGCCTGTTTAAGTTGAGCGGCAGTGCGTGACCTTGTGTTTAATTCATACAGAAGATAGTCATCCCCAATTCTAACAACGTGCATAGCTGTATCAGGGTCTTTGTTTAGTTTTGCCGCATACTCAGCCGTTGCCTTATCAGGATAGGTGACATATTCACCATCCGGCTTGCGGACAAATGTATTCTCAACTGTCAGATCGATGCGGTGATCGTCCTCGCCAAGCGAACGGACTGTTGTGCTAAAACCTTTCTTCTCTAGCTGTCTTGCTTTTTTCTCAGCATCGGCAACATTGCGAAACGAAATCTGTACACCGTCGCCATCACTAGCCGTTACCGTAATAGCGCGGCCTTCACCTAGAGCCGGATCATTGTTGAACCTGATCTCTGCCGGATCAGAAATAACATCCCGATCCGGCCTTGGCCCAGGTGCAGTCCCTTCGTTTTCTTCCAAACTTTTCCGCAAGGCGGTATCAACGCCAACGGGCCGACGCCCTGACATAACCTGGGCAACTGCCGCTTGCATAAGTTCACGCCGCGATTGCTCATCGATTATTTCAATGGCCTTGCTGATACGTTGCGCGGCAAATGCATCCTGTGTAATGCCGCCCGTCTTGTCACCAATAGCACCAATGACGCCGTGCATACTGCCGCCAAGGACCATACCAAAAGCCAGGTTGGCAAAACTGTCGTAGAGATCGTAATCGTATTGGGTGGCTTCTGTTGCCGCCAATACAAGCGGTTCAATCATTGCCGTTCCAACGGCACCTTCAAAGGCGCCAACGCCGGTGCGAACAGCCGCACGGCCCGCCCAGGATGCCTGTCGTGCAAGCATCTGGCTATACCGCGCTGCACCAATAACAGGAATAAATCCAACTGCTACGTTCAGCGGGTCAAGCAAACTTGCAAACAAGCCCACGCCAAATTGGGCAAACATAGTGGATACATCGCCATCGGAATTTGCAAGAATGCCTTGTCTTAGTAATTCCTCTTTTTTCCATTTAACGCGAAGCGCAAGACCTTCTTCGGTTTCGCCTTCAACCGGCGTTAGCTTGCCTTCAAGTTTCTGTTCTTTAATAAGTTCATTTTGTCTGTCTTCGGAAATAACATCGGGTTCGCGTATGGGCCGTTGTGCCAGCCGGTCAAACATACGTTGCGGCGTGTTTGTTGGTTCCGCATCGTCAGCATCACCCAAATTATAATCAAATTGCGGCTGTAAATCTCCCGCCCGCTCACCAGTTAATTCGTTCCACCGCCAAAGCTGGGTAAGAGGGTTAGTGGCCAGGGCTTCGTCAAAGGTTGTGCCCAATACCGTGCTTGTGTCAAACGCACCCTGATGTTGCAACAAACCAAATTCATTTGTTGGCCCAATAGGATTAAAAAGTTGGGGCATTGATCTATCTTTTTACCTTGGCAACCATCACTAAGGCGTCGCCATAGCTGGATTGGCGCCAAGCAAGCGTTCCCAAGTTTGGGTTGCGCTTCGTAATTTGCCGCTACGTCCACGCGCTCCAAAACTATCCATTTGTATGCTGCTGATAGGCACAACAATCGGAACACCGTTGATGTCATTAACAGGCGTGTCTAAAGCCGTTGCCAGTGCCACGCTTTCGCCATCCGGCGTCAGTGTCCATTGCGCGTTTTGTCTTAAAAATAACTTTTTCTGGTCATCACTGGCGCCTTGTGTAATCTGGGTTAAATCGACGTTTTGCATATTTTCGTCATTTTTTAACCACTCACTTAGCCCGTACATTAACTCCCGTGGACGCTCAATAGACCCCTTTGGCACGATACCTTTTAATTTACCGTCCCTGATAACCTGGTATTGATCTTCCACAACAATCTTGATTGCTTTTTCAACAGCATCGCCCACGCTGTCGCCGCCTCTTACATCATTTGTAGCAAGCAACCGTGCCGCTTCTCGCAACGTATTTACCATCATGATGTTATTAGAACCGGCAATCTGGATCATGTTCTCCATTTTTTTCTTAATGGAACTGTCTATGTCTTTTGTAACGCTGCTGTCTTGCAATAAATCTTCAAGATTTTTCATGCCGCCATCGCGAATAATGCCCGCAAGGGTTTGCCTTGCCCTTGGGTTTTCCACAACGGCAAGGGCACTTGCCTCTTTTGACAACCCATTCGTTTGCATTTCACCAAGCATAAAGCGCCAATCGTTTTTACCCATTGTTTTAGAAAGATTGTTAAACCGTTCGGCAATTTGTTCTGGCGTTGTATTTTCGGTTTCCATAAATGCGACTTGCTGTTTGACAAAACTTTTAGGCAGCTTCCTTCGCATTGTGCTATCCATGCCGGACAAGGCGTATGCCGCAACAAGGGACGCCGCATAGTTCGCATAAGCACCGGCTATGTCTTCAGCGGGAGCATTTGCAATAATAAGCCTGTTCCATTCCGTAAAATTTGCCGATACATCATCGTTAGTTGTAATTACATATTGGGCTGGGTCTGCATTTCGCAGCTTAATATCCCGCGCTTTTGCCGCACGAAACTTTGCCAGTTGCTGCTGGTCTTGTGACGCCATGCCTGGAATAGTGCGAACCCGCTTCGTGTCGGCAACAAGTCTTTTTTCCATTGCCATAATTTGTGAGGGATGTTTTCCCGTAATAAATTCCTGATGCATCGCGCCATCTTGAACATCCACACGCAAGGCTTTCATCATTCGTCGTTCTTCGGGGTCAGAAATATTAGCGTCTATTTCTGCATCGCTAATACGCTTTGTTAATTCCAAAGATAGCGTGGCGTCATTAGCTACATCTTCAATTATAGCCTTGAAACCACGACGAAACTTAACAGCCCTTGCATTGGCTTCCGTCTGTATTTTTGCTGCCGCCCGATCAACCAAACCTTGTGCGCGAATAGCATAAATAGACCGCTGCTTACTCTCTAAATTTGGAAGGTATTTTAAGTTTTTTTCCAGTTTTAAAAACTTGGCAGGGTCTTCGCCAATCTGTTGATTGGCCATCGCATCATCAACCTCAGATAAAAATTTAATTCTTTGCTGTTGTGCCATCTTGCGCGACGTTGCCCCGAACTCCACGGCTTCCTTTAATGTCGCATCCAGCTTGGCTAATCGTGCCGTTGCCGCGCCTGGTTCTTCATCAAGATCGACGTTTCTTATTCCTTCAGCGGCAGCAATAACAATGTTTTCGTTAAGCCTGTCACCCTTAACCTTGTCCATATTCTGCCGAAATGTTTGCCGTAACTTTTCAGCTTTTTTCGGCCCGATCTGGCGATTGACCTCAAGGCTATCAATGCTGTCGATACCTTTCTTTAGCGATGCTACCCACACGGCTTCGGTGCCATCTTTTACGGAACCTTTTACAAGCGTGTTCAAAACAGCAAGGTTATGCGCTTGCAATTCCGAATTGTCGCGGGCCACTTGTTCGCGGCGAATTTCAATCTGTCCCTTGGCCGACAGCATAGAATAATCTTTATCAAACTTTTCACGTCCATAGGGTGACAAGCCCTCAGAAGCAGTTTCATAAATCTGGGCCATCCGCGCCTTAACATCTTCGGGATCAGCCGTTGGCGCCACAGCGCCTGGATTAAACTGACTGCTTTTAGGGTCTGATTCCCAAGACAAAGTTTTGTTTGTGTCAATGCTCTGCTTTAATTCATCCATCTTAAGCGTGGCATTAACAAAAGATTGCGTAACCATTGCATCGGCCCGCGCCCGCAACTGGTTTTCCCCAATGTCTGAAACTATCTGGCCAGCCGCTTGCAAACTCTGTCCTGTTTTATCGTCAAGCAAAACAACAGGGGCAGCAGGGACGCCCGTAGTTGTTGGAAGCGTAGCGCGACGCTGAATTGTGGGAATACGAGCCATATACTTTTACCCCAATAAACTTGTGCCAGCGCCGTAGCGGTATTGCGTATAGGCACCTTTGGCCAATTCCTTTGTTGCACCTATTGCCGCACTTGTGCCCGCCATCTGTGCATTTAAGCGATAACGGGCGGCGGCAGCTTCCTGTCCTACCGCCTGTTGCAGATACGCTTCAGCCTGTGTTTCGCCCTTATATAGAATGGCAAGGCGTTCTAATTGGGCTTCGGATGCCGTTTCAGCAGAAATGTCCAGCGGTGTATCCTGGTCAATAACCACGCCGCTTTTGGCGTAGCCAGTGCGCTGCCGTGACAACATCCGACGTTTGTCCAAGTCAAATGTATCCGCATCAAATTCAGAAGCGCGACGGGCCATCAGCGCGTTGTTTTCAGAAATCTTTTTATTATATTGCATCATACCGGCCTGATATTCGTAATTTGCTGATTGAACGGCGCCTTGGTAAGCAGCGCCATAAGCCGATGTTCCCGCTCCAAACAGATTAGCTGCTGTACCCAGCCCCATGTTTGCAACGGAACTATATAAGCCGCTCGTAAGCGTCCCTGTTGCCAAGCTAAACGAACCAGCAGAACCAATAAGGCCAGCAGTGGCACCCGCTCCGACTCCGCCAAACGCGCCAGCCATTTGGGCCGTGCCAAATAATGTAACAGGATCGCACATATTATTTATCCATCATGGGTTATGATACGGGTTATAAGCGCGGTAATGTGGGCGGGCAGGGGCTCGTCATTGGTGTACACCATCTGGCCCGTTGTATCCCATCCTCCGCGAATGTTTACTTTCTTGTCGCCGGTAAACAGCGGCGGTGAACTGTCCATCGGATCAGACCCCGTTCGGAATATAATTTCATCCAGGTTAGATGTGTTCGGCCCAACCTTGCCGCCCAGCGTATCAATCAGGCGAAGGGTGACTTCAAAATCGCGCTTGGTCTTGCCCTGTGCCGTGCCATCATCGCCGCCAGCTTCGGGCCGCAATGTCTTCATGGTGCATTGTTGCGTCAGTCCAATCTGTGCCTTCGTAACCGTCGGATCAATTGAAGTGATAGCACCCGAAGATATATTGCGTTTAGTGTAGACTGAACCGTTGCCCAAAATGCTGACAGCTTCACCCTCAAGGTGATCAAGGCCACTGATAGATGAAGCCGCCGTACTTGAATAACTGAGGCCACTATCGACAAAAAACGCATCAGCTTTTGTTTCATTTTCTTCAGTGTCAAACTGATTTGAGAGATATTCAACATAGCGCCTCGTTGTTCCGTTGATGGTTCTTTGGACAATCATCCAGACCTCTTCCTCGCCGGTTGTTGACGAAGGGATGATGGCTAGGCTTTCGACAACTGCAATTGCCTGATCAGTTGTGGTTAGCCGCGTTGTGTCACTTGACGTTACCGTGAGCGGTCCCGCACCGGCTCTTGTTGTTTCTTCAACAGTAACAACCGCTGCTGCCGGATTGGCTACGGTAAAATCTGCATGGGCATTGATGGCCGTATAAATATTATCTGCTGTCGTATTGTTATTGGTTTGCGTTCTAAATTCATCTGTTCCGGCAGTTCCCGTCGTAGATGTAAACGTCACGGTTGACCCATCAGATTTCGTAAACGTTAACGTGGTTCCGGCGGCAATGTTTGCATAATCGGATACGGTAATTGTACACGCTGCCGACGTGCCGCCAATTTTGTGTCTGTGCCATGCAACAACCTGTTGATCGCGTAGGTACGTCATGCCAACTAACTGGCCATCAGCTTTTACGCCCCACACAACCGTGCTTGGCTCTTGCTGATAAGCAATTTCTGTAATGCCGCCTTTACTTACTTGATTAGATAAAATTGTAAGGTCTGGTGATTGAAAACTGTCGCTTTCAAATGCATACACAAACTCGCGCAACTTCCGCTGCTGGCGTTGAATAAATACCACTACGTTATCAATACGAATAGGCCGGTGCGATGCCGACCCCCGTGTGCCTTCTCGCACAACTCTGACATTCGTTGGCGTTAGCGCGTCAGCCGTAGTTGATCCAGAAATAACAAACTCACCACCAACGGTTCCAATAGCCATCACCTTGCCTGGTGACAACCAACGGATCGCGTTTACCTGGTCTGTCGCTAACGTATAGATAACAGGGTCATCATCCAAAGTGCCTGGAGTATGATTTTCATAATCGCCTGACTTACTGCCAAACAACGTCTGTGGCTGTTCTGTTGTGCCCGCAAAAAATAATCGTTGTTCGTAAAACGCCACTGCTGCTGGAAACCCTGTTGTGTCCGAAAACGCGCCAAGGCGCCATTTGGTTTCAGCCGTTGTGCCGCCAAATGTAGCATTAACGGTGACCGTTACCTCTGTTGTACTGGTGCGGCCCGTAACCGTGGCGAACCCCCACTGGATGCCGCCGTCGCGCAAAAACTTCCAGGTGCAACCATTGTCAACGATCTCGTCGCCTTCGCCGCTTGGCCCGCCTGATCCGGCAGACGTTCCGGCCTTAATGCATTCGTAGACGTTTCCGCTATTACGCTTAACGTCACCTACGGCATAGGCTGTGCTTGCCGCCCAAGCTGCTGCCTGATGGCCAATCGATATAATGCGGCCAACATCTGTTGTTTGAAAACCGTCGCCATTATTAATGCCGGTAACGGCAGAAGCTGTAATTGTTCTTGACGAACCTGACGCATGGCTTGGCGTTAGAGTTGTGTCGGTTATGTTTTCATCCAAATACGGCCCGTCAGTAAACGTAATGTCAGAGATTGTCCAAGACGTATGGCCGGTGCGCGTTAATTTTCTTGGCGTGTAGCCAGAGTGCGCGATGTAAAGAACGTCAGCCGATTGAGCAAATTGCAAATTAAACAAGTCTGCCGTGGCATAGGTTGTTGTGACCGTGTACACCCGCGCTGCCGTCCCGCCGGAAGAGTAAGCTGTAAAACCGCTTGAATTAATGTTTGTGTCATCAATGTCGGTCAGTTCAAACGTGTTCGTTGTCTTGTTTTTTATCTTGTAATATTTGCCGTTTAGTTCGGTCATACCAACGACACTGGCAATATAGATTTCGTCGCCATTGTCATAGCCATGTGAGGTTGCGGTCACAACGCACGGGTTGGCCTGTGTCGCTCCGCTAATTGTCTTGTTGGCTTCAAGAATTATGCCGTTGTCCTTGTAAAAACGGACATACAAATTGCCGAACTCAATGCAATAGGCTTGTGTGGTTGAAAACTCAAAAGGGATCAGGCGCGTCTTTGCGCTTGATGTCTTAACCTCTTTAACAAACCGTGTGCCTGGACGACGGGTAATGCCGCCGTGAGGCTGCACAATAAAATTCTCCAGCGTTTCGGCGCCGTTGGCATATTTGGTAATATCGACACGGCCATAGAGGTCTTTAGCTAACTCACCGGCAGTCCAGTTTGTTTTAATAATCGAAACGCGGGACATTTACGACCTCGCTTCAAGCCATGTGTTTTCGCTGGCAGACGTTGTTTCCTGGGCATCAACCAACCGCGCTTCTTGTATTAGTGATGCATAAGCTGTCGATGCAGCCGTCACCACGGTTTGCGAAGACGTAATTTCATACGCCACATCAGACGCAAGACGCATGGCATAGGCTTCCGTAAACTTTGCATCATAGATTGACGTGTCCGTAACATCGGCAATGTAAAGGATGTTTAAAGGCGCAGCAGCATCGGTAACAATGTTGCGGCCTTCCACTGACCATTCCTCTGTTGTATCTACCTCAATGATGCGAAGGCAATCAGACGGCCACGGGAAAGAATTAGAATATTCCCAAACAGGTGCGGTTGTGTCAGCCGCCAAGGCGACACGGGTCATGGCAAAATTCCAAGGATGATCGCGCAAGCAATATTGCCGCGACTGTTCATGGATGCGGTTAATTGCGCGGCCTTCAACCGTATCATCTGTCAGCGCCGTAATAGGATCGGCGCCCAAATAGGTCAGACCTTTGTTGGCAATGTCTACGATTGATCCGGCCATATAAAATCTCCAAATTTCTGATTTTTGTCAGAAACACCAAAATCCCGAAAAAGCGTTTTTTTCAGCAATCATTTCATTTTTACGTTTTTAAAATCAGTCACTTAATTTTTTGACTTTTAAAAAACCCAGCGTTTCTGCATGTTTCAGCCATTTTTCAAAAGTGCGTGTGGTATAATGGGTCAACAAGCGGAAAAACCCGTGCCGCTATTTTACATTGTGAATACAAAACCGTGTTGCCGTGGCTTTTGCCATGAAAGGAGAATTGTCATGGCTAACTCAAAAGACTTTCTTTGCTACATCCCGATGATGACGGGCGGCTCATATGGTCGCCATAAAAATCGGGGTGAAGCGATCCTTATGGCTTTTCGATATTTTTCAAGTGATTGGGGCAGCATGTATGATGTCTTCAATCGAGAGATCAAAGGCTACGTTGCCGAGATTACCGGCTTTAACGAAGTTCAATTTGGACCTGTCGAAGGTATTTGGGCCGACATTGAGGACGGTGGTAAACATCGTTTTGAGCTTGAGAAAATTTCTGTTCAGATGCCTCCGCTCAGAAAGAACCAACGTGCAACCGGCGATGCCTTTCGCCGTAAGCTAAAGCAGGCTGTTCTGGCCTCTCAATAAAGAAGCGCTTAGGGCTGCAACCCTAGACGCCTCTAACTAACTTCTTTTAACTTCGCTACGGTAGCACGGTTTTGTATTTACAATCAATTAAAGAGGAAAGGGGGGTCGAAACCCCCCAATCCGTTAGTCAACGATGTAATGAATGATGAAACTCATATCACCGCCGGTGCCACCTTCCGCGTGCATCGTTGCCGCGACATAGTAGAAACCGCCTGGATCAGTTGAATCACCAGCCAATTCATACATCTTCTGGCCGCAAGTGTTGATGTCTGCCGCTTCATGGCGAACATCAGCCATTGCCCCAGCATCAGCAACGGCAGTAGCAAAAACGTCTTCGTCTTTGACCACGCCAGCCGATGTGTAGATGCCTACGTTGAACGTGCAGCTTCCACCAAACGTATCGGACCCAACAAAGATATGGGGCACAGATGCGTTCGACGGGATGGGCGCCAACATAACGATGTCGTTATCGTTGGTATCCCCAGCCGCAAGCGCCACACTACCTTGTGCAATTCGCACACGGCCATGTAATTCGGCACTGTCGTTCAGCGTTGGAGGGGTTGCCTCAAAATTGGCAACCAAGTCGGTGTTTTTAGTACCCATTGGTCATCCCTCCTATGTTGGATCGCATTCGATGTAGCCCACCAACTTTTCCTGCATACGGGTTGCCCCGATAGCCATCGATGCGAAGACTTGCGTCGCATGATTTTTATCGGCCCGCTCAGAAATCTTGATGGACGGTTCAGCGCCTATGGCCAGCTTCATTCCGGCTTTCTGCCAGAACAAGACTTTGTGGTCAGAGTTGCTATCTGCACCAATGAGTTCCGTTCGGATAAAGGTAAACCCCATGAAGGAATCCACTTCCCCGTTTACCAAACTTTTCACAGTGGCAAAATCGGAACTAGTGACTTCAGTTTGACCTAAAAGGTTCTGAAGCTGTTTGGCGTTGATGATCATATACCGATCACCATCTTCTGCCTCATTGGCGTCGAGGATTTGCTTGGCAGCGCGTAACTTGCCGACGTTCAAACCCGTATCAGCAGCAGGGCTGATACCGACCTGGACATCAACAGTGTTAGAACTGTCGTAGCTTGTTGAGGTGCCACCGGCAACGCCCGTAAAAGCGGTCCCGTCAGCAGCAGCAACAATTTGCTCATCCATCGCACGGCCCATAGCCCAGGCAGCAGCCGAAGCATAGGGGCTTTGCGGATCGATAAGCATACGAACACGATCTTCATCATCGATGAGATCTGCCCAATCAAAGTCGATAAGGCTGACACGACGCCTTGCGTGGGGCGTGTCCATCCTTGGAGTGTCACTGTGACGTGACGTGCGCTGTTGAGCGGCAGTGCTTCCCACTTGCTCAAAGAAAGCATTCTTGCCCACGACGGTTTCAACTCCAACCGACTCACGCAGACGAGAACCTTTCTGTTGAACAAGGTGTTCGACATTCCCTTTATATTGCTCAACGAACGCTGTAGTGATTTGAACTGACACTGGTCAATTCTCCTTCTTCACTGGTTGCGTTTAGGGTGAAAGTGGTTGTCCCGTGTGGGGCCACGCGCCGTCTTTCCGGCGGTCAAGTGTCGGGCCGAATGGTTATCCGACAGATACGTTTTGCGCTACGACATCAGTGCCGTAGGCCAATTCTGCTAATCTCTTATCTTTTGCCACCAGGGCTTTATGCTCTGGATGGGCGTTATCCCAGAAAGCGGGGTTTGCCCGTAGCTGGGCCATTTGTTCCTTGGCCATTTCCGGCGTTGTGCCAAACTGTCCGGCGCTCTCGCCTTCCTTGAATTGCGGACCACTGCCCAACGTCATGCCAATTTTGGCAAAGGCGCGGACAATATGCGGGTTTGATCCCAAGCCGGATTGATCTAAAACCTGTCGCAATTCATCGGAACCGTATTCTCTCAAGGCACGTTTGGCCGCTTCTACCCGTTGCGGAAATGCGTTGCCGTATTCCTTCTGCAATTCGCCTTCCCATTCGGCTTGCTGGTCTGCCGCCTGTGTCTGCGCGGTTTGCGCTTGGCCCATCATGTTTTCAACAAAACGGTCATGCAGCCCTTGAGCCATTGACGCTGGTAATTTCATTTCATGGGCGGCAGTGCGAAACCAATCGGACAAATCCTGATTGTACGCTTCAAAATTCTCCGGCGCGGCCAGTTGGTAATCTTCAGCCTTTTCCGGCGTTCCCAGCTTCTGCCAGCCTTCCCATTCAGAAAGATCGCTGCCGTCCGTTGGCAAAACAACTTTGTCGGCGCCCACCTGTTTTTCCAGGTTGACGTAAGATTTTAGAACGTCATCGGCGCCTTTCCATCCTTTGGCTTCAATGACCTCATGGTAATCATCCAGACCTTGCGTCCAATCGGCTGCTACTTCTGGGTTGCCCGCATCTTCCGTAAGGATTGCGGACCCTTCAGTTTCATTCGGCATTAATATCTTCTCCTATGCTAAGTGATAAAAGTTTGTCTTCATCAATACAAAGGATCGATAAAATCCTTCGCACTATGTCCTGTGAGCCGTGCATATGCTGTAACTCACTGTTTTCCCGATGCCCGCTGATGGTTAGGATGCCGCTAGCCTTAATTAGGTCCAGCAGAATAGCCTTGCCTTGCGGGGTGTAGAGAAAAATTTCCTTATAAGCCTGGGCTAGTTCGGCCTGGGCCTTATGTTGTTCCGGCATACTTTTTTTTCCAAAAAGCTGTTGACTAATTTGTGGCTACTGCTAATATTTTTTTGGAACAAACTTTGAGCACGCTGCTTGTAGCGTATCAGATAGAAAAAGCTCCTTCGGGAGTTTTTTTTATTGTTGACCCATTTCCGCTATCTGGGCGACTTTCAGACCGGCATCGGCCAGTTGCGGTGCAGAGTTCATAGCCGTCTGGGCCATTTCCGCTTGCTGGCGCTGGCCGCGCATTTCGGCAACTTCTTCTTCATCGCGGAGAATACGTTGCGGCGCCCCGTTAATCTCAGCCAGAGAGCGCGTGATCTCATCAGTGTTAAAGTTGTCCATGACCGATGGGTCAACGGCGGCGATGGCCTGGACACTCTCAAGAGTACGCAAGATGCCGATACCCTCTGGTGCCCGCATGGCTTGTGTTAATGGCGAAACATACTCAACCTCGTATTCGCCCGCCGCTTCCTCAAGAATAGGTGGCGGTGGAGGAATAACGCCCTGTTCGGCAAGAACGGCAAATTCACGCTCAATCAATGGCCCCAACGCTTCCGACTGCTGTCGGCCCACCGTAGGCGCTAACAGGGCGCCTTTTTCCTGGGCACGTTGCAAAACTTCCGTTGCCGTCATTTGTGGGCTTTCTACAAGGATTTGAAATAAAGTTACAAGAAAGCTGTCGTTAATCATCTTTCGGCGTTGTTCCATCATTTCAAAACCGATGTCTACACGGGCGCCGGTATAAAGAGGTTGAATAGGCGGTTGGGACCGCCCATCCATCCTTGCAAACGTCGCCGCTCCAGGCTTGGCGTTCACAGGGAGAATGACGCCGTCGTCTGCAATAATGAGAGGGGGATCGACGGCCTTCTGCCCAGCGCGGATAACCGTCTTTGACATTTCGTTAATCATCTTAATGTCCGGCAAGATCGTCATGGCAGGAGATCGTCCGTAGACCTCACGCGGGCCGGTTACATAGCGGCTGACAATATAGGGCATATCGTCAAAGCCGCCTTCCTCTATAAGCTGCTGTTCCTTGACTTCATAGTATCCCGAAAACCACGGGCGGTTACGCCGGTCCCGTGCAGACATGTCGCGGTCAGTGCGCGGGCAAACAAGATGCATCAATTCAATTTTGTCATCAGGTTTGTCTTCTGCCATTTTGCGAAGATTGTCGGACAAGTCACCGTCTTCAAACATTCTAAGGGCTTGCCGTGCCGTTACCTGAAACTTGCGGAACACCGTATCAACGCGGCCCATTTCGTTTTCGGCAATATACAGATCGGACAAATGGACTTGCCGGTACATCAGGCCACCATCGGGATGCTCATCAACAAAGAGAGCGCCCGTTCCAAAAGCACCAAGGGCCATGTAGCCCTCATGCATTTCCTTGGAAAAACTGGCTTTTGGAGAATAGCGGTAGCCAAACATGATGCTTGTGACCTGGTCAAACCAAAGCCGGACATCATGGTCACGATTAAGAGAAGGATCAGTAGACCGCAACTGGTGCCAGCGGGAACCGCGAGGGGTCAACAAACTTTCAATGGCAGAGGCAAAACGCTCACAGGCGAGTGCAGCCGTGGCGTCATATAATTTTGATGTGCGTTTATCGCCCGCTGTCAACTCACCCGTGAATATGCGCGAACGCGGCAGAACACGTTCGGCTATCTCTTCCCAATGCCCTTCCCATACGGATCGGTCATTCTTGAGGCGGGCATAGCGGGTAAAAACTTCTTTTGTATCAGGAGCAGCCATCAGACCTCCAAAAGCGTATTCTTGCGGATTGCCGCCACATCAGTGT
>Ga0208684_1000569_pt1 | contig 25673 bp, 60 predicted proteins | sample MalvireepMed_b05_FD_184245 | JGI IMG/M metagenome (GOLD analysis project Ga0208684, IMG submission 184245) | Marine viral communities from the Global Malaspina Expedition - Malaspina viral metaG DeepMed_b05 (SPAdes) (version 2) | ecosystem: Environmental > Aquatic > Marine > Oceanic | place... | reverse complement strand
ACACTAACACGATAGAATAATCAGCCTTTGTAACATAATCTATGAAATCGTTCTCATGCAGCTCTAGCTGATGAGTAAGTTTTGCTAATTTCTTTAAATTAGTCACTTGTAATTATTTATGGATAAGCTATAATTAATTTGATGGTTATATATGTCGACATTGATGAGACTATTTGTAATACTCCGGAAAATAGGGATTATTCTAAATCTAAGCCTTTAAATGATAATATAAAAAAGATTAATGACTTGTTTGATTTTGGTTATACGATTGTCTACTGGACGGCTCGAGGGTCGAGTTCTGGAAAAGACCATAGCAAAATAACTAAACAGCAGCTTAAAAAATGGAAAGCAAAACACACTGAATTAAAAATGGGTAAGCCGATGTATGACTTGTTTATTTGCGATAAAGCAATAAATTCTATTGACTTTTTTGCAGAACGATTATGAGATATACTAATCCAAGAATACTAGTTATTGGAGATAAATGCTCGGATCACTATTCATATGGTAATGTAGAGCGGATGTGTCCAGACGTACCAGCACCGGTATTCAAACCTACTAAAACTATTCAAACAGATGGAATGGCTGGTAATGTAGCTAGACAGCTCAAAGCATGGGAGTGTGATGTTTTTACTAAATTCAACGATGAGTTTATTTGTAAGAAGAAATATATTGACGAGAAAACTAATCATACTCTTCTTAGAGTAGACATAGAACCGGATGTAAAACATATCCTTCCGCAAGATCTTCGTATGTTGTTACTCAAAGCAGAAGAGAAATGGGATGCTATTATAGTTTCTGATTATGGTAAAGGGTATCTTAATCATGGATCTATACAGCATATCTGTGAGTCACATCCTCTAGTGTTTGTTGATACAAAGAAGAAAATAGATTTCTTTCTTAGAGATGTTGCATTTATTAAAATAAATGAACCAGAGTGGGAGGCAACTAAAGATAATATTAATCCTAATGATTGGAAAGATAAGATTATTGTCACATTAGGATCAGAAGGTTGTATGTATAATGATAAAGTGTATCCTATTACAATAGTTGATGTGCATGACTTATCAGGAGCTGGAGATACTTTCATGGCTGGTCTAGTGAGATGGTATGTTCAAACAGAAGATATAGATGCATCTATAGAGTACGCTAATAATTGTGCTATGAGAGTAGTACAGAAGAAAGGCGTTGCTGTTTTAGACTAGATCTTATATAATATTAATATGGCTATTACAACAGAAGCTGATTTTAAGGTGTGGGTAGAGAGTATGACTGGTGGCCGCAACGGGGGTGTTTGTCAACGTCCAGATATTGCTAGCTATGATGTTTGTGACGAGTGTCCTTTGACAAAGTATTGTTTATGTCATTTAAATACTACTCTAAATCATAAGAGAAGGCGTAGAAAATTGAAACAACTTTAATAAATATTATAGTATGAAGAAGACATTATTGACATTGGCTGTTTTTGGCCTCTTATCAACAACGACTCAAGCCGGGTTACTCGATCATTTTGGAGCTGGCTTGAAACCTGTACCCTATTTGAAAATTCCTCTAATTAAGCTAGCGGTTCCTGTACCTTCTGTTACAGTTGGTCCGAGAGCTGGTACTGAAGTGGATGCGAACGTCTCGGGTAGTGGTGCACGAGTGGCTCTTCCGTGGATTAACGGAGGAGTTAGATGGCCGAGCTTGACTCTTGGTAGCGGAAAAGCTTCAGTGACTATTGGTTCTAAGAGAGCCTCGGTCGCTGGAGATGTGGCCGCTGCTAAGAAGAGATCTGCCGCAGCAAGGAAGAAGAGGGCTGCTGCTAAGAAGTAACCTATTCTTAATCAATAAGTGGGGAGAGAGCTGATGAAAATCAGCTCTTTTTTTGTGGTTTTTTGTAGGAAAAACAATAAATATAAGAGTATGAAAAAGCTAACTAAAATTGGTGTTGTCTCTGCTGCGAACGCTTTGGGCGTGCTAGGAGCTCTTACTGGTCTAGTGAAGGTAGCCGTTTTACCTGTGCTCGCTGTAGTAGCGGCTGGTAATTTAGGTGATGTGGATGCTGCTGTTAAAACAGTTGGAACAGCAGCTTCGTCGAACGTCGGTGACGTTGTTACGTTCGCCGCGGTTGGATGGTTAGGTGGTGCCGTTTGGGCATGGCTGCTTAATTTATCATTTAAATGGACAGGTGGCCTTAACTGGGAAGTCAAGTAAGATACACTTAAAGAAATTGAAGGGTCGATTCTTAAGGATCGGCTCTTTTTTCTTTTTTAAGACAGTCACTGCAAATCACTTCCATTTTCTTTTCCTCGGACAGGTCTCGGCCTCGACCAGTCCAAACGATTTCTGGGGAATATTCACTAGGTTGCTCTACCCATGTAAGATCGGATTCTTCGACCAATTTCTTACATCTAGAACACTCGCACATATAAATATTTAAGAAATAAGGCTGGATTGATTTTCCGGAAACCTTATAATAAATGAGTTGTTGATATGAAAACGTTCAAGATATTCTTCGAAGATGAGACGATGGCAATGGTTCCGCAGACTGGTGTACCATTTGAAGTATTTATGGAAACATTTGAAGGTTGGACCATCCAAAAGATAATTGATAGGAGCACATACATTAATCTTTATATTGGTAACAAATATGGTCTCGGTGGAGAAGCTCCGGGTGCTGAAGGAGCTTCTCAGGCGTTCGTAGAAAAGCTTGTGAGGTTTGTCAATCAAGATATCATGAAGTTTCGTCCAAGAGTGTATGAAACAGATGAATTTAAAAAGGCTCATAATTATGAAGAGTATGCAAACCTTGACAAGCAGCGACGACTTGCGCTTAAGGATAGGTTCACAGCTCGTCACGCTAAGGATGAAGAAACTCTTGCTAAAGCAACTGCAGCTTATGATGCTTTGACAGCTCAAATAAGTAACACTGAGTGGATGGTAGCATGGAGAAAGGCTCGAGACGCTGAGGATCAAGGTGTTAAAGATTTTCATAATACTCCTCTTACTAAGGAAGATTTGGCTGATGACGGTAGTGAGGAGTATGTACAGCTTAAACAAGCATATGAAATGCTTGCTAATAATTAGAGATATAATATAATGACTAATATGAGTTTAGAGAAGAGAGTGTTCCTTTGTTTCGTTATTCTAATTTTAGTTCTCGCTAGTGGTTGTACCACGGTTAAATGGGAATGGATGCCAAATAGAGATGGAACTGATCCGGATGTGAATAAAATCGGTCTTAAAGACCGTCAAGAGTTAGGCGGTATTGAGGTTGATGTGTTAAAGGTATCTTTTTAATGAACGAAGACTTTGACAAATTTGAACAACAGTTACATATCTATGTCTATCGTCGCTTAGCTAAACTTGTTGCTCTGTTAGGATTCTTAGTGGGAATGGGGTTAGTTTTTGTGGCTAATTCTGCTTCAGATAACCCGATTAATCCTGACATGGAAATCAACGTACCCGGCTTAGTTTGCTCTTCTTGCGCTATTGGTATTAAAAAGTTCTTTAAGAAAGAGATTAACGTTAAATATATTGCTTTTGATATTACGAAACAATTAGTATTAGTTGATTTTGTAGAGAGAGATGGCAGGGTCTTTTATTTAAAAAATGATAAAATAATAGCTCTTGTAAAAAAGGCTGGCTATGAGGTGAAGTCAATTAAACGTTTAGATAATAAGAAACCTAATCGTTATAATAAGCCGTAATGATCACTGATCTAGATGTTGAAGGCGTCGAGCCTTTTCTCAAATCATTTCCAAAACATAAGATTGTAGCTACAAATGGTTGTTTTGATATCCTCCATGCAGGTCATGTCGCTTATCTTGAAGCAGCTAAAGAGCAGGGCGATTTATTAATTGTTGGTCTCAATGATGACGAGAGTGTAAGAGAGTTAAAAGGACCTGACAGACCAATAAATTGTCTCGAAGATAGAGCGCGAGTTTTAGCCAGTGTACGGTATGTTGATCTTGTAGTAATCTTTCACGAGAAGAGAGCACATGAGTTTATTAAAGCAGTGCGTCCAGATATATATGTAAAGGGTGGAGATTATACATTTGATTCTTTACCAGAATGTGAACAATTATTATTAGAAGAGAATACTCTAGACGTAGTAATTCTACCAGAGCTAACAGGTAGATCCACCACAAATATTGTCACTCGGATAGCTCAGGATCTGACACATAAGGGAAATTCTATGAAAATATGAAAACTTTAACGGTAAAGTATTCAAATCTTTACTCAAGTAAAGTGAAAATATCCGGAGAAAGAGCTTGACGATATCGCTATTTGACGCTATAATATTGGCGTTGTTAGAGATGATAGCGAATGATTACAAAACAATGTCGGCTGAGAGCAGTAGCTCCAGATATGCATCAGTTAGCTCAGAAGAAAATTACTTCTTTGCTGATAACAAGATTACTAACTTCGAACCATACAATAAAAGACATGGTGGACCGTTCGACCGAGGCACATGCGATAGTTGGTACAGCCGTGGCTGTGATCCACATTTTTATCTTGGAGATTCTTATAGCAGTACCAGGATAGAAGAGAAGGATATGCGTCCAGATGAGCTCAGAGCATACAAAGCAGGATATGCTGAGAATGAGGCTGATCCGTCGATGAGAAAGTTCTGAGAATAAGCTTGCCGTATCGCTAAGAAGTTACTATAATATTGGCTGTGATGAGAGAAAGAGAGACAGTTGGATTGCTTAAAGACAAGCAAATGATCTTCCCCGAATGGATGCAAAAAGCCGTAGAGGGATTAAAGGATAGTGATTTTGTAACGGTTGTGCGTCAGTACACACCGTTCGGAGCATTTGTGATGGCTATTGAGAAATGAAGAATATTACATTAACATTCGAAAGAAAAGGCCGCTCGGTTTATTCAGATGGAGATGATCATTACACGTATTATGTCCACGAACCAACCATGTCGAAGTGGGAAATTCTATGGCAGTACAGCCAGTGTGGCGAACATATTGGCTCGATCCGGAAATTGGTTACAACAGGATCGACAACCAGCCAGGGCGGTGAGCGTATCACTTGGGAGTATCAAGGCGAGGTCTTTCGCTTTAAAAAATTAGAGCAGGGCTTGAAAGTAGACGTTGATCTTCTTGAATCTGATGAGACTTATGAATCAGTCTCTCGAGCTCTGGCTACACCACCGCCAGACATATCACCGCGCGTACCGGCGAGCTTTGGCTTACCTCTAGAAGAAACTGATACTATGCCTGATTTAAGAGAAAATCCATTAGGATGGGCTTGACGTCTTCTCTAGATACGCTATAATTATTGTGTTGTTGAGATGAAGTTGTATTACGATAGTAAATTAGAACGGCGGAGAGATCCGAGAGGTCCTCTTGGAAGGAAATCATACACCCCATCATTTGAAGAGTGGGAAAAGCTTCCAAGCGAAATCAAATTAACTAAAGGTGAGTGCAATCAGTTGTACAATATCTTGACGTGGAATTTGAAGAGTCCAGAATTTAAAGTAAGGCAGATTATTGCTAAATTAGAGAAACAGATATGATTACTCTAGAAGATATTGAATTGATGGATGTTTGCGTTATTGATGGTGAAGTTGAACCAGCTGTTGTACTTGAAATTAAAGATGATGAGGTTGACTTTTATCGAGATGGATCCAAATTCACGTATACTAAAGATGATCTTCATTACTGGTTAGTTGGTATTCAGGGTAAGGGAGGAAATAAGAATTTCTCTCCTTGTTATCGAAACTATCACGAGCCTAATGCTGATCATAGATTCTTAGCAGAGAACATATGAATTATCGAGTTAAGATAAAAGGAGGCTTGAGCATTTTTCACGATAAAAGCTTAGCTGAAAAATGTGCCAAGAAGCATAAAAGTAAAGTAGAAGTGATCCCGAAAACATGATTAGACTCTTGACAATATTTCTGCTCTCTGCTTCCATTGCGCAAGCGGTCAGCATGAAGATAAAAGTAGCCCGCCAGAAGGTAACACATATGAATCAACCATATGGCTCACCTGGAGGAATCTATTTCGAAATTAAAGACATAGATCCTTTTCTACCCTACTGGGTTCAATACTCTCACGACTTTAAAGTTTGGAAAGATTTATATAATTTTGGAAGTTTTGGAGACAATTCTACGTCTCCTCTCTTTCATTGGTATGAGCTACCTCCGGAGAAATGTTTCTTCCGAATAATTCAGAAGTGGTAATTCTCTCTGGACGCTATATAATAGATCGCGATGAAGGATACATACAACAGGAACCACGGTTCCCTAGGAGTAGAAACAGAAATCGATATCTGTGAAAAGTTTGACTTAACACTTAGTGGTGTAAATGCATACGACGCAGTTGACGAAGCTGGAAATTATGTGGAAATAAAAACGTTATGCAAAGATGACTACAAACCGGAAATGGTCAGAGCAATGTCATTGCATAAAAGCAGAGGCCGAAAAGACAACATAAAATATCCAGCCGCAAACTATTTCATTTTTAAAAAGCGAGGTGAAAACGGTGAACCTAATAGGTATTTTAGTACAAGACAGTCCGCAAAGGGCGAACTTGAACTTAATAACTCAGCCTCGACTGATTATTTTATGTACAAAGGTCCTGATAGTCCACTGTTTTACAGAGATTTAAACCCGCGCTATTATAAAGGTAGCAATAAGCTAAAAAAAGTAAGCAGTAACGTACGCACACAACTGCTTGTTAGCTGTGAGATAAAGAACTGGTAATTTTCTCTAGATAAGCCATAATCGTATTATGGAAGAAGCACAAGAAGAGCTAGTTTGTCAGGTTTGTGGCACAACTGATAAGCCCATTAGAGAATTACGCGAAAATCCAGATTTCTGCGTATGTGATTATTGTCGAGAGAGATATTACAATTCAGATCTCTACCCGAGCCTTGCCGAACTCTCTAGCTAAGCTATAATTATTGTGTTGTGAGAAATAAGAAATACTTCAATCAGTTTTTAGAAGTTCTACAGAACATAGAACCAAACACGCACCGGTTTCGAATGAAGGATGAATATAAGATCAGTTATGATCGAGTTGAGCATCGAGATGGTTCAAAATCTAAGTATGCTTACATTGATATCCCGTGCGAGGATCTGTCGTTTGCTTTCTCGAAAGAGACAGGCAAGTTGGCATTCATAGTAAACTACAAAGATTGATGACGAGCCCGTATTACGATAATTTACAAAAAATGATCACACTAACAAAAGCAGCGCGCGTTGCGCAAGAAGTAAATGAAGAGGAAGCGAATATTGAATATAGTGAGTGGGTGTTGAAGTGGCAAGAGATTGAGTCAGACATGACGTTCAATGTGCCATGGAAGAAGCTCTACGAGCGGGTTGGATTGACAAAGACGCTTAGCGGTCCGAGTACTGCTCGTTGGACGATAGCCGAGAAAAAGTTCTGGGCTGAATATCTTAGATTTGTGACTGAGGTTTATCACTATGGTGGTACGCTAGAAGAATTAAAACGTAGAATTATTGATCAACGTATTTATAATAGTAGGACATATAAGACGAGGCGATTTTAAATGAAATATATTGATAGAAATCTTACAGTAAAAAAGACAGATAAGTCTTGGGGGTATGAGATATGTAGAGTCAATAATAAGGAAGAAGATTATTGTAGTAAAATTATCTCTATTAACGAAGACGGCTCAACGTCAATGCATTATCACATTCATAAGCATGAGACGTTTTATGTTAGAGAAGGTATTCTGAGAGTAGACACTATAGATACTGAGACTGCAAAGATAGAAAGCCATATTCTGGAGGTTGGAGATGTACTTGAGATTGAAAGATATTTACCTCATCAGTTAATTGCTCATAACGGTCCGGTGGTGATCGACGAGACGAGTACATACTCTTGCACGACTGATAGTCATCGAGTTTACCGTGAATGTGCACCTGCACGAACTCAGCGAGTTAGAAACTTTCAACAAGACGCAGACTAATGACACTAGAAGAAGCAGTTAGAATCGGAAAGGGAGTAGACTTGACGACTATTGAAGAGTGTGTAGACGCTATTCATAGTTTTGCTCCTCAGTTGTTTCCATACTCTAAGATTAATGACGAGCTTAGTGAGTTGTACGAAGAGTATGACAATTATAAAAAGAATCCTGAGACATGGATGACAGCTCTGTGTGGAATGAATGCACCTGTTAAGAAGCCAAAGAACAAAAAGATAAAGTATGTACAAAGAGAAGATCATAAAGTATCCACATATAAAAGTTAGGTTGTCTGGTGAGGACGGTAATGCGTTCGCTATTCTTGGCCGTGTGACAAGAGCGCTACGTGATGCACGTGTACCTTTAGAAGAGCGAAAAGAGTTTCAAGCAGAGGCAACAAAGACAGATTACAACAATGTACTTCAGACAGTAATGAGGTGGGTGAACACATACTAATGGATGTTAAACAAGTCAGAGCTAAATTAAATGCAATCAACAAGACTGTTGAGGAGCATTTAGACTTCTTGTTGGAGATTAGACAAGATGAGGAATTGTACAAAGGCGACATTACTGAGATTGGTAAAATGGCTGATGATGTTTTGTCTGCTCTCTCAAAATATAGCGATCTTTTAGAATCATTACCTAGTGCTAAAAAAGATTGGATATGTGAGAAGTGTGGTAAGAGTACATTTGAGACTGATTACGATTACCTGGTGCACCCTACATTACATTTAGGTTGTGCATTAAAAGAAGAAGAACAAATGGAAAACTTTGCACAGGAGCTACAAAAAACAGACCCTGGTCACCAGCCGTGCTGACATAATTAATTATAGATGGTTGAATGTATTATAGTAATTGCTGCAGGTTGGTTTTGTTGGATAAGTACAATTTTAGTAAATGAAAAGAAAGAGAGACAAAGACATGACAGAAGATAATAAGTTCATACCAAAAGAAAAGCAAGTAATTCATTTGGATAAGGGAAAGTTTATTCCATTTAAGCAGAGCATAAGCAGAGATGCTAATATCAATCAGCCGTTTGTCCCCAGGGACTTAGATGATGCTTTGTCTCGACAGAACAAAAAAGATAAATAACTATGATGTATGCAGAATTTAACGAAATAATCACCGGTGGTATCCAGCAAGGAAAACAACGAAAGGTAGTTGTTAATTTAGAGAAAGTCATTACCTTTACAGCGGTTCCTCATGGTGGTGGAACTGTTCTCGAAACTCGACGAGGTGACATTCATGTAGAAGAGAAATATGATCAGGTAAAGGCTCTATTTAATAGTAAAAATGGAATAGCACCAGTACTACTGGCGCTTGATACATGGACAGAAAATATCTCGAATCCAGTTATAGATGAAATTTAAATTATGAATCACCATCAAGACTTCTGGGAAGAAGAACATAAAAAAGGAACATATTTTCAAATGACTGATTCAGTAGGAAGCCATGCATCTGATGTAGTTGTTGACTATGTGGATAGATTTAAAGGTAGATACGGAAAATTTAAACATGAAGAAAGTAGAGAATATTTAACTCAAGCTGGGTTGATTGACTATGCAAATATTGAAACAGAAGGATCGGATTGGAATGTATTAGAAATAGGTTGTGGGTATGGTCATGTTGGTTGCCACATTGCACCGTTTGTAAAGCAGTACGATGGAACGGATATTAGCTCTCGTATAGTTGATGATGGAAACGCTGCTATTGATGAATGTAATATTTTAAATATGCGCTTGCATCATACGCCAGATTCAGATTTATCACAGCTTTCAGATAATAGCTATGATTTAATCGTGACTTGCGCTGTGTTTATTCATACGGCAAAATCAGTTGCTAGACACTATTTGAGAGAAACAAGAAGGTTGTTAAAAGATACAGGAATATTTTCTCATCATGTGAATGTAACTTCTGGCCCGTCACATGCGGCAAGTTCAATTATGCATAATAATATTGAGCGTTATGTTAAAGTAGAGGATTGTGATGATGTTAATGTGGTTAACCCGGGTATGATTTGTTACAACACTAATGATATCGGACAAATGTTTCGGAATGCTGGATTAGATGTTCGAAGGAATGTCGACCGCCCGGAGTTCGAGCCTAATAAGTGGGCTCGACAGCATGTAGGAAAACCTTCAGATTTAGTATCAGTATCAGATTTTGCCGTTGATTTAACATGAAGATTAAAATACCATACGACTACGATCGGCTCACCCATCAAGAGGTTGGCGTTGAGTTGAATATACCTGAGCACATAGTGCATACTATTATAAAAAGTTTCTTTATGCAGTTAGACTATGAACAACGACAAAGATGGATGCGTAATAACTTAGATCCGGATGATGTAAAACATATAAGTGAGGAACAATTATATGAATAATACAGTATCACTAGAAGATATATTAGCAACTATTCAAGAGTGGAAGACTCAAGCAAAACCGACACACAATGATGGATGGGTTGCTCAAGGCTACAAAGAAAAGCTTCAAATACTTCGCGAGCATTTAGAAACTAGGAAAGAACCCAGACTAATCACTTGATCTAGAATAAATAATTCTAAAGGTAGTAATATGGCAGGTAATGAACAAGAACAAGTTGTAACTGAACGGCATCCCGGTTCTGAAGTTGTACATGGTTTTGACTCTCATGCAGTTAGCAGAGTAAAAAGTCAAGTGGCACGTGTCGTTGATTTAGATAACCATCGAGAAGTAAATAAAGCTGCGCTTGATAATCTGTCAGATATTGAAGAACATTTGTTTGATTTTCGAAGAAGAATAGAACAAGGTGACATAGCTGAAGGTGATGCAGAAGCTGTAGTTACTAGACTAGCTAAACTTAAAATAGTAGACGAGGTACTAGGAGATTGGGAATCACTTGGCAGAGATACATTACCACCTCCTGCGGGATCTCCGTCCGGACGAACAGAAGTTGGATACGGATATGGTGCTCAGCGACCAATTCACCCTATAACGTCATCTGTCTCTAAAGAAGGTTATCACGTCATAACTAAGAAAGAAGATAATGAAGCAATTGATCCTGCTATGCAAGTGGACCCTGAAGCTGAATTAATTAATCAAGCTTACTATGAAATGGTTAACTCATTAAACGAGAGAGTAGTAGGTACATATGAGTCTGAGAGAAAGCTAGATGTTCAAACTAGTAAAAATACTCGACCAATATCATTGTTGGTTCTAGGGTATGCGAAATCTCCTCAAGAAGACGCCGCACAGAGACAAGAGGATGCTACTGGCGTTACTGACATTAGCGATGGATTACCTCCAACTAATGATGTTCCTGGTTATGAGAGTTACATGCAGCATTCAACAGCTAACCCTAAAAGATTCGGATGATGAAACAATTTACAGAAGGTATTGAGAAGATCTATGCTGATTTAGATGGTACAGATGATCTTAAATCTAAATTACACTTCGAAGCATATGGTGATCAGCAAGATCAACAAATATTTGATATCTTATCCGATATGGAATCTGATATTGAGACAGGTGAGTACACACAAGAAGAAATAGTTGACAAAGTTGCAGATGCTATTGTAGTTACTACAGAGCTGGGCGCCAAGATAGAAGAAGCTGTTGAGAAATTTTTCTTTCAATTAGGGCTTGATGGTATTCCACCTGATCGTCGATCAAGAGATTATATAGATCAAACAGGTGAAGGAACAGATGTATTAAATGCAAAGGCTGTACCAGATCCAGTACCTGGTGAACCTTGGGTGCACAGTGACGATGATTTTATATTGTTCTTAGATTGGTTGGTAAAAAAGGACTGGAGTGGTCGTCAAATAGCTGATGTCGTCGCCGAACCTCATCATTATACAAAACACTACAAAGCCTTCTTAATTCAAAAAGGTAAAGAGGAAATTGATCCGTTATTATAATGATCTCTTTAAAAGAATACTTAGAACGTGATGTCATTAGAGGCGAATGGGACGAGACTGAGACTGAACTTATAGTTAATATACACGATGTAAAAGATCGTATCTCTACTGTAGACAGAAACGGGACACCTCGACCAGGAAACATGATAAGAATTCGAACACAAATGGAGAGACTTCTAAGAAAGATGGGATATGATGTTGAAGCTCCTGGTGAAAGCGGCAAATACAGAGTACAAATATTGTGGCCTGATTCATACGGACCACAATATAAAGGCAGAGAGACTGGTCAATTTAAATTAGTCCCACAAAAAGATTCAATACTTAGATAATGATCCAAGTAAACGTACGCAAAGATGAATCTGTCGATCGAGCTCTTAAAAAACTCAAAAATGTATTAGACAGAAATGACATACTAAGAGAAGTTAGAAATAGACGATACTTTGAGAAGCCTTCAGCAAAGAAGCGCCGCAAGATGAAAGAAGCTAAGTTCAAAGCTTACTTAGATGCGCGTGACGCCCGAGAATAAATAATCATAGTGCATGCTATTGTGCAAATGGTTGTAGAAGCTCTCAGTCGACGAGACTTTCTTAAAAAGATAGGCAAAGGAGCAGCAGCTGCCGTCGCTGTTCCATGGACTAAACTATTATCAGCTCCTGCGTTAGCTAAGACAGTCACAGCTCCATTTAAGCTTGGTGCAGGTACTATGCTCAATCCACACATGTTGTACAAATTCTATCTACAGGATTTTGAACAAAAAGCAATAGACTCTGGAATAAGTCCAGTAGGTAAGATGATGGCAGGTGGAGGAGAGGATGAAATACCTGAAGGAGCGTTTCGTTGGGTAGCTAAGAACTTTGTTGATAATTATGTTGATGATCAAGACCATGTAAGAGAGATGGAAGATATTACAGTAGCTCCATCTGTCGCTGGTTCAGTAAACAGTGTAGGAGTTGAAGACTTTTTGGAGTGGGATAGTGTTGATAGGAATTTCCCTGATTGGGCAAAAGATCTTCTGAGAAAAGGACAGGAACATCAAGAAGCTGAGGATGAGCAGGAAGGCTCTGGTACGATGAGTGCTGAAGATCATCAGCGATATAGTGAGCTGATGCGCGCCAAGTGGTTTGATCCTGAAGATGCCGATAATTGGGATTATCAAGAAGAAGAGGTAGATAGTCTGTTGTCAAAGTGGATGGGTCTTACTGGAAGAAGCGATTCTGATGCCGTAGATGATCCTGTACTTGATCAGGTGTTTGATCATATTTCTAATTTGATACACCATGAAGGATATGCCATAGATCAAGTATATAAGATGGATTTTAGAAAGCAATTCTTACCTGGTGTGGCTGACATGATTAAGAGTAACGCTGCTGATATAGCTGCTGATAGAGCAAAACGTGCTGATGCTGAAGAGCCAAAAGATGATGATGAAAGAGGAGAGGTACCTTCTAGACATCCATATGGTGTAGGTGGACCACAGAGTGGCTTGCAGACGATGAGCAAGAAACCTACTTTTAAGCAGTTTTTTAATAAATAATTATGTAGATGAAAACCTTTAAAGACTTCTTTGAGGAGAATACACTATCTATTAGGGATAAAGAAGGATGGGATTATCTCTATAGATCCTGGAGAGAAGCTCTTGAAGACTGGCCAGTTGATAAGATTGGATCGTATAATAAACATCTATTTAATAATCTTAAGAAAGAGAAGCCAAATTATGTAGTTCGGGGCCCTGAGACAGAAATACGTTTCTTTAAAGCACAAAAATTAAGTATGACTACTGGTGAACCGAGCGGTCAAAGTTATGTTACAACATTAGAGGTAGATATTAACGGTAGATTAACTGCATATATTATCACAGGTGTTGATATCGACTTAATTGATGATTGGTGGAAAGATAAGTTAGAAGTAGATAAACTATAAATAATTAAAGCTATGATGTACGAAGATGAAGAAAGTAAATTAATGTTGGAGAAGATGTATCCAATTACAGAGGCACTACCGCCATCCTCGACGGCAACTGAAACCTGGTCGCCACAACCGGCTCCACAGACTGTTATACAAAGTGTTACCGTAGAACCGACATTGTACGAGCATCTTACTAAGATCGCTATGTCTAATCATCGTCAATCACTTCATGATTTGTTTCAAGAAATGTTTAGTGCAGCAGCAGCAAATAATCAAGTAGCTGATTGGCTTATAAATATTGTTTCACAGAAGCCGTGGGCTCATGGCTTCCAAGATCAATTAGCAGCCCAGCCGCCTCTGCATACACCAAGCGCAGGTACACCAAACCTAAACCCTCTTAACGAACCTACTCCCGCATCTGATGCCAGCTCGAAGGCTAGATTAACGACACCTCCACTAAACCGATGATAAAACATAAGACATTTAAAGAGTTTTTCAACGAGAAGAATTGGGCCAGCACTCAGTCTCCATGGACGCAATCCAAGATGGTTCGATCGAAACCCGGTCAAGCGCAGGTTGTTGTTAGTAAAGAAGCATTAGCAAGCGCAAAAATAGGCGCTAGTTTTAGTCTGATTCAAGTAGCTGATATCTTGTGGCCTGATAATCCATGGTCTCAGTGGGTAAAAGATCAAGAAGTTAAAAATGCTCCAGTTAGACCGTTCGACAGAGGGTTTCTTGGAAGACTAGCTCAACAGACTAAAACAGCATGGAAAATGAGACATTCAGGAACACCAGGCGATCTCGGAAAACATGTAGAATTAAGACAATTTATAGAAGCATTAGAACAACTTGCAGGAGGCGTATGGATGACTGATTTAGGAGCGGAACCATTAGCAAAGCCTCAATCAGGTTTGGATCGATGGCTTGGAAGGGATCCTGGCCAAGCCGAAGGCATGCCTCCAAATCAGAATCCAATAGAAACTTATCGTGTTTATAAGGTAGGCGACGGACAGCGCGAAGATATGGATAATGTGTGGTCATCACCTGATCCAGTAGCATATTGGGTCGATCGTCAGCAAAAGAAAGATATTTTTGGTGGAGGAGATTATGGTCCAGACGGAGAATACGATAAACAACATCATAGAAATTTAGACTGGTACGCTCAAATGCAACAAAGAGCGAGACAATCAACCGGTGGCGCTTATGATCTTGCACCACCTCCAAGGGCCCGATAATGATGACGTTTAATAGTGTAGTAAAAAAGATACTAAAAGATTCAAAGTATGATAACATTGGGTTTAAGGGATGGCTTCCGGGTGGAGAACTTGGACAAAATAAGTCTGCGGTCGATAGTTTAATTGGTGCGTACACAAACGCTATTACTAGTAATGTAGATCCTGCTGCTCCAGTAAAAGATAGAATGTCTAAAATAACTCAAGGTGATGCACAAAGAGCTCGGCAAATAGCTGGTGAAATTGATAATATTATTCGACACGATACTAGTTTTGGTGACTATCAAAATTCAGATGTTGACGCTTTAAGAAGTATTCATGCATACGTTACAGACTATTTAGAGGGTATTACTGGACAGAAAGGGTATTGATATGAGTAGATTTAATGACGCCTTTAAAGCAATTTTAAAAGATGCACATTTAGGTAATTGGCCCAAGCGTGATGATCATGTCAGTGATTATTCACCGACAGTAGACCCTAAAACAGGTAAAACAATAAGTATAAACCGACCAATGCCTACCTCGACAAAACCGGCCACGGATGCTAAAAATGCTTGGGTCAGATTTAAAGATCCGGCTAAATATGGGTTTCAGGGATATGATGTCACGTACGATCAACCGACTGCAAGTGCTATGTATGTAGTTAAAGATTATGGAGACGGGACTGTGGCTGTGGCTGATATGGAGGCCAAGCTGGTTCGAGATCGCTTACCAAAAACTGAACTTACTCTTATAGATGATCCTCACTGGCCACAAGATCATGATTATAAACCTTTCTTTTCGCCCAAATCTGGCGGAACCAGGCAATAAATATTATTATGAGTACCCTTAGCGACAAAATAGCACCTACATTTAATAAAGCAATTAAACGGTTGACTCTTGAAAATACTACAGAACGACTTGCACAAATAGCTGTAGATGCAACAGGATATTCTAACCCGAAAGTAATAATTGATCAGAGCACTACTTATACAGGAGCTGGTGATCAACCTGTAGATGATATTACTGGTGTAGTTATATTTGAAGGTACAACATCATCTAATATCGGTGTTATGATAGATACTGTTGTAGTAATTGTTAATAGTAAAGCTCATTGGAAAGGCGAAGGAACAAGAATAGGATAATAAAATGCATAAACAAAACAGAACAGATAGAGAGGTAGACTTAGAGAATATCATGGAGTCGATGTATAGTGAAGCTCGCCCTTATATTGATTGGAGTAAGCACGATGGCGATAAAGTAAAAGATGAGAAATGCCCTAAGTGTGGCGAAGTACATCCTATTAATGCTTCGTGTGGTACAGCTCATGAAGATAATAGTCTGGATGACTGGAATGCTGATATGGAAAGTGAAAATCAAGCTGGATATATCCAAATTGATCTCTATACCGGTGGCGTTCAAACCATAAGTCCCGATGAGGTTGAGCAGGCAATCAGGGACTTGGAACATATCCCTTCGGGAGAAGGCATTAGTGACTGGGATGTCTGGAGAGGTGAAGAATATATGGTTGTTGCTGTACCTCGTGTTGTTCATTGGCCGAAAACGGCAGCCTATAAACATTAAATAATTTAAAGCCATGAAAGATAAAGACGCACACTTAATGATGGAAGCCTTAAGAGAAGCCGAGTGGCCTCCAGAGGGTAGAGATTGGTTAAACGATCCAACACCCTCAATTCCTGATGGGAGGCTATTACCTGATGCAGATATTCTCGCAAGAGTAGATCGAGTGATGGATAATTATGCTCGATCAGGATCATCTACTACGTTTGTGAGCGCTATAATAGACGATTTAGATAGATTAATTGATGGTGGAGGTGATGCAGATATTCTTCGACACTATGAAGGATGGGGCATGCAGGATTTAGTTCAACTTGTAACGATACTTAAAAACAAACTCCATAACATAGAGAACGACTTATAATAAATGAGAGATAAAGACGCATACCTAATGATGGAGGGATGGTTAGATAAGTTCCGGCCCAAACCCAAAACATTTACTCCTGATCCAGCGTTAGAAGAACAAGCAAGAAATTTCATAAATCAATATATTGAAAATACGTTTAATGATCTACTCAATGGGATTAACTTTGTTAATCAAAATGCTAACAATCCAGCTGGAATTCAAAATACAGTAAATAATTTTAGTGAGCATCGAGCCTGGCAATTGTCTGATGCTATTGTACAAATTAGAGCTACTGATACCGGTGGGATGGCTGCTGAGTACAATAGTATTAAAGGACAATGGCCAGGGTGGCCGTTTAGTACAGGTTTAGATATGTTAGCTGCTGCTCTTTCAGTAAATCCGAAGTGGGCAGAGTATATAGGTGGTCCAGATAGTGAAAGATGGCGACGTGAAATCATCAACGTATAATGAACTTTGATAATAAAGTACATAAGATATTAAAAGAGTATAGACCCAAAGATCCTACTAGATTTAGAGGTGACTTAGCACCAGGCAATGCCGACCAATTAATGCAATCAATAGATCTTATGTTAAAGATGTTTAACGATAACATCGCTGGGCCGTTCGCGAATTCCATTAAAGGTTTAGAAGTAATCCAAGGTATAGGATGGGATCTGAAGCAAACCGCTAGTATCGCTGGTAATGCTAACTTTCTAGATGACGTCTTTGAACGATTAAAGATGATTAATGATTTTACATACGAAGTACCAGCTGATAAATATTCTCCTAGAGATCGACAGACTCTCATGACTATAGCGGAGATTTTAGACGATATTGTGAACCCGAATGATTGGTAAACATATAGATCTAGAACAAAAAACATATATATTCTCTGAAAAAAGTACAATATCATAGCACATATTGTACTTTCTCTCTATTTAAATGCAATGCTTATTTTGTTGAGAGAGTCTATAACTCCTTGAGCTATAATGGTATACCTAAACCCTCCCTGCGATTTGTCAGGATCTGACATATAGGGCATAATTATATACCATTCCAGAGCAGATTTACTAACGGCCACTGCGACAATTTCCCAGAAGTCTTTTACTTGCAATCGCTGGAGGGGAGGTTATAATATGATCTATGAACGCTAAGACATATGCACAATCCCAGTTGGATTTCGTAGGTGGGAATCGCGCTTCCTGGTTCAAGGATGGCGCTCGAGAGCGTCGTGTGACGGTGGAGATGACCCGCCAGCCAAACGGCGACTATTACATCAACTCAGCTAAGGCTAACTATACTATTGGTGGCTCTCAGACCCGAGTTGGGGTGAACAATCGCCTCTTGCGCAACGAGCTCCTCACGAGCAATATCACAACTGGTTAATCCGGAGGGGGGGCGTGACCATAGGTTGCGCCCCCTTTTCTTTACTTTACGCATACTAAGGTTAACCTACCCGGTAATCTCTGTAACTCATTGATCTTCAATGATATACAGAAAAAAGGTGAAATACCCGAGAAAAGGCTTGCCGTTTCCGCAGAAGCATCTATAATATTGGCTGTTGTGAGAGATACAGATAAGAAGATCAAGGCAGAATTGGCAGGGATAGCTCAGCTCGAGCTGAACGTGCCAACTCTGGAAGAGCGTGGAAATGACAGCTTAGATTTCCATGATTGTTCAGTGCGGAGTATTGAGCGAGCGTTGAAGCGCGCATATGAGCTCGGTCGCGAAGCTAATCGCGAATGGGGTATTCAGCTCGGTATTGAGATGGGCTTGAAGAGAGCGACAGAGATCACCTCGCGAGATTTGCATAACTTCAAGTTTCCAGAGGGGCAGATTCCGATCGATATGCCGCTTCCTCAGCACGCACCTAAGGATGATTCGACATTTGAATTCACGTATCAGACATACGAAGAGCGCGTGAAGGAGAAGGAAGCGGCGCAGCGCAATGTGAAGCGCCGGCGTGCTAATCGCATGGTATCAAAGAATCGCAGAAATCGGAAATAAAGCTTGCCGTATCTAGAGAAGCATATATAATATTGGCTGTTGTGAGAGATATGAATCATAAAACTAAGGTGGCGAAGGGAATCTTCGGATTTGTCTTCGAGAATAGAGACAGGCTTGACAACGATGTTTATCGGACATTGACGCACGATCTTGGGATCATCATTCGCGGTGATAAGATGGCGATGCCATACACAGTTGGCAAAGAGACAGTGATGGAGGAGTTCTTAGCTGCAAATTAAGGCTTGACGTATGAAGAAAACGAAGTTATAATATTGGAATGAACGCTGATTGCGACATAAAGACGACGGAGAAAGAAGCTGATAATCTCAGAGCGTGGAAGCGCTGGGGGTTAATGATGAAGATGTTGAAAGCAATTCATCGAGAGATCGAGCCCAATAAGCAATTTTTACGCCATGCCCTTGACTAAAGAAGAATTTATACCGCACGGTTTGAGCAGATTTGCTACTACAAGAAAAATTATGAGTACGAAGAATAAGAAGAAGCCCGCACCAGTACTGACTTGTATCATTACTGGCCAATCGCGGAAGACGTCGCACAACTACTTGAATGATAAGGCTAAGCGCCTTGGAGTTGGTAGTGATTGGTTGCTTAACAATTATGTGAGCAAGTTTGTTTGTAGTCAGTTACGCGCTGGTAAAGCGCTAAGTGATTTGCAGACAACGGATCGGAAGATCACAGATCAGCTCTTGACTGATCTGGTTAAGAAGAACTCCAAGAGCCGAGTGACTAACTTCTGGTTCAAGAATGGAGTTTATCAGACAGCTAAGCCCACGCCAAAGAAGCGCGTCGAGGTGAAGGTTGACGTAGATGCCATCACTGCAAAGGTGAAGGCCGAACAACAGGAAGCTGCAAAGGCACCTGAGCCAGTCAAAGAAGCTACATTCGATGAGGTGTTGGATGAGCTGACTGCGCTGAATTAAACCACAACACAACAACAGAGAGGTGAGGATCCATGCGGTTCTCACCTCTACCTATGGTTGGAGTAAAGTAAAAGTAAAGTAAGAAAAAGCTTGACTTTTTGTTAGCTAGAGAGTATAATATATATTCTGTTTTAGTAAAAGACAGATTGAAAAAGTGAAAAATAATAAAATGAATAGTAATTATAAAGTTGTTGAAGTATATTTAAGTTATGGAGAAAATAGTATAAGTAAGATTGATATTATTAAAAGTGAATTTGGAGTAGATGATGTTGTTAAAGGAGTATTTAGAGATTTAGATATTAAAGAGTTTAAAGATGATGATGATTTGTATTATGGAATATATAGTATAGATGAGAAGAAAGATATAGGTGTTATTGGATATGGTGATGAAAGTATAATATTAGTATTGGGTGAAAAGAATGATTGGTATAATAAAGTAGATGAGTTTAATGTTAGTAGTGATATAGAAAAGGAGATTGATTTTAGTAATGGAAAGTATGATGAAGAAGATTGGGATAATTGGGTAGAGTTAATTGAGAGTGTTTGTGAAAAGAAATAAGAGTATAGTATAAAAAATAATAATATGAATAAGATGATTAAAATATTAGATAAGAATGGATTAGAAATTGAAGTTGGAATGATTGTTAAGATTAAAAGTAATGATGTTGAAGATTGTGTAGTGTGTGGGTTTGATAATGGAAGAGTAGATGTTATAGAGTTAGGTGAAGGGTTTGTTTGTGATGGTAATAAGATGGAAGTTATAAGTGAATTGAATGGTTAATAATAATAAAAATAATAATATGAAAATAGAAGATATGAATGAAGATAATATGAAAGGTAAAAAGGTAGAGGTGTTAGATGATGAAGGGAGGGTTATAGAAGATGGTATATGTATAGGTATAGAAGATGATGAAGTATTAATATATGATAGAGGTGAAGGGTTTAGTTGTGAGAAGAAGAATTGTAGAGTTGTTTGGTAGAAAGATATATTATGGATAAGAAGTTAGAAGAATTAATAGTTAAAGAGTATATTAAAATAGTTAAAGAGTTAAAAGATATGAATGAAAGTAATATGGAAGGTATTATAAGTCTATCTAAAGAGAATATGATGACTAATGTATGGGAAGTTATAGATAGTGTTGATGTAAAGGAAGTATAAAGAAGTTCTTTAAGATAGAATGAAGTTGTTGATGATAAAAAAGAATATACTATAAGAGAGTTGAGACTATATAGTATAGAGTCTATATAGTCTCTCTTCCTCTCTATAGTACTTAAGTACGAGATTCTGGATTATATAAGAAACCCGTAAACCGGGTTTTGATGCGCATGCGAAATATTTTTTGCAATTCTCTGCGGAGAAGCTATAATAGGGGCATTAGAGCGGTGAGCTAGTAAATAGTTTTATGCCAGCAGGACATGAAGAAGTAGATTGGGATAGAAGCATAGATATTACACCTACTAGTAATTACGCTATTAATATAACAGAAAGAGAGTTTAAAGAGCTGCAGAGTTTAAAAGATAGGAATTATGCTGGTTTAACAATTGCCTGGCAGCCCTCTAATCAAGTAATAATGAAAATACTAGAACAAATTGTTAAGGAAGACGATTTAGATAATTATGATAATGACGGTGCTAAGCCTGATCATCATGCCCCAGAACATACACGTAAAGCAGACATAGAAGATCCATACGATTAAATGAAATCATACATAGTAGAATTCACACATAGGGTTAGTGGGAATACTTTTCTTAAATTCGGACATACCAAGTATTCTGATGTAATGAAGAGATTCGAATTCAATCCAGAGCAATATCAAGATTATGTGATTCAAGTATTAGCTAGTATAAAACATAATACATTAGAAGAGGCAGAATCCGTCGAATCTGATTTCCTCGAGAAGTATCCTAAAAACCTGTCTCTCCCGAGAAATTTTTCGGGTATTACAGAGACATACAAGCCTGAGGACAAACAGGAGAGAGCTAAGATACTACGTGAGTTTTACACGTTAAAAGAAGCTAATGCACGGTGACCGAGCAAGCGAACGGAGTGGTCTGCAAAACCATCTTTGCAGGGAGCGTTACCCTGACCGTGCTCCAATTTAAAGCGGGTGTAGCTCAGTTGGTAGAGCATCACCTTACCAAGGTGACTGTCATGAGTTCGAGTCTCATCACCCGCTCCAATTAAATATTGTATATAAACACCGAAATGAAAGTAATATATTATTATCACGTACCTAAGTGTGGCGGTAATTTCATAGTTAAAAATTTAAAACGCTTAGCACTAAAAACACCGGGTAAAAAATATTCAAACGCAATATTTTTATCTTGTGATCGGAAAGTTACACGTAACTGGCATAATCAACCCGGACCTGACGCTTCAGTTATCGTTAAAAGTATTCCTAACTTAGATTATGAATATGTTTATGTATATCATCATCATAGTAATTACGGACTTAAGGATATTATCTCAGAAATAGAAGACGTTAAAAAACAAGTCAAAGATAGAGGTGATGAGTTTTATTTATTCACATGTTTGAGAGAGCCAATTGCTTTTGTTAATTCACACGTGAATTATAACTCAGCCCGGAAGCTTGGAGCTGCATGGAATTTCGATGCAGCTATTGATGCCTCGTGGTTTAATAACTATCAATCAAAATATCTATTGTATAATCATTGGGTTAATTGGAATATTGGAACATTACCGATACGAATTGATCCAAGTCCCATTGCAATGAGTCGAGAGGATGTATGTGTTAATCAAGAGACTGTATTGGAAGTATTGAATATTATTGATAAAATATACATTACAGAGAACATGAGTATACTTAAAACAGATTTACAAAAATTATTACCAAATGTAGATGACTATTGGGATGATAAAAGAAGAAACGTTACTACGAAACGTTTAATTATGACAGAAGAACAAAAGAATCAATTAATTGATAAAAATCAATTAGATATATGGTTATACAATAAAATAAGCAATGAACAGCAAAATGACAACATCAAAGCAGATTAACGATGCCACACAGACACGGTTTATTCCGGGAAAAAAGCCGGATTTGCCGGATGAAAGGCCGCCGGTATATACAGTATTATTAATACCGTTTATTTTGCTTTTCATAAAAATATGTGATTTATATGATTGGTTGAGATCAGATAAAAATTAAGCTTGACTATTTTTAATTAAATAACTATAATATAAGTTATGGAAAGGCCGCGGAAAATTCGTCGAGTCGTCAAGTTTAATACTGGGACGAGAGTGCATCGACCGAAGAAAGGTCCAGGATCATATATCCGAAAGAAAAGAAGTGGCACTTCTAACAGAGACAGTCTATAATAATGGGGTTATGAGAATTAACGAAAGGAACGTAGCATTACAGGACATAAACGAACACTCGGCAATAGCCGTAGAGGGTGTTCAGAACATATCGAAGAAGTCTGATCTTTATGATAAGTTAGGATTAGATTTTCAGGTAGAGGCGGTTAATCTCGGGAAAGCAACCGGAGATGAAAGTTATGATAGGTTTTACGGATTGCGTAATAATAAATCTGGTAAAGTTTATTCAGTTGTAGGTCGTAAGTACACACCAATTCAGAATCATGAGCTCATTGATACATTCGATGAAGTTCGTAAAATGTATGGTGGTAAATATAAAGCGGCCGGTGTAATGCGCGGCGGTAGTCGTATTTGGGTTCAAGCAGAACTTCCTAAGAAGTATTCGTTTGATATCCCTAACCGGAAAGGTGATACAATTAATTCTATGATCACTATGTTAATTGGTCATGATGGAATTATTTCCAATTGTATTTTCCCGACATCAATGCGCGGTGCATGTAACAATCAATTTGTTGCAATGACTCGAGAATCTACTCGGGAATATCGAATTCAGCATTATTCAAATTATTCGGATAGGTTGGATGTTGTTAGAGATGTGTTCGCTAAGAACATTAATAGTCTTCAGGGTATGTATAAAGGCTTTGCTAAACTTGATAGTAAGGCGATGTCTAAGACTGAGCTCTATAATTTCTTGAGCGAGGTATATCCGATGAAGGATGAGGATGATGAACGGACAATTGGACTGCACAATGATGTTGCTGCCTTGTTTAGTCGAGGTGCTGGTAACCTTGGCAAGTCACGCTGGGATGCATTTAATGCAGTAACTGAGTATGTTGATCATCATCAGCATGCAACTCGAATGGCTAATGCCATTGAAAATAAGAATCATACTTATATCCAGAATCGGATTGGTAGTTTAAGTACTCCAGGTGGATCCATGGACCGGTTTAAGCGCCGGGCCTTGAATTTACTTGTCGAAGGAGATTTTAGAAAGTCTCGCTCCAAGGACACTGGAATTACACTTACTGTTTAAGTAAATCACAACAAAAGTAGGGCCCCCGGGAAACCGGGGAATCCCTATCACCAAATGTTGTATAGTTTATGGTTTTTAATAGGAGAGAGCCTTTCGGAAACGCCGGATTATAGTGATTTGTATTATAGCGGGCTTGACTAAATAATTATATGATTACGATTGATTTAAAGGCCAAACCTCGAGTCAAACGTTGGTTAAAAGAGAATAGGATCAATTTTAAAACGCTGCAAAAAACAGCGAACATATTTTTTAATCAGATTCAAAAGCGTAGCAAGTCTAATAAGCATTATAATCTAGAAATTAAGACTTGTCCGCATGTTAGTAGTGGATATTATTTTGGATTTGATGAGCTTCATGTGACACAACAATTAGGACAAAACGGATGGAGTAGTGATAAGAAGTTTGATACATTCGTTGCTCATTTTCTTCATGAATTCAGACATTGGATACAAGATAATATGCTTCATGTCGCCGAGCATCGGTTAAATTATACAGATCAAGATTGTGAGAAAGAGAATGATACATATTATTACAACAAATGGGAAGTAGACGCTCGGAAATTTGAACGGAAATATAAGAGAGACTTTATCGATCTATATCATCTTCTAGATGCTCTTTCTAACAAAAAACTTTTTTATTAATATTATGCAAAATATATCAGAATTCGAACGAACGAAACCAACACAAGCATATGCCACTATTGATAGCGCAATTGCTAAGTATCGTCAAATAGTTAACGAGCATACTTATCAAGGTAAACAATTGATTATGGAGAGTAGTGATGCGCAACGGGCGTCATTAGCACAGCAAATTGTTAGTGACCTCGAGAATATAAAAAGAGTATTTCTGACAGGAAATTAATTTATTATAATTTCTTTTACTTGATCGTAATAAGGAGTTATTTTTTGTAATTCTGTTTTTATTCTAGTTTGTAGTTTACTATTTAATTTAGTATCTGTAATACCAGTATTTTTAATTTCAACTTGATATTTATTGCTTATTTTTTCTGGATAATTAAACTTCATTAATTTATCTATTGTGTCAATATATGTACGTTGTCCTATAGGATACGACCAAACAACATCTTTATCTATTTGATGATAATTATAATGTGCCATAATATCAAAATAACTCATAATTTTATTATACAATTTAAACCCTTTTATTATAGCATTATTAACAAAGTATTTTTTAGGTTGTAATAATCTATTAGCTAATGTTAGATAATATGGTGTACTAACTGCACCGACATAACATCCTGTGCCTAATATATTATCTAGTGCAAATCTAGCAGCATTAAAAGTAGTTTTTTCGAATAATTTTCCATTAACAAATAGACACATATATCCTTTTCGTAAAGACACATTAACAAAGAAATGATTATAGCCTGGATTTAATTGAGTTGTATCAAAACTTATTTCGTGTTTCTTTCGAGCAAATGTTCCAGTGGATGAGAATTTAGGTTTAGTTTTTAATATTACTT
>Ga0208684_1000546_pt1 | contig 26284 bp, 46 predicted proteins | sample MalvireepMed_b05_FD_184245 | JGI IMG/M metagenome (GOLD analysis project Ga0208684, IMG submission 184245) | Marine viral communities from the Global Malaspina Expedition - Malaspina viral metaG DeepMed_b05 (SPAdes) (version 2) | ecosystem: Environmental > Aquatic > Marine > Oceanic | place... | reverse complement strand
TCATCATATCCTCACGTTTGATACTCACCTTCGCCTTCACATAGTCGGGCGCATTATCATTGGGAGCCTTGGCAATGAAGCCATCGATAAATTCCACGTCACTCATTTGGTTCTCCAAATTCTTAGGCCAAGTTTTCCGTCGTGTTTTACCCACCGCGTTTCAAATTTCTTGCTGCTCTTTCTCCCAAAATTATGAGGATTGACCCGATGTCGGATAGTTGTTGGGGTTTCATTCTTCTTTGCCGGGATGAAAACAGACTGCTGCATCTCCATCTCTGCCCAAGGAATGGGGGGTCTTAGCCCACTCTTTCTAGGTGGGATGGGAATGTCGTTCTCAATTTCGTAGTCACTCATCGGTCGTTTTCTCCTGCATCTCGTTGCGTAGTGTGGTCATGTGACCTAACCAGATGGACCATGCCGTGTCGTCAATATCTTTTTTGATGGGCCTCAAGGTGCCCACGGCCCGCTTCCAAATATCTTCAATGTCCTTGAGGCTGGCAGCCTCATCCATCTCTTGCACCGATTCATTGGTGATGCGTTTAAACATCTCCTCTGATGTCTCCTCCGGCTCGGCCTCTTCCATCAACCCCTTTTCCTGAAGACGTGCCTTCATGTCATCGGGTTCCTTGGCCTTCGGTGCTGCTTTCTTTTTCGGCTTAGGCTTGGGCTTATCATCAATGGCCGCCTTCTCGTTGATGGCATAGTCCACCTCTTCAAAGCTGGCGTACTCACCACCGGACAGGCCACACGCACTCAACGCCCGCCCAATGGCAGAGGTTGAGCAGTTCTCCGTGGCAGAGGTCTTGTTGATTGGCCCCTCGCCCCGGAATTCCTCGGCAAAATCGTTGGCAATCAGTTGCCATTTACCCTCATCAAACACAGATACCTGTGCCTCGATGAGCACACGGTTCTCGCTTGAGTGGTGGATCTTGGTGGTGATACGTCCCTTCGATCCGTATGCCTCACGGAATGCCTGTACCCGTACAGATACGGGTGCGTATAGCTTATTCTTAATGGGGATCTTGACGTCATCGGGGAGTGTTGCCATCCCATGGACGGCTTGGATCAAGGGGTCAGTCATAGTTGCGATGCCTTCAGTGATTGAAATTGCAGACAGAATTCCGCCACGTCACAAAACGTTTCGCAGCGGGTATTTAAACCGGGCCGATGCTCAACGCTGTGCTTGTCAGCATTGGGCAGTGCGGCGATGAATGTCTCCGCCTCCGGGTTGGAGTCGAAGATACGCACCGCACGCTTACGTCCCTCTTTGTTGACCGCGAACTTCTCATCACGCAGCCAACGCTCATCGGGTGTGCAGTCGGGTAGGTGCCCATCACGTGCGCGTTGGTGCGCGGTCACGCGATCACGAATAAAGGCAGCAGCTTCCTCAAGCGGCCACATCGGAATCTCCTGCACGTACACGTCTGACGGCGGGTAGTCTTCTCGCCGCTCTGCCTCATGGCGTGACCAATCTTTGATGAGGTTCACAATGCGCAGGCCGCTGACATGGATGCCGTTTTGTTCTAGCAGCCAGCGATAGCCATTGACCTGTGCCTCGTCGGTGTCGTTCTTCATGACGCCGAAAGCCTTGCGTGCCTTCCAGTCAAAGATGATGCGGGTGCCATCCGGTTGGATTTCCTGCGAATCAATTTGCCCACTGACACGCATGCCCTCGCACTCGGCGAAGTACCTTTCTTCGGTGATGTAGTCTTCGTCCTCCCCCATCTCAAGGATCTGATGCACCGCCCTACCGAACAGCGACCACACGTCATTGGACACGTCGTGCTCGATCAGGTCATCGAACTCATCGAACAGTGCCGCCATGCGCGGGGGTCTTAGTAGGCCGGTGATGGAGATGGCAGCATCCCCACGGGAGTAGCTGTCGCGCATGATTGCGCGGACCAACGGAGCCGGTAAATTCTTATTGTTGGTATACTTCATATACCCAAAGTGTTGCGATAGATCAAATCAAGTGTGAGCGCATCGAAACGTAGTGTCAAGGCCACTATCCTAGGCCAAGCATGTAGCAAGGCGAACAGCCGTCGCCTCGTGACCATTGGAGGCAAGCCACGTTTCATCAAGTCCAAAGAGGCATTGGCGTTTACCCGCGCAGTCGAACTTCAGGCACCTCGTTTAAACGAATTGCTTGCAGGTGATCTGGAATTCAGGGCTGATATCTACTACGCCTCACGCCGCCCCGACCTCGATGAAAGCATTATCCTCGATGCCTTAGAAGGGGTCTGGTATGCCAATGACCGAGCCGTGAAGTCGAAGGTCGTCCACAAGTATCTTGACAAGGACAACCCACGTTGTGACGTGGAGGTAAGGGAGATTGAGTGGAATGAAAAAGGCCCGGACCATGGGCTAACGTGATCCGGGCCTGCATCCATCGCAACAATGGAGCGCAACTTCACCGCGTCGAACGATTCACTTGCGCGCCGGATTGTCTCGCGTTATTTTAAGTAGTGCAAGCGGGTCGCACGCTAATGCGACGGGGCTATACCGACGAACTCATGCGCGGGATAAGTACCCCCCTTATCTCTCCACCTGTTGCGGGGGGGTTTGGGGGGGCGTTCCTCAAAATCTATGCACAGGATAAGTAAAGAATCTTAGACATCGCAACATGGAAGAGAACAAATGACATATAAATTCAAGGGCGAAGTCATCCGACTAAGCCAGCAGGATTACGACCGATGGGAAGCGGTCTATGAAAACATTCCCAACCTCCAAGCCTACCTCTTCAGCCGTGACGCATGGCTTTCCCGAGAAGCAAAGGACGATCAGAAGGACCGTTGGTTTCTTTCGACCGCTGCTTATCTGGCAAAGCTTGATGCGAAGTTCGCACGTGAGAACGTGCGGGATGAGGAAGGCAGGCGCATCGACGCAGACGGACACCCTATATTCCAGACGCAGCCATGACGGCTGCCACATTTTGGGATGAACTCAAGGCGAAGGGCTTTGATGCCAAGCGTATGCGCGATGGGCAACAGAAAATTCTTTGCCCCGAATGCAGTGACACCCGCACCAAGAACCGGGGCGAGCCATGCCTAAGCATGCACGTCAACGACCAAGGTGCGCAGTGGCGCTGCCATCACTGTGATTGGGAAGGCAATGTGTGGCGTGCCCCTATCACAAATGGCAATGGAAGTTTGGGCGCAAGTCGTACCCCTCGTTTAAACGAAACCCTTGCAGGTAGTAAGACAAAGCCGTTGACAGATGTGATGGCCCACTGGTTCCAGCGGCGAGGCATCAGTACCGGGACGCTGGAGCGTGCGGGTGTGTGTTCGGGTAGCGCGTACCTCAATGGTGCACGTCAGTCCGCGATTGCCTTTGTGCATAAGGACAGCAACGGTGACGTCATTAACATCAAATACCGGGGGAAGGATAAGACCTTCACCCAGGAAGCTGGTGGCCAGCGCCTCCCTTACCTCTGGCACCTCGTTGATGCAGAGCAGGAGCAACTGATCATCGTTGAAGGCGAGGTCGATGCCCTGTCACTGATGGAAGTAGGCATTGACAACGTGATCAGCGTACCGGATGGCGCAAGCGACAAGAAACTAAACTGGCTCGATGAATTGCACGATGAGCTTGATGCGTTTAAACGAGTTATACTATTCACCGACGATGACAAGCCCGGACTTGGGCTGCGGGATGAACTCTGCCGAAGACTCTCCGCCATCAGATGCTGGAAGGTTAGCCTTCCACAAGGATGCAAGGATGCCAACGATGTCCTATGCCACCACGATCCAGACACTCTCAGGAGCGTTGTGGCGGACGCGCAGCCATTCCCGCTACGTGCTTTGCGTGAGACTAATGAGTATGTTGAGGACGCACTGAGGCTGCTACACGGCGACATCAAAGCCGCCGTCAGCACTGGTGTCGAAGCGATGGACTTTTTCTATAAGGTCCGGGCCGGTGAACTCACCCTCGTTTCCGGTGCACCGGGAGTTGGGAAGTCTGAAATCATCGACTACTTTATCACCCAGATGTCAGCGAATGAGGGATGGCGCTTCGCCATGTGCTCGTTTGAAAACCCCGTTGATGAACACATCAATAAGTTGGTTGCCAAGGTGGTTGGCAAGCCTGCATGGAAAACGCAGGGCGACACGCAGATGACAGACGATGAGTGGCTGCAAGGCGTGAGCTTTATCGGCAAGCATCTCTATTGGATCAGGGCAGAGGACGAGGCACCGACTATCGAATGGTGTTTAAACACAGCGACAGCTTGCGTGCAACGCTACCCGAATGTGCGTGGGCTGGTGCTCGATCCGTATAACGAGTTCGAGCATAAGCGACCGTCCGGCTGGACGGAGACGGAATACGTGAGCCAGATGATGGCGAGCATCAAGCGTTGGGCGATGCAGTACGGGGTGCACGTGTGGTTGGTGGCACACCCGGCAAAGATGCGCAGGAATCCTGATGGCACGTACCCTACGCCTGAGCCATACGACATTGCCGGGTCAGCAAACTTCTACAATAAGGCTGACAACATCCTGATTGTGGAGCGGGACTTCACCCCCGGTAGCAGGGATGTGCGTGTGCACGTAAAGAAGATTCGGTTTAAACACACTGGCACCGTGGGTACTGTGGATCTGCGCTATGACTACACCTCGGGCCGTTACGAGGCGGGGGCCGCAAAGTTATCCGGATAAACGCGAGTCAAGGGACTCAAATGCCGATTTGAGTCCTGTAAGGTAAATATTGTTTGTAATGATCTGAGTTTTGAATCGTTTACCTAGCGGAAACAATCAACACGGAAACATAATGACGATCACCGATGAAATCTTAATGGCCTATGTGGATGGGGAACTGGATGACCAGCCTGAACTGAGAGACTACATAGCCTCCCACTCAGGCCAGTACAGCGAGCGCATGCAGCCGTTCATCTTCACACGCCAGCTATTCACATCTCTGCGTTGTCGTCATCCAGATGGAGCATCGCCCACACAGGCAGGGCTATGCAAAGAATCATTCCAATGAGGTACATCCATTCCTCACTCATGATGCACAGCCTCCCCTGCGACATACTCGCACAAGGGTAGCTCTGGCAGCGGATAGACTTCTACCCTCCGGCCTAACCCATGCCCATCTCTGCTGGCCTTACGCTGGCTGAGAGATTCGGCGGTCTGCTTAATGCTGTTGTCACTGGTGTCGGTAAAGACATCGTATTTGGGGCTTGTCCAACCCCCCGATTCCCTCGGCCTCCAGCTGATCAGCAAGTATCGTTTAATACTCATGTAATAACTCCCTCCTCTTTTAGTCTGTCACCCAATAGGGTCCGGTCTACCTCACGCCGGACCAGCTCATCCACACGCTTCGCCCCACGTCCACGCAAGGCGTACACCCACTGGCGTGACACGCCCTCACGCTCGGCAATCACGGGCGGGTGCTCGCCTTCGGCTAACGCCTGCTTGATCCGACGTGTCCTTGCGGTGGCCTCACCACTGAACGTAGGCTGTTTAAACGCATCGTAATCTGACATGCGCATCATCAGCTGTGTGCGGATGGTCGGGACCGCAATGCCTAGCAGATCAGAAATCTCCTGAAGCGTGCGTTGTTCCCGGCGCAGGCGCTCGGCAAACTCATACCAGCTTGGCGGTGGCCTCATAGCTCATCCTCCAAGGCGGGATAGTTCGCCGGATCGAGTCGGTTAAGCGCCTCCCATACCTGTGCGTACTTGTCGTGCAAGGCAGAGTCACGCACTCCTGGCGGGTGACTCTTCACCTGTGTCAGTAAGTGATCGTGTGCTGTCACGAGTGCGTCAAGCACCACTTGCATAGCGTCATCCTGCAACGCACGCAAGCGGGCCTCGTTCATCCGCGCTATCTTCACGCCCCACTCGCTGCCCGTATCGGCAGCGTTCGAGCGCCATGATCGCAGCCGCCTGATGTGACGGTCCCTTTGTTTAGTAATCACTGGGGGTCAGCACCGTCAATACTTTATGGCCTGGATCTACGATCATCCAGATGACGTTGCCATCTTTCTCTTCGTTTGAGGGATCGGCAGGGTACACGCCCATGACCTGACCACCGCTCTTGATAGCGGCCATGTTCGCCATCGAGTCATGCCTATCCACACACCCGAAGTCTCCGCCCGCCATGAGTAGGATCAGGAATGATCCGTACACCTGAGCCATGTCTGCCCCTCCGTGTGCCTTCTCAAGCAGATCCTGTGCAGCTGGCGTGATCGCCATGCGTGCAACAGAATCCATCCACAAGGGCGCACCCTCTGCATCAGCGAGGGCCTTGTCCATGTCCCCGAAGCGTTCCTTTGCGTCAATGACGGTCATGCTTGTACCTCCGTGTCTTTGTCGTCGCTTACTTCCTCGACAACCTGATCTATAAGATCAGCAAGGCGGACCATGCCATCGTTCTGCTCACGCAGCTTGGTGGTCTTTGCGCTGATCATCTTGATGATGGCAGTGATGCCCATCTCTTTGGCCGCAGCCGTTAGTTCTTTCTCGTTCATCGTATCTCCGTTGTTGCGATTCGTTTTCAGTGTAAACACGGTTTGTTAAATCGTGTCAACACCTCCTGTTAGTGCGGGGGTTGACGCAGTTGGTGGTTTCTATGTTTCCGAGCGGGCATTCCCCGCCACATGTGGACCACCACACATCACCGCGTCTGTTTCGCACACCTGACTCCCCCGCTAGCCGGGTTAGGACGGCCCACATGAAACTGTTTAAACGGTCTTTTCTAATACCAATCCTCCGAAGCCGCAGGCCATCGAGAGAAAGGCAGCGTACAAGAAAAAGATCGTCTCGTTAGCGAGGCCGAATCCAATCATGTGCATAGCCGCCACGATCTGCATGACAACCAGCGTGTTGAGCAGAAATCTTTTCATGATGCGTCCTCCATCGGCACAGAAGCCTGCGCCCCGGCTGTGATGCCCATCAGGAATGCCCACAGGAGGTCGTACAAGGCACGATTGCCTACGTACCCCGAGTGCAGGACGTTACGTGTACCTCCACTCTCGCACACTTGGGCAAGCTGCGAGCCTCCGTATGCCCTGTCCAGGTGGTAGTTCCCCGGCTGATGCACGAGCCTCCCGCCTTCGCCACGCACGAGGTGCCCGTCCTCGTCGCACTTGTAAGGCTCGGTCGGTTGGCCGGTAGCCTCATTGATGTAGCGAATCCGTGACTTCAACTGCTCTACTGTGATGCGATCACTCATGATGGGTCCTCCAGCACGGGCCTCGGTTGGGGGTCTACGTAATACTCGTCCGCCCAATAGGTTTGGATGCGTTCTATGTCCGCCCCTTCGTTGATGTCATCAACCCGCTTTTGCAGGCGCTTGATGTTGGCATACGCTAGGCGTATGTCCTCCTCAAGCCTGACGATTTCATCGTTGCAGGCTCGATACTCACGGGCAAGCCGGTATATCTCTTCGTTTGTCATCGTTTCAATCTCCTATGTTGCGATGTGTTTAAACGCGGTCCCAATGTTTGCGGACCACGGCCTCGACCCCATACTCCGGGTCGCTGTCACTGTCATACACACTGAACTGTACGCCCATCCTGTGGAACGAGCAGTCGCAAGTGTGTGGGCAGTCGAGCGATTCGTGCTTCACGTGGATGTAGTCCATGTCTGGGTCCCCTCCGTATGAGATGAGGATTTCCCCTAGACGGCGAGCCTCCTGCTTGATCACACGTATGAGTGCGATCACGTCTCGCATGGTGCGCACCTCATTGATGCCATACGCGCCATGCTCTGCAATGTCATGCAGATTCAGCGTGTACTGCGTCAACGCATAGTGCTGGTAGTTCGCCAGCGCCTCGTTTGCCTGTGTCATGTTCATATCAATCTCCTATGTTGCGATGTGTTTAAACGATGGAATCCCCAAGCCATTCCTCGTAGGTCAGTAGCGGTTCACCGTTGCGGGTGATATCGCCTCCGTTGCCGTCGTCCGCGCACAGCAAGTACACCTCGTACTCTTGCTCGTCGGTGCCTCTTAGTTTTGTTTGCCAATTTCTCATAGTCATGTCCTCTTATTTGTAGTCAGTGTTACCAATCAAATGCTGTGCATACCGGACCGCAGCGACTCTTCACGCAGTCGTGTGCTCGGATGTCAGCAATCCTTTGTGCCTCGGCCTCGGCTCGTCGGTTGTGCCAGCGCACCGGCTCGGCTCCCGCCAGTAGCTCGTCGCAGCGTGGGCATCCGGGCGTCTTGCGTCCGAACACGGGGCCGTCACATGTATGTTGCGTAGTCATTATCAAATCCCCTCTGTTGCAATGTGTTTAAACGGCCTCATCTAGTTCGTCGTTGGCTACTTGCCACTCGGTGCGGGCTGCCTCCCACATGTCCGCCACTGTCTGCACTGCCTGCTCCTCCGTCCCGTACATGTCGCGCTGCTCCCGCCGACTGTGTGAGAATTTCGGTATGTACATGGTGCCATGCTCGAAGTCGTCGTCGTGGAGGTCTGCCGGGGTGCCGTACCCATACTCTCGGTCTGGCAAGGTGAATTCCATGATCCGGAATTTCATGCGCCGTAGCATGCTCGGGTGTGCCATCGTGAAGGCGATACGGTCGAGGTCCACGTGCTCATCCGCACGTTTCACGGTCACGCGGATATCAAGAGGTCCCCCGTTGTTGTGAAGGATGGAGCGGGTGCAGCAAATCAATTCGACCCGCTGACCTTGCGCCTCGATACTATCGATGAGTGCGACGATGGCCGCGCCTCGATTGATCATCACACTGGTCGAGGTGAAGTGTGCCGCACCGATGTTGACCGCGATGGTCACGATGGGCAGCGACGTGCGCTGCTCCTCACCCGGAGGCGTCATCATGCACTCGGCTATGCCAGCGCAGTACGCTGGTACATGTGGGAACGCTCCAGCTGGGGCATGCTGCCATGCTTCGCTGACGCCTTGACGTGTGACCGCTTTAGCGAACTCGGTCGATTCGGCCAGCTTCGAGCGGCCCTCACGCCATCCATGGGTGAGGAGCGAGTGCGCCTCATCCCATGTGCGGGTCCCGGTAAACTCGAAGTTGGCTTCGATGCTGCTCGGCGAGGCCCACGCCTCACCGATGGCCTGACCTTCGATGTCGGCCAGGAATTCGTCCCAGTCTCGTGTGTATGTGTACATAGGTGCCCTCATTTGCCTATAGGTTGCGATGAATCGTAACAGTGTGTCAACCCCCTGTTAACACGCTGCCTTGATTTTCTCGATGTCGGACTCTCCGAGTCCTTTCCAAATGTACGCCTGCTCCACGCTGGCCTGATCCATGCCCGCCGCTAGCATACGAGCGCCCTTGATGCTGGCACGAGGCGAGACGATGTGACGAATTTTCAATTCGTTGATCGCGGCCCTTATGCGCTGCACATGCGCCGTCCACACTGCGTCTCCGGACAACTCCGTTTCCATCGCCTCGTCATAGCTCATTTCGATGAATGCGAAGCGGTCGAGACTCGCCGCATCCAGCTGATTGCGTCCGACGTACTGCCTGTCCGCACCGTTCCCGTAGGTGTTCGCCGCTGCGATCACCACGAAGTCCGGGTGACGCTCGACCATGCCGCATGGGAACGAGGCGACCCCGTTGGCCATGTGCCCGTTGAACGCCAGCACCGCTGCCGGTGACGATCCGTCGATTTCATCGAACAGATACACGCCGCCATGTTTAAACGCCTTGTAGAATTCCGTCTCAACGTAGTTGCCATGCGGATCGATGAAACCTTCAAGCTCATGTTTCATGACCAGTGCGCCGGTCGAGTAGAACGGGAGGTCCACGGCGTTAGCGACTTGCTTTGCAAGCGTCGTCTTGCCTGAGCCAGCTGGTCCCACGAGGTACACGCTTTCACGTTGTGCCACGTACATGAGCACGTCGTCGAACACGTCATGGCGTGCCTCTGCAGGCAGCGTCCTGGTGTCCGCGCCGGTCCGAAGGACCAGCTCACGTGGCGGCTGTGTGAACTCGTCACGGACCACACGTTCGGCCTCGTCACGAATCAGATCTTTGATCTGGGTTTCGTTCAGGCCGTTGACATCCCGTAGGGCGTCGTTGATGGCCGAGCTAATGGCCTCGCCGATGTTCGCACCGCCAGCGTCAGGCCCATGCAGCCAGAGGCTGATGAGGTCCTTCGCCGGAGTGTTGACAGGCTTGCCGTAGGCAACCGCCAGCTGCTTCAGCGCACTGCGCTCGATGGCGTCAATGTCCGCGTCAACGGACGTGATTGACGCTAGTTTTGCTGCCGTTTCAGGCCGCAGTTTGTTACCATGATCAAACATAGTTTGCTCCAGTGTTGCGATGTTTAAACGTCTACTTCGAGAGTGCCAACCGTCGTGCAGACGGGGCAGGGACTGCTCGTCTCGGATATGCGGCTTGCCCACTTGCCCGACACTCGGGCAATGAACCCGCAATCGCTGCAAGCGACCTTCAGCAATCGAGTGCCTTGCTTCTTACGAAGCGTCGGATCGATCTTGGCATGGGGGTACTTGCCCAATTGCTCCGCAATTCCATTCAGCGTGGCTTCAAGCGCACCGCCTGCTACGGTGGCGGTCAGCGGTCCGGTGAGGCCGATTGCCCTGGCAATTCGACGGAAGTCGCCGCGATGTCCACAGGCAATGCCTGCATAGACATGGGTAAGCTCATGAGCCAACACATCCAGAACCCTAACGGGTTCATCCAGGATGGGGTTGATACATACTTCGTATGTCCCATCGGCGCTGATGGACGGGTCGAATGCTTGCCCAAGCACGACCTTGCGAGTCTTGCTCCCCCGATATCCTATCGGGAAGCCACAAGTGATTCGGTACTGCTTGCCTTCCCACGCTTCCGCAGGGATCTGTGCGGACGGAAAGACCTCGGCTTGTAGCAGGACAGCTGCCGCATTCAGCCAAGTCTCTCTATCAACGTAGTTGATGGTTTCCATTTACTGCTCCGTTTTGTTGCGATTCGCCGCCACAATGAACGATGGGTTTAAACGTGTCAAGTGTTTATGTGAAATAAGCCTTGATGATAGGGTTCTGACCTACGGTCAGCTTTATGGAGTTTAAACAGTGTCGAAGGTCGTGGATATCCCGAGTGCGCGTGATGGGCTGACGGTGAAACAGCGCCTATTCGCAAGGTATGTGGCGCATGGCCTCTCGAAGAGAGAAGCCGCAGAGAAGGCTGGATATAAGCCTGGGGGTAATGCGTCGGATGTTGGGTATAAGCTTGCAAAATTACCGAAGGTATTGGCAGAGATTTCCCGTGTGAGTGCGGAGAATGAGCGCGAGGAACGTGTGTCTCTAGCGCATCACGTGGCTCGCATGGAGGAGCTGAGCAAGGCAGCAGAGGACGCTGGGCAATATAGCGCCGCAATACAGGCTGCGCATTATGCAGGCAGGGTATCGCGCCTGTACGTTGAGCAAGCGCATGTCGTTACCGAGCGTGTGGATGAGCCTGAGGACGTGCTTGAGCGTTTAAACGCGCTTATGTCCGCAAATGAGCCTCCACGCGGATGATGCGCCCGCGCATTATGCGCACCCCCACCCCCCTATGTGCGTGCGCGGAGTCCCGCACACACCCTTTTATTGCAATCCACACGAACGACCACCCCAATTTTAGATTTACCCCTTAATAGTGGTTGACACCCCCACCCCCATACCCCCTAAAAACGATTTGGGTCCCATCAGCGACAATGGGGAGGTGTCAATACGTATTTCCAAAACGGATGGGCTTTGGTATGTGTCTTTAACCTTAGAGGGGCACCTGATTGGTCTGCAAAGTTCTACCAAATGGGATGAATGTGCTGATCAGGTACAGCGTTTTGTCAACAACTTTGTATTAACTGAAGAAGAATATGCAAATGGGGCAGACAGACAGGCCCCCGAGGAAGGAGGAGGGGCCTGAGTGTGAGGCAGAGGGAACTCCTTGGGAGAGTAGTGGGATGTGCCTCACGTAAGCATTGTTAAGGACTCATATAGGCTATGTCAATAGAAACACAGTTCGTTAAACTTAAAAAACAGTTGACACCTGAGCGTATGTTGCTGCTTTCTAACAAGGAAAGGCAGGAAGTGTCGCAGTTATTGGAGTCATTGGAGGCTTCGATACGAAGGGAGAGGGCCGGGGAGTCTTTTTTAGAGTTTTCTGCTGGGGTATGGCCTGCTTTTATAGAGGGTGCTCATCATAGGAGTATGGCAAAGGCGTTTGAGAGGGTCGCCAGTGGCGATTTAAAGCGTCTGATGATCAACATGCCCCCGCGTATGGGCAAATCACAGCTCACTTCGTGGTTATTGCCTGCATGGATCATGGGTCGGTCGCCCGATAAGAAGATTATCATGGCATCCCACACCGCAGAGCTTGCCGTTCGCTTTGGTCGGATGGTGCGTAACCTCATTGGTAGTGATGAGTACCTGCAATTGTTTCCTGACGTGTCGCTGACGGCAGATTCCAAGGCGGCGGGTCGTTTCGACGTGTCGGGTGGTGGGGAATACTTCTCAGTGGGCGTCGGCGGTGCGGTGACGGGGCGCGGCGCGGACCTCTTGGTGATTGACGACCCCCATTCCGAGCAACAAGGGCAGCAAGCTGACCCCAAAGTGTTTGACAATACCTATGAATGGTTTACCTCCGGTCCCCGGCAACGATTACAGCCCGGTGGGGCCATCATTATCGTGATGACACGCTGGAGCCAGAAAGACTTGTGCGGCCAGATCATGCGGGACTCCATTACCAGGGAAGGCTCGGATGAATGGGAAGTCATTGAACTGCCTGCTATTTTACCTTCTGGCAATAGCCTTTGGCCAGACTATTGGCCACTCGATGAGCTGGAAAAAATCCGTGCCACACTGCCGGTTTCCAAGTGGGAGGCCCAGTACCAGCAGCAGCCCACCTCGGAAGAAAGTGCCATCATCAAACGTAGCTGGTGGCGAGAGTGGGAAGAGAGGGAGCCGCCTCCTGTATCGTTCATCATTCAGTCATGGGACACCGCCTTCTTAAAGCATGAACGTGCTGACTATTCAGCCTGCACGACATGGGGCGTCTTCTATACTGACAATGAAGACGGCGTGAAGATGCCGCATATTATGCTGCTGGACGCTTTGCAGGAGCGGCTGGAGTTTCCGGAACTCAAGGTGCGGGCGCAGGAGCTGTACATGGAGTGGCGGCCCGATGCCTGCATCGTTGAGGCGAAAGCAGCTGGGGCACCATTAATCTTTGAGCTGCGTCGTATTGGCCTGCCGGTAACGGAGTACACGCCAACGCGGGGCAATGACAAGGTATCAAGAGTGAATGCGGTTGCCGACTTCTTTGCCTCGGGTGTGGTGTGGGCACCGAAGACCCGCTGGGCGGAGGAAGTCATCGAGCAGTTCGCCGCCTTCCCGGTGGGTGATCACGACGACCTTGTGGACTCATCGACCCAAGCCCTGTTACGTTTCCGCCAGGGAGGATTCATTGCACTGGAAGCCGATGAGGATATGGGCACAGAAGTTCCACGAATTGCCAACTATTATTAAGGCGTTTAAACTCGCCGCGACAAAGGGGAATCCATGGCTGTCGATAAAGCAATAACACCTTTGGAAATGGCCGATTTGCAACAGCGCCTAGATGCCGCGCCAATGCCCGAAGACGCCCTTGTGATTGGCATCGATAATCCCGATGCCGTGTCTATCGAGACAGAAGACGGCGGCATGCTTATTGATTTCCAGCCAGAGCTTGAAGCGGACGAAATACCGTTCGACGCCAACCTTGCCGAACATATTGACGAACACATCTTGGATGCCATTGGCTCCGAACTGCAAAGTGCCTACGAGGACGACAAGGCATCCCGTCGTGATTGGGAAGAAGCCTACATGGCGGGGCTGGATCAGCTTGGGTTAAAGGTCGAGGACCGTACCACCCCGTGGCCCGGAGCTTGTGGCGTTCATCATCCCCTGTTGGCTGAAGCCGTGGTGCGCTTTCAATCACAGGCAATCTCAGAAATCTTTCCGGCGGCAGGCCCAGCACGCACCCATATCATGGGCAAAATCACCCGCGACAGGGAAGAGCAGGCTTCTCGGGTACAGGATTACATGAACTACCTGATGACCGAGCGCATGACGGAATACCGTAGCGAGACGGAACGGATGCTGTTTTCGCTGCCGCTAGCGGGGAGCGCGTTTAAAAAGGTTTACTACGATCCGAACATGGAACGTCCTTGCGCGATGTTCGTGCCGTCCGAAGACATGGTGGTCTTCGATGGGGCCACTGATTTAAATACCACCACCCGGCTTACGCACGTGATGCGTAAGACCAAGAATGAAATTCGCAAACTGCAAGTCAATGGCTTTTATCGGGACGAAGAGATTTCCGATACTGAGATGGACGTTGATGAGGTGCGTTCCAAGTACGGCGAGCTGACCGGCGATAACCCCAGCTCGGGTAGCAACAGCGGTTATTTGAGTGGCGACTCCGTTCACACGTTGCTGGAAATGCACGTTGAGCTGGATCTGGATGGTTTCGAGGATATGTTGGAGGGCGAGGAAACCGGCATCGCGCTGCCCTACGTCGTCACGCTTGATAAGGAATCCGGCACGATACTGTCCATTCGCAGAAACTACTACGAAGACGATTCGCTGCGTCTACGGCGCACCCACTTCGTGCACTATGAATATCTGCCGGGGTTAGGTTTTTACGGACTTGGACTGATCCATCTGATTGGTGGGTTGGTCAAGTCTGCAACATCCCTGCTGCGCCAGTTGGTGGATGCGGGCACGTTGGCAAATCTACCCGGAGGCTTAAAGGCTCGGGGCATGCGTATTAAAGGGGATGACACCCCCATCATGCCCGGTGAGTTCAGGGACGTTGACGTCCCCGGCGGGACCATCAAAGAGAACATTTCCTTCCTGCCCTACAAAGAACCCTCCGGCACGCTATTCCAGTTACTGAACAACATTGTCGAAGAGGGCCGACGCTTCGCCGCCATCACCGATGTGAAGGTGTCGGACATGAACAATCAGGCTCCGGTGGGTACCACCTTGGCGCTGATGGAAAAGAACATGAAGGTCATGTCGGCCATTCAGGCAAGACTGCATGCGTCCCTTAAAAATGAATTAAAGATACTTGTCACCATCATCGAGGACTTCGGGCCGCCCGCCTATCCCTACGATGTGAATGGTGATCCGCAAGCGATTGCCCAGGACTTTGATAGTCGTGTTGATGTGATCCCGGTATCCAATCCGAATGCGGCCACGATGTCACAGCGCATCATGCAGTATCAATCCGCCTTGCAGCTGGCGGCTCAAGCGCCACAACTTTATGACTTGCCGCTCTTGCATAGGCAAATGCTGGAGGTTCTGGGTATCCGCGATCCGGATAAGATTGTTCCCGTTGACGATGATATGAAACCGGAGGATCCGGTAGCGGAGAACATGGATCTATTGAATACCAAGCCTATTAAGGTATTCCAGTATCAGGACCACGACGCCCATATCCAGACGCACATGGCCATGGTGCAAGATCCGAAGATCCAGCAAACCATGGAGCAGTCGCCTACAGCGGGTGCAACTCAGGCAGCCGTGGCGGCTCACGTCACCGAACACCTTGCTTTCAAGTATCGGAACGAAATCGAAAAAGAACTGGGCATCGAGCTACCGCCATTGGGTACGGAGCTGCCGGAAGAAATCGAGTCCCGCTTGTCAGGGCTTGTTGCACAAGCTGCTCAACAGCTGCTTGATAAAGACCAGCAAGAGGTACAGGAACAGAAGAATCAGGAGATGGCAGAAGATCCTATCTTGCAAATGCAGCGTGAAGAGTTGGAAATCAAGAAGCAAAAAGTACAAGCCGATGCTCAAGCTGATCAAGCGAAGCAGCAGGGCGAACAGCAGAAGCTAGAGCTGGAAGCCGAGAAAGCGCAGATGCGCGACGACCTGCAGCGCTTCAAGATCGAAAGCGACGAACGCGTAGCGGGGGCGAAGATTGGCGCGGAGATTGCCGAGCGACAGGCTGAACGCGATCAGAAGGATCGCCGCGTGAGTGCAGATCAGGAAGCGAAGGGCGCAGAGATTGGTCGCAAGATAGCTGACAGTCTGTTGAAGAGTCCCTGATGAATGATTTTGTTGACCCACGATTTGTGGATTTGTTAATGTCGCGTTTAAACGAAACGGAGTCACGCTTAAAAGACGTGATTGTTACTGGATCTATCGAGAACTTTAACCAGTATGAATTGCTCCGTGGTCAGATCGAAGGTGTTCAATTTGCCAAGCGTGACATTGAGGAAATTGTCGAAAAGATTTTTGTAGAGGAATGACGCCCGCGAGGGCAGGGGTACACCACTTCCCCTTCTAAGTGGACTGAAGGTTAAACAACATGGCCGAAGTAACGGATATTCGAGAGGAGACAGCAACTCAGCTGCCAGAGCCTACCGGATATCGCATCCTCGTTGGGCTGCCGAACATCGAAGAGAAGACGGACGGCGGTATTCTCAAAGCCCATGAAACCATCCAAGTCGAAGAAGTTGCCTCCATGGTGGGGTTTGTGATCAAGATGGGGCCGGATTGCTATCGAGATAAGACGCGTTTCCCTCATGGCCCATGGTGCAAAGAAGGTGACTTCATCATCATGCGGGCTTACAGTGGGACGCGTATTAAGATTCATGGCAAGGAATTCCGGATTATTAACGACGATACCGTAGAAGCCGTGGTGGATGACCCAAGAGGTATACACCGTGTCTGATGTAGATAGCTTTTTACCGGACGAAGCCGACGTCATGAAGACGTTGGAAGCAGAGGCGCAAGACGATCTTGACATTGAAGTTGTCGATGATCGCCCGCCCGAGGATCAGCGTGCACCACGCGTTGTCAATCCCAATGACGAGTTTAATATTGATGCAGAGATAGAGGGGATTGACAAAGAGACGAAGGATCACATCAGTCGTCTCAAATACGAATACCACGAACAACGACGAGCCAAAGAAGAGGCTGCACGTTTGCGCGACGAGGCGCTGACGTATGCCAAGCAGGTGCAAGGACAGAATGCGCATCTGAATGATTTGGTTGGTCGCAGCGAACAGGCGTTGTTAAGCAGCGTCTCCACACGGGCCGATGCCGAAATCGAGTCCGCCAAGCAGGCTTACAAGAAAGCCTATGATGACGGCGATACCGATGCCATGGTGTCGGCACAGGAGTCGATGACAAGAGCGCACTCTGACAAGTCTTATTTGCAGAACTACCAACCGCAGGTACAGCAACCCGCACAGCAACCGGCTCAACCACAAGCAGCTCAACCGCAGCAGTTGGATGAACGGACGCAGACGTGGATTGCTAAAAACCCTTGGTTTCAACAACCGGGGTATGAAGCGATGTCTGGTTTTGCATTAGGGATGCACCAGAATCTAGCGAGTCGAGGTATCAATGCGACAAGCGACGCCTACTTCGAGCATATCAACACCGAGCTAGAGCGTGCATTTCCACAGTTTTTTCAGCAGGAAACAGAAGATCCTGCTAGTTCCCCCAGAAGGAACATCGCAGTCGTTGCTCCTGCACAAAGAGAGGGCAAGCAAAAGCGCCAAGTAAAGCTCAACAAAAGCCAAGTGGATCTTTCCAGACGGCTTGGCATTACTCCACAGCAATATGCTAAACAAATGCAAATAGATGCAGCGAAGGAGGCATTGTTATGAGCGAAGAAAAGCGTACCCCACGCGAGTTGGAAGACAGAGAAGCCAGCGAGCGTATTGAAAACTGGAAGCCACCGTCTGTACTGCCAGATCCAAATCCTATTCCGGGTTATAAGTTTCGCTGGATACGCACGAATATGATCGGCCAAGCCGACAATACGAATGTGTCCATGCGATTCCGCGAAGGATGGGAGCCGGTGAAGTCAGAAGATCATCCTGAGTTGGAGATTATGCCAGATCATAATTCTCGATTTCCGGGGTGTGTCGAAATGGGCGGATTACTTTTATGTAAGGCTCCCGAAGAAGTTGCAGAAGCCCGCCAGCGTCATTACGAAGGAAAGGCCGCGCAGCAGATGGAAAGCGTTGACCAGAGCTACATGCGTGAGAATGATCCAAGGATGCCTTTGTTGCGTCCTGATCGTAATACACGAGTAACTTTTGGTCGCGGTAACACCTAAACTTATGATGAGGTACATGTAAATGGCTACAACAGCAGCCCCCTACGGTGCCCGCCCTATCAATACGACGAGTGCAAGCGGCTCCTATACGGGAAAAGTTCAGCACATCAAGATTGCTAGTGCTTATGGCACCGCGATTTTCTATGGGGATTTTGTCAAGCTCGTGACTGCCGGTACGGTCGAAAAAGACGCCGGGACCGCAGCGCTGACACCCATAGGGATTTTCATGGGATGCAAATACACCGATTCCACATCGAATCAGATGACGTTTAATCAACAATGGCCCGCTTCGATGGCAGCATCGGATGCGGTCGCTTATGTTGTGACAGACCCAGAAGTTCTGTTTCAGATGCAGAGCGACGAAACCGTTGCTCAAGCGGCTCTCGGTGCGAACGCCTCCGTCGTTCAGACGGCGGGTTCTACGTCTATCGGCAATAGCAAAAATGCTTTTGACGGTTCGACGGTTGCAACCACTAATACGTTCCCGGTTAAGGTTGTCGATTTTGTCGATGGCCCGACGAGTTCCGTGGGCGATACCTATACTGATGTCATTGTGAAATTCAATGTAGGGCATCAGTTAACCAATACCACAGGTATTTAAGGAGGAATAAATCATGGCGATTTCACGCGCCCAGATGCTGAAAGAACTCCTCCCAGGGTTAAATGCCTTGTTTGGATTGGAGTACGGAAAGTACGAGGACGAGCACAAAGCAATCTACGAGACGGAATCTTCGGATCGATCTTTCGAGGAAGAAGTGAAGCTCTCTGGATTTGCGGCGGCTCCAGTGAAGGACGAAGGTGCAGCGATCAGTTATGACGCGGCGCAGGAAGCTTTCACGGCTCGGTACAACCACGAAACCATTGCCATGGGATTCGCGATCACAGAAGAAGCTATGGAGGATAACCTCTATGACTCACTCTCGGCTCGCTATACCAAGGCGTTGGCTCGTGCCATGGCTTACACCAAGCAGGTGAAGGCCGTAAATCCGCTCAATAACGGTTTCACCAATAGCTATCAGACGGGGGATGGGGTCAACCTGTTCACGGCTTCTAGCGACGGTGTAACCGGTGGTGATGGCCACCCGTTGGTTACTGGCGGCAAAAACGATAACCGACCCGCAACAGCGGCGGATCTTAATGAGACTTCGCTGGAAGCAGCGGTTATCACGATTGCTGGCTGGACTGACGAGCGCGGACTGCTGATAGCAGCCAGACCGCGTAAGCTGGTTATCCCGCCGAATCTGATGTTTGTTGCAACCCGCATCCTAGAGTCCGAAGGACGTGTAGCGACGGCGGACAACGACATCAATGCGATTCGTGCGAACGGTACGATTCCGGATGGGTATTCGGTAAATCATTACCTGACGGACACCAATGCTTGGTTCCTCATCTCAGACGTTCCAAACGGCCTGAAGATGTTCGAGAGAACGGCAATGGAAAACAGCATGGACGGTGACTTCGATACAGGTAACGTGCGCTATAAGGCCCGCGAGCGTTACTCTTTCGGCGTCTCTGACCCGCTGGGAATCTACGGATCACCCGGCGCAAGCTGATGTGGGTGGGGGGGTAGGCGACTGCCCCCTTTCCTTTTATCCTGACTGTCGATGTTTCACGTGGAACATAGGCAGACACTAGCCACGACAGGAGACTTACATGGCTAACACGACTTTCAACGGACCCGTCCGTTCAGAGGGTGGCTTCGAGCAGATCAGCAAAACTGCTGGAACCGGAGCTATCACGACCAACTTAGACATTGACACCAGTGGTAATATCACCACGACGGGTTATGTCTCGGCTTATTCCAACGTCAGCAGCATTACGTCTGCGACCAAAAGCGTTGAATCAACCGACTCAGGTACGGTTTATACCTTGAACAGAGCAGCAGGCATTGTGGTCACATTGCCTACGGCGGCTGCGGGTATTAACTACACCTTCATTGTGGGCACCACGTTTACCGGCGCAGGCCAGATCAACACAGACAACGCCAGTGACTTGTTCTCTGGTTTTGCCTATGTCTTTGATCCAGCCACTGCAACGGATAACAACACCTTTATTCCTGACGGCAGTGACGACGACACCATTGATTTGGGAACGGCGGCACAGGGTTGGCTTGTGGGTGGAATCATCCGCTTGGTGGCAACCACGGCTGCGGTGTGGCATTGCGAAGCATATCTGCATGGTGATGGCAGCCTAGCTACCCCATTTGAATAAATTAAAGGAGTAGTGATATGCAGTCTGATGTTCAGACCACTCGGGTAAGTGCCGATGGCTATATCACAGGTGCGTCAGGGAAAGCCCAACCGGCGCGTGTTAAGGCCGTGTATTACGTAGCTTCTGGTACTGCCGGAACGATTGCGTTAAAGAATGGCTCCGGCGGATCTACGCTGGTCACTATCGATACACCCGCGTCAGCGACGGCGACGGATCAGGTATGGTTTCCTGAGAACGGCATTCGTTTTTCGGATCGAGTGTATTGCGATGTCACCAATGTTTCTTTTGTCACCGTAGTATGGGCAGGCTAAGACATGGCAAAGTACAAGGTAGTCCAGAACGGCGAGCGTATTCCAAGCGGTGAGCCGGTCTATCAAGTAGTGACGACGGACGCAGGCAACCCTGTCGTCGTTGGCGAGTTGATGACCAAGAAAGAGGCGGAGGCAGCCATGAAAGCATTGGCCCCCGCCAAAGAGGCTCCAGCTAAGAAAGCGCCCGCCAAGAAGGCACCGCGAGCGAAAAAGTAATCCATGGCAGAACAGACCGCATCAGAGGTTGCCATGGAATTGAACGCGCATGAACGCGAATGTGCATTGCGCTATGAGGCCATCCTGCGGAGGTTGGATGATGGTTCAAATCGCTTTGATAAACTGGATCGCTGGGTGATGGGGCTGTATGCCACCATCATTGGCATGGCTGCCCTCAGTATTTTTGCCCCGTTCGGAGTATCGTGATGTACCAGTACCGGGCAACAGTAACGCGAGTAATTGATGGAGATACCGTCGATTGTGATATCGATTTAGGATTCTCCGTGGTTCTGACTAAGCAGCGTATTCGTCTGTACGGTATTGATACACCCGAAAGTCGCACCCGCGACAAGGAAGAGAAGAAGTACGGGTTACTAAGCAAGGCGTTTTTGCAGGACTCTATTGATAAGGCCGGAGACTCCCTCACGATCCAGACCCATAAAGATGGGCGCGGTAAGTTTGGTAGAATCCTTGGGCAACTTCTTGATAGTGATGGTAATTGCATTAACGATATTATGTGTGAGATGGGGTATGCGGCCCCGTATTTTGGGAAGTCCAAAGAGGATATACGCCAGATTCATCTGGCTAATCGAGAGAAGGTGGATAAGCTGAATCATGAATAAGCAATTAGAAAATCTCATTATCGATTGTTTGTTTGAGTTGAGTCGTCCATTGACCGGAGCGCCGGTCATAATATTGTGGGATGAGGTTAAACATGAGGTGATCCTGCAAACAACTGGAGATGTGGTGGCAGTTCATGTGATTAACGCCAATCAGTTTTTGGCGATGTCGCCCCATGCGATCCTGCAATTAGCACGTTCTTTTGCAGAAGACGCAGGTGTTGCGGCATAGTGTTTAAACAGTACAAGGAGGCTTAGAAAGCGTTTAAACATGGCGAAAGATAAAGCAGGTGTCGTCATGGGAGAGTTTAAACGCGGTAAACTAAAATCTGGTTCTGGGGGTAAGGTTAAGAATCGCAAGCAGGCGATAGCCATTGCGCTCAGTGAACAACGTAAACAAGGAGGCAGAATGCCTAGTTATTACGACAGCAAATCATCCAAGCCGAAGAAGACCAAGGTGAAGAAGTATCAGGGTGGCGGCCCGTTGGTGAGGCCACGAGTCAATGTTCTGGGTACAGGAGCCGCGGCAGCGCATCAACGCGCACAGGCTGGCGGGACCCATGCGTCTGAGCTTGCGCGGCAACAGGGTCCGATGAGTCAAAGAACACGAAGAGTGGGCGGTGGTCGTGGAGTTCGTAGCGGCGGTCCGGGTTTTGCCGGTGGTGGCTCTGTCAATCAGTTGATTGATAAAAAATATAAACATGGGGGAAGGATTCCGCATAATCCTTCCGACGTAAATCCGTAGGAGGAAACCATGGATTTTGATATTGTGGCGATTCTGATGTACGCGACCGCAGCGGTGACGGCATGTTCCGCCATTGCGGCTGTAACTCCCACGCCAAAAGACGATCAAGCCGTGGCCTGGGCATACAAGGTCATTGACATGATTGCCTTGAACTTTGGTAAGGCGAAAGATAAGGGAGAGACGGGGGCCTAAATGGCAACCAGCGGCACCTATACCTTCAACCTTGATCTTGGCGATATTGTTGAGGAGGCGTTTGAGCGGGCTGGATTAGAGGCTCGCTCTGGCTACGACTACCGCACGGCTCGTCGTAGTCTTGATTTAATGTTCCTTGAATGGCAGAACAGGGGGTTAAATCTTTGGACGATTCAGGAGGGAAGTCAAGCTATTACCGCTGGAACCTCACGCTATGCGTTAGATGGTGACGAACTCGATGTGGTCGAAGCCTTCATCCGTACTGATTTGGGTAGTACATCGAATCAATCGGATCAGATGATGACTCGCATTTCCATTAGTCAGTATGCGCATTTGACCAATAAGTTGGAGCAAAGCAAGCCTTTGCAGTACTGGATCGAGCGTGATCCGGGGGCGATTGCGGTCAATCTATGGCCAGTTCCCGATGATGCAATGACCTATACCCTTGTCTATTACTACTTGCAGCGTATTGAGGATAGCGGCTCGCCGGGAACAAATAACGTTGATATCCCGTCACGCTTTCTGCCGTGCATGGTGGCGGGGCTTGCTTATCAGGTCAGTCTTAAAACGCCAGAGGCAACCAATCGTTCACCGTTATTAAAGCAAATCTACGAGGAGCAGTGGCAGCTTGCTTCTGAAGCAGATCGAGAGAAAGCATCTTTGTTTATGGTGCCGGGAGGCTACGATTGACTAGCTATACCAGGGGTAAATATGCCTTCGGCTTTTGTGATCGAACGGGGTTTCGTTACAAGCTGAAGGATCTAGTACCACAGATTAAAGGAGGCTACCCCACAGGTTTTCGTGTGGGCAGGGATGTAGTGGATAAGGATCAGCCGCAGTTGCAGTTAGGTCGTCTGCATATGTCAGATCCACAGGCATTGCGTAATCCACGACCTGATACCGCACTGGATGAGAGTCGCAGGCTTTCTGCTTGGGACCCTATTGGCGGTGGTGTAACTGCCTTTGGAAGCCGCACAGTAGGCTTGGACATGCACGGTGAGGTTGGCTTTATCAAGGTGACGATCAGCTAATGGCGGACGGCCAAACAGTCCCAGCTGGTTATTACGTCAGCAACAGCAAAGACGAGGATTGTTTTTTTGTTGATGCCAAAGGTAATTACTATTTTAAGAAGGCGACTGGCGAGAAGTGGTCAACCACCGACAAGTGGAACTTCGATCACCTCTGCGATGTAACCACCGTCAATGCAGAGCAAGGCGTCAGTGCCGATGTAAACACCCACGATGGCCGTGGCCTGGAAGTGAGTGTGTCGGCCCACGTCGGCGTATCCGTGTCGAGCGTGATGAAGTGGAAGTACATGAACCCTGATGGCAATGCTGCCACCCTATGGGCTGGCCCAACGGCTGGTGTGGGTGCTGGTGCAAGTGCTGATGTCGGCGTTTGGTATGACAAAGACGGCAACATTCACATGAAGTTCGGAACCTCCGGTGTGATTCCGCACATGGATTTTGGCGCGTCCGTGGTGATTAACCCCAAGACGGTAGAGGATTTAGACAAGCCTACGGCAGAGGACAAGGCATTTTCTAAAGGCTTTACCGAAGGCATTACGCTGGGTATCGCACATAAGTCACCTCCGGTGATCACCAAGACGGTTGCCACCATCCACAAGTTTGCGGATGACGTGGGCAAGTTGCTATAGGAATAGAGCATGGCTTGGACTTACACCACATTGACGCAGGCCATTAAGGACTACACTGAGAATACGGAGACGACGTTCTCTAACAATATCACTGTGTTTATCCAACAGGCGGAAGTGACGATACTCCGCGCAGTCCAGCTGCCTGTCTTTCGTAAGAACGTAACGGGGACGATGACTGCCTCGAACGCCTACCTATCAACTCCGAGCGATTTCCTGCGCCCCTATTCGCTGGCAATTATTAACAGCAGCAGCCACGAGTATCTAATCAACAAGGACGTGAACTACGTTCGCGAGGTGTACCCCAATCCGGCAACGACGGGTGTACCTAAGTATTATGCTTTGTTCGATGACAATACGTTTATCATCGGCCCTACTCCGGGTTCCAACTACACTTCAGAATTGCATTACTTTTACAAGCCGGAGTCGATCACGGCGGCTAGTGCGGGTACTAGCTGGCTTGGTACGAATGCAGAGGATGCCCTTTTGTATGGCTCATTGCTTCAAGCCTACATCTTTATGAAGGGTGAGCCGGACGTAGTTCAATCTTATGCACAGCAATTTCAAACATCGGTTGAGGCATTGAAACTCGAAGGCGATGGTTATGATCGCACCGATGCGTACCGGGATGGTCAGTTAAGGATGAAAGTTAGTTGATGGCTAAAAGCATAGACCACGTGGCCCTCTTGGGGTTAGGCCATAGTCAGTTGGACTATCATCTGTCGATTACGCACAGCGAAGAATACGACGAAGTTTGGGCGATTAATTCGATGTGTGCTGTAGTCAATCCAGATCGTGTCTTTATGATGGACCCCGCTTCACGCTTCTTTGATAGCGATGATGCTGGCGGTCAAACCGAGGTGATGCGAAAGACGTTGCCCATGCTGACATGCCCTATCTATTCCTGTGAATTAGATGATCGAGTACCGGCGATAGCACTGTATCCCTTAGAAGAGATTGTCGAGGAATTGGGATGTGGTTATTTCAACAATACGATTTCTTACGCGATTGCGTTTGCGCTATGGAAGCGGGTTAAGCGTCTTAGCGTCTTTGGCGCTGATTTTACTTACACCACCAACATGCACTTCGGTGAACTAGGCCGGGCGTGTTGTGAATTCTGGCTGGCCCGTTGTCTTGCAGCAGGCATGGACATTGCGGTGGCACCCAGTTCACCGCTCTTAGACACCAACGTTGCCGAGAAGAAAAAGTTGTACGGGTATCATCGCCTAGAGAATCCTCCCGTCGTGTATGCGGAAGAAGGTAATCTGAAGGTGACAAAATTCTCCAATATTGAGCGGGAAGAAGAGGTGGTGGTATCGATTCATGGTCGTGAGGATGATGTGAAACCAGTGAAACAGGCGGGCGTACAGCCCGTTGAGCCAACGAGTTACTGATGCTGCAAGTTGATTTAGAAACGTCGGTTGGTAATCTGGGTGTAGAGACTACCCATTATCGGGGGCATACCCCGGAAGAATGGGCCAAGATGGCGGCCAATAGAATTGTCAGCATTAGCAACGAAGCACCGGAACCGATTCGACAGCAAGCGCACGCCTTTAAGGGATATCTTGAGACGTTGCTTGCCGACTATATGCAGAAGGCTGTAGAGAGCCATATCTGCACCTTATGTAATCTTCTAGAAAAACAGGGCCACCGTGATATGGCCGAAATAATCAGGAGGCTGTAATGGCAATCACACAGGCAATGTGCACGAGCTTCAAGAAAGAACTGATGGAGGCCAAGCACAACTTTTTACTTTCAGGGGGAAACACTTTTAATCTAGCCCTGTACACCAGCTCGGCCACGATGAGTGCAGCGACTACGGCGTATAGCACTTCTCAGGAAGTCTCCGGCACGAACTATACGGCTAAGGGCGCTTCTTTAACACGGGTTAATCCGACGACTTCGGGAACCACGGCGTTCACGGACTTTGCCGATTTAACCTTCGGCACGGCAACGGTTACTGCGCGGGGCTGCATGATCTTTAACGATTCTGCTTCTGGTGATCCTTCTGTAGCAGTGTTTGATTTCGGTGGCGACAAGACCAGCACGGCGGGTAGTTTTACGATTACCTTTCCGACAGCCGACGCTAGTAACGCCGTAATTCGCATTGCCTAATACATGGCGAATATCACAGGCTGGGGACGTGGCACATGGGACCAAGGTACATGGGGCCAGCCTATTCCCGTCGAGCTTACGGGCGTTGCTGGTACATCGGCGCTTGGCTCGGTATCTGTCACAGCTGATGCTAATGTTGCTGAAACGGGGCTGGCGGGTACTGGCGCTGTCGGAACGCTTGTTGCGACCGGCAT
>Ga0208684_1000539_pt1 | contig 26524 bp, 9 predicted proteins | sample MalvireepMed_b05_FD_184245 | JGI IMG/M metagenome (GOLD analysis project Ga0208684, IMG submission 184245) | Marine viral communities from the Global Malaspina Expedition - Malaspina viral metaG DeepMed_b05 (SPAdes) (version 2) | ecosystem: Environmental > Aquatic > Marine > Oceanic | place... | reverse complement strand
GCAGATATCTTGCAAGTGGCCACAACGGGAACAACCGTAACGAGATATCCCGATGGCAATACGAGCCTTGTCAATTTTGTTGAAACTGAAGAAATAACCGTTCCGATCGGCGATGTACCCGACTATGCCTTTGGTGCTGGTAGCTACTCCGATTCGACCCCCTTTAAACTTGAAAAATATATTTCTATCGATGGTGTCAAGAAATCAACAACTGATGCAAAAGCTCAAATTAGCGCCGAAAACCCCGAGGTAAGAATATCAGATATATGGCCCGGTACTTTAAAATTAATTACTAATGACGACGGAGTAGATGTTGGTATTGAAGGCAACATCGGCGTTCGGCATGGCCTGGCATTTTATTATAAGGGCACGCTTATTACATCTGTTGAGGTCGACGCGCTAGACTTCAAAACCTCACAATTCCAACCAGTCCAAGCTAATAGCAAACTATTACATTGTTTGTTACAACACTTAAAACACGATCCAAAATATAAATTACTTATGAGTTATGTATTCTCAATGAAAAAGATAACCTCTACATTGGCAATTTATAATGATATGGGTTTCTTGGCCTCCGTCGGAGAGGTTACCCCCGGCAAGAAGGACGGCCACCGATGGCTTGCAACAACATCGAGACCGGACACCGGCGATTGGTTCTTCGGCAAGAAAGCAAACACCAATACAAAGTCAGACTGGATGAATAGCTCTCCATTTAAGGTCGTTCGAATGAAGCCCGGGTCCCGAGTTTTCATTAAAACCCAGAACGAGAAAACAACAATTGAGGCCACCGACTCGAACAAAGAAATCTACGGTCTTCCTGATTTTTGGGATGACGATCTTGAATTCGATGCCACCGTCTTTGATGTACACGGCAGTGCCCTTACCGGCAACGAAGGTTGGGAACACCCCAAAGACCGCCCATGGGCTACCCCATTTACATTGAATTGGGATGAATGGGATCGGGTACTGCTAAGAAACTCTAGAGCAAGAATTAAAAAATTATTTAGGACACACTATTATGCTGCTGACCAAAAACCGGGCCAGAAAAGCAGGGAGAAAAGTCCTGTCCATATTAAGCTCAGAAATCTTAAAGCTAGAGTATTCCCCACACCCGGCGCAGGTATGTTGCCATGGTGGCAAAGAAGGAGGCTCAAGCAGAATCCATACAATGCAGACGGCGAATTGTGTGACGGCCCAGATATATTGGATAAACGATAACAATAAAAAATATAATGGGATAATTATTAGAGGTTGAATTATTATGACTACTTTAGGTGTTAAACTACCAATAACTCGAAACAGCATTAATGGATATACCATGATTGATGATATAAACACTTTGATTAGACAAAATTTAAAGATGCTTATATTAACAAATCCCGGAGAAAGAGTGATGATACCGGACTTCGGTGTAGGGATCAGAACTTATCTGTTTGAAAATTTTTCAGATACTATTTTTATTGATTTGAACAACACTATAAAAAAGCAAGCACAAAAATATTTGCCCGTAATTGTTATCAGTGACATCAAATTTGACAGTACCGACAAAGATCGCAACAAGTTGGGCATCCAAATCGCTTATAGCATCCCGTCTTTAAATATTAAAGATTTGTTGGAATTTACTACTTAATTGAAAGGAATATAAATGGCCGATAATCAAAAGAAAATAATTCCTATAAATTATACAAATCGCGAATTTAGTACAATTCGCAATGATCTAATGGAAATAGCGGAAAGACTTTATCCTGACTCTTTCCAAGATTTTAGTGAAGCATCCTTTGCTTCTTTGATGGTGGATGCGGTTGCGTATGTTGGAGATCAACTATCTTTCTACTTAGATTACAATGTTAACGAGTCATTTCTCGACACTGCGTATCAGTTTAACAATATATTAAGACACGGCCGTGTCCTGGGGTATAAATTTACAGGCCGGCCATCTACATACGGCGAAGCTGCGTTCTATGTCATGGTCCCAGCCACTTCGGTAGGTCTCGGCCTAAATAGAGACTATGCCCCAATATTAAGAAAAGGATCGCAGTTTAAAAGTTCCACGGGCTTAAATTATACCTTAATGGATAATGTTAATTTTGCTGACTCCAGAAACCCGGTTGTTGTGGGCACAACCAACTCGAACGGCTCTCCAACTCACTACGCAGTTAAAGCATACGGCCGTGTAGTTTCTGGCATACTTCTCACCGAACAAGTGAAAGTTGGCTCATTTCAAAAATTTGCGAAAGTTAATTTGTCCACGCCAAATGTTTCTGAGATTATTTCTGTTTTCGATAGTGATGGTAACGAATACTACGAAGTTGATTATTTGGCTCAAGATATTATTTATAGAGAGATATCAAATACAAACTATAAAACTGACAATGTGCCTTCGATCATAAAGCCGTTTTTGGTTTCCCGGAAATTTACTGCCGAAAGAAACGGCCCTGTGGTATCCTTGCAGTTTGGAAGCGGCCAAGAGAGTGCCGCCGATTTGGTGGCGGACCCGCAGTCGGTCGCCATGAGTGTATTTGGTAAAACATATACGACAGCGGCCTCGTTCGATCCAACTCGCCTTTCTGAAAATCAAGCGCTGGGAATTGTCCCAGAAAACACCACACTAACAGTGGTGATGAGAACCACCAATCCCGGGAATTCAAATTTGGCGGCTAAACAACTTAACCAAGTTAGCAAAGTTTTGATGGATTTCGAAAACAAAACCATATTATCCTCAGCAACGATGGCCGATGTGCGCCAATCCGTCGAGATTGAAAATGAAACACCAATTGTTGGAGATGTTACGACTCCAACATCTGATGAAATAAAGCAAAGAATTTACGACACCTTTCCAACTCAGAATAGAGCGGTTACCCAAGCAGATTATGAAAATCTGGCATACAGAATGCACTCAAAGTTTGGTTCCGTTAAAAGAGTGTCGGTACAAAGGGATCCTGATTCACAAAAAAGAAACTTAAATATGTATGTTGTTTCTGAAAATTCATTTGGAAACTTAACCAAAACCAATTCAACAATTAAAAGAAATTTAAAAGTTTGGCTAAATCAGTTTAGAATGATAAATGATACAATTGATATTCTGAATCCATACATTATTAATCTTGGGATTGAATTTAGCATCAAAACTGTTCCGGGCGCCGACAAGAAAGCCGTAATTGGCCAATGTGTTCGTTCTCTTAGCGCAAGATTCAACAATAATTACTACATCGGAGAATCAGTGCAAATCAGTGACATCTACAGCGTTCTGAAAAATGTACGAGGTGTTTTGGATGTCTTAAAAGTTCGCCTAATGAACAAAACAGGAACCAACTATTCAAGCGCTACAATCAATATTGATAAAAATCTTTCACCGGACGGAGACGCGCTTGTTATACCAAAGAATGCAATCGTCGAATTCAAATTTCCGAGCACCGATTTTTCAGGAAGAGCTAAATAATGATTAGGGCATACACAGCTTCAGCAGACAACACAATTGTCAATGCATTTAAGAGCAACTTGGAAACAAGAGCTACCGGCTCTAACGCCGGCGAGGCTGATATCCTTGAAATTTATTCTGTGTACGGCAGACAGTCTACTTCTTCGCAAGAACTATCCAGAGCTTTAATAAAGTTTCCTATTGATCAAATTGCCAATGACAGAACAAATAGCAGAATACCAGCCAGCGGCAGCGTAAACTTTTATCTAAATTTATACAACGCAGAAACATCAAAGACGGTGCCAAGAAACATGCGCCTAGTTGCACATCCTTTTTTTAGTGGTTGGCAAGAAGGGGTAGGGCTCGATCTAGAAGGGTACCGCGATCTTACAAAGGGCAACGAAGGCAGTAATTGGATGAGTGCCTCCGCAACATCTTCGTGGAACTCGATATCTGGTGGCGGGGATTGGCTCTCTAGTTCTGCGGATTACCGTTACGAACAACTTTTTAACTCTGGTCTTGAAAACTTGTCAGTTAATATTACTCCTTTAGTTGAGAGATGGATCCGTGGCGCCGGCGACAGCGGAATTGCCAACTATGGTCTAGGCATTAAACTAACCTCAAGCCAAGAAGCCAAAGGATTCGGAATTAATGTTAAAGCATCACAAGACCAACCAACACAAAACATTCCCGATGGCGCCACAACCTCATATTATACAAAGAGGTTCTTTGCCAGAGGTACTCAATATTATTTTAAAAAGCCAACGATCGAAGCAAAATGGGATTCGTCCCGTAGAGACCACAGAGGTCAATTTTATATCAGTAGTTCATTGGCATCTACCGAGAATATAAATGATATTTATTTTTATAATTATGTTCGTGGTAAATTGAAAACAATACCTTCCGGCGACTCTTTAAAAGTGCGTATTTATTCAAGTTCTCTTGGAGATCCAACCGGTTCGACTTTAAAGATTAAAGACCTGACAGGTTCTTCCGTATATGTTGTACCAACCACAGAATCAGATACAGGTATTTACAGGGCCAGATTGATGGTTACCAGTTCATTGACAACATTACATGATGTATGGAGTCTTGGAAGTACACAAGTCCACACCGGATCTATTAAAGCCGTTTCGATGGATACGGCCTTACATCCTCGCGAACCCACTTATTATGTTAACATTACGAACTTGCAAAATAGTTACATGTCTAATCAAACTGCAAGATTTAATGTCTTCGTGAGAGAGAAAAATTGGAACCCAACAATTTACAATAAAGCAGTTGCGTCTGCGCCCACAGTGACAATACCCACAGCGTCATATAGGGTTTTAAGAATTTTAGATAACTACGAGGCTGTCGCGCACGACACCGGCTCAGGGCTACTTGCAACTGGTCTATCTTATGATGTCTCGGGCAATTATTTTGACTTTAACATGAAATTGCTCGAAGCGGATTATGAATATGGGCTCAAAATCGCCTTTTATGATCACGAGTTAAGTTCATGGCAAGAGCAAAATGAAATTTTTAAGTTTAGAGTAAGCAAGTATGAGTATTAAGAAGCTTTTTGAATCAAGTAACAAAGTTCAAGAATTTGTTTCCAAGACCAGCACCAAAGATCTTTTTACTGGTGACGCTGAGTCGTTGGAGAATGTTATACAAAAGAAGATCGACGCAGAGCGGTATACCCCGCAACTCGATTATTCTCAGCCTGAAAATTTCGCTAAGTATGGTTCAGCGCGCCTGTATTATAAGTCGGCTTTAAGCAGAATTACTGACTTTTATCCTTATGATGGCTCAGAAGCAGAAATAAACAAATTTTTGAACGGCTGTCTTGATGTTGAAAGATATGTTTTAGAAAATCAATATCCACGCAGCACGGGCTACATTTCTTTGAATAGCGCGGGCTACACTGAGTCTGGTTTCGCAGATCACTACGCCAGGCCTGCCGGTAACGAGTATATCGATCTGTTTGGGGGCCCTGGAACCGGCTCCGCTTCGACTTCGGATCTTAAAGACTTAATGCCGAGTCCTGCAGACAATAAGTACAACTACTCTAATATATATGATGAAACAATCTACACGAGCGCCAAACTACCATCAGATTACGGCTCCGGTACTAGAACATCTAATTTAAGATCTAACTTTAATGACGGGGTGACGGTCGAATTTTGGTTAAAAACTGGCTCGTATGCTTCGCAAAGACAAGTTATTTTTGACTTATGGAATAATGAGCTTTCATCTAGCGCACAATACGGAAGAATGACGATAGAGGTGACTGGCAGCAGTTCCAACGAGAAACCCTTTAGAATTAGCATTGCTTCGGGCTCTACAGCCGTGAATTCTGTACAGCTTGGTAATTTTAGCCCAAGTGAATTCTCAAGCTGGGGCCACTATGCAGTTGTGCTCTCGTCGGGCACAGCTTCGCTTTATATTAACGGCCACAGAAACGCAACAGCCAGCTATGGCGCAACCTTCGGCCCTCTTTACGAAAAAAATCTTGTCGGCCGAATTGGGGCGCTTGTCACTGCACCTTCAGGCTCTTCCGCGCTGGCCGGCTGGGGTAGATTATCTGGCTCTTTAGACGAATTTAGATTTTGGAAGAGCGCACGAACCTCTAAAGAGATTGGAGACAACTGGTTTGATCAAGTACGCGGAGGCTCCAATAGTGATATTTCGAACACGACCCTCGGCGTGTACTACAAATTCAACGAAGGGATTACGACAGATACAGCGACAGATAGTATTGTATTAGACTATGCCGGCCGTGTCACAAACGGTGTTTGGACTGGATATACTGCTGGTGCTCGAAACACGGGTTCCGCAATTGTTTCAGCATCAGCCGCCACCAAAGAATTCTTAGATCCGATTATCAGAACAAATCATCCGGACTATATTAGTTTGCAGAATAGATTGCTTACTTCTGGCTCGTCTTATGATTATAGCAACAATTCGGCATTTATGAATTTAGTTCCCAGCTGGATTCTTGACGAGAATGCAGATAATGAGAATTCCGATTTAAAATACATCACGCATATAATGGGTACATACTTTGATAAATTGTACTCCCAGATCACAGACTTACCGAAACTGAGAAACCAGACATATACCAGCGGCAGTTTCAAACCGGTTTCTTTTGCTGAGCACCTGCCGCAATCCCTCGGACTTTATTCTCCAGAAATTTTCATCGACTCTACGGTGCTTGAAAAATTCATGAACCGTTCTGATAAAACCATTTTTGAGAACGATTTGTATGAGGCTAAGAACCTGATTTATCAGAACCTTTACAACAATTTAACGGAAATTTATAAAGCGAAAGGCACAGAGCAGGCCATTAGAAATGTCTTGAAATGTTTTAATGTTAATGATAACTTGTTGGCACTTAGGATTAATTCTCACAACACAGAATTCAATTTAAAAAATAATCTTGAGCAACAATTGCTTAAGAAAAATTGTGCCAACTTTGGAATTGACCAGAACAGCGATGCTGTTGTTTTCCAAAAGAAAGTTTCATATGCCGATGTAGACAGCGCCATCATTTTAGGTTCAGTAACGGGCAGCGTTAAGCAGTATGGTTATGGGTTTACATATGAATCAAATATCGTTTTTCCGAATTATGAACCAACACAACATGTAAACAATAGACAATCTTCCGAATATGATGAGATTTCCCTGTTTGGAATAGTCACTGTTGACGGTACTGCCGCGACATCTTCGCAAGGAACAGACACTACAAAATTGGCCGCTAATGTTGATTATGGTAATTTTAAGGTATATTTTGTTCGCGACGAGAATCAATCAAAAGGCGGCCATTTTAAGCTTATTTATTGGGATCCAACCACATTGAAGTCTGTTACGCTGACGAGCACAGTCTACAATGATGTTTACGACAACAATGGTTGGAACCTTTCGGTCAGAGTAAAACCACAAAATTACCCACTTGATACATTCGTCAGTGGAAATATTGATGATCTTGCCAATAATCGCAAACATAGATATGAGGTCATCTTTTCTGGCTACAATGCCATCACGACCGACTTGTTTAATTCTTTCACACAATCTGCCACTGTCACAACTCGTGCCGGCAAAGGATTCATAGAGTCTGCCAAGAGAGCATATGCCGGCGCTGACAGAGTAAATGTGACCGGCTCCGTTAGTTATAAGAGCGATGTATTAGTTTCTTCGGTGGCATACTGGACAAAATACTTACAAGATACTGACCTGCAGCAGCATGCATTAGACTTAGAAAATGTTGGACTCTCAGGTTCTATTCAACCAATAAGCCCGCTGGCCAATTTACAAGATAGCACAAATAAATATGTGGAGACCTTGGGCCATGATACACTGGCCTTCAACTGGAATTTCAGGAATGTAACCGGCTCTGATTCTTCCGGGAGATTCAAGGTACAAGATTTTAGCTCGGGTTCCCACACGGATATATCATCCAGTGGCTGGACGGGTGGCATCTCTGGTTATCAATATACGGGATACGGCTATGGTTTCCCGGCTTCTTCAACCAAAGCCGCCAAAAAACAAAGCATTAATATCTATAAATTCGTCGATCCAGAGCGTCCCGTATCTTCTGATATGGTTCAGATTTTTAGTGATACTGATGATTTAACGCCCAATTTACGAAGAGAAGAGATAGTTCCAAACTTTGTTTACTCGATAGAGAAGAGTCTTTATAATGCAATATCAGAGGAGATGTTAGACTTCTTCGCAGGAGTCATAGACTTTAATGATGTTGTGGGTCACCCAGTTCATTATTACCGCGATCGATATAAAGATATGGAAAAATTAAGAGAACAGTTTTTCCGAAGAGTAACAAGTGTCACAACTGTAGAAAAATATACAGAATACTATAAATGGTTTGATGACGCAATAACGACAATAATCTCTCAACTAGTTCCTGCTTCTAGTGAATATGTAAACGATATTCAAAATGTTGTCGAAAGCCATGTCCTTGAAAGAAACAAATATCAAAACAGGATCAATATCCTGGACTCTAATAAATTTGATTTAGAGAGAGTACTGCCGGAGGGCACTAGCACCGAAACCGAAGCCATGGCCTTTTCTTACGCGAACTCAGCAAGCCCAGAGAATAATGCCTCGCGTAATACACAAACCAACATAGAATTCTGGGCTTCCCGCGCCAATCGCGCCGCCGCCGAAATTAGTTCTGGAGATGCTAATATCGATGCGCAAAGAAATACATTTAGGAATATAATATATTCAGTACCCCACAATTCGGCGGCCGCCGCATCACCAACTTTAACAAATCTCGACGGCACAAATTATACGCCCTCTAACTTTCGTAAAAGAACGGGTACCCGGCCGTTCAACTTCACCATGGCCATGGAAGATGCCCAAAATGGTAGAATAATCAACAGCAACAAGGTTTTAACTAGAAATATTAAAGGCGGTACTAACTTTGAAAGTAACAAAAACTTTGATTTTGCCGCCTCGATAGTCAAGCCGGCTGGTCCGATTAACCATGATGGCGGTGGTTTTGTGCCATTAAATGTCATGGTCGGTTTTGTCAGCGAATCAACCCAGATTCCGGTCTATAGAAATCCCACCCAACCCGGTGAGATGATCGTTAAAAAGAAAAAGACATTCAAGGTTCAAACCGGTCGCGACTGGGAGCTTGGCCTTGGGTACAAGAATGTCAAATCTGGTATGGCATTCCCGTTTAATGTTTACAGCGCTAGCGTTGAGGTTGGAAATGGGTACAACGCGGAAGTCATATCAAGAGTAGCTGATAATTTGATGATCACGAATGTCCACAACGATGTCTACGGCGATCAACTAGAGGTACCAATGCAGGGACCCTTTACTAACGATGTTGTTGGAGGTCATCAATCCCGACATATTGACTTGAACACCGGCACCGACCAGCAGAACAATCGGCCCGAAGCTTGGAGAATTTTATTGGGATCGTGTGACCTTATTCCTTCTGGCGCAATCGGCGTCGTCGGCGCAGACTATCCGCCGTCGGGATACGATCCTCCTGCTGGAGTTATTCCATATCCGTATCCATATCACGAAAAGGCTTATCTATATCGCGACTTTGTGGCGAAGAGACCTGTCAATATCAAGAACATTAGCAGAACGAGCAACAACAAAACCGTTCCGGGCAACTACGACAAACAATACGAGGTTGTGCACTCTTTCGGAGCGCAGAACAATGCCCGGGCGTTTATTGACAACCAACCCACTCTGCCGGCCAGAGCGACCGAAGTTAATAGCACAACAAATGTTAGAACCCTGCTAGACATCCATCGCGGTGAACAACTACACGCTCAGTTCATAGATGATTACAACACCTCCTATTTGGACAACACCAACAATAATACTATTATTGTCACTAAGTTCTCTGCCCCCGGCGGCATCGAGGTCCAAACTAGAGGGTACCAAGATTTTAAAGCGTCCGAATTCTCACCATACAACTCTATACCCTACAGAAATCTCACGGTATTAAAGCCGTCTCAGGGTCCCACAGGCAGCATTTCCGAGGCTCATGGTGGCACTCCCTCTACTATGAGAGTAAGCGACATCCACGGCAAAGACTACGGCCTTGTTTCACACACCGCCCGGCATGCCGGCAGGTTCGGCCGAGATTCCGTTTTTGTAATTACTCCCGGCGCAACCGCTGATGAATTGCCGGCATTCCACAAAACGCAAAGAAATACTAGACAATTAATCAAGCCTACCAATGTAGATAATTCAACATTTACTACAAGTTCTCTATTCGACAACCTGAATATTCAAAGACCGATTCCACAATCAGATAGGCAATATCAATGGTTGTCGAAATCGGTGCTAAATGTTTCAGACATCAGATATGCAGGCTACCAAAGGACGAACAGCCCCGGCCGCAATCTTTACCGAACTTCCTCCGCGGGCCTAGAATACTATTGGGAGTTTGTTAGTAGTTCGAATGCAACTATTGGAGCATTTGCACAGCCGACACACGATTTGAGTGTGATCATTGTCGATCCCATTAGCGCGAGCAGTAACACTATTGGTTTTCCCGCGGCAGTAAATGTTAGCAACTACACCAATACAGATTTGGTGGGCACAGCCCCGAACACAAATTATCTAAATCAATTATTGACTTCTCGCGGCGCCACATACGGCTGGGGATGGAATAAGTTCCACCAAAATGATAATAAAATCCTCGTGAACGATAGAAAATTAAATCAGCTTACGATAGCAACAGGAAGTGATTCGGCTTTAAGCACTTATGTCTTGCGGCCGCTGTCTCTTAAAGGTAGGAATTCATATATTAATTTTGATGTTTTGACCCCGAACGGCCCAAAAATTACAAATGAAAATGTTACTCTTAAGTTTACCAACACAAATGAAAGGTTATTTTTCAACGAGCTTGAACTTAACAACTATGCTGAGAAAAACTTACATCATGTCGAGGAGCCATATAGGGATATTCTGAGGATGTGGTCGACCAGCACAGGTAAGACTGACAGTACTGTAAATTGGCTCTTATATCGACAAAATATATTTCCCACAACAAAAAACGAATTTGGCCCCTTTTCGAGCCGCCGCGTTGGATATGATAATAAATTCTGGCGTAATTCTAGGGCCGATAGAAATACGAAAGGAGGCACTCTTTCAAGCTCTATGTTTAAGTATCCAGTCAGTAAAAGCTGCTGGGTTTTGGATGCGCCAAATAACTTCTTGACGCGCTCGTTTGTTAGCGGCACTAAAGGCGCCTCAGACCTCAATGTTCTTATCCCGGAAAATTATGTAAATAGGACTCCCTTTGTACCCCTAACTGGCGCTGCAGCCTTCAACCTTACAATTCCAAAGGGTGGCACGCTACAAAATACTTATTTCGCTTATTTCACTCTCTGGGCTGAATCAGGAAAATTTTCCTTGTTGGCGCCGGCGCCGCTTTATGCGAGAAAGCACGACTTAAGTTCACCAAATTCGGTAGTTTCTCCTTCTGGCGTTAAGATAGCTGAAACCGGTTCGTGGACTGGTTCGTTCGCCGCGGCACACCAGATTGAAGTTTTTGCGGGCGAAGCCGCATGGGAAGCACCAACACAGGCTGGAATAGTAATCAAAAGCGGGTCGTCATCCGTATTTCAGGCAACCGCTTCGAATCCTTGGCACGACAGCTATGATGCTTTTGATGCAAATAATAGATTGTTGGCGAAAGGATATGCTGTTGTTCCCGAATATAGAATGAGCGAACACATTAAAGATTATTACAAGTACGGCATTAACAACAAATCGAAGACTAATTTCTTTGAAATTGTGGGAACCACTAGTTCTAGTGCTGATACAAATTTCTATAAAGACTATTCTAATTCCGATTTCCTTGAAAACTTCTTAGGAATTAAGAGGGAAAGTCTTTTAAATGCAAAAGAGATTAAGCTCTCTTGTGATGCTGCAATCAAATATAATCCATATAAAGGCTTTTATCCGGCCCAAAGGTCGGTCGATCTTGCTGCTCAATTTGGTGATTCGTTTGGGAAATCCTTTACAATGGGTCACTCGGGAAGCGAAACGGGCCTCACGACATACACAAACGAGAATGGCAATCTGAGCCTACGCGCCGGCGGAATATTAAAATTCCTGCTTGACCCCCTCATTTCTCCCGGAATTTTGTATAATTCCATTAAATCGGGAATTGCAGTTGATTACCCCATTGTTTCAAACCCGTCTAAGCGTATGAGAAGAGCGTATGGTACAAATTTGTCAGCATCTACTCACAACTATGCCCTTTCTATTACTGGAAACGCCACACAGGCTATGTATATCGATGGTTCCGGAGTTTATATGGGCGGTCAATATTGGGACAAGAGAATTCCGTTCGAAGCAATTGTCGACCCACAAAAATATGTGCTCAATACTGACTTTATAGACATGGAAAGCCATCCCTCGATGAGCCTAGATTGGAACTGGAATAACCACGACGAAGGGCCTGATCTTGTGTACAACAAGGAATGTATTACCGCCTCCTATTCAGATAACGCAGATGGTGTTTACACACTTATGGCTCGTAATTTCTTTGGAGCATGCGGCGAGTTCTTTCTTCAAGGAGCGGGAATAACGCGACTTGAATCTAACACGGTCCTCGATGACCTGCAGTTTTCCCCAGATAGTAACTTTGAAGACGATAGGCCGCTTTATATGGCGAGAGTTAAACTTCGAAAGTCACATAACGGCGCCAGAACCTATGAGCATGAATACGACTCATATGGTCAGACAAAGGGCGCCGGCTACTATGGGGTCAATGGTGGTATCCGGACTGTAGCTGGCACTGCTTCCGCCGGCCAATATCCGATACCTCAAGATCCAATGCGCAATCCTAAGTTCAAAGAAACATTTACAATGTACAGCCGCCCCACTGCGTTTGGTCCGTCATGCGCTGGAAGACCAACGGGTTCAAATGCGGCAGCGGCCCCTTTCGATAAAGCTGCCCGAGATAGTTTTAGTGGTTACAACCCAGCGTTTACACCGCCTTATTATGATGGTGAAGCATGGGCCGATTTAATCTTTAGACCAGAGATCACAGATTCCGACAGCAAAACAACTCAAGTATATAGTTTAAACCGAATTCTAAACGAAATGAAGGTTGTTTGTTGGAGGTTTGACGCCGGCGAAAATAGGCAGCTGGGTTCAAAAGTGCTAACAGCTTCGATGCCAGTGCTAATCCCAGTCGAACAAACTCAGTTTGCCGGGTTTGGAGGGGTAACCCCCGACAACGATCAGACAGTCCCATCGATTTACGATGGAAAAAGAATTAATGTCAACTCGATGCAATTAACCTCTAGTGTTAAATTATTTGGAACTCAGCGCGTCTTAGAGCAAGAGACAGATAAGTTCGGAAGGGTCCTCAAGAATACAAACAAACCAGTAGGTAGCAAGTGGATTATTCAGCCCAAGTGGGAAACGCCTATGCTTAATTTTAATGACCAAGGTGTGCACGGGATTACTGCTGCTAGCGGTACTCTAACACTTCCAACATATGGCTCAGCCTCTGTCCCGCGGGGCATGTGGCATCAATTCGGAGTTATCCCGGATGATCTAAATACGGGAATATTTTTAGAAATTACCGATATTCCCGGTGAGTGGCTTCGTAGTCATTATTTGGTGAACTCCGTGGCCCTGACACCGTACAATGGCGCCGGCGGCACCAGCGGTGATTCTATGGAAAAGAGGGCGAATCTTTATAAAAATATTCGCTCGTTATCTTCGTTGTGTGGGTTTGACAAAACAAATTCAAGCACGAAACTCGGACAAATTAAAGAAAGCTTTGCGGTTCACGAAGCGGTGGTGGCAATACCTTATATGCTTGATCCGGTGGAACAGCACGAAAAGTCCAAAATCCCCAGAACCTCAAAGCTGAGACAAACGCGCAAGAGGTTTGTGTCTATCCCGAAAAGGCGCTTCGGAGCAACCAGAGAAGAAGCAGAGGGCTCAGCAGAAGGAGATAGTTTAAGTGCTGCCGGCGAATCACTCAGAAGACTGAGACAATCAATGGAAAAGTATGTGTTCCCGCCAGAGTTTGACTTTTTGAATAACAAAGAGGTTGATCCTATCGCAATGTATGTCTTCGAATTCAAATATGAGTTTGACAGAGATGATTTGTCATATATATGGCAGAACCTATCTCCTAGAGATTGTGATAAATTAACATTTCAAAATTCTTCAATATCTCACAATTTAGCTGACAACGAACTGATTAACGAAAGAGTGTTGATGAACGAGAATTTAAGGTGGATGGTTTTTAAAGTCAAACAGAGAGCACAAACAGATTATTACGACTTAATCCCAGATCAGGCGAATGAGTCTACAAGGCAGATTGAGCATAAAGACACCAAGTTGAAAGAATACAAATTTGGCTTTAATTGGCCCTACGATTACTTATCTTTCGTAGAACTAATTAAAATGGATGTAGACATTCTATTGAAAAAAGATAAATAATGGCTAAGTTTTTAGATAAAAAAGAAAGAGTTATAGATTTTCAATTGACCCCGTATGGGAAGCACCGGCTTTCGGTTGGTCAACTGAAGCCGGAGTACTATGCCTTCTTTGATACTGGCGTGCTATATGATAGCGAATACGGCGGCTTTAAAGAAGTGCAAACAAAAGTTCACGAAAGAATTAAAACTGAAACTCAATTTATAGAAGGCATCTTGCTTTTTGAAGAGGCCGAAAATTCGGTCCCTCCGAGTACTTTTATAGGGGGGGAAATGCTCGGCTTTTCGGGCACAACCACGACCGGCGGAACCCTCACGGCCATGCGTGGATCTACGGTTTATGAAGACTTTATGTACATGGGACGACTTGCCTACGGAATGACACTGACCGATGAAGAAATCATAGCCCTGGCTGAAGGAGATCCAACCACCGATCTCGCGGGTATCTACCGCCCTTCCTTGTTCGACTTAGATATTGCCCCACAAAGATATGTTCCAAAGCCAGAAATACTTTCTTTTGAGTCAGCTATCGGTGACGCCAGATTTGAAGGCGACAACACGCAAGCGTCCCCCGCTTGGAAGCTTATAACTTGCCAAGGTGAGATGAGCAATATTCAGAGAAAAGATACGACAAAGTACAACTTTTCGTCCGCTAGTTACGATAACGAAGTCACCGAGTTCAATATTCCCCAAATTGATGTCGCCGCATATTATACACAGCTAATAAGCGCCCCCGCTCCTATGTTAGACACATCTGCGGTGTCTGAATTTGTAAGCGAAACTATGCCCTTTAAAGGAGGGAATACAATTAAACTGATTCGCGATGATGTTATGGTATACGCAGAAGAATTAAACACCGAATTGTTAACAGAAAATTTCGATGTTGAAATATTCGAAATGACATTAGATACCGGCGTTACAACTGCAGCAGAAGCTATTATCGCGGTTGCCGCCACAGCCATCACCGCCGGCGATACAGTGACTATTAGCGATGGGATCACAAGCCAGACATTTGAATTTATAGCGAATTCTAAACCACTCTCAGTGCCATCGGCAGGAAATATTGGAGTCGTTGTATCTAGCAATTATGAATATGACGGCGGAAGTGTTAACACACAAGGGACAGTCCTCAACTTTCTATCTGCGCTCAACCAAGATGATGGCTCTACAACCAGAGGGTATCCGACCGATCATGATAAAGATGACACAGGTGATATTTTAAAAGGCAGATGCAAATACCTTTATCCGGCCGGGTGTTATACCGGCAATCACAATCTAAAAATCAGTATAGATGAGAGCCAGATCTCGGAGATTATAGGCTATGCTTTTGATAATCCTTTTAACATTACTCTCACTAACAATAATACGACCCAAGGAAACCCAAATCAAACAATTACCACCACCGCAGCAACAGCCAGAATCAGTCCCACGGGCTTTAGTGGCGGATACACCGCCACCGGCACGGAACTTAAGCGCAAGTATTTTAAGAACGAGAACCCGCAAATTGTAGATGGTCTCATGATTTCCGGAACCCCCGAGGAAGTACAGCAACCAGAACTCACCACTGATGCTGTTGATTATTTCTTTAATGTCTTAACAGACAAAGATGCTAATGGTAAAATAGCTTGTGCGTGTGCAAATACTTTCAATAAAAATTCATATTATGTTGATATAGATTTTGATTGTGCACAAGAAAAATTTAAAGAGATTTATTATGATATTTATGGAAGCGCCACCTCGCCCGAAATCTGCAACCTGCCCGCAGAGAATGTTACCGAGTTGCGAGACTTTCAACCGGATGTTGATGACTGTGAGGACAATAGCTAATGAGTAGTATAAACTTAAATGTAGTTGGAGCAGAAACATTCGGCGCGAGACTCCCGACAGTCTTTATTCAATCGATCGAGGTTGATACACCCGGCGGCGATTCGGGATACGATAACCGTGCTAAAATAACTGCAACTTTGTCGATTAAATTTACAAAGCCACGCCACTTGGATGAGTCCCACACCCAAGAATTTTTTAGGAGTTATCTTGAAGATTTAACTCTGTATGCATACATTACCACGGATGATCCGCAATGGGCCGAAGCCTTAGAAAACGAGGCTCTTGATTTGTTACAATGGTTTCCTTATGTAGAGGGGCTAGAGAATGAGGGTATTCTTGGTGGATCCGGATCCCTAAATCCGAAAATTGCATATGAGAATAAGCTAAAGGACCTTGTAGAAGGCGACGACGGCGCTATTCTGATCTTAAATAATTCTTTCGATGGCGAAGGCAATGAGATCATCGAGATATCTAATATTACTTGTGAATTTACATATAGCGGCAGTGTCGAACATACCGGCGGCCTATTCGACACTCCCTTAAAGGATGTGGAAAAACTCTTTCTCTTTGCTATGGTTGGCCTCCCCCGTAACGACATCGAAAACGATAATTTTACAGATACTTATATGACCCCGGGCAGCGAAGGTGTTTTGTTTGGCAGAGCCAAAACCGTTTCAAGTCAAACTTATAATAGTTTTTTTGGTAACATAACCTATTATCAGGTTTTAGAAGGAGCTAGCACAGCATCCCGCTATTATAGCCAGTATAGCCGACCAGATGGAAGTCCATACCTTGAATTTGTATTGCAGTCTATAAACGGGAAGTTTTATTCTACCGATAATTATGGGTATACGGATCTAAAAGCCGCCTTTGAAGCAACAATCGCAGAGTTTTCTGCTGAGCGCGCCTCCGATTCAATTCTAAACAAAAATATCTCAGACTTGGAAGCGATCATTTTGGGAGAACACAATAGAACAAACATGCTGGGCGAAATAGCTAATTACAGTTCGACTTATCCCAACAAGGATCAAAATACTGCGTCCGGTAGATTTTTTAACTCATTTGTAGTCACATATGCAGAGGTATTGCAAGTTGTTCAGTCGCAAGAGGAATTATCGCAAAAACTATATTTAGATTCTCTTGTCACTGACAACCGCCAAGGTGGATTGATCGGTACCTATAGCGCGCCCAATCCCCGCGCAGAATCTGGATACATGCGCGGCACATCCATAGTCCCTTCAGAACACTTTATACCTAGGAGGTGGTTTCAGATTGAGAGAAAAGCATGGTCAGTGCTGCCTTTAACCGATTCTACAGTCTGGGGATCTGCTTACATCTCCGCGGACGCCATGACAGATAGTATTTGGGGGGGTCCGGAAGCGACGATCGCCGGTCTATCTGTAGGAGAAACCGAGTTTAGTTCCATGATTGAGGAATTTAAGGATCATTATATAGAGGAAGGATATCCGGCCGACATTGCTGAAGAAATGGCGAGAGAAGAGGTGGAATATCAGCTATCTAGCGGGGATACCGGCACCGCCGGCGAACTATTAGGTTCCCCGACCTCGTTGGAAGATATGGAAGATCTTAATTTCATCGTGCGTAATAAAGGATATTTCTTTTTTGATTACGAGAAAGCGTTAAGAACCCAGTCGGCGGCCGCCCAGGTGTTAAATTTAACCAAGATACAGCAATATTTTAGAAAAGGAATTCCTTATGAATATTTTTTTCTTGACTTTGTAGAATTACAGCGAGAAGAGTTATATGTGGGTATGGCTGGAGTGGCCAGCAGCGCCAGCAGCATAAAGTGTAAAATATTTGCTGATTTCAAAGTCGACGGAAAATACGCATCTTATGATGGTGACCTCCTGAGCCACAGACCACCTTTACCAAGACAACGACGAACCGGACTCAGTTGGGAGCATGAACATGTTGAAGCTGCCGACTCCTTCATGGAGGCCATGGATGTATACAGATTCAGGTATTTGCGGCCCGTGGCCAAATCTACTGATCTTCTTGGAACTGAATTATATTCTTATTTGAAATTTAAAAATTTTGATGTTGCCAGTGCGGATAGAACGAAGAGACTTGATGGCCATAATGATTTGGGAGTTGAAGTCTCCTATGATGGTCTAGGCCCCGTTCTTGATGGATACCGACTCATGTGTTTTGAGTTTAGCGATCTAATGGACGACGATGTGGCGTATTACAATGCCAGTCACGAAGGCTTGGCCGATGACGAAGACCGGAGGGAGAACCTGGCAGCACTTAACAATATAGACGCCGAATCAACTGTTTATAAAATGAAGGTGCGCTGCATTGATTTCACCAGATATTTTGTCGAGGCATTTTATGATCACTGCCTAGCAGTATACGAGAACTATGAAGAGTACTCTACTGTATCTGCTGATATTTGTTCTTTTAACAATCTCACCAACTCGTATAACCAATTTTTTGTTGACGCAATAAATGAAAAATATGCAGACACAAAGCCTTGGATTGAGGCCGCATATACGGTAGTTGCATTATCTGATATAATGTTTAACCCTGAGATGATTTCGGAAGATTCCCTCAACACCAAAGTGATGAACGAGTTAATGAAAATCGCGCCCTCTACGGGCACCTTAGAATCGACTTTGAATTTTAAAGAAACATTCGCAGAAATTCTCAGTTATTTGGGCCCTGTCTGGATGGCCGGCGGTCCAGAACTAAGTCCGCGGAATCGGCTACGCGACGAAGCTGGTTCGGGCGCGAGTACCGACTTTTACAACCAAATTGACTTCGGCGGCAAAAACCTGGGCCCAATTTACGGTGATTTCTTTCCTGACATCACCGGCCCAGACTCGTTCTCCCCCCGAGAAGGCGCGCCAGTGATTGTGATACCCCGAGCCGCATATATGGGCGGCCGCGAGGACTACATTACCAATTATGCCGGTGGTGAGAGGAAGGAGGGCACAGACATGACCAAACATTCTTTGTACGCCGGCGTTGTTGGCGACACGGCCTACTCGACATACGACAGGGCGGAGCTTGACGCCGCGTGGTCCGACACCGCCGGCGAACAGATGGGCGTATCCGATGGTAAGATCTACATCAGTCTCTTAAGCGAGGTTGACGAAGAGGGCCTCACCCACGCCGAGACCACCTGGGCCACCGAAACCATCGTGACTTACAGCGCCAATGCCTGGGTCGACATCATAAACCCCAGTGAATCAAACATAGTACAAATCGCTTACGACGAGATCTTCTTACCGTACAGTGGTCGGGATTGGCGAGCCAGAGCCCTCGACCTCACCACAGGCACTTCGACCAGTACTTATCACGCCGGTGACCATGCCCTCGCCACCCAGGAAACTATAGAAAGGAGACTCAAAGAAAGGCCCGAACTCGACATGACGATGGGCGATGTCATATATTCGTGCGCCGGGAAATGGGCCCATGAGATACTAATGAGGTCGTCTGTCGACGCGGAGATCAACGCCGACGGCACCCGGGCCAAGCGCCGCGCCTCCGGCAATTCACCGACCGCCCGTCGAAGTCGCAGAGCCTTGGTAGATCTACTCTACATAATTAATTATTTTTATTTACCAGAGGCGCGCCGCCGGATCGCAGAAGAGGACACGACCCGCTATTCGCTCGTCGTCCGTATACGCCAAAACTTTGAGGGCATCGGCCTGGCTGACACCGGATACGCCGCCGGCGGGCTCTCCACTGTAAACACCCACAAGAATATCGAGACCGCTCTAGAGTTAATGAAAGATCGCATCACCGCTGAAATTAATGATCCCACTAACAATCCCACGAACCCTGTCGACGGCAGCGACTTCGAAGTGAATGTAGAAGCATCCCGGTCGTTCGTGACATTGGGCGGCGGCGCTTTCGGCGGCTGGGCGTACGGGATCTCTGCAGTAGTCAGCATGGATGACTATCCCGGAGACTCGAACTTTGTCTCAACGGAGGCACCACCATGGATCGGGCACGATTATAGTGAAGTAGAAACCTGGGCGCTCATCCCCGGCGGCATCAGGATCGATATTTGATACAATGATACAATTTGATACAATGGAATAATTATTAAAATGGCCTATAAAAAAACAAAAAGCACCGCCCCCTCTGCTCCCGCCACTCCGCGGACAACCGGCGGTGCATCCAAAGGCAAGCACCTGCCAGCGGCCATGCGTGGCCAAAATGGTAAGATAATGACAAGAAATGGTATTATTAAGAAATCTTTAGGCCCGGGCACGAACTCAGAGATTGCAGAAGCATTGAGTGATCTAATGAACGAAGGCTATACCTTTGCCAACAAAATACAAGGAGATATTATCAGAGATTCAGAAATCTTATTAAACGATTTAGGATTTATTCCCGTCGAAGCGGAAGAAATAGATCCTCATAGTTCTATAGTTGTTGAATTTTCTAAAGATTTCTCATTATTAAAAACAACCAATGTCGACGCTACGATCAAAAACAGCAAAATCTTAGACCCCGATCTAGATACTTTGACTCCGGAAATCATCGCCGCCACTGAGAAATTTAAATCTGAAAGTGATCCCTTTTACGAGTTGGATGACGAGAAACCGGAAAGCGATAAACAAGTCGAAAGAGAACAAAAACGAGCAGCACAAAAGAAATTGGTGAAGGTGGCAGTTAAATTAACAAGCTCCGCGCGGGGATCTAGAAATAAAATGTTGCCGAAGAAACCATCCAGAGGAGCACTTAAATAATGTCTTGGTCGAGAACAGATGAAGAAAACTGGCTATATGTGTTGCAGGCGAGATGGGACGAAACAGGCGGGAGTGCGGTAGTGCCTGTTACTCGTGAGGTTCTTTTAGGGCCAAATCCTCCATCCAAAGTCTCAGGGTACACTGAGGACCATCGCTATCCGATTTACAATATGAAGTGGTTCTATGAGAGCCAAAGCCTCGGAATGAGTAGCGCACTCCGGTTTAGTTTATATACATATGCTGCCATAACAGGATTACCCGATATCGACACCAATGGATTTCTACAGACAGGCACATCCGGATACTTCCGTATGTCATGGGTACAAAATATGTTCAGCCAGCTGCCAAGCGTCTGGTCCGTCGGAGAGATCTGGGCCAACTCGTGGAGTAACAGCGCTAATGGTTCCTGGGACGATTTTACGAGCTTTTGGCTTAATAGTTATCCTTCAACCTCTTTTTTTAGTATCGTGGCCACGGCGAAAAATATCGCCCAAACGGATTTCGGGGCGTACGCCGGCGGAACCGGTGAAATTATAGAAGTTCTTGAGTCCAAGGCTGTGAGGCCGCTAATGATAGAATTCGAGGGCCTACTCATCCCAGGCCCGGGCGTGATTGCCCCACATGCAGGGTCAGTCCCACCGGGTACTTATGATAGCTCTGTCACCGACAAGCAGGACTGGCCATGGGTGGCCGCTGTGACTTGGCCAAGCGAGTATCTGGAAGATTGGGATTTCCGATCCGGACATTTGATAATTAACTCCGGCATACATGAATTCCCGCAGATTCGAGAAGATTTGACCAATCGATATAAAACCGTCGAACGCGTCGACGCACAAGCCGAAGAATATGTTAACAATAAATATCAACTTTTTGATCAATTATTGCAAGCCACGACCGAGGTTCCAAAAGAATTTAGAGTAAGATGTCAAACATCTCCCACCTTTGATATGTCTAAGTTAAGCTCTATGGCAATGCCGACGGATACGGGCACGACAACGGCCACCGGCCCGCTCGAAACCACAGGAGGCAGTAGCTACTAATGTCATGGGAAATCGAAGGCAGCCGCAATGGATATCTTGAGCTTTATTCTTCTAATATGGTAGAAACATTCACCGAAGATAAGTTAAGAAAAGCTATTGGAAACACTGTGAGAATATCTCGTACGGATGGCCATCCATCCCGGGGCAACTTCGTAATGTTTCCGAGAGACATTGCAGTAGAAGACGATCCGACAAACCCACATGCGTTTCCCCATGTTAGTTGTTCAGTTACTCAAATTTACAAGATGGAAGTAAATTCTACTCGAATAACAGCGATCAATCCTTCTTTGCATATTCCAAATGTAAAGATACCTTTTAGGATGTATGCCGATCTTGATAATATCCAAGGAGACATATATTGGAGAGAGTACTTTGTTGGAGGATCTTTTGCTGGCGTAGACTTTAATAATTTGACAGATACATCAAGAATCTATTATGATGTTGCAATAGATTTTAAGATGCCGATGAATTACAAAACGAAGCGCGCTTATGAATTTTTAATGCACACACCATCGGCTCCCGTATCAATTTGTGAAGCAAAGGCGAGGTATTTAGACTATAATACCCTTATTCAGAACTATCAAGATTGGGCTTCGGAACTTTCGAGCGAGCTGCTTATACCAAATTATTATATAAACGCTTTGAAACTATACGAGGCAGCGGAAGACGCCACTGGACCCCATCCGGACATCACGCTCCGGAGGGCGACGGGGTGGACGAAGCAGAGAGAAAATGTTTTTAATTATCACTTTGACACCGGACATCCCTATGAAGACACTATAAAAGATCAATATTATGGTTCGCATTTCATCAATGCTAATATCAAGGAAGAATATAAGAATGCTGCTCTAACACATCAACAAAATTTAATATTTGATAATAAATATTTCGGATGGATCGACGCCCCCGGTGGATGGTCCGAAGATCCGAATAAGTGGCCACTTTGGCTTAACATTGACGAAAAACTTTCAACTTTTTACAATGTAGAGATAAATTTTGATAGACACATAGTTGCAAACCCAGAAATCGATCCAGACACGGGCCCCACCCAGCCGGCGTTGACGGAATTATTTGAAGATTCTCTTGAGCAGCCATCTTTCAATCCATCATCTGGATTTGTCCAGAACATCGCTCCCGCGAGTCATAAAATTTTAGAAATCTTAAAAGATATTGATGAGGGCACAATCACGGATCTGCCGGTAAGAAACCAGAGTTTCAACTATTCGAATAATTACGATGTTCCCTCTTATGCGGGTGTAACCCCCACGGTGCCATTCACAGAAGTAAATGAAATATTAAACGAAACTATCGGCCTAAAAACTATAAATTTTATACAATTTTTAACTTATGCTTTTAATAATTATGATGTTGCATTAAATGATAACTTTTTGTTTATCGCTCCTCAATCCGCTGATCACGCGTCTACTGTGACTGCCGATACTTTATATAGAAACAAGACTAGTCAAGAACTTTTACAATCAATAGACAAAGTTTTCGACATGACAAACTTTTATTTCCACCTACTCACTCAAGGCCTTGGGGTTGAAGGCGGGGGCTCACCAACCATGCTAGACCGGAATCAAGCACTGTATTACTTCGGCCACAATGAATTGAACGAGGACATCTTTAAGCGCATAATTAATCCAACGAAAAAGTTTTACGAAGTTATGGCTTATAAAATTGAGAAAATTGGTGGCACCCCGACAGGAGATGGCAGTAACCAAAACATTATTCAAAAATTTTGGGTATACAACGCATTTCACGCCCCAGAACAAATATCAATAACAGACTCACAGGTAAAATACGGCGAGAACTACACCTATAAAATTAGCGCTTATGCTTTGGTAATGAGTCATAAATACAAATATGCCGACTTTAGACTGACTAAACAAATCGGAACAGGACAGAAACTCAACCCCGATGATCTCGCCGAAGATCCAAAGTTCTGCGTGCAGTTCTATAACCCGGCTACTGAGGAGGTTGCATCCCAGTTATTTTCGACGGCCGCAGTTGATGAATCTGAGATATTGGGTAATGTGATGAAAAGCGTGTTAGCCGGCGAAAACATACTGGCATCCAGCGAGGTTGATGTGAGCATATACCCGCAGTTAGCCGATTTTCACTTAATGATCGAGCCATGTCTTGAATTGATTGAGATCCCGTTTTATCAAAAAACAGTTAAAGTTTTGGATAGCCCGCCTAATGCAATTAATGTAATACCATTTCATTTTATTGACGATTCTAACCGCGTAGGGTTTAAAATAGGCCAAGATAGCTATATCGATAGAACTTATCCCGAAAATATAACGATTAACGATTCAGCACTGCAATCACAATATTTAAACTCAAGAGAAATCTTGTCTGTTCAAGACATCACAGAGCCCTCGCAATCACCCGCACGCTTTATAGAAATGTATAGAATTACACAAAAGCCAAATTCCTTTGCCGATTTTGCAGACGCGCTAGTGGCAACCATCGATCTAAGAATCCCCGATGGTCCACACAATTTTCGCGACTACATTACCGCAGATAAAATCATCCCAGACAGGAAATATTATTACCTTTTCAGGCTATTGAATGAGAACAATATGCCGGGCCCATTATCTCAAATTATTGAGTGTGAACTGGTCAATGACGGAGGCTATATTTATTCGCTGTTTGACACTGTAGATTCCTCTGAATTTTCACCCAACAAAATTACAACTAACTCGAAAGCGTTTAAAAAATTAATGCAATTGGAGCCGCACATAAACCAAATGGTCTTTGATACATCAGAAATGGATTTTACCGAGTATGCCTCCGCCGAAGTGGGGAACCTTAAGGTTGGAATCTCAGACGAATCTATATGGGACAAAAAATTCAAAGTCAGATTAACATCCAAAAAGACTGGCAAAAAAATTGATTTAAACACAACCTTTAATTTAAGAACCAGAGATCTTACCAAGCTATCAGAAACGATGCTCCCCCCTTCTTCACCCGCTTCCTCGGAATCGAAGCTCGGCGCCGTACCGGTCATCGAAGAGAATAACAATATTGAATTCTTGTCCGATCCAGTCGCGGAACAGAACGGCGGGTCGACGCCACAACTGGGCGGTAACTCCGCAACCGTCGCAGGCAAGGACGAAGTGGAAACAACAATACAAGATCCGGCACACGAGAGATACCGAATCACAGTTTCTCAATATGCATTTGCAGCCAATCCCTCCGACCAGATTCAAACGCTACACAGGGGCCTCTTCAACCGCTTCGGCGGCGCGATTCCGAGCCCGATCCCCGCCGGCGGAGAACGGCATGTGCACGACTATATAAGAGCCCTATCCCAAATTCTTTTTGAATTCAGAAGGAGTAATCGTCTTAAGACTTACATTAATGCTGATGATGCTGTAGCGATCATTTGTGGTATTGTCGGTCTACCATCGTACGAAGGCTGGGGTGAGGAGTTCAAATACGAGGGATTCAAATTCGCGGCTGTGGGTGGTAAAATCGATCAGGCCTACATCCAACAGATCCTCGAAGAAACTCATCCCGCAAAAAGGTGGTAGACAGTCTACAAAATATTAATATTATAGACTACACTAATTAAAGATATGGCATTCACTAAAACCAGCGATTCAATTATAATCAATGCAACGCTAACCGAAAAGGGCAAAAAGCTTCTTTCGAGGGGTAAGTTTAAGATTGCTAAATTCGCGCTTGGTGACGACGAGATAGATTATAGGATGTTTAACGCCGCATATAAAGATGACGATGATTATAAACCCGCACTTTTGAAAACGGAACTATTTGAGGCTTACAAAGATGTTAATAAAAATATACAGTTTGGTTTGAATTCATACGATAGCGGAATTTTGTATTTAACAAACGAACAAATTGCGGAAATCGAGCCTTATATGCATGCGTTCATACAATATATTCCGGCATTGAGAACCAACAACAAAACCTCATATTCTCCGACATTAAGAAATGACCGCTACTATGTTTCTGTGAATGATGAAACTACTAAAATAATTAACGACGGTATTACAAGTTTCAAGTTCCTGCAGACCAATGATTTTGATATTACGAAATTGGTAGTAGAATCAGGGATAGCCAACAGCGGAACATCTGACGAAAAACTTACTCCCACCGCGGAAAACCGTGAACAAATGATTATCAAAAAGTTTTTGCTCGATAAAGATTTTTTGGTGTATGCGGATAATAGATTTATTTTAACGATCGCCGGCAGTCGGAAGACCTCCAGATTTGAAAATTTTGCTAGCGGCGAGGCTCTTATTAATTTTAATACCGCAAATGATGCAGTTGCGATCTCACTGGAAAACGAATTTGAATATTTTGCGACATACCCGATACCCACAATCCCTAATTTAATAGCAAAGTATGATACGGAGACCGGCACAACCCCCAGTACAGATTATTCTGCTCTTGCGGGCCCCCGCGGTTCCGTCTGCGCTTTTAATGTTAAGGTCGATAACGAACTTAAGGTTAATTCAACCGGCACAAGGGACGAAAGATTTTCACAATTTGGAACTCTTGAGAATATTACATTCAGTGAATTGCCAAGTAGTA